>Ga0208327_1000223_pt1 | contig 15007 bp, 15 predicted proteins | sample LakMenEpi26Jun08_FD_150733 | JGI IMG/M metagenome (GOLD analysis project Ga0208327, IMG submission 150733) | Freshwater microbial communities from Lake Mendota, WI - 26JUN2008 deep hole epilimnion (SPAdes) | ecosystem: Environmental > Aquatic > Freshwater > Lake > Epilimnion/Euphotic zone ...
CACGGGAGAGGTGTTAGGCATGCAGACGACGGTCGTGAAGCCACCCGCCGCTGCACAGCGTGAGCCGCTGGCAATGGTCTCCTTGTGCGACTGCCCCGGTTCACGGAAGTGGACATGGATGTCGATCAGGCCTGGGGTCACCACCTTTCCAGTAGCATTGATCTCGACGGCACCGGAAGGTTTGCGGTCAACGATGATCCCGTTCTCGACAAAAAGATCACGGATCCCGTCTCCCCCGTTGGCCGGGTCGATCACCCGACCTCCCTTGATGTGAAGCGATTCGGTCATGGTGTGTCGGTGTTGGGTTCGATCCTGGCGAATGGTGCTCCTCCGGAGCAGAGGTAGAGGACGGCCATCCTGACGGCGAGGCCGTTGGTGACCTGGTCAAGGATCACGCTGCCGGGGCCGTCGGCCACGTCGCTGTCGATCTCGACGCCGCGGTTCATCGGTCCGGGATGCATGATCAGGCATCCCTCGTGGAGACGACCGGCACGCTTCTTGGTGAGGCCGAAGCGGGCGGTGTACTCCCCCACCCCGGGAAAATATTCCTTCCTCTGACGCTCGTGCTGGATGCGGAGAAGGTTGATGACGTCCGAACTCTCCAGCACCTCGTCAATGCTGTGGGCAATCCCGACGCCGAGCGCGGAAAATGTCGATGGAACCAGGGTCGGCGGGCCGACCAAGGTGACCTTGGCACCGAGCTTGGTCAGAAGCTGAATGTTGGAGCGGGCCACCCTGCTGAAGAGGATGTCCCCGACGATCGCGACACGGACTCCGTCGATGCGTCCGAGCTTCTCGCGGATGGTGAAGGCGTCGAGGAGTCCCTGGGTCGGGTGCTCATGAGCGCCGTCTCCCGCATTGATCACCGAGGCACCAAGCCTGTCGGCAAGGAAACGGGCGCTTCCGGCGGACTTGTGCCGGATGACGATCAGGTCGGCGCGCAGGGCCTCGAGGTTGCGGGCGGTGTCGAGGAGTGTCTCCCCCTTCTCGAGGCTGGAGGCGGAGGCGGAGATATTGACCACGTCGGCACTGAGCCGCATCGCGGCCAACTCGAAGGAGATTCTCGTGCGTGTGCTCGGCTCGACGAAGAAGTTCACCAACGTCTTGCCGCGGAGCGCGGGGACTTTCTTAAGATTTCTCTCCCCCACTCCCTTGAAGGCCGTGGCCGTGTCGAGGATCAACTTCAACTCCTCAGCCGTATGGTCGGCAAGGGCGCAGAGATCCTTGTGCTTCCAGGAGTGCGGTGTCGTGGTCATGCGGAGGGCTGTGCGGCGGAGAGGAGCGTGACGGAATCGGGAACACCATCCGTCTCCTCGAAGCGGACCCTGATGCGGTCATCAAAGGCGGTCGGTACATTCTTGCCAACGAAATCGGCGCGGATCGGAAGTTCGCGGTGGCCCCTGTCGACCAACGCGGCGAGTTGGATCCGGGAGGGCCTGCCGAACGAGGCAACGGCATCCATCGCGGCCCTGCAACTGCGCCCCGTGAAGAGGACATCGTCGATGAGGACCAGGGGGCGACCGTCGAGATCAAGGGGGAGTTCGGTGAGTTCCAGCACACTCACGCGGGGACGAGTGGCCAGGTCATCGCGGTGCATGGAGACATCAACCACCCCGAGAGTGGGGGCTATTCCCTCGATCTCGGTGATATGGGCTGCGATCCGCCGCGCGACGATCTTGCCGCGCGTGGGGATCCCGGCGATGACGAGACGCTTGAGATCGTGATTCTGCTCGACGATCTCGTGGGCGATGCGACGGATCGCCTTGCGGATCGCATCGGCGTCCATCACAAGGACGCCTTTCCCGGCGCCTGAGTGCGCAGCGCCCTGTTTTCCGGTTGAAGTGGTTTTGTTCATGGTTCCTTGGGGGTCTCGCGGGACCTCCTTAAAGGAAGGGGATGTTGAATCAGTTCATCATTCCCTTGGCTGCGGCCCGGGCCTGTCGCCACGGGGTGCGGTGCTTGAGCATCCAGTCGAGCAGGGCTCGCTCGAAACCGATATCGCGCCCAAGTTTTTCGCTCTCAATCCACTTGTGACGCAAAATCTCGTCCCTTTCCGCCAAGAACTCCCTGTAGAGGGTGGAGTTCTTCAGCAGATCACCCGGTTCCACTGGTGCGTGGGTACGCGTCATTGACTTACTAGTAACCCGACAGATCCCCGGAGTCAATCACTGAAGGAGTCGTGGTGTAGATCCTAACAGTCTTCAGTCTTCAGACTAAAAGCATCTTCCCCCTTCCCTCTCACTCCATCTTTGTTCTGACGCATCCCTGATAGGTGAGCAGGATGCCTGCGACGATATGGATAGAGAGCATCCAAAGACAGGCCGACGCCGCCGAGAGGCCCGTCTGGATCACCATGACGACAATGTCATAGTAACGTTCCCCGCGAAGTGACTGAAGGATCCCCGACCAACTCCAATAGGCGGCAATGAAGGGGCGGGCAAGCGGGCCGAGCCAGGAGGGCAATGCTAGGACTGCTCCGGAAAGGGGAAGCTGGAACCCCACCAGATAGATGGACGCCAGGGAGGCCTGCTCGGCGCTTGCCATGAAGCTCGAGATGGCCAGGCAGACGGAGGTCATGGCCGCATTCACCAGAAAGAGAAATAGAAGCTGTGAGGAAAGTTCTCCCGGAAAGGCACAGGTATGATGGACGAAGAGCCCCATCCAGAGGGACTGCACGGCCGAGAGGATCCCCAAAAAGAGGATCTTGCTAGCAACGTAGGCTCCGGGATGCAGTCCCGAGAGTTTCTCCTTCTCGAAGATCTGCCTCTCCGCCGCGATTTCGCGACCGGCGTTGTTGGCCCCCATGAGCGTCAGAAGAACCACCTCGAACATCACGATCCCTGAAACAAGACTCCCCACCTTGCTCGCCTGGATCAGGAAGTCGCGGGCCTCCGTCAGTTGCTGGATCACATTGAGATCAAGCCCCATGCCGAGGTTCCGAATCTGGGGAAGTCCGTTCCACCCGAAAATCGCCACCAGGCAGGGAAAGCCGAAGACCAGACCTGCCTGCAACCAAAGCTGGGCTTTGCTTCGGGAAAAAATCGTGAAGCGGCGGACCGTTAACGTGGCAAACTGGGAGATGAATCCGGGTGATGATTCTTGCTCAACGGCCGTGACTCCCAAGGTGGATTCGGGGATTTTGCAGCCGCATTCCTTACAGAAGCGGACACCGTCGCCGCACGGGGCTTTGCAGTCAGGGCAGGAGGGTTCGCGCGCGACCTGCGGCTCTTCCTCTTCCCCTGGTGATTCCTCTCCTTGAAGGAATGCCGCCGAATGTTTTTTCCAAGAAGCCTGCCACCCCTCCGCATCGCGACTGTCCAACTGGCCGTAGACCAGGTCGGGGCCATCGACCCGGAAATAATGGGAGAGATGCTTGGGAAGCCCGGCGTAGGCCAGCACCCCCTTGTAGAGAACCACCACGGCGTCGTAGTCGTTGAGATTTTTGAGACTGTGGGTCACCGAGATGACCAGCCTGTTTCCCTCCCGGGCGACCTTGCGCAGCAGCGAGACGATCTCTTCCTCCGACTGGGGATCAAGCCCACTGGTCACCTCGTCGCAGAGCAGGATCGGAGGACTACTAACGAGCTCCATGGCGAGGGCCAGACGGCGCTTCTGACCTCCTGAGAGGACCTTGACCGTGCGTTCACCGAATTCCTCCAAGCCAACCTCACCCAGAAGACGGGCCACCATCGCCTGCCTCTCCGCGGAGGAAATCCCGGCAACGCGGAGCCGCGCCGAGTAGTCGACGCACTCCTCCACGGTAAGCTCCTCGTGGGCGATGCTGAACTGGGGAACATAGCCGAATTCGGAGGGCTTGAAGTCCTCCTCTCCGAGATCCCGCCCGTCCCACCGGATCGTCCCCTCCTCCTGACCCGATGCGATCCCCGCGATCATCTTGAGCAGGGTGCTCTTACCGCAACCGGAGGGACCGATCACCGCGACAAATTCGCCGCGCCGGAAGGTAGCGGAAACATCGGAAAGAAGCCGGGGCGCGTCATCGTCGGAGCCGAGGCGGAGCGTGAGTTGATCCAGGGAGAGCATCGGGATGGAAGTGTGAACCCCCTGAACGGAGGAGACAAGAATCGTTCACAGGTTGCTTGAAGGTTTGCCCCTTCCGGCACACTTCGCCTACGATCCGGGTATGAGAATCGCGATCCTTGGAGGAGGAAGAATGGGCGGCGCCCTGATCAAGGGAATGCTTGCCTCCGGCATCACGGAAGCCGATCAAATCACCCTCTCCGCATCGACACCCGAGTCGGCGGAAAGATCAGCATCAGCCCTTGGAGTGGTTGCCGCCGGGTCCAATGACGACGCATTGAAGGATGCCGATGTGGTCTTTCTCTGCGTGAAGCCGGCCAAGGTTCTCGACGTGGTCGCCTCTGTCACCACCGAACTGGCGGGAAAGCTCGTGATCTCGATCGTGGCCGGCATCCACTCCTCCGACATCCTCCAGGCAACCGGCGGAAAGATCAGGCTGATCCGATCCATGCCCAACACAGCCGTCCGTCTCCGTAAGGGAGTCACGGCCATAGCCCCCGATGCCTCATCGACCCCAGCCGATCTTGAAACAGCCTCCCGGATTTTCGCCTCGGTGGGATCGGTCGTCGAGGTGAAGGAATCGGATCTCGACACGGTCACAGCCGTTAGCGGCAGCGGCCCCGCCTTTGCACTGCTCATGCTGGAAGCCCTGGCACAGGGAGGGGTGGAAGGGGGCCTCGATCCTGAACTCTCGAAGACCCTGGCCACCGGAGCCCTTGCCTCCGCGGCCGCCCTTGTGGCGGAGACGGGCGAGACCCCGCTGGCACTTCGTTCCGAGATCACCAGTCCCGGGGGGACGACCGCCGCCGGACTCGGAGTTCTGGATGAATCGAATTTCCCCGGGATCGTCCGCGGCGCTGTCCGTGCCGCGCGCAACCGCTCCACGGAACTCTCGGCACGCCCGGGTTCCTCCGGGACAAACGCCGGGGCATGATGTCACGGAACGGCGCATTGCTCCTGATGGCGGTCGCTTGGTTCGGCTGCCTTGAGCAACTGGAAGCGGCATCGGATAGCCAAACCGCCACGCCCCAGGTGCAGAAGAACCTGGTTCTCCGTGCCGAGAGGGCTTTCTCGGCCGGAAACATGAAGGAAGCGGAGTCACTTTACGCGAAGGCCTCGGCGACGACACCCGATTCCGTTCCACTCCTGGTAAGCCTGGCCGCGGTCAAGACACGGTTCGGCAAGACGGAGGAATCCCGCACCCTCCTGCGGCGGGCCCTCTCGCACGACCTTGGGAACGGCGCCGCATGGCTCCTGCTGGGAATGAACGCGCTCGAACAGAACAACGATACAGAGGCGGTCGCCGACCTGATGCAAGCCGTCTGCCACGACGGGAAGAATCCCCGTGCGCACAACTATCTGGGGATCGCGGCCGGCCGGAGAGGATGGAGCGAGGTCTCCGAGCAGGAACTACGTCGTGCCGTGGAACTCAATCCCGACTACGCCGACGCGAACTTCAACCTCGCCGTCTTCTACATCGGCCGGACCCCTCCCCTCATCGAACAGGCGCGCCGCCACTATCAGCGCGCCCTTGATCTGGGAGCCACCCGCGATGCGGCGCTGGAGGCAAGGATTGCCAAATCGGTTGCCAACCCCTCCTCCGCTCCTGCACCATCCGCGGCCATTCCCTGAAAAGCCCGCACCCCCGACGATTCATCCGACAATCCCCATGTCCCTTCGCCGATTCCTGCCGACCGCACTCCTTTTGATTTCCAGCGCGCTTCGTGCTGCCAACCCGGACCTTCCTCCCGATGTCAAGGGAGCCTCCGTCGTGGTCATCGATGCGGCCTCGGGCGACGTCCTCTACCAGCGCAACCCCGGAGAGAGGCGCCCGGTCGCCAGTACCCAGAAACTCCTCACCTCGCTGATCGTTGCCGAGCAGGGAAATCTCGGTAAAGAGGTCGTCATCGAACCGATCGATGAGATCACCGAACCGACGACCCTCCAACTCAAGCCCGGTTCCTCCTACACCCGGGGAGCACTGCTCACCGCCCTTCTGGTCAAGAGCGCCAATGATGTGGCGCGCGCCTTGGGACGGGATGTCGGAGGGTCGCTGGATTACTTCGCCGACATGATGAACCGGCGTGCCGCCGCACTCGGGGCCACCTCCTCCCATTTCGTCAATCCCAACGGCCTGCCGGCCGAGGACCAATACTCGACCGCCGCCGACATGTCGAAAATCGCCCGGGCCGCCTACGCCAACCAGACACTCCGCCCGATCATGGCCACCAAGTATCATCCCTTCCGTTACGCGGACGGCCATCTCCACATGCTCCGCAACACCAACCAGACCATGCGCGAGAACTGGTTCTGCACCGGAATGAAGACCGGTTACACGGACAAGGCGAAGCACTGCCTGGTGAGCAGTGGGGAGCATGGCGGCCGCGAAGTGATCTGTGTCATTCTTGGAAGCAGCAAGGACCGGGTCTTCACCGACTCGGCAAGGATGCTGAGGTGGGCCCTCGGGCTCCCCCAAGAGGCACCCGCTGCCGTCACTTCACGCTCCAGAAAGAAGGGCAAAGTCAAGACTCCCAAGGGTCAGGCGGCGCAGAAGACAGCTAAAAAGCATTTCTACAACGTCAATCGCTACACCCCCTCCTCCTCCCGATGAGCAGGAGCTACCAGCTCCACCCCTCCCCCGGAAGCGGGAGCGCGATCGATTTCGCGGAAGCGCTCAACGACCAGCAACTCGAGGCCGTCACCTCCCCCGCAGGAGCCCATCTCGTGATCGCTGGCGCCGGTAGCGGCAAGACCCGCACCCTCACCTACCGCGTCGCCTGGCTCCTTGAGCAGGGATACAGGCCGGGTGAGATCCTTCTGCTGACCTTCACCAACAAGGCCGCCCGCGAAATGCTCGAACGGGTGAATGACCTCCTGCCGGGGGCTTCCGAGGGGCTCTGGAGCGGCACTTTCCACTCGATCGGTCACAGGATCCTACGCCGCCATCCCGAGGCAGTCGGATTCCGTGAAGGGTTCACCATCATGGACCGGGAGGATCAGGAGGAACTGCTCGAGTCCGTGGTGGCGCGCCTGGGATTCCGCACCAATGACAAGAGATTTCCCAAGGGACAGGTTCTCGCTGAACTCATCAGCCTCGGCTGCAACACGGGCGAGACTCTCCGCACCCTGTTGGCCCGCCGATACCGTTACTTCATCGACCTGGAGGAGCAGATCGCACAGGTCGCCACGGCCTACGAAGGTCGCAAGAAGGAGGTCAATGCCCTCGACTTCGACGACCTCCTCTCCAAGACCCACGAACTCCTGCTCACTAGTCCCGAGATCGCGGCAACCTACCAGCGTCGGTTCCGGGCGATCCTTGTCGATGAGTATCAGGACACCAACCGCCTCCAGGCCGGACTGATCGACACGCTGGCGGCTTCCCACAAGCACATCATGGTCGTCGGTGACGACGCCCAGTCGATCTACTCGTGGCGCGGGGCTGATTTCGCGAACATCCTCGAGTTCCCCAAGCGCTACCCCGACTCCGTCATCCACCGGATCGAGACGAACTACCGAAGCGTTCCGCAGGTACTGGAACTGGCCAACGCCTCCATCCTGAACAATCCGCGCCAGTTCCCCAAGGAGCTTCGGGCCGTCCGCAAGCCGGCGATCACAAAACCGGCACTTGTTCCCCTCGCCACCAACAACGAGCAGGCCTCCTTCATCGCCCAGCGCGTGCTGGAACTCCACGACGAGGGAATCGACTTCCGAGAGATCGCCGTCCTCTACCGGGCCCACTACCACTCGATGGAGATCCAACTCGAGTTCACGCGGCGAGGTATTCCCTTCGGGATCACGAGCGGACTGCGCTTCTTCGAGCAGGCGCACGTCAAGGATGTCGCGGCCTTCCTGAAGTTCGCGATCAACCCGAACGACGAGGTCGCCTTTAAGCGGATGGTGCGTCTCCTTCCCGGCATCGGGTCGAAAACCGCCGAAACCCTCTGGCTCCAGTCGGCAAAGATCCTTGATGGAAGCCGTCTCTTCTCCCGTCTCGAGAAGGGATGCAAGCCCCCCTCCAAGGCGGCCGGAGCCTGGTTCCAGCTGATCGGGACGCTGGCAAAGCTCGCCCCCATGGGTGTGCCGGCTCCACCCTCCGAGATGATCACTGCGGTGACTTCTGGACTCTACGACGACTACATGCAGGCGAAGTTCGCAAACTACGAGGCGCGTCGCGACGATCTGAACACGCTCGCCAACTACGCGAAGCAGCTCGAGCAGACGGATGAATTCCTTGCCCAGTTGACTCTCCTTGGCGGCACCGAGACCAGCGAGGTCACGGGACACGACGACGAGGAGGACCGTGTCTGCCTCTCCAGCATCCATCAGGCCAAGGGCCTGGAATGGCAGGCCGTCTTCCTGGCATGGCTCACGGAGGGAATGTTCCCAGGAGCCCGCTCCCTGGAGGATGAATCGGCTCTCGAGGAAGAACGGCGCCTCTTCTATGTCGGGGTCACCCGATGCAAGGAGGAACTCTACCTCACCTACCCCGAGTTGCGTCTCAATGCCGGTTACGGCGAAGCCTTCCAGCGTCCTTCGCGCTTTCTGGAGGAACTGCCCGAGGATCTCACCGAGCGATGGGAGGTCGCCCGCGCCGTCGCCCGATTCACCCCGGGGGGGGAACGTAATCATCAAGGACGCCGGCAAAGTGAATTTGATCCCGCCGACGAGTCACAACTCCCCGAGTGGGAGGATGAGTAGCCGCTATCTGCCCAATGCTTTCCGTCCCGACTCCTCGACGATTTTTTCGACGCGAAGCAACCACTGGTGAAGGAAGTAGAGAAGTGAGGCCAGGATGATCCCGATCCACATTGCCTCAATGATCGAGAGGGGCTGATGAAAGTTCTGCATCGGTCCCGGGAGCATTCCTGCGGGAATCATGAAACTGACGGCGAACTGGGCGCACCCAGGCTTGAACGAGGGAAACCGGGATCCCAAGTATCCGATGTTTCCCATGATGAGGCAGATCACGACCATGTAGATCGCGACATTGTTCGTGGAGGCGGACAGAACGGAGATGGTGAAAAATGCGACAATGCTTCCCGACACGCCACCCATGAGGCGTGCCATGAGGGCGGGTCGCGAGGCAGAGAGCAACTGAATGGCCCAAGGGATACCTCCCATGATGACAAAGACCTTGTTGTCGGCAACCAGGGTATGACCGGCGATTAGGCAGAAGACACCCACAAACCCCAGAAAGAAGGTCTCACGGCTCCGGAAGTTCACCGGCTCGGGAAGCTGGGGGCGGTATCCCTTCCTCAAAGGAATGATGTAAAAGGCGGCGGCGGCGGCAAAGATCCCGATGGTCACGGCCAGGGTTCTGTAGAATCCCCCCATGATCGGTGCTGAATCGGCAATTTTCCCGGAAATGAGGGATCCGCTCAGCCCATAGACTAGGAGCGTCATCGTTGCGGCGTCACGACTCCTGGATGCGAGTGCCATCGTGCCAAAGATGAGGAGCATGTAGGCCGGAACATAGAGCCAGGGGGCATCGAGAAACAAGGCCTCCACGGCACTTCCCATGGCACCTGCAACCCATACCAGGATAAATCTCTGGCGCATCGTGCTCCTGCGGAAGGTAGGGAGATTGGCAAGCAGGGAGACGGCCAGCATCGCCCTGAAAAGGTGGGGAAATTTGAGCGTCAGGATGGTCAGCATCGCCAGCGCCACTCCAAGCGCCAACCTGCACGCGGGGCGCCAAGCGTCGCTCATTGAAGCGGAATCCGCCCGACATTGCCCAACGGGGAAACAAATTCGGCATCCTCCACTTTCTGCAGACGTTGGATGACCTGCATTCCCTCCTCGATATCGCTGCCGGTATGGACAATCACCGAAGCCGTACCTCCCATCCGGAAGGAGTGACCTTCCTGCTCGTCCAGGATAATCCTCACGGGATAGCGCTGGGCCAGGAGGATGAAGTCGATCGTGGGGGAGACCCGCGAGAGAAGCCCCTCCCCTCCAGGAGCATTATTGGAGGGGGTGTTGAGCGCCACGACGGCCTTGGGAACTCCTTGGACGATCCCCCTCAGTTTTTTTCCGGACTCGGCCATCAGGTAGACATCCGCGCTCATTCCGGGGCGCATCCTCTTGAGGTCTGTTTCCCGGAAATTGGCCAGGACGTACCAGATCTTCCTGTCGACCAGCGAGAAGATCTGTTCACCCACGGCGGCATAAGCACCGGGTGTGATCTGAAGGTTGGTCACATAGCCGTCGCATGTGGCGTAGACCTTGCAGTAGGAAAGCTTCAACTCGGAATCCCTCAACGTCGCCTGAGAGGCAACCCGGCGCACATTCACATCACCCTGTTCCCCGAGAAGATTCCGTGCCCGTTCGAGTGCCGCCTTGTCCTGGGCGACCTTGTCGGTGGCGGTGATCGCCTCCGTCTGGGCGAGTTGGTTTTTATCGACCGTCACGTAGAGATTCCCGACAAGGGCCTGCACCCGCTTCGCATAGTCGACGGCGTAGGCCGCCTTGGCCTCGCTCTGCTTGAGTTGAGCCTCCGCGGCAGCGATCTGGTCCTTGTAGGCCTGGATCTCAAGCTCGGTAAGGGCCAACTGCGCCTTGGCCTTCTCCGCTTCAGCCGCATAGGGACGCGAATCGAGTTCAAAAAGCAAATCCCCCTTGCGAACAAGTTGATTGTCCTTCACATGGATGGCCGTGATCGTGCCACCCACCTGAGGGGCGACTCCGATCACATTGGCTCGCACCTGTGCGTCCTCGGTGCGGGGATTGCTCCTGATGTTGGCGTCGACCTTCATCGCAAGCACAGCGGCGGCCAGAAAGGAGGCAATCGAGATCAGGAGCCCGAGAATGCGCCGGAAAGTCTGCTTCGGACGAGCGGTGGGGACTTTCGCGGCGGAGTCCGGGGAGGAGGCGGGATTCTCGCTCATTTGACGGCGAAGAAGAGAAGCCAAAGGATACAGGTCAGCGAAGTGATCAAGGCTCCGTAGACAAGCGGCAGAGGGATAAGGTAGGGAAGCAGTCCCGCCTTGAGGAACACGAGGTGCAATACCCAAAAAAGGATCAACCCGCCGAGGGTGCATGCCAGCCAGGCAGGAAAATAGGCACCCGCAATGTTGATTTGCGGGTCACAGCCGGTCATCGTCAGGATGAAGAAAACAGCAGGCAACAGGATCCACCGTGACATCCCCTCATCCTAAAAGAGCACTGAGAAGCGCGGCAACGCTAATTGCCACGCTGGGACTCCTTTGCCAACTGGCGGCCAAGCAAAGCGACTCTCCCGGATCCGTGGTCACGCGGGGGCTGATTGTCAAAAAACCGTATCCGCTGGCCGAGACGGCCACCTCCTTCGACCCGTCACGATCCTACGAGCTCTCCTCCCTGATCGAGCTCGGACTGGCCAATAATCCGCAGACCCGCTCCGCCTGGTTCGGAGCCCTGGCATCAGCCGCCACGGTCGGGGAGGCCAAGGCGATCTACTATCCGCAACTCGGATTCACGGCCACGGGAGGATTTGACAACGGATACAACCCCATCCAGACCGGCCCCGAGACCTACGGCCGCCTCAGCATCAATCCCGGACTGGAACTCGAGTACCTCCTGCTGGATTTCGGCAGGCGGGCTGCTGATGTCCGGCGAACGGTCGCTCTCCTCGACGCCGCCAACCTCAGCTTCAGTCGCCGTATCCAGACCACCGTCTTCGCCATCCAGCAGGCCTACTTCGCCCATGTAGCCGCCCTATCCCAGCAGCAGGCCGCCAAGGCGAACCTCGAGCTTTCCACGACGATCCTTGCCATGGTGGAGGCACAGATCGCCAACGGACTCGGCACCAAGCCCGAACTGGATGCCGCACGCAAGACGCTCGCACAGGCGGATTTCGACATGGCGGCCGCCGACCGGAATGCCGAGGTGTCGCTAGGCAATCTGCGCGTCGCCGCCGGACTGCAGGCGAATGCGCCGCTGAAGGTCGGCACTCCCGGTGGAAAGACCGACCTTCAGGGCATCTCCGGCAATGTGGATCGCCTGATTGATATCGCCATCGCCAAGCGCCCCGATCTCGCGGCCAGAACCGCCGAGATCAAGGCCAGCCGCGCCGCCGTCCAGCGGGCCAAGGCCGACTTCATGCCGAAAGTCTCCCTGGTCGGCACCTGGTCGAGCGAAACCTACGGATACGGAGCGGATCTCAACAATGTGAGCGGCAACTTCAACGGCACCTACAACCATGCCTCGGGATTCGCGGTCATGAGCTGGGATCTCTTCGACGGATTCCAGCGCGTGGAGCGGGTCAAGAAGCGTCAGGCCGAGGAGTCGGAGGTCCGGGCCAACGCTGAATCGACTCGCCTGCAGACCACGCAGGATGTCTGGACCTCCTACAACGACTCCCTCAAGGCCGGCAAGCGTGTTACCTACGCCGACTCGCTGGTGGTTTCCGCGGAAGAGAACTTCCATTCCGTGCAGTCCGCCTTCCAAAACGGACTCGCCAACATCACCGATCTGATTTCCAACCAGAGCGCGCTCGCTGCGGCGCGCTTCGAGCAGGCGGGAGCCAGGGCCGATTACCTGACCAGCCTAGCCTCCCTCTCGCTCGCCATGGGCCAGTTCTCGACACCCGCGAGTACCCAAGTCAAACCGGCGACGCTTTAGAGTAATCTTCTGCTTTATAGTGCATTTTCGATTTGCGCCCTACGCAAGTTTATGCTTGGGGAAGCGCTGATTCAGGATCACTTCCCCACCGGCACGCCAGGTTCGGTAGGTGGCGATGGATTCCTCAATCACGGGCAGGGCCTCTTTGGCCGGGAGGATGTCGTCCACGATGACGGACTTCTCCTCAAGGGTCTTGTAGTCCTCGAAGAAACGCTTCAGCACGGCAAGACGGTGGGCCGGGAGTTCGTGCACATCGTTGCAGTTCCTGTATTCAGGATCGCCGACAGGAACGCCGATGAGCTTGTGATCGAGTTCGTCCTGATCCTTCATGACCATAAGGCCGATGATGCGGGTCTTCACGAGGGTCAGGGGATAGACGGGCTCGGCCCCGAGCACGAGGACATCAAGGGGGTCACCGTCGTCGGCCAGCGTCTGCGGGATGAAGCCGTAGTTTGCCGGATAGTAGACTGCGGAGTAGAGGACGCGGTCGAGCTTCAGCAGACCCGTCTCCTTGTCGAGTTCGTACTTGTTGGAGCTTCCCATCGGGATTTCGATGATCGACTGCACGATCCCCTTGCAGGACTGCTCCCCCGGAGAGACGTCATGCCAGGGGTTCGGCGAGATCTGACGGTAGGGATCGGGAATCTTGGTCATGGAAGCGTGGTCTGAATCAGGGAAAGAGAAGGGGCAAAAGGGTACCCCAGCTGGGGAGACTGTCCACCCCTTTCCCTCCCCGAGCCATCCGGCCTATTGCTGATCCTTTCCGGGAGGGGGTGTCTTGGAAACCTGATTGCCCAGATCCCTGATCCAGAGATTGAGGATATAGGTCAGGACGACAGCCACGTAGAACTGGCCGATGATCGCCTGGGAGATGGCGAGCGAGCGGGCCAGATGGCCCACCGGAACGATGTCGCCGTAGCCAAGTGTGGTCTGGGTGACGAAGCTGAAATAGAAGAGCTCATTGAAGTTGCGCTTCATCTGCGGGATGTCGGTTCCCATGACCAACTGCTGGTCCAGATGGAAGGAATCCGGCACGCTCCGCGAGATGATTGAGTACAGGCAGGCGTAGATGATCGCGATCCAGATATAGAGATTGATGGCTCCAAGCACCTCGTCGAAGCCAGCCTGTTTGGAGTGGAGAATTTTCCTGATCCAGATCACGACGCCGAAAATCATCGAAACGAGCACGCAGTTCTCGAGAGAGACCTCCAACGACTCCATCCACCCCGTGGAAACTCCCCCGATCATTTTGCCGTGCTGAAAAGCCAGAACAAGAAAGCGCACCAGGAAGCTCCCTCCGGAGACGATCATCGCGGTGCGGAATCCGGTGAAGGAAATAATGGCCATCCACGAAACGAGGAGCATCATCAGGAGCGTCACGAGTGTGGGGATCGAATACCCCAGAAAAATCAGCAACAGCAGGATGATTCCACCGATCAGATGGCGCTCCTCCTCCCATTTTCTGGTTTTCAGGAAACTGCTCATGGTCACCAGTCTCCGCTTGATCCCCCGCCGCCGCTCTCGCCTCCGCCGCCGGAAAACCCACCCGAATCCCCTCCTCCGGAACCGCCCCCTCCACCCATACCGCCTATGAAAAACCCGGTCGCTGCGGCTGCTCCGGGACTGATGTCACCCCGTCCCACGTCACGCCTGTTGCGGTTGATGACCACGAGCACGATCATCACGAGGAGGAAAAACCCGAGCGGGGAGAAGAGAAAATCAAGAAGGGTCATCGGTTTGTCGGCTTTTCGGCCCGTCCCCTTGTATTCCCCCTTGGTCGCCTGCATGACGGCGGAGATCCCCGAGGCGAGTCCCGCGCCATACTTGCCGTCACGGAAGGCGGGGGCCATCGTCTCCCGGATGATCCGGCTGCAGAGCGCGTCGGGCATCGCCCCCTCGAGACCGTAGCCAGGCTGAATCCGCATCTTGCGGTCCTGCACAAAGACGAGCATTAGAACCCCGTTGGAGTTCTTCTTGGTACCGATCTTCCAGGCGGAGTAGAGCCTCTGGGCATAGTCGTCGAGCGCGGCCCCCTCGGGAAGTTTGGGATAAACTACCGCGACGATCTGGGTCGATGTCGCCTTCTCGAAGGCACCCAACCGCTGGTTCAACTGCGCGAGGAGCCCGGGGGCAATCACCCGGGCCTCATCCGTCACATACTGCCGGGGAGCGGGCGGAAGAGTCTCCCCTGCCGACGCCTCCACCATGCCGCCCCCCACGAGGAGAAGCAGTATCAGGAGAAGGCGTGGAAGCATGAGTTGTTTTCCAGCGCTTTACTTCGCGGCAGGAGCACCGTTGAAGTCGAACTTCACGGCGGGAGCTGTCTCCGCACCGGCAGTAGCATGGAAGTAAGGCTTGGGCTGGAAAC
>Ga0208327_1000224_pt1 | contig 14997 bp, 17 predicted proteins | sample LakMenEpi26Jun08_FD_150733 | JGI IMG/M metagenome (GOLD analysis project Ga0208327, IMG submission 150733) | Freshwater microbial communities from Lake Mendota, WI - 26JUN2008 deep hole epilimnion (SPAdes) | ecosystem: Environmental > Aquatic > Freshwater > Lake > Epilimnion/Euphotic zone ...
GCGCGCAAGCCGTCGGGTGTATGCGCATAATCAACGTAAACGGGCGCACCGCTTTTGGTAATCACCGCACGTTCCAAACGTCCGCGCACTGGCTGCACCCGCGCCAAATGCGACAGCAGGCTTTCCACCTCTCCACCGCTTGCCATGACCACGCCTGCCGCGACCAAAGCGTTGGCGGCCTGATACGCACCGGTCAGCGGTAGCTTCAACTTGTGCACATCGCCCTGAATACGCAGTTCAAGGGTCTGCCCAAGCTGGGTCGGTTGGCGCGATAATAATTGGATGCCCTTGCCCTTTTCACCGACCGTAATCAGGCGGAGCTCGCGTTTGCGCGCGCGGGCAATCACTTGGTCGGACCAGGCATCGTCGGCCCAAATGACTGCGCAGCCGCTTTCGTCAACCACCTCGTCAAACAGCCGCATCTTGGCTTCAAAATAAGCTTCCATGGTCCCGTGATAATCGAGATGGTCGCGGCTTAAATTGGTAAATGCCGCAACCGAAACTGGAACGCCTTCGCTGCGATATTGGGACAGGCCGTGGCTTGATGCCTCGAATATCGCATGGCTGACGCCTTCGCGCGCTAGCCCAGACATATTGGACAGGAAGGTGACGATGTCGGGCGTCGTCAGTCCGGTCTTGGCCTGATCCGACGCCGTAGTGATACCCAAAGTGCCAATCGATGCTGCATTATGCCCCGCCATGCGCCAAAGCTGCCGCGTCAGTTCTGCGGTCGATGTCTTACCATTGGTTCCGGTGACGGCTGCAACATGGTCTGGAAAAGGTTGGAAGAATTTTGCCGCAAGACGCGCGAAAGCTTTGCGCGGGTTGGCTTCGGCAACATGCACTGCGCCGCGCACCACGGCTTCGGGACGTGCGACAACGGCAATGGCACCAGCGGCAATCGCATCGTCGATAAAGTCTTCGCCGTTTAACGCGGCGCCTTCAAATGCTCCAAAAACGGTGCCGGGCGCAATCTTCCGATGGTCGATGGCAAAGCCGGTCACTATTCTGTCGGCACATGCCATGTCGGCACCGCTTACCAATTGCCCGAGCTTCACTATTGCTCTCCCTTCGCCTTCCACAATAATGGCATCAGTTCGGATACATCAACATCGCGTTTCATATCCGGAATGATCCCCAATAACGGACCAATGCGAGTCACCGTTTTCTGCACGACCGGTGCAGCGGTATAGCCTGCGGTCCGCTGAAAGCTGGATGCCTCGGTGCCCTTTGGTTCGTCCAGCATAGCAAGGACCACATAACGTGGATTGTCCATCGGGAATGCAGCGGCAAAGGTTGCGACCACGAGATTGCGGCTATATCCGCCAATGCCGGGTTTTTCCGCCGAGCCGGTTTTTCCGCCGACGCGATAGCCCAAGGCGTCGGCATTCTTGCCCGTGCCGTCGACCACAATCATGCGCATCATCTGACGCATCCGCGCGCTGGTTGCGGCCTTAAAAACCCGTTTTCCGGGGATTTTTGCCCCGGCCTTTGTCTTGAACATCGTCGCCGGCCGATAGATACCGCCATTGACCATCGCGGCATAAGCGCTGGCCAAATGCAGCGGCGTCACCGAAATCCCGTGGCCAAAGCCAACGGTCATATTGGTAAGACGGCCCCATGTTTTGGGATAAAGCGGCATCGCTTTTTCTGCGAGCTCAATGTCTGGACGCGCGTTGAAGTGCATCGTGCGCAGCATCGCGTCCATGCGGGCGGCACCCAGATTGTCCGCAATTTGCGCAGTGACAATGTTCGAACTGTGGATCAGCGATTCTGGCGCGTTGAGCCAACGTTCCGAAGGGTGCGAGTCTCGAATTTTGAACTTGCCGACCTGAAGCGGCCTGGTGGCATCATAACGCAAAGACAGGTCGCGCACCGTTCCCGCGTCCATCGCCGCTGCCACCGTCAGTGGCTTAAACGTAGATCCAAGTTCATAGACACGGTTGGTGACATTATTGGTTTGCCGCGAAATCGGGTAGCGGCCATCGACTATATTTTCCCCAAGGTCGGGGATGTTGGCGAAAGATGGCCGGTTTGGGTTGAATGATGGCAAGGTGGCCATGGCGATGACTTCGCCCGTTTGCACATCCAGGATCACGCCCGCCGCACCCTTGGCAGTCGTTGCAGCCATGCCGGATGCAAGCTCGCTTTCAAGCGCGGCTTGCACGCGGACATCCAACGCAAGGTTCAACGGCGCAGAACGCTTTGACGGGTCACGCAGATAGTCGTTCATGACCCGCTCCATGCCCATCGCGCCTTTGCCATCGCGATTTACAAAGCCCAAGACATGCGCCGCCATATCATGCTGCGGATATAAGCGCGTGGCCTCACGCGGGAACTCGATGGCGATTTCGCCAAGGCTGTGCACCTGCCGAACTTGCTCTGGCAACGCGCGTTTCCGCAGATAGCCGGGCTTGCCTGCGGTCAATTTGGCATAAAATTCAGAAGCTGGTGTATCCGGGAAGATTCCCGCTAATTGGTTCGCCAATTGCTTGCGATTGCCCAGAATATCTTCTGGCTTTACCCAGATCGCATAGCCATAGATGCTGCGCGCCAAAGGAATGCCGTTGCGGTCCACAATGTCGCCCCGTTCAGGGACATATTCAGTGCTCGTAGCACCATATGCCCGCGTGCTCTCAAACAATGCCAAGGTGGCAAGGCGACCAATCAACAGCACGACAAACATGCCAAATGCCAGCAACAGGATAAGCATGCGCCAAAACCCGTGCGCCGCAAATGGTGGCGGGTTGATGCCGCTTTTCCGAGTGGTTGTGCGGGCCAGTTGGGGGTTCATTACCGGCGGCGTTCGTTCGCGGACTTAGCGGAAATGTCCCTTAACAGATCGTCGGACAAAAGCGTTTCGTCCATACGCGCCAGTCGCTCGGTCCGGGTCTGTTCAACCTTTGGCGCCAAAGGTTTTGGCGCGGCGCGCTTTGCCGGCTCGGCGAAAATCGGGGCCGCAACGGCCGTTGCAATCGCGGTCGACTTTTTCACTACGGCCTCAATCGTTGGCGCAGGGTTCGCCTGGTTCGCGCTAGGCGCGACGTCGATATCTGCAGAAGCCATCATCACTGGTTTCGTCTGCTGCAGATCTCCGGTTAGCTCTGCAAGCGCAGCTTCACCACTAACGAATTGTTGCGCCGATGGTGGCTGATAGCCGTACAAAAGCTCATTCCATTCCTCCAGCTGCTGAAGGCTGGCGCGCGTCCGGATTTCCGCTTGAAGAAAGCTGATTTCCCTCTTTGTTTCAAGAATTTCTCGATCAACCGACACAAGATCGCCGTGCGTCGCCGCAACATTGAGCGACAAGGGATACAACAGAATGGCAACCATGAAAACCAAAGCCAACCAGCCGAGATTCTGAAGTCTTTTGATAGCGAGACTCATGCTGCAAGTCCTCCTGTTGCCCATGCGGCGGCGTGTGTGCGGGTTGCGGAACGTAAGGTTGCCGAACGTGACCGTGGATTACGGGCCAGTTCAGCGTCCGATGGCCGGACTGCCTTGTCAGCTTTATCAAAGGTGGGGTCCGGGCCGTCGCGGCCAACCAATGGCACATGACGCGAACCTGCGGCTTCTGCGCCACTACGGCGGCGCAAAAATTGCTTTACGATGCGGTCTTCAAGACTGTGGAAGGTGACGACAGCCAAGCGGCCACCTGGTTTCAACATGCGTTCGGCAGCCTCAAGGCCGTCGGTCAGCTCGTCCAATTCGCGGTTCACATGAATGCGAATGGCTTGAAAGGCGCGGGTAGCGGGGTCTTTCGGCGCGCCGGGCTTGTGACCAACGGCCTTGCGGACAATCGCGGCCAATTGCGCGGTGGTTTCTATGGGCCGCGCAGCGACAATCGAACGCGCGATGCGGCGCGAACGATGCTCTTCGCCATATCGGTAAATAATGTCTGCAATGTCAGCCTCTTCGGCTTCGTTGACGAAGTCTGCCGCCGTCATGCCGTCCTGACCCATGCGCATATCAAGCGGGCCATCCTTTTGGAAAGAAAAGCCGCGCTCAGCGCGATCAAGCTGCATCGACGAAACGCCGATATCTAATACGACGCCATCGACCGACGTAATGCCGTCGGCCATCAAGACATCGTCCATGTTAGAAAAACAGGCCGCGTAAAGACGCAAAGCGCCTTCACTGCGGCCCGCAAGGTCCGCACCTTCTTTAAGGGCATCGGGATCACGGTCGAACGCGTAAACGCGCGCACCGCCAGCCAGTATCGCTTGGCTGTATCCACCTGCACCGAAGGTACCATCCACGATCTCAGCGCCAGGGGTGATGGCAAGAGAGTGAATTACTTCATCCAGTAAGACTGGAATATGGGGAGCTGGAGCGTTCATTTGTCCCGCTTTGTCTGGGACAGCCAATAATTTAGCTCATCCTTAACGGGATTAAATGCCGCAGGCGCTTCTTTTAGGAAGACGTCGGGGTTCCACAGCATGAAATGCGTTGTCGCACCAAAAAAGAAGGCGCGATCTTCAATGCGGCCGAAATGCTTGAGCATCGGCGAAAGCACAAAGCGGCCACTGGCTTCAAATGCAGTCTCGAAAATGGAGGATGCTGAAACGCCTGCGATTTCGCGGTCAAATTCGGTACCGCGATTAACGGCGCTTTGCCATTGCGCCTCGATATCGGCGCGCAGCTTAAGCCGCTCGGAGCCGCCAAAGCCAATCAGGCAAGGCAGGGTGGAATGGCGCGATATGCACACGCTGTTGCTGCCGCTGGATTGCTGGACGCTGTCGCGCAGTTCTGCAGGAATGGTCGTGCGGCCTTTGGCATCGACATTTGACACCCCCGAACCTGCAAAGACGACCAACGCTGACACTAACCGCACCCCTTCCGAAAAAAAGGGCGCAGATCTCTAATCATGGCGAAGCATATCGCCATGCGGACGCCGTAACGACCGATAGAATCAGGAATCCACCCCTTGATGACTGTGTATAGCAAGGGATTTCATGGATGAAAAGAGGGATTTTATGGAAAAACTATCTCATTTTTGGCAAAATGTCGTAATTCCGTTGCTTTTTATACATCGCTCCAAATGCAGGTGGCATAATGGACGCAATTTTATGGAACCCAAAACGCCAAAATCGGTGGCTTTGCGGGTGATTGCGGCACCATTTTTCTCATCGTCCTTCATTTTCCCACAAAATCCCCGTCCAGCCCCTTATTGCCTTGCAGAGCTGTCAAAAGCGATTGCAGCAGGGCTATATTGGCAAATTCATCCTTGCCGGTGAGTATCCGCATCCCCCGCCCTTCCCAAAAGGCGGCATCGAGAAAATCGGCATCGGCCACAAGAATAGCGCGCCCTGTGCCAATCCGGCAATCCGCCAAAAGGCCTTTCGCCAATATTGCGCAGCGGTTCTTGGCAGTGCTCTGTTTGGGCAGCCATTCCCCAGGTGTTACCGTCCGGATATTGAACACGCCAATCTTGCGCATGGAAGCAGGCCCCTCGTCCTCAAGCGGCAAGACCAACTCCACCCCCCAATAGTTTAACAAGGGCGACAGCATCGACGTAAACAACGGACGCCGTTTATCGCCCAAGGGGTAAAGGCTTCCCCATTGCAAAGCGGGGTCGGCAAGTATCAACACAAAGCCACCCTGCCGAACCCAGTTGTCGATCGAGGCCAATTCGCGTGGTGCAAAGGCCCGCGGTTGCGCGAGCAGAAGCATGTGCTTAGGCCTTGACGCCCAAGTCTCCAGATCGTCGATGGGCGTGATGTCATAATGCACGCTGAGACGCGTAAAAGCCGGATGCGGGGCGGCGTCCTTGGCCAGATCCGCCTCAATACCTCCCTCGCTCCATACCAGCGGCAGCGTCGTCATCAGTGCCAAGGGCGGCTTTGGCCGACTGTCTGCTGGACGCGTAGTGGCAAAGCCAGCGAGCAAAAGCAAAAACGCAGATGCGGCCAACAAAGCGACAAGCAGCCACTTTCTGCCGCCGAACTGGGCCAATCTATCAATCACCAAGCAAATATTACCGTGCGGGCGCGGATGAACGCGGCGTTTGCGCTGCATCCTTGGCGGCTCTTTCGGCGTCGGTCTCCTTGGCCACCGGTGTAACGCCCAGCTCCGCCAGCGGCTCATCCGGAGTCGCGTCCTTGTCCGCTGTCAGGGGTGCAGTTTCAGGGACGCCGCCTGTTTGTGGCCCGTCACTCACCCGGTCAAGGACCATATTGGCCAATGTCACGAACAAAAGCACGACGACGAGCCCGACCAGCCCTACCTGAATACGCTGAATTGCGGATTGCTTTTGTTCGACCATCTGCGTTCTCCTTAAACCCCAATATGGCTTTTAGCTGTCTTGCTGCCACGGCATCACGGGCAGGTTTTTGCTGCGCATCCACGCCGGATTATAAATGGTGGACAAATAGCGAAAGCCCGTATCACATAATATCGTCACGATACGCTTACCAGGCCCCAGATGCTTTGCCAGCGCAATGGCACCTGCGACGTTGATCCCCGAAGACAGCCCAAGGCAGAGCCCCTCCTCCGCCAAAAGCCGCCGGACCCAGACAAGGCCCTCCTCATCGGAAATACGGAATTGCGTATCAATGGGCGCGCCGTCGAGATTGGCGGTGATGCGTCCCTGCCCAATGCCTTCAGCGACAGAACTGCCTTCTGCGCTTAATTCGCCGCAGGAATAATAGTTATAGAGCGCCGCACCATGCGGATCGGCCAGAGCGATGGTGACGCCCTCATCCTTTGCCTTTAGCCCAAGCCCGACGCCAGCGATCGTCCCGCCCGTGCCAGCGGCGCAGATGAATCCGTCAATTTTGCCGCCCATCTGCGTCCAGATTTCTTCGGCAGTCGTTTCAATATGCGCGCGGCGGTTGGCAATATTGTCGAACTGGTTTGCCCATACGGCATTTTCGGTCTCCTCCGCGAGCCGGCGTGATGTGTGCACAAAATGCCCCGGGTTCGCATAAGGCGCGGCTGGCACAAGCACGAGCTCTGCACCCAAAGCGCGCAGCGTGTCCTTTTTCTCCTGACTCTGCGTTTCAGGCATGACGATGATCGTCTTATACCCAAGCGCATTGCACACCAAAGCAAGGCCAATGCCCGTGTTACCGGCCGTGCCCTCGACGATTGTCCCGCCGGGCTTCAACAGCCCCTGCCGTTCGGCGTCGCGGACGATGTAAAGCGCGGCGCGGTCCTTTACCGACGCACCGGGGTTCACATATTCGCATTTGCCAAAAATATCGCATCCGGCTTCCTCGCTTGGCCCTTTCAGGCGGACGAGGGGGGTGTTGCCAATCAAATCAAGTGTCGAGCCGAGCGTGTTCATACCGCTGATAGCTAGGCGCGTTCATGGCCAATCGCAAGACGGTCTAGGGTCAGGACAATATACGGGCCAAAGGCGGTTATTATCGCAAAAAGCATTTCGAGTATTGTTATAATATATCATTGCGCCTAACGCTTTGCTCAATATCCCGCTCTTATGGATGACGTTCCCTCATGAAAACTGCCCCACTTCTTACGATATCCGCAAGCGTTTCCGCATTGTCGCTGGCATTGGCCGCGCCCGCTTATGCGCAGCAAAGCAACTCGGCCTCGACCGAAGCGCGCATACAGTCCGACGACTTTCACGGGTCCGACGACATCGTCGTCACCGCGCCGTTTGTTGAACGCCTCGATATTCTTTCCGGCACGTCGGCGATTTCGGGCGAAGTGCTCGCCGAAAAAACCCGCGCGCAATTGGGCGATATACTAACCAGCCTGCCCGGCGTTTCGGCGACGAGCTTCTCCCCCGGCGCATCGCGGCCCGTGCTGCGTGGGTACCAAGGGAACCGCGTTGCCGTCCTTACCGACGGCATTGGCAATATCGACGCCTCCAACACGTCGGCGGACCATGCTGTCACCATCGACACGTTGACGGTCGAGCGGATTGAGGTGTTGCGCGGGCCAGCCGTCTTATTGTTCGGCGGCCAAGCCGTGGGCGGCGCGGTCAATGCGCTCGACAAAAGGATACCAAGGTCCATCCCGGACGAAGCCATCCACATCGATGCGCTGGCCGGATATGGCAGTGCCGCACGCGACTGGTCCGGCGGGGCGTCGATTGATATGCCGATCACGGACCGGGTCATCGTCCATCTCGACGGCAGTTACCGCAACAGCGATGATCTGCGTACCGGCGGCTATGTCCTGTCCCCCAATTTACGCGCTGAGGTCCTCGACTTTGCTGCCGAGGAAACCAGCGAAGGCAATCTGGAAGAAGCGGCCGAAGCAACCGAACTTGCTAACCAACGCGGCCGCATTGCCAATAGCGCAGTGAAAACATGGACCGCCGGCGGTGGCATCGCGTTTATCGACGACGGCGGCAATCTTGGCCTGTCTTACAGCATTTACGACACCAATTACGGCATCCCTGCCCGCCCCGGCGCATCGCACGCGCATGAGGGCGAAGAAACCACAGAAGAAGCACCTGTCACCATCGGCTTGCGTCAATATCGCCTCGACTTTCGCGGTGAAGTCAATTTGGGCGACGGCTTGTTTGAAAAGCTGCGCCTGCGCGCGGGCTATGCCGATTATACCCATACCGAATTTGAAGGCGACGAAATTGGCACCATATTCAATAGCCAAGGCATTGAGGCGCGGGCCGAATTTGTGCAGAATGACCGTAACGGCTGGCGCGGGGCAAGCGGCGTCCAATATCAGACCCGCGATTTCGAAGCGATTGGTGCAGAAGCCTTCGTCCCGCCCAACAAGACGCGCCAATATGGCCTGTTCACCTTGCAGGAATATACCAAAGGCAATCTGGACGCCGAAGTCGCCGTGCGGTTCGACACGGCAGAATTGCGCGCCGACACTTTGGGCTTAACGCGCTCGTTCAACAATGTCTCTGCCGCTTTTGGCCTTGGCTACCATATTGGCGATTTGAAGATCGGCGCGAATATTTCGCGGACGGGCCGTGCGCCAGCGGTGGAGGAATTATTCTCCAACGGACCGCATATCGCAACGCAGGCCTTCGAAATAGGCGACCCTAATCTGAAAAGTGAGCGCGCTTGGAATGGCGAGCTCTACGCCCGGTATGACACGCCGGAGACCGCGTTCAGCGCAACATTATACACCAACCGCTTCGACAATTTCATTTATGAGGCCGAAACTGGCAACATCGAAGACGATTTGCCCATATTCCAATATTTCCAAAATGACGCCAAGGTTTGGGGCGTGGAATTTCAGGCGTCCAAGCGCCTCGCCAGCTTTGGCAGTTCAAATCTGTCGGTCGATGGCGTTGCGGATTATACCCGCGCCAAAATCTCGTCCGGTGGCGGCAATGCCCCGCGCATCCCGCCCTTGCGTTTGCTCGGCGGCGTTGAATTGACCAATGCAAGCTTTGACTTACGCGGCGAAGTCGAATTTAGCGACGATCAGACAAAGACCGCGACATTTGAGACGCCAACTGACGGTTTCACTTTGGTCAATGCTTCGGCGACCTGGCGGCCGTTCGGGCGGGATCGCAACATTGCGTTGATTGCGTCGGCGAACAATATCTTTGACGTAACCGCCCGCCGTGCCGCGTCCTTTACCAAGGATTTCGTCCCATTGACCGGTCGTGATTTCCGGGTGACAGCACGCTTGAGCTTCTGATCATCCGATATTGTTCATGCAACACCGCCAAGAGTGCGCGCCAGTGATCGCACCCTATAAACGGAACCTTCGCGCGATCGGCAGGTTAGCCAGCTAGGTCTAATTTTTGGGCCAAGATCTTGGAGAATATCATGCGCAAAATTGCAACGATCATCCTGCTCTCAGCCTCATTGCTGGCAGCGGCCTGCAACACCGTTAAGGGCGTCGGCGAAGACATTGAATCCGTCGGCGAAGCGGGTGACCGCGCTACGTGACAGATGGTCTGTTGAAGTTACGTGAGGGCTGGAGGGGAACTTCTGGCCCTTTGGTTTGCTCATTCCGAGTCATGCTGAACAACCTACCGTCACCCTGAACTTGTTTCACCTTCGGTGACTGTCGTTCCAGGGTCCATTTATCCGTTCTAGCTATGGGCGTGCTGCACGATGGACCCTGAAACAAGTTCAGGGTGACGTGGGGGATGAGGGTGACTTTGTGGAGAGGGCAAGAAGACGAAGGACGACGGCTGCGTTGTCAAACCTACAAAACGGCCTCTTCGATGCTTTCCGCCTTTTTACGGCGGCGGCGGGTGAACCAGATCGCGATGAGGGCAAGTTCGTATAATATGCACAAGGGGATCGCGAGCAGCAATTGCGACACGACATCGGGCGGCGTGAGGACGGCGGCGATGGCGAAGGCACCGACAATCGCATAGCGTCGTGCGCTCTTAAGCTGTTCCAGCGTGACGATCCCGGCGCGTTCCAGCAGCATCAGCAACACCGGTAGCAGAAACGAAATGCCAAAGCCGAAGATGAACTTCATCACAAAATTCAGATAATTGTCGACACCCGGAAGCGCCTGTTGCTCGACACCGCCGACATTGCCCCCAAAGCCAAGCAAATATTCCAGTGCGACGGGGATCGCCATATAATAAGCCATCGACGCGCCGGTGATGAACAAGACAGGCGTGGCCAGCAAGAATGGCAGAAAAGCACGCTTTTCTTTGCTATACAGGCCGGGCGCAACAAAGCGCCATAATTGCGTTGCGAACACCGGGAAGGAGAAAAAGGTAGCGGCAAAAAACGCGACCTTAATTTCAACAAAAAATGCCTCAAATATGGCGGTGTAAATCAGTTTCGTCTGGCCCGACGCGAGCAAAGGCTGCACAAGAAAGCCGAAGATCGGTCGTGCGAAATACAGGCTGATGCCAAAGGCAATGGCGAGCGCCAAAAAGCTCCAGAGCAGACGGCTGCGCAGCTCAATCAAATGATCGAGCAAGGGCATTTTGCTATCGTCGATTTCGTTCATGTCTTGGCCGCCGTTTCGGTGGGCGGCGTGTCGACGGGCGTTTCTGCGATATGCGTATCAGGGTCATCACCGACCACGTCTGCGCGTGGATCGGCCGGATGCGCGCGCATGATGCGTTCATTTTCGGCCTTCCACTTTTTCTCAAGCTCTTCGAGTTCCGACTGGCGCACCATTTCGTCAAAGCCTGACCGGAAATGCGCCACGACACCGCGCGCCTTGCCCACCCATTTGCCGACAACGCGTAATGCCTTTGGCAAATCCTTTGGCCCAATGACCAAAAGCGCCACAAGGACGACAAGCAACAGTTCGGATGACGCGATATCAAACACGTCAGGCCCCCGACATCGAGGGCGAGTGATGCCGCGCTGTCAATGGCTTAGCCTTGAGTCTTGTCAGTCTGCTTTTCAGCGTCAACGACCGTATTTGCGCCAATTTGCGGCGGAGCCTTAGGGGCTTCGTCCTCTTCGCTCATACCTTTTTTAAAGCTTTTAATGCCTTTGGCGACGTCGCCCATCATGTCGGAAAAACGGCCCTTGCCGAACAAGAGCAACACCAAAATGCCAACAATCAGCCAGTGCCAGATGCTAAAACCACCCATTTCAAACTCCTAACGGGGCGCGCCCCGGATGTTGCGAACCCTATGTCGCATGTCCTTCACCTATTTAGGCGTTGTTTTCGTCAATTGCCAGTTCGGCGTCACTTTCTTCGCCGGCAAATAGCATATCACCCATTGCGCTATCAATCGGGTCAAGCAAGCCGGCGGCTTTCAGATCCGCGATGCCCGGCAGATCCTTGCGGCTGATAAGCCCGAAATGCGTCAGGAAACCGGGCGTCGTGGCGTAAATCAGGGGGCGCCCCGGCACTTCGCGGCGGCCAGCAGGGCGCACCCATCCAGCCTCCATCAAGACATCAAGCGTGCCCTTTGAAATCTGCACGCCGCGAATGGCCTCAATCTCGGCGCGGCTGACGGGTTCATGATAAGCGATGATCGCCAACGTTTCGACCGCAGCGCGGCTGAGCTTGCGGCTTTCCTCGCGTTCGCGGCGCAGCAAATGCGCCAGATCAGCGGCTGTTTGGAAATGCCAGGTCTTGCCGCGCCGGACGAGTTCAATGCCACGGCCTTCATAATGTTCGGATAATTGCGTAAGCGCTGCCGCGACATCGACGCTGTCACCGACATAGCTGCGAATTTGCTCTACGGTCATGGGATGGTCGCTGGCGAACAAGGTCGCCTCTACCGCGCGCAGGTCCGGGTCGGTTTCGATCATCTTACCCTTTTCCTCACCATTAATGGCGCAAAGGTCGCCTCTTGTCGCAAATCAGCGATCCCACGTTTGGCAAGCTCCAAGGCGGCGACAAAGCTGGAGGCCAAGGCCGATTTACGCAAGGCCGGGTCCGCCATCGGCGGCAAAAACGCTTCAATCGCGGTCCAGTCAATCGCGCGGCCAATCATCGCCGATACGCGCTCCAACGCTTGTTCCAACGTCATGACCTGGCGTTTTTTGACGATGTGCATGGCAGGCGCGGTGCGCGCGTTGATTTGGCCATACGCGGTGATGAGCTCAAAATAATCGCATTCCCACGCCCGCGCTTTGACCACGCGCAACCCTTCGGGTGTGCCGCGCAAGAACACATCACGGCCAACCCGGTCGCGCGCCATCAACCGCGCGCCGCTTTCACGCATGGCGTTCAGCCGCTCCAGCCGCAATTGCAGGCGCAAGGCGAGCTCCTCCGGCGACGGGTCAATCGTCGGATCCTTCGGCAACAATAAGGCCGATTTGAGATAGGCCAACCACGCCGCCATCACCAGATAATCGGCCGCGAGCTCAAGCTTCAGCGCACGTGCCCGATCAATGAACACCAGATATTGTTCGACCAAGGCGAGAATCGACAATTGGCGCAAATCGACCTTTTGATTGCGGGCGAGCGCGAGCAATAGGTCCAACGGCCCTTCCCAGCCGTCAATATCAATGGTCAGAACATCAGGACCAAATTTGACACTGGCAGCGCTCTCATCGCGAAGGGCGTACTCTGCATCAAAGAGCATTGGCCCTGTCATGCCGCGCCAGTGGCCCCGCCTGTCAGCTTCGCTTTAGTGTCGGCCAAGGCAAGCAACTGGTCACGCTTGTCCAGCAGATGCGCCAGCCGGTCGGCGTCAAACGGCACAGGCGACAGCGCCATCGCGCGGTCAAGGCGCGCAAGGGCAGCAGGCGTAATGTCGGGCAGATTATTGGCTATCGCCACCATTTCGTCAAAGCGGCCCCAGCAATTGAGCGCAAGATCGCAGCCTGCCTTAACGCATGCCAAAGCGCGGCTCGCGACGTCGCCTTGCAACGCGTTCATATCGAGATCGTCGCTCATCAACAGGCCGTCGAAACCGACCATATTGCGAATAACCTCATCAATGACAAAGCGCGACATGGTGGCGGTGTGCGCATTGTCCCAAACATCATAGACAACATGGCCCGTCATGCCCATCGCAGCGGTGTTGAGCGCGCGGAAGGGGGCAAGGTCTTGCGCCAACTCGGCCTCGGTTGCGGTTACATGTGGCAAGTCGTGATGCGTGTCGACAGCAGCGCGGCCCTGCCCCGGCATATGCTTTACGACGCCGATGACGCCGCCCAAGGCAAGACCATCAAGGATCGCGCGGCCCAACGCCGCCACGCGCATCGGATCGCTGCCCAAGGCGCGGTCGCCAATGGCCGAATGCGTGTCGGGCACGCGGACATCGAGGACGGGCAAGCAATCTACATTGATGCCGACTTCGGTCAGCGAGAGCGCAATGGCTTCGGCATTGCAACGTGCCGCCTCAATCGCGGTGATAGGTGCAATGTCATACAGCGCGTCGAACGCACCGCCAGCGGGGAAATCAGGCCAGACCGGCGGACGCATCCGCGCGACACGGCCGCCCTCTTGGTCAATCAGGATGGGCACATTGTCGCGGCCATGCAACGCCCGCAAGCTGTCGGTCAGCGCGCGGACCTGCGCCCGATCTTCGATATTGCGTTTGAACAGAATATAGCCTGCTGGCTCGACATCGCGAAACAGGCGTTTTTCATCATCTGTCAGGACCAGGCCCGATAGGCCAAATATTACCGGCTTCATGGCGTGAACGCTAAGCCCGCCGCCGCCGCAAGGCAAGTATGGAGCGGCGGGAAGTGGCGCTTTAGCTGTGTATAATTACCGGATTGCGCCCAAGAAATCGAGCTTGCCCAAAGGCACACCCCTCATCCGCAACAGCGCATAGGCCATGCTGAGATGAAAGAAGAAATTGGGGATGGCAAAGCCGTGGACATAACTGTTGCCGGTGAAGGGAATGTCGCCGCTGGGCGTGGTCAGTACGACTTTTGCATCTTCGCGCGCCTCAAAACCATCGGGCGATGCGGCTTGCAGAAAGGATATGGCTTTGGCCACGCGGGCTTGGACATCGTCATAGCTGGCTTCATCATCGGCCCAAGGCTGGTTTTCAACTTGGCCGACGCGGACCGCGACAAACTTTGCAGTATCGGTGGTCATCTGCACTTGCTTGGTCAGCGGGGCCATGTCGTCGATCAGCCGCGCATCGAGCAATTCAGCCAAATCCATGCCCTGTTCAGCGGCGAAAGCCTTACCCTTTTCGAGCATGTTCGAAAGGTTTTTCAAGCCGCGAATGAAAGCAGGAATGGAGGCATCGTATAAAGCAGGCATATTCTTTTCCTCGGGAAGTTTGGCGCTGCGTACGTTGCTATGTGCAACGCTTCAACATGAAAAGGGGGGATGGTGTCTTTATGTTGAAGTGAATGGTGACGCCGGCCCCCTTCCCCACTTCGTCACCCTGAACTTGTTTCAGGGTCTATTTCGCCTCTCATATTCTGGGTTTGCCGCACGATAGATGCTGAAACGAGTTCAGCATGACGATGGTCAAAAATTTGTCTGTCTCATCCCCCAACACCTATTTAGCCGATCAGCACGACGACGGAGGCTTTACCGAACAATCAAGCAATTCTCATCCGCAGCCTTCAGTTTTGCGCAGAGTTGCTGCGCTTCGGTTGAATTGGCGGTGACGGCTTGCAGACGGAAAACCCTGCCCCCGCCTTCGACATTGGCTTGGGCAATCTTGCGATTCACGCCCGCCAAAAAGCC
>Ga0208327_1000226_pt1 | contig 14934 bp, 15 predicted proteins | sample LakMenEpi26Jun08_FD_150733 | JGI IMG/M metagenome (GOLD analysis project Ga0208327, IMG submission 150733) | Freshwater microbial communities from Lake Mendota, WI - 26JUN2008 deep hole epilimnion (SPAdes) | ecosystem: Environmental > Aquatic > Freshwater > Lake > Epilimnion/Euphotic zone ...
CAGAATTTCTCTCGGTAATCGCGCAATTTTAGGACCGAAGGACATCGCGGCATTGTCCTTCCTTGTTATCGATTGCGGATTAAAATATGGCGGTTTGATTGTCGTCGGCTAAGGCGATTATACGATAGGATTTTTCGGATGTTTCGCAAACTCACTGACCATATTCTGGTAGCGCCGCAAATTGACGTCGCTGATGTCATGGCCGCTGCGCAAGCGGGCGTAACGCTTATCATCAACAACCGCCCCGAAGATGAATCCGCCGATCAAACGCCCGGTGCAGAAATTGAATGCGCCGCGCGGGCCGCCGGGTTGGACTATGTCGCCATTCCGGTCACGCATGCAGGCTTTGCCGAATGGCAAGTGACCGCGATGGCCGATGCATTGGACAAGGCCGACGGCAAAGTGCTGGCCTATTGCCGATCCGGCACGCGCTCGACCTTGTTATGGGCCTTGGCGCAGGCGTCCAAGGGTGAACATCCTGCCGTGTTGGCCGAAAAGGCAGCGGATGCCGGTTATGATGTAACGCCAGTGACCGCGATGATGGATATGCTCCGCGGGCGAGCCTCGTGACAGCAGAATTGCTCAAGCTAGCGGGGTCCATCGCCGCGATTGTGTTCATCGCCTGGCTTGCGCGATTCTGGAAACTCGGCGGCGACGTCCGCATCCGCAGCGAAGAACAAGCGCGCGAGATTGCCCGTGAGGCTTTATGCGGGTTCGAACCCGTCGAAATTGCCATCGACAAGGCCGGTATCGCCGCGTTGATGCGCGATGCCGATGGTCGGCACCTATTGGTGCGGCGGCATGGCGTGCAATGGGTAGGGCGGCTTCTCGACCACCATAATGAAGCGCGGCTTGACCAAAATTTCCTCACCGTCGGCACAGGCGAAAAAACCTTTGGCTCGGTGACACTCAATCTGGGCGCGCAAGCGTCGCATTGGGCGGCTGGCCTGCGCCATTTGAATATAGGACGCCCATATGCCTGAACTGTTCAACCCAATTGATTATGCGGTTCCGGCGTTCATCATCCTGATCGTCGCAGAGATGTTATGGGCGCGGCGCCGCGCGCCAGAGAAATATGAACCGCGCGATACGCTGACATCGCTCGCCTTGGGCACGGGCAGCACCGTTGCCGGCGCATTGTCGGGCGCGTTGGTGTTCAGCCTTGCCATGTGGATATACGAACAACGCTTTTTCGATATCGGCTGGGTCTGGTGGGCGTGGCCCTTATGCTTTGTACTCGATGATCTTGCATATTATTGGGCGCATCGTTCGGGGCACCGCGTGCGCTGGTTCTGGGCAAGCCATGTGAACCATCACAGTAGCCAGCATTACAATCTATCGACGGCTTTGCGCCAAACATGGACTGGCTTTATCGCGCTTGGCTTTATCTTTCGCATACCTTTGGCATTTTTGGGTTTTCATCCTGCGATGCTGTTGTTCGTCGGCGCGTTCAATCTCATTTATCAATTCTGGATCCACACCGAGGCAATTTACAAATTCCCGCGCTGGGTCGAATATGTCATGAACACGCCAAGCCATCACCGCGTCCACCATGCGACCAACCCGCGCTATCTGGACCGGAATTACGCAGGGACCTTCATCATCTGGGACCGCATCTTCGGCACCTTTACAGAGGAAGTCGAAGGCGAAAAGATCCGCTATGGCATCGTCAAGCAATTGGGCACGTTCAACCTGTTGTGGAGCGTGTTTCATGAATGGATCGGCATCGCCCAGGACCTATGGTCCGCACCATGGCGGCATAAATTTTCATATATATGGCGCCCTCCGGGCTGGAGCCATGACGGCAGCCGGGACACATCGGACAGCATTCGTGCGCAATGGCTGGAGAGCCAGCAAGCCGAGGCTGAGCCGGTCGTAAACGCATAGCCGATTTACACCCTTGCCAGTAATTAATCGTCCGCTTAAACCCTCTCATTAAGAGGGAGCAGGCGATATGGACGAATTCGACATCATTGTTATCGGCGGAGGTTCCGCAGGCAGCGCAGCCGCCGGACGGCTGTCCGAAGGTGGCAAATATAAGGTCTGCTTGATTGAGGCAGGCGGCACCAACAATAATATGTTGATCAAGACGCCCGGCTTCATGCCGTTCATCCGCAATGCGTCCAATTATAAATATGAAACCGTTCCGCAAAAGGGCCTGAATGGCCGCACAGGCTATCAACCGCGCGGCAAGGGCCTTGGCGGGTCGAGCGCGATCAACGCGATGGTCTACATTCGTGGCCATAAATATGACTATGACAATTGGGCCGCCTTGGGCTGCGATGGTTGGTCCTATGACGATGTGTTGCCGTTTTTTAAACGCTGTGAAGATAATGAACGCGGCGCAGACGCATTTCACGGATCGGGCGGGCCACTTTCGGTTTCCAATCAACGCTGGCCGCAAGCGGGCAGCCTTGCCTTTGTTGAAGCCGCAGCCGAATTGCAATTGCCCGTAAATGCGGATTTCAACGGCGCGACGCAGGACGGCTTTGGCCTGTATCAAGTCACGCAAAAGGGCGGCGAACGCTGGACCGCTGCGCGCGCTTATGTTGAGCCGGCGCGTGACCGTATGGAGGTGCTGACTGGCGCACTGACCGAAAAGATCATCGTCGAAAATGGCCGCGCGACGGGCGTTGTCATCCGTCAGGGCCGCAAACGCCGGACGATCAAGGCGCGCGGGGCCGTCATATTATCGGCAGGCGCATTTGGTTCGCCGCAGATCCTGATGCTATCCGGAATGGGACCAGCCGAACATTTGCGAGAGCGTGGCATCGACGTTGTTGATGACAAGGCCGCAATTGGTTCCGACCTGCAAGACCATATCGATTATGTCTCCAGCTTTGAAACCCAATCCAAGGATGATTTCTTCGGCGATTCGCTGGCTGGCACGGCCAAGATGGTCATGGCTATCATCGAACATCGCCGCAAGCGCACGGGCGTGATGACCACCTGCTTTGCCGAGGCGGGCGGATTCTGGCGTTCGGACCCAAGCTTGCCCGCGCCCGACATCCAATATCATTTCGTGCCCGCCATGCTGGAAGACCATGGCCGTTCCAAAGTGAAAGGCCATGGCTTTAGCTGCCATGCCTGCGTTCTGCGCCCTGAAAGCCGTGGGACCGTGCGTTTGGCATCAGCGGACGCCAAAGTCGCTCCGGTTATTGACCCGGCCTTTTTAAGCGATGACCGCGACATGGCAACACTGCGCGCCGGTGTGCGCGCGATGCATCGTATATTCGAAGCGCCTGCGCTTGCCGCTTATAATGGTAAGAACCGGCATCCGGTTGATATCAATGACGACGCGGCCTTGGACGACCTGATCCGCAGCCGCGCCGACACCGTATACCACCCGGTTGGCACCTGCCGCATGGGGCCGAATGCCGATGATGTTGTTGACTCGCGCCTGAAATATCGGGGCATAAAAGGGTTATATGTGGCCGATGCCAGCATCATGCCCCGTCTTGTTTCTGGAAACACCAATGCGCCAAGCATCATGATTGGGGAAAGATGTGCCGAATTCGTCCGCGCTGACTTGCAATAATCTTGCGTAAATGCGGCGCTGCGGTTAACCGCGTGCGCGTTATGGCGATTAATAGAACAGAATATATCAGCACGCGCGGCAACGCAGACAATCTTGATTTTGCAGGCGTCACGCTGACAGGGCTGGCAAGCGACGGCGGGCTATATGTGCCCCGGCACTGGCCGCAATTTTCATCGCAAGAAATCGCCGCGATGCGCGGGCTGTCTTATGTGGATCTCGCCGCGCGTGTCATGGCACCTTTTACCGTGGGCGTATTGGACGAGGCGGAGCTGAAGGGCCTGTGCGCCACGGCTTATGGCTCCTTTGCCCATATAGCGGTTACGCCGCTGGTGCAGTTGGATGGCCAGCATTGGTTGCTTGAGCTTTTCCACGGCCCGACCTTGGCGTTCAAGGATGTGGCGCTGCAATTGCTGGGGCAGTTTTTTGTGCGCTTTCTGTCGGGTACTGACACAAAACTGACGATTGTCGGCGCAACCTCTGGTGACACCGGCTCAGCCGCGATTGATGCCGTTGCCGGACGCGCGCAGATTGAGATTTTCATGTTGCATCCGCACAACCGCGTGTCCGATGTGCAGCGGCGGCAGATGACAACCATCCTTGCGCCAAATGTCCATAACATCGCCATTGGTGGCAGCTTTGATGACGCCCAAGCGATGGTGAAGCGGATGTTCAACGACAGCGATGTCAACGGTCCGCTAACCTTATCTGCGGTCAATTCGATCAATTGGGCCCGCCTGATGGCGCAAGTGGTCTATTATTTCTACGCCGCGCTTCGGTTGGGCGGCCCGGAGCGCAAGGTCGCTTTTTCGGTACCGACCGGAAATTTTGGCGATGTGTTTGCTGGCTATGTTGCCGCGCAAATGGGTCTTCCCATTGAGCGCCTGATTGTTGCCACCAACATCAACGATATTTTGCACCGCGCCTTGTCAAAAGGGGACTATTCGGTGCTTGGCGTGACCCCGACGGCATCGCCATCTATGGATATTCAGGTGTCGAGCAATTTTGAACGCTTATTGTTCGATCTGGAGGGCCGTGATGGCACCACCACGGGCGCGCGGATGAAGTGGTTCGAAAAAATGGGCAAGATGGTGCTGTCGCCCGAAATGCGTAAAAAGGCGACGTTACTCACCAGCGCGCGCACCGATGCCGAACAGATGTCGGCCGCCATGCGCTGGGCCTATGGTGCGACCGATCAAATCATCGACCCACACACCGCGATTGCTTTGCATGCTGCGCGCAATGCGGGAATCCACCCCGATGTGCCTGTCGTAACCCTGGCGACCGCGCATCCCGCCAAATTCCCCGACGCCGTTGAAAATGCCACCGGCGTGCGCCCCGCTTTGCCTGCGCGGGTATCGCAATTATTTGACCGCGAAGAACGCTTTGATGTTCTGCCCGGTGAATATGATGCGGTGCGTGATTATGTGTTGGCGCGCGCCACGCGTTGAATATGGAACCGGATTTCGTCACCCTGATCAGCGAACCGCGCAGCGATTATACGCTGATCGATTCAGGTCATGGGCGCAAATATGAATCCTATGGCGACCGCCGCTTCATCCGGCCTGAACCGCAAGCGATGTGGGCCCCGGCATTAGACGAATGGCCCGCTGACGCCGAATTTGTTCCCGGATCAGACGATGATGGCGGCGGTCGTTGGTATAACAACAAACCCGTCCCCATGGATGGATGGCCACTGTCGTGGAATGACGAAGTGCATTTTACCGCGTCCTGCACACCGTTTCGCCATTTGGGCTTCTTCCCAGATATGGACCCGGTGTGGCGCTGGATGCAGGCGCAATTGGCGGGCGTTGCCGACCCGGTTGCTATGAACCTGTTTGGCTATACCGGCGTTGGCACGCTCGCTTTGTCTGCGGCAGGCGCGCAGATGGTGCATGTCGACGCGTCAAAGAAATCGGTCGGGCAAGCGCGGGCCAATGCCGAAATGTCGGGCATGGCAGACCGCCCCATCCGCTGGATCGTCGATGACGCCGCCAAATTCGTTGCCCGCGAAGTACGCCGCGAAAAACGCTATGACGGCATATTGTTGGACCCGCCCAAATATGGCCGCGGCCCCGAAGGCGAAGTGTGGCGGCTTGAGGAAGACTTGCCTGAACTGATCGCCAATTGCCGCAAGCTGTTGGATGCGGACTCGAAGTTTTTGTTTTTGACCGTCTACGCCGTGCGCATGTCCGCGCTGGCATTAAGCGGGCTATTGGAATCGCATTTTGCGGACCTTGGTGGCAAGGTTGAATTCGGCGAGCTGGCGGTGCGCGAACAAGGCAGGGGCAGGCTTTTGCCCACCGCCATTTTCGCCCGCTGGTCGCGTTAAGGAGTGATATGAGCGACAGTTTAATTCTTGAAGTGCACGATCTTGTCGTCAATGTCCTGACGGGGATTTACAGCCAGGAAACGCATCTGCCGCAACCGCTGCGCATATCGATCAGCACCACGCTCGATATGGCCCCGCATTACGCGCCGGATACACCATTGTCGGCTTCCAAAAATTATATGACGCTGAAAGAAGCGGCGACAAAATTGCCTGAGGGCGTGCACTTCACGCTGATTGAGGCGGTGGCCGATCATATCATGGACACTCTGTTCGCCGACGACCCGCGTATCAGCAACATCGTCGTCAAGATCGTCAAGCTGGCGATTGCCGAGGATAATGAGGCGATTGGCATCACCATGTCGCGGGGCCGCACGTGACCGCTAAGCCGCTTGCAATTGTGACAGGTGGCAAACGCAGGCTGGGCGCAGCGATTGCGGCGAAACTTGCAGACGCAGGCTATGCGCTGGCGTTGGTTAGCCATATGGATACCCCGCCGGAGGCTGCTCTGGCAGCGGCGCTGGAGGCGAACGCGCGCGAATGGCACGCATTCACCTTCGACCTCAGCACCGGCGATCCCGCCAGACTACTGGACATGATCGCCGCCCATTTTGGTCGCACACCCGATCTGCTGGTGAACAATGCGGCCATGTTCGGCCAAGACGACTGGCAGACGATGACGCTGGCAACGCTGGAGGCGCATTTTCGTTTGAACCTGTTTGCGCCATTATTGCTTGCGCAGGCTTTGGTCCAAACCTCTGGCGCACAGGCGCGCCCCGCCATCGTCAATATCCTCGATCAACGCGTGGTCAATCCACACCGTGACCAGATCAGCTACACCTTGTCTAAACAGGCGCTCGCGGCATCGGTGCGCTCCATGGCGGCATCCTTTGCTGGTCGTGCCCGTTACAATGGCGTCGCGCCTGGCTTGGTGATTGCAACCGATGATTATACCGCACAGCAAGAAACGCGGCTGGCCGATAGGATGCCCTTGGGCGCATTGCCATCGCCATCGGCTGTGGCGGACGCTGTCGTTTTTCTCGCCCAAGCGCAGGATGTTACCGGGCAAGTCATTTTCGTCGACGGCGGCGCGCATCTCAAAAGTTTCGACCGCGACTTCATGCATCTTTAGCGCGCGCCTGCGACCGATTATTGCGCTGACGCACAAATAACTTGCGTTTTAACGATAGTTTCGCCATAGGCGTCCCAAGCGCATGAGGCGAGCGGACAATTCCGCCGCAGTTTTGGCAGCGTGAGGGCCCAAATAACGGCTCCGCCAAACGAACAAGATGCGTAAGCTTAGAGGCTTCCCATATCACGCAGGGTTGTTTCCAACGGGTCAGCATAAGCTGCTCCCGAACACCTGCTGTTGCGCCTGTGCGGTCCTGATGAAAGGACACGCTTCGTGGGCCGCGACGACTATTTTGAAAGTATAAATATGTCTTTTTTCCAAGACCTGGGCCTTGCCCAACCTATCCTGAAGGCGCTTGAGGCGGCTGGCTATGATACGCCAACCCCCATTCAGCAACAGGCCATTCCACCCTTGCTTGAAGGCCGCGATCTATGCGGTATTGCGCAGACCGGAACGGGCAAGACTGCTGCATTTGCGTTGCCGTCCCTGCACCATTTCGCCACAAAGCCAAAGGCGCGTCAGCAATATAGCTGCCGGATGCTTGTCCTGTCGCCAACGCGCGAACTCGCGGCGCAAATCGCCGACAGCTTCCGCACTTATGGCAAGTTTTTGGGCCTGAAGGTCGATTGCGTGTTCGGCGGCATGCCGATTTTCAGCCAGAAAAAGCGTCTTGCCGGTGGCGTCGATATTCTTGTCGCTACGCCGGGCCGCTTGATCGACCTGATTGAGCAACGCGCGGTCACGTTGAAGGACGTTGAAATCTTCGTCCTTGATGAAGCCGACCAGATGATGGACTTGGGCTTTATTCACGCGTTGAAGCGTATCGACCAATTATTGCCAAAACAGCGTCAGACATTGTTCTTTTCGGCGACCATGCCAAAGGCGATTGCCGAGCTTGGCAACCGTTTTCTGAACAATCCTGTGCGTGTTTCGGTTGCGCCCGCCGCGACCACAGCAGAGCGCGTTGAACAATTCGTGACCTTTGTCGAGCAGCGCGAAAAGCAGACATTGCTGACGCTCAAATTGCAAAGCGAAGAGATTGACCGGGCGTTGGTCTTCACCCGCACAAAGCATGGTGCCGACCGCGTTGTGCGTGGGCTTGCGGGTGCCGGTATCCAATCCGCCGCGATCCATGGCAACAAATCGCAGGGCCAGCGTACCGCTGCACTGCAAGCATTCCGCGATGGCAAGATCAAAATACTCGTGGCGACCGACATTGCGGCACGCGGCATTGACGTCCCCGGCGTCAGCCATGTGTTCAACTTCGAATTGCCCAATGTGCCTGAACAATATGTCCACCGCATTGGCCGCACCGCGCGTGCCGGTCGTGAAGGTATCGCCATGAGCTTTGTGGCGGGCGATGAGCGTGGCTATATGAAAGACATTGAGCGTTTAACTGGCATCCGCGCCATGACGCTTGGCCTTCCCGAAGGTTTCCGTGCCGCCGTCGCAGCACTGCCGCCCCCTGTTGCCGATAAAAAGCCGCAACAGGCACGTGGCGGTCGCGGTGGTGGTCAACCCGGCGGCGGACGCACCAATTATGCTGGCAAGAAGCTTGGCGGCAATAATGGCGGCACTGGCTTGAACGGCGAGAGCCGTAACCGCACGCACGCGCCGCAAGGTGGCTGGCAACCCGCCATTGGTCCACGCGACGGCAGCCGTGAAGGCAGCCGTGACGCGCGTCCACGCAATGACAATGCCCCTGCCGGTGATCGTCGCCCCACCGCCGACCGCGCATTTGCCGCGCGCAGCGAAAACCGCCGCGACCCCGGCGCACCTGCCCGCAATTACGGTCCGAAAAAGGGCGGAAATGGCAACTATAAGGGCACGGTGAAGCGCGCTGGGTAAGCGTCAGGACCGCAATGCGACGATGAACATGACCTGCCTTTCGGGGCAATCATACACCGTCAGCGTTTGCCATCCGCGATAACCGTCGGCATTGTAAATGGCCGGTTTGTAGCAAACGGTATCCCACCACGTAAAGCCTTCTACCGTTCCGCGAACTGCGAACTGATCCGCAGTTAAGCCGGAACGGCGCGGGGCTAAGTCCAAAATGCGCTTTCGATCATTTGGGGTCGCTTCGAGCCGCATGTAAACTGAACGGTTTGACCATGTGCCGAAGTCATCGGACAGCATCTGGTCTTCGCGCATTTCGGGGATAAAACCGTATATCTCCTCGAATAGCCGTGCGTCGCTCTTCTGCAACACAGTGCCTAGGCCCGCTAGAAGCATAACCGCGATGATCGGGAGCAACGCGCATCCCGAGGGAATTGCTATCAAAGCAAGCCAAGTGCGACCCTTTTTGGGTCGCGCAATTACTGCATAGATGACGGCAACGACCAACCCGCCAAGAAAAATCAACGTGACCAACGGAAAAAACCAAAGCCCCCACATCGCGCCGGACTACATCAATGCCTGAAATGCCGCATGCCGGTGAAGACCATGGCGAGGCCAGCGTCATCGGCGGCGGCAATCACTTCGTCGTCGCGCATCGACCCGCCCGGTTGAATGACCGCAGTTGCGCCAGCTTCGGCGGCGGCGAGTAAACCGTCAGCGAAGGGGAAAAACGCGTCAGAAGCAACGGCGGAACCCAAGGTGCGCGGGGCGGCCCAGCCATAAGTTTCAGCGGCCTCCTTCGCCTTAAGCGCGGCGATACGCGCGCTGTCACGCCGGTTCATTTGACCGGCACCAATGCCAGCGGTTGCGCCATCCTTGGCATAGACAATCGCATTGGACTTCACATGCTTGGCGATCGTCCATGCAAAGCGGCAATCCGCCAGTTCCTGCGCGCTCGGGCTACGTTTTGTAACGACAGTGAATGCATCATCGGCAACATGGCCATTGTCACGTGACTGCACGAGCAACCCGCCTGTAATCGGTTTGATCGACAGGCCACCGCGTTTTGGGTCGGGCAAATCGCCGGTTAGCAACAATCGCAAATTCTTCTTCTTGGCAAATACCGCCTTGGCCGCATCATCGGCGGACGGGGCAGCCACGACTTCGGTAAAAATCTCGGTAATCGCTTCTGCCGTCGCTGCATCCAGCGGGCGGTTGACGGCAACGATACCGCCAAAGGCCGAGACGCTGTCGCATTCCAGCGCTGCGCGATAGGCGTCGATCAATGTCGCCCCCGTTGCAACGCCGCATGGGTTGGCGTGCTTGACGATAACGACCGTCGGCGGGCCATCGCGAAACTCAGCGACCAGCTCAAGCGCGGCATCCGCGTCATTGTAATTGTTATAGGACAATTCCTTACCCTGCACTTGCTCGGCCTGGGCGATGCCCGCAATATGCGGCCCAGCAGGCACATACAGCGCCGCACGCTGATGTGGGTTTTCGCCATAGCGCAATTCGGCCGTGCGGTTGCCATTGACGGCAAGCATGTCCGGAAACGGTTGCTGCTGGTCGGCAAAGGCAAACCACTGGCTGATCATGCTGTCATAAGCAGCGGTCGCCGAATAGGCTTTCGCCGCGCATTTGCGGCGGAAGTCATAGCTGGTTTTACCGTCGCTTTCCTCAAGCTCGGCAATCAAGTCGTCATAATCGGCTGGATCGGTCAGGATCGTCACAAAGGCATGGTTTTTGGCCGCGCTGCGCACCATTGATGGTCCGCCAATGTCGATATTTTCAATGATCTCGTCGCGCGTCGCGCCTTTGGCCACCGTTTGCGCAAAGGGATAGAGGTTGACCACCACAAGGTCGATTGCGCCAATATGGTGCTCGGCCATCGCGGCGGCATGTTCGGGATTATCGCGCACCGCGAGCAGGCCGCCATGCACCATCGGGTGCAACGTCTTAACGCGGCCGTCCATCATCTCGGGAAAGCCCGTCAGCTCGCTAATGTCCTTCACCATAAGGCCAGCGGCGCGAAGCGTTTTGGCCGTCCCGCCCGTCGACACCAATTCAACATGCCGCGCCGCCAGCGCATGGCCAAGCTCCACCAATCCAGCCTTGTCAGACACTGACAATAAGGCCCGTTTAATGACGACGTCGTGCATAATATCATCCTAAATGGCAAAGTTGCCAGCTAATGAGGACCGCGTCTTTACCCGTATCAGCGGCGATCACAAGTTGTTGGGTCGGGTGCGGCCGACCATTTTGGTCAACCCATAAGCTATCATCGACCGACAATAGGCCACCGGAGGTGATAAACGCCCAGTTGCTGCCGTCGGCCATGCGCAGCAAAGCGGTCTGCGGTTGGTCTGTGGGTGCGATCTCAATATCTGGCCCCAGATGAAAGCGGACATGCGCTGTCACATCGTCCCTCGGCTTTGCCTGCGGCAACAGCGTATCTTCGCCCCGCAATTCCATGCCGTCGGACCGCAAGATGAGCAGGCGGGCGTGATTATAGCCAAAGCTTTTCGCATAGCCATCATGGCTTGCCTCAATCCGTGTCGCCTGATCAATATCGCGGCGTTCAAGGCCGACTTCAGTCACGCCCTTGCCCAACTGACCGCCCGGCAGAATGGCCGTCGAATTGGTGTCATTCAGGCAAAGCGTTGAATGCGCCGCCGTGGTCCTCAGGCCGCGTGCAAGCGCCGCCGATATGGTCGCGCCGACAAGTGCCGCACCGCCACAATTGACGATGATCCGCTGCCCATTGTGCGACAATTCGAACGCTAGGGTCGAAGCGCAGCCCGACGCCGACTGGCGCGCGAGCGGCGGCGGCCCCGCATCCAGCAAAAGCACGGATTTGCCAGCCGACACACGCTGATAGCCCCAATCAAGTGCTTGGCGATGCGGGCGGGCGCGAACTTCGCTGGCGGTAACAAGCGCGTCAATCCGGTCGGCGGTCATATGCGCCGACCCCTGCCACGCACCAAGGCCGCCATCGGAATGTGTCAGCCCCAACAAGGCAGGCACCGCACGGCCCAGCGCCTCTATGAGGAAATCCGGCACCAGCTCGCCTTGCGCAACATAGCATTGCTTCAACAGGCTCAATAAGCCGATAAGCTCCATCAACTGGATGGGCGAGCGCGACACAACGCCGCCATCGGGGAAAATTGTGGCGCGCAAGGATTCGGCCAATCCGTCTTCACCCACTGCGCGGCGGATTTTGCCTTCGGGCAATAATAACGACGCGGCAACGACGCCCGCCCAACCCATGGTCTTGGCAAAATGGCTTTGCGCCCTGGGTGCGGACTGGTCCAGATGGCGTGCCACCCGCGCAAAATGGTTGATGACGCGCGAACGGTAAATCGGGTCCGAACTACTCAGCAAAAACGGCGATCCGGCGGCCATGTTCAACAGCCGCCAAGCACAATTGTCGACGCGCCAAGCCGGCTCGCGCGTCTTCATGCCATTGGCCAGCAACCAGGCATCGGCGATACGCGCCGCGACAGGCGCGCCTTCCCCGCGATTGGTTGCGGCCGAAAGATCGCGCAGCCAGTCAAAACGGTGGATATAATCGGTCAGCGATGGCGATAGATCAAGCTGGTCATAATCCAGCGCATCAAACGCTTGTTGTAAGCCCTGATAATGGAATTTGCCCATGCGCAGTGCTTGGCCACGTGCAGAATCGCCCTCCAAAGGGTCCTTCGGCACCGCCAGAAGGCGCAAAGGCACCTTGCCCTTCAAACGCCCATTGTGCAGCGGCGTGCGCCATGTCAGCTTGTAGAATTCGAGAGCGAGGCGCTCGAGAATATTTTGGCCCGCGCCCTTGGGCCTGACGATTAAGGCCGTCTGCCGTTGATCCGTACCGTCCTCAAAATTACCGGTCATTCACCCCTCAGCGCCCGGATATTTGCGGCATAATGGCTCTCGCCGCCCTTGAATGTGGCAGTGCCGGCCACCAGCGTGTCCGCGCCAGCCGATATTGCGAGCGGTGCCGTGTCGGTCGTAATGCCGCCATCGACTTCAAGCCGGATATCGCGCCCCGTTTTCTCGATCATCTTGCGAATGGCTTCGATTTTGCGCAACTGGTTTGAGATAAAACTCTGCCCACCAAAGCCGGGGTTCACGCTCATCACCAAGACAAGGTCAATGTCGTCGATAAGGTAATCGAGCATCTTGGCCGGCGTATGCGGATTGAGCACGATGCCCGCCATTTTGCCAAATGACTTGATCAACTGCACCGTGCGATGCGGGTGCGGCCCAGCCTCGGGATGAAACGAGATGATATCCGCGCCAGCGTCGGCAAAATCCTGAATATATTGGTCAACCGGCGCGATCATCAAATGCACGTCGAATGGCTTATCGCTATGCGGGCGGAGCGCCTTTACGACCGCGGGGCCGATGGTGATATTGGGGACAAAATGCCCGTCCATGACATCGACATGAATCCAGTCGCATCCAGCGGCATCAATGGCGCGCACTTCTTCACCCAGCCGCGCAAAATCGGCGGACAAGATTGATGGCGCAATGCGGACGGCGTTGGACATATGACGCGCTTAGACGCTAGGCTCCGCGCGGGCAAGGCGGCGGCGGGCGTTATACACAGCTTATCGCAATAAACGCGGTTAGCGCCGATAGATAAACATGTCGCCCATGACATCATGCGATTCTGCACATTTGGTGAAACCAAGCTTGCCCGCGACATTGCGTGATGCCGTGTTGCCGGGTTCAATGATGCACCGTATTTCGCCCAGTCCTTGCCCGTCCGCCCATAATAATATCGCGGTCATGGCCTCTGTAGCATAGCCTTTGCCCCATGCGTCGGGAATAAATGCCCACCCGGCCTCTGGAAAGCCTTCCAGCTCCTCTATGCCGCGTTCAAACTGCGCCAGCCCGCCATTGCCGACAAAGCGCCCGCTGGCCCGTTCCACAAATGACCAATAGCCATAGCCAAGCAACGGCCACATGCCGATGCCCTGAAGCATTTTGCCCCAACTGACATTGCGGCTGCGTGGTTCGCCGCCAATGAACGCGGTCATGCGCGGGTCGGCCCATGCCGCGGCATAATCCTCCCAATGATCAAGCGATATCGGCTCGATGGATAAGCGTTCGGTCGTGAGCGTGGGGGCCGTGGTTTTCATATATCCCCCCGTCGCCTCACTTTACCGTAGCCCGGCGGGCAAACCGCGCCACAAAGAACCCGTCCAAACCGCCCTGCTCAGCCAGCATTGGCGGCATAGTGCGGACATGCCCCTGAGCATTGGGGACAACTCCAGCGGGCAACTCGTCGGCGGTCACGGGCATCGTTGCATATTCGGGATGCCGCGCCAGAAATGCCTCTGCCTGCGCCTCGCCCTCATGCGGTTCGAGCGAGCAGGTGGCAAATACCAAAGTGCCGCCTGGCTTCACCCATCCCGCCGCACGGTCCAACATCGCGCTTTGAATCGCGGCCAAATTATTGATCGCTTTCATGTCGATACGCTGCAACACATCAGGGTGGCGCCGCATCGTGCCCGTGGCGCTGCAAGGTGCGTCCAATAGAATCGCATCGAACGGCTGCGATGGTTTCCAATCCATGACATCGGCGTTTACCCGCTCCGCATTCAACTGCGTGCGTTCCAAATTGGACATCAGCCGGTCCATGCGCCGCGCGCTGTTATCAAGCGCCGTGACCGCAAAACCAGCAGCCGACAGTTGCATCGTCTTACCACCTGGCGCAGCGCACAAATCAAGTGCGCGCTTACCCGTGCCATCGCCCAAAAGCCGTGCGGGCAGGCTGGCGGCGAGATCCTGAACCCACCAAGCGCCTTCATCATAGCCGTCCAGTTCTTCGACCGCCGTACCACGCGGAAGCCGGACATGGCCGGGCATCAGGCTGACCCCATTTAGCCGCTCGGCCCACGCATTTGTCTCTGCTGGCGCGCGCAGGGCAAGGTCCAATGGCGGCGGTTCGGACAACGCCTTTTGCGCACCCGCGATCATGTCATCGCCCCATGCCGGGTGCCAGCGCATCATCACCGCCTCAGGCAACGAGGGCAATTCGGGCAAAGCAACTTCGGCGCGTAGCAATGATCCCAGCACGCCATGCACCAGCCGCCTTGGGCC
>Ga0208327_1000227_pt1 | contig 14912 bp, 12 predicted proteins | sample LakMenEpi26Jun08_FD_150733 | JGI IMG/M metagenome (GOLD analysis project Ga0208327, IMG submission 150733) | Freshwater microbial communities from Lake Mendota, WI - 26JUN2008 deep hole epilimnion (SPAdes) | ecosystem: Environmental > Aquatic > Freshwater > Lake > Epilimnion/Euphotic zone ...
CCCCCGAACAAGCCGCCAACATCGCACGCGTTGCCGACGGCGTAGTGGTGGGTTCGGCGATTGTCGAATTGGTCGCACAGCACGGCGCGAACGCCGCTGGCCCTGTCCGCGATTATGTGGCATCTTTGAAAGAAGCTATCATTTCAGCAAGAGCATGATAACAAAACCGCAGTGCTGAGCCTGTCGAAGCACGCCTCTCGGGTCAGCGCCCTTCGACAGGCTCCCTTCGACAGGCTCAGGGCTACGGTAAAATTACAGGGGAAAATTCATGAATTGGGTCACCCGCGTCCGTAACGCCATTCCCTTCATCGCCAAGCGTGAGACCGCCGAAACGCTTTGGCACAAATGCAAGGGTTGTGAGGCGATGATCTTCCTTAAGGAATTTGAGGAAAATCAATCGGTCTGCCCCAAATGTGACCATCATGGCCGCATTGGTCCGGCGACACGCTTTGCGGCTCTGTTCGATGACGGCAGCTACAATGTGCTGCCCCCACCCGTCGTTGGCGAAGACCCTTTGAAATTCAAAGATACCAAGAAATATACTGACCGCATAAAGGCCGCGCGCCTTGCCACTGGCGAGACCGATGCGATGATTTCGGCCAAAGGCGAGATCGACGGCCAGACGGTTGTTGTCAGTGTGCAGGATTTCGCCTTCATGGGCGGATCGATGGGCATGGCGGTGGGCGAGGCATTTGTTGACGCGGCAAAGGCCGCGATCAAAGCAAAGTGCCCTTATGTCATCTTCACGGCAGCCGGCGGCGCGCGCATGCAGGAAGGCATATTAAGCCTGATGCAAATGCCGCGTTCGACCGTGGCGATACAAATGCTGCACGATGCAGGGCTGCCCTATATTGTTGTGTTGACTGACCCAACCACCGGCGGCGTAACCGCGTCTTATGCGATGCTGGGCGATGTGCAAATTGCCGAACCTGGCGCGCTCATCGGCTTTGCTGGACAGCGCGTGATTGAACAAACAATCCGTGAAAAATTACCCGAAGGCTTCCAGCGGGCTGAATATTTGCTTGAGCATGGCATGATCGACATGGTCACGCACCGCCACGACCTGCGCGGTGTGTTGTCGCAACTCGTCGGCTATCTCGCGCCGGAGAAAAAGGCGGCTTGATTGAATGGATTGTAATACTACCCCGCCATCACCCTGAACTTGTTTCAGGGTCTATTTCTACGCATTGGCCGCCGGTTTTTGCCGCGCAATGGACCCTGAAACAAGTTCAGGGTGACGGATTGTTTTTCGGAAGCTATTTGGCCCTCCATGCCTGACCACGCTACCTCCACTGACCCTGCCGTTCAGGCGCAGCTTGACCGGCTGACGATGCTGTCGCCCGGCAAGGACATATTGGGACTTGGACGTATCGCCACCTTGCTGGATCGGCTCGGCAACCCGCATCATCAACTCCCGCCCGTCTTCCATGTCTCCGGCACCAACGGCAAAGGTTCGACCTGTGCCTTTCTGCGCGGCGCGATTGAAGCGGCAGGGCTCACTACACATGTCTATTCAAGCCCGCATCTGGTGCGCTTTAACGAGCGCATCCGCATCGCGGGGCGGTTGATTGATGATTTTACTCTGTCCGCACTCCTGTCCGACGTTCTCGACCATGCAGAAGGGTTGGAGGCCAGCTTTTTTGAAGTAACCACCGCCGTTGCCTTTTGCGCCTTTGCGCGGACGAAGGCCGATGCGTGCATCATTGAGGTTGGCCTTGGCGGACGGTTAGACGCCACCAACGTTCTGGCCAATCCCATCGCGTGCGGCATATCCTCGCTGGGGTTGGATCATGAGGCGTTTTTGTTGGCGGCAGAAGAAGGGCTACCCGACATGCCGCCGCTTGACCGAATCGCTTTTGAAAAGGCGGGCATTGCCAAGTCCGGCGCGCCTTTAGTGACGCAGAAATATAGCGCGTCGATGGCAAACACCGTTGCCGCGCAAGCGTCCTTGCGCAACGCAGACTTGCACGCGCGCGGCGAAGGCTGGGACGCGGCGGTATATGATGGCCGTCTGCATTATCGTGACGCGGCTGGAAAGTTGAACCTGCCCCTGCCCCGCATGCCGGGCGCGCATCAGGCGGATAATGCGGCCTTGGCAGTGGCGATGCTGCGGCATCAAACGGCAATCCACATTCCAGAAGCCGCCTTGTCCGCCGCGATGGAGTGGACACGCTGGCCCGCAAGGATGCAATTACTGGCGGCAGGCCCCCTGACCGAATTATTGCCCTATGGTTCGCATGTCTGGCTGGATGGCGGCCATAACCCAGACGCAGGGGCAGCGATTGCCAGAACATTGGAAAACGGCGCGCCCGTGCATGTCATTATCGGCATGTTGCAGAATAAGGACGCGCTTGGTTTCCTCGCGCCATTTGCGCCCAAGATTGCAACGCTGACGGCCGTGCCGATAGCGGGGCATGCGCATCATATGCCAAGCGAACTGTGCAACGTGGCGCGTTCCAAACTGCACATCACCGACGCACGGACAGCAGGCGACATTGTAACCGCGCTTGGGCAGTTGGCCGGGCAGCAAGCGCCAGCCAATGTCCTGATCTGTGGCTCGCTATATCTGGCCGGTGAAGTGTTACGCTTGAACGATCAGGTGCCTGATTGAGGCACGCGCTTCGGCTGCCCCTTCCAAGCAAGCAATCCTCCGGCGAACAGCAGCGCTGCGAACGACCATGTGATATCATTTGCGAACTCCAGCGGCTGCGAGAGTAACAGCCCGATGAGGCCCGCCACCACGAGCAAGAAGCCAAGGATGCGTATCGGCCCGATCGGATCCTTCATCACCTTTTCATCGACAGCCTTAACCTGATGGATGCTTTGCACGACATAGCCTTTGCTCCACAACACCCAAAGCAGGATCATGCCCGGAATCGCGGCGACCACGGTGAAGCCCCAAAAACCAACCCAACCTACATTTTCCGCAACAATGCCCGCTGGCCCCGCCATGAACGTCCGGCCAACGCCAGCGAAAGAAGATAGCAAAGCAAATTGCGTCGCGGTGTAGGCGATACTCGACAAGCCCGACAAATAGGTGGCGAACACCGTCAGCCCTATACCGCTGGTCAAATTTTCCGTGCAAATGGCGGCAACCATCATCCAGTAATTATTGCCCGACGCAGCCAAGATCATGAACATGACGTTTGAGAACATCATCAACAGGCCCGAGATGAGCAACGCGCGGCCCATGCCGAGCCACAATATGAAGGGCGCGCCCAAGGCAGAACCCACAATCAACGCGCCAAAGCCCCATAATTTATTGGCTGAAATATAATCGAAATCGGAAAAGCCCAGATCAACGATCATTGGGCTCAACATCACCTGCCCCATGGCGTCGCCTACCTTGTACACAAGTACAAAGCCAAGAATGAGGAATGCACCGTGCCGTGTCAAAAATTCGCGGAAGGGGTTGACCACGGCCTCCGTCAACCACTGCTTCGGCTTCATGCCCTCAACATGAGCAAAACGGTCAACAAACTTACCCGGTCCCGCCCATAATGCGCCAATGATGGCAGGAATGATGCAAAATGCAGTCAAACCATAAGCCGTAGACCAGCCAAGACCCAACCCCTCTTGCGACGCAAAATAGATGGTCCCCGCGCCAGCGATCAGATTGCCTGTGCGATAGCCAAACTGGTTTGTGGCGGTGCCATGGGCGAACTCTTCCTCTTCCAATATTTCGATGCGATAGGCGTCTATGACGATGTCCTGTGTCGCTGATAAGAACGCCGTAATGAGCGCCCAAATCGCAAACTTGCCCATGTCACCTGGCTGGGGATCGCTCGCACCCAATTGCCAGATCGACACAAAAAGCAATGCCTGCACAAAGAACAACCAGCTTCGGCGTTGACCGAATGCCTTAGTCAGGAACGGTAGATGCAGCTTGTCGACCAAGGGTGCCCATAGGAATTTGATGGTGTAGGGAATGCCCAATGCCACCGCAAAACCGATGGTCGCGGTATCGATACCAACCTTCGCCAGCCAGAATGTCATGGTCGCGATAAGCAACGTCAGCGGAAAGCCGCTTGAAATGCCAAGCAGGAAAGTAATGACGGGGTTTTTGCGTAAATATGGCCGAAAAGCTGGAACGAGCATCGCAATAACAGGCAGTGCGATGAGAATTGCTGCAAAAATGATAAAACGCTGCAAATCGACAGACATTTGGACCCCTCCGATATTCTTTCAAACCGCAGTGCTGAGTTGCGTCGAAGCACGCCCTGCCGTCAAGCGCCCTTCGACGAAGCTCAGGGCTACGGTTATCTGTTCCACTTCGCTCTAAATCGATTTTCCTGAATGGCCAGTGACTTTTAAAGCAATATGCGTCAAAGGCGCTTAATGGTTAAACCCCCGTCAAAAGCACCTGCCCGTCCCGCCAAGCCACCGCGTCTGCGTTGGGACAGCAAACCGTTGCGTAAACCCAACCCAAATGCTGGCCCCAGCAAGGGCGCTTTGGAACGTAAGGATGGTGAAGAGCGCATTGCAAAGCTGCTCGCGCGCGCTGGCGTTGCGTCTCGGCGCGAAATCGAACGCATGATTGCCGATGGCCGGGTAACGCTGAACAATGAAAAGGTGGAAACGCCCGCAACTTTGCTGAAATCGCTGCACGGGGTCGCTGTGGATGGCAAGGCCGTGGGTCAACCCGCGCCAACGCAGCTTTACATGTTCCACAAACCCGAAGGCTGCCTAACCGCCGAACGCGACTTTAGCGGGCGCAAGACGATCTATGACGTTCTGCCGAAGGACTTGCCGCGTCTGATGCCGATTGGCCGGCTCGATCTCAACACCGAAGGCTTGTTGTTGCTGACCAATGATGGCGAATTCAAACGCCAGATGGAATTACCATCGACCGGCGTTGAACGCACCTACCGCGCCCGTTGCTTTGGTGATGTCAGTCAGGAACAGCTTGAGGAGCTCATTCACGGTATCGAGATTGAGGGCGTGAAATATGGCAAGATCGACGCCAATCTGGAACGCCGCACGGGCCGCAATGGCTGGGTCGAAATGACGTTGACGGAAGGCAAGAATCGCGAAGTCCGCCGGGTGCTGGAACATCTTGGGCTTGAAGTCAGCCGCCTGATCCGGACGCGTTATGGCCCGTTCGTGCTGGGCGAGCTTGCGCCGGGCACGGTCGGCGAAGTGCGCCGCGTGGACCTCATCGAATTTCGAAAGACGTTGAAGTGATTTTCCTTGAAATGCGCAGGAAGAGCGCCCCTCCGTCATCCGGAGCTTCCGCTCCGGCTGCCACCTCCCCATCGCAAGTCGATAGGGAGGCATAAACATGCGGATCATTTCCGGCCAGTGGCGCTCGCGCCCGCTGATAGCGCCAAAGGGCGATACAACCCGCCCGACGGCAGACCGCACGCGGGAGACATTATTCTCCATGCTGACAAGTCGGCTGGGGTCTTTTGAAGATTTGCGTGTGCTTGACCTGTTTGCTGGGTCTGGCGCGCTGGGGCTTGAGGCCTTGTCGCGCGGCGCGGCACACTGCACCTTTGTTGAACATGACGCGCTAGCACTCGACGCACTTGCGGCAAATATCAACAGGCTTGGCGCAAAAGACCAAAGCGACGTGCGTAAATCCTCGGTGTTGTCACTCGGCACCGCGATAAAGCCAGCGGATATTGTCCTTATGGATCCGCCTTATTTGAGCGGTGCCGGTTCCGTCGCGTTGGATAAATTGGTCCGTTTTGGCTGGTTCGCACCATCTGCCTGGATCAGCGTCGAAACCAGTATAAAAGAAGATGTTGATGTGAAGGGTTTCACGATCGACACCGTCCGCAATGTCGGCAAAGCAAAACTTACACTGTTACGACCTGCGGCCAGTTAACGGCGCGCGCCCCTTGCGGCGCATTATAGTTCCGCCATGTGACCGAACAGCGCTTGCGGTTCATCGCTCCGTTCCCTAACTGTTCGCCTATGTCAGAAATTGTGGTCCAGCCCGATCCGTCGGAAACAGAACCGCCTTGGTTGCGCGGGTTGAACCCGCCGCAGCGTGAGGCTGTGCTAACGACCGAAGGACCTGTGCTCCTACTGGCGGGCGCTGGCACGGGCAAAACGGCTGCGCTGACTGCGCGTATGGCGCAGATATTATACACGCGCCAAGCATGGCCGTCGGAAATCCTTGCCGTCACCTTCACCAACAAGGCCGCACGCGAAATGCGGGAGCGCGTTGGGGCGATGGTCGGGTCCGCGGTGGAGGGGATGCCGTGGCTTGGCACCTTCCATAGCATTGGCGCAAAACTGCTTCGCCGCCACGCCGAAGTCATTGGACTGCAGAGCAACTTCACGATCATCGACACCGACGATCAACTCCGGCTGTTAAAGCAGCTTATCCAGTCCGAGGATTTGGACGACAAGCGCTTCCCCGCGCGCGGACTTGCGAGCTTGCTCGACAAATGGAAGAATGCGGGCAAATCCCCTGCCGATTTGAATGCCGCCGACAATGAGGCTTTTGCCAATGGCAAGGGGCAACATATGTATGCGCTATATCAGGCGCGGTTGCTGGCATTGAACGCCTGCGACTTTGGTGATTTGTTGTTGCATGGCCTGAACCTGTTGAAGAACAACCGCGACATCCTCGAAAAATATCAGGCGCAGTTCAAATATATCCTCGTCGACGAATATCAGGATACAAACGCCGTCCAGTATCTCTGGCTGCGATTACTCGCGCAGAAGCGCAAAAATATCTGCTGCGTCGGTGATGATGACCAAAGCATCTATTCATGGCGCGGGGCCGAGGTTGCCAACATTCTGCGCTTTGAAAAGGATTTCCCGGGCGCAAAGACGATAAAGCTGGAGCAAAATTACCGCAGCACGCCGCATATTCTTGCCGCTGCATCAGGCCTGATTGATGCCAACAGCGCACGGCTTGGCAAGACCTTGTGGACCGAGTTGGACGATGGCGAAAAGGTTCGGATCATCGGCGTATGGGACGGCCCCGAAGAGGCGCGCCGCGTCGGTGAGGAAATTGAGGCAATACAGTATAAGGGCGAAAGCCTCGACAGCATCGCCATCCTCGTCCGCGCGCAGCACCAGACGCGCGAATTTGAAGACCGCTTCATACAAATCGGCGTCAACTATCGGATAGTCGGTGGTTTTCGTTTCTATGAACGTGCCGAAATTCGTGATGCCATCGCCTATTTACGAATCGTCAATCAGCCCGCCGACGACCTTGCCTTTGAACGGATCGTCAACGTGCCCAAGCGCGGCATTGGCGACAAGGCGGTTGAGAAAATCCATATCGTGGCCCGCGCAGAACGTGCGCCTTTGTCCGTTGCCGCCGCGCGTTTGGTGGGAACCGACGAGCTGACTGGCAAGGCACGAAAGTCACTCGCGGACCTTGTGGTTGACATTGCCCGCTGGCGGGACGCGGCCGCGACGATGTCGCCTGCCAATCTGACACGGCTGATATTGGATGAAAGTGGTTACACCACCGCCTTGCAAGCCGAACGCAGCGTTGAGGCATCTGGCCGCCTTGAAAACCTGAGCGAACTGGCCCGTGCGATGGAAGAATATGAAACTTTAGGGGAGTTTTTGGAGCATGTCAGCCTCGTCATGGACAATGATCGCGGCGACACAGGCGCAAGCGTCACCATCATGACCATTCATGCCGCCAAGGGCCTTGAATATGACAATGTCTTTCTGGTGGGATGGGAAGAAGGTATTTTCCCATCGCAACGCGCGTTGGATGAAGGTGGCCTTGCCTCGTTAGAGGAAGAACGCCGCCTGGCTTATGTCGCGATCACCCGCGCCAAGCGCAAATGCACCATCATCCATGCCGCAAATCGGCGAATTTATGGCCAGTGGACCAGCAGCATCCCCAGCCGTTTCATTGAAGAATTGCCGCTCGACCACATTGAGGCAGAGCAGACGATGACCGGCGGTGCATCCTTGTGGCGGGCGAATTGGAGCGAACAATCCGACCCGTTTGCGCATCTGGCCGTCGCTAATCAGGGGCGAAGCAATGCGCGTGGTCCAGGCTGGCAACGCGCCGCCACCTCGGGCGGTTTCAACCCGCGTCCTCAGCGCATAGCCGAAAACACGCGCAGCGCCGTCAGCCTGGGTAATAAGGGCCGAAGTGACCTCAGCATTGGCCTTCGCGTTTTCCACGAAAAATTCGGCTATGGCGCGATTGCGTTTATTGAGGGCAACAAGCTTGAGATCGATTTTGAACAAGCCGGCCGTAAACGCGTGATGGACAGTTTTGTCAGCCTAGGCTGAACTGCTTCCACCGGGACCTCATGATGGGGCTGTTAAAATCGCGCGTATTGCGCTTGGAAACATAAGCCGATAGGCGCACAGAATATGTCCGACACGCCCGTTGAAATCCACCCGCTTAAAATTGCGGACTTCCGCTTTTACTGGATGGCGCGGTTTATGGCGGTGCTTGCGACGATGGGGATGGTCGTTGTTATCGGTTATCAGGCCTATGACATCGCGCGCAGCGATTATGGCATGTCCATTCGCGAGGCCTCATTGCAACTTGGCCTTTTGGGGCTGGTGCAGTTTGTGCCGCTGGCGCTGCTGACGCCGGTGGCGGGATGGGCCGCAGATCGCTGGGAACGGCGGACTGTGGCGCGGCTCGCCAATAGCATCGACATGATGGTCGCGCTTGCTTTGGGTTGGTTCACCTTCATTGACGGACTGACCCTTCCCATCCTTTTCCTGTTTGCAGCATTGCACGGCGTCGCACGGGTGTTTGTCGGGCCGTCGATGTCGGCGATTGCGCCCAACATCGTGCCGCCGGCATCATTGCCCCGCGCGATTGCCTTAAGCTCGATCGCTTGGCAAATCGGTTCGGTGTTCGGCCCTGCGGCCGGCGGCTTGATGTTCGCCGCAAATCCGTCACTGCCATATTTTGCCTCGGCCGGGCTTTTGTTGATGGCGACCATCAGCCTCAGCTTTGTGCGGCCAGTCTTTCCGCCGCCGATGGAAAAAAAGATCCACCCCATCCGGCAAATGGTCGATGGCATGCGTTATACGTGGTCGGAACGCTTCTTATTGGGTGCCATAACGCTTGACCTGTTTGCGGTGTTGCTGGCGGGCGCAACGGCCATGCTGCCCGTCTATGCACGCGACATATTGATGGTGGGACCGGACGGGCTTGGCCAATTGCGTGCGGCACCTGCTGTGGGCGCGTCAGTGGTGGCACTCATGCTCACCTTCCGTCCGCTGCGCCATAATGTTGGCGCAAAAATGCTTTGGGCTGTGGTCATATTCGGCATTGCGACCATTGGTTTCGGCCTGAGCCATGAAATAGGGGCGCGCGTGTTTGGCGGTGCTGAAATTGGTTTCCTTGATATGGGCGCTGGCATGGCGGTGGCGTTGGTTATGCTAGTTGTGCTTGGCGCTTCGGATATGCTGTCCGTTTATGTGCGCTCATCCCTGGTTCAGCTCAACACACCGGACGACATGCGCGGACGTGTGAGTTCGGTGTCCGGCCTTGCCATTTCCGCATCAAACGAATTGGGCGAATTGCAATCCGGTTTGGCCGCAGCGGTGCTTGGTCCCGTCGGCGCAGTTGTATTTGGTGGCGCTGGTGCCATATTTGTTACAGCAATTTGGGCGGGGTTATTCCCCGAACTTAAAAACGCCCGTACATTCGAACCACAATATAGAGGAAAAAGTCCATGAAAGCACAATCGATCCTCGAAACCATTGGCAATAGCCCGCATATTCGCATGGGACGGATGTTCCCGAATGCAGAGGTCTGGATTAAATCGGAACGGTCGAACCCCGGTGGGTCGATTAAGGACCGCATTGGCTTGGCCATGATAGAAGCAGCCGAAAAAGACGGTAGCCTTAAACCCGGCGGCACAATCATTGAACCGACCTCTGGCAACACCGGCGTTGGTCTTGCCATGGTGGCGGCGGTCAAGGGCTATAAGCTCATCCTCGTCATGCCCGAATCCATGTCGCTGGAGCGTCGCCGCTTGATGCTGGCCTATGGCGCGTCTTTTGACCTCACCCCGCGTGAAAAGGGCATGAAGGGCGCGATTGAACGCGCGCTTGAACTGGTATCACAAACCACGAATTCATGGATGCCACAGCAATTCGAAAATCCCGCCAACATCGACGTCCATGTGCGCACAACGGCGCTGGAGATATTGGAAGATTTTGCCGAGTCCCCTATTGATGTGATGATCACCGGCGTCGGCACAGGTGGGCATATAACAGGTTGCGCTCAGGTTCTGAAAAAGGCTTGGCCAAATCTGAAAGTGTTTGCGGTTGAACCAACGCTGTCACCTGTCATCAGCGGCGGCCAACCGGGTCCACATGCGATCCAAGGGATTGGTGCCGGCTTCATTCCCGCCAATTTACATACGGCTTTGCTCGACGGGGTTATTCAGGTTGATCCCGAAAACGCCAAAGAAACCGCGCGCCGCGCCGCACGCGAAGAGGGCATGCTGGTAGGCATTTCATCGGGCGCGACACTGGCCGCAATTGCGCAGAAACTGCCAGAACTACCCGCGGGAAGCCGCGTACTTGGTTTCAACTATGATACCGGCGAACGCTATCTATCGGTCCCGGATTTCTTACCGGTCGAGTAAACCAAAAATGCCGGGCCTCATGTTCCCGGCATTTTGTTAGATAGCATTGAAAGCCGCGATCACGCCGCTGCGAACATTTCCGGGGTAAGCGCCATGATCGCTTCGCTGCCCGCTTCAATCTTGCGACGAAGCGCGCCGCAATCTGGCATGTGACGCTCCGCAAAATAACGCGCTGTCACCAGCTTGGTTTGGTAGAATGCCGCGTTTCCTGTGCCTGCATCCAATGCCTTCTGTGCGCTTTGCGCCATACGCAGCCATTGCAGGCCAAGCGCTACGATGCCCATGATGTGCATATAATGATGCGCGCCAGCGCCGATATTGTTCGGGTTTGCCATGCCATTTTGCATGAACCACATCGTTGACGCCTTCAAATCGCCATTGGCCTTTTCAAGACGACCGGCCAGATCCGCCAGCGGCCCATCCTTCGCAGCAGCGCATTCCTCATCCACAATCTTGAAAAGCGCCTGAATCGCACGACCACCGTTTTGCGCCAGTTTCCGGCCGACGAGGTCCATCGCCTGAACGCCATTCGTGCCTTCGTAAATCATCGCGATACGGGCATCGCGCACATATTGCTCCATGCCCCATTCGGCGATGTAGCCATGGCCGCCATATACCTGCTGCGCATTGGTTGCGACTTCATAGCCCTTGTCCGTGCCATAGCCCTTGATGACGGGAGTCAGCAAAGACAACAGGTCGTCGGCCATCTGCCGTTCTTCTTCGGTTTGCGCATGATGCAGCAAATCGGCCTGCAACGCGCCCCATAGGCACAAGGCACGCATGCCCTCAGTAAACGACTTTGCATCCATCAGCATACGGCGAACGTCCGGATGCACGAACAGTGTATCCGCCTTTTGGTCCATATCCTGCGGGCCAGTCAGCGCGCGGCCCTGACGGCGGTCTTGCGCATAATGAACGGCATTTTGGTAGGCGACTTCTGCAACGCCTAAACCCTGCTGCCCCACGCCAAGCCGCGCGATGTTCATCATGATAAACATTGCCGCAAGGCCCTTATGCTCTTCGCCCACCAAATAGCCGGTGGCACCATCATAATTCATGACGCAGGTGGCGTTGCCGTGAATACCCATTTTATGTTCAATCGAACCACAGGACAAAGCATTGCGTGCGCCAAGCGATCCGTCGTCATTCACAAGGAACTTGGGCACGATGAACAAAGATATGCCTTTCACGCTGTCCGGTGCGCCTGGTGTTTTTGCGAGCACCAAATGAATGATGTTCTCGGTCAAATCATGCTCACCCGACGAGATGAAAATCTTGGTCCCGGAAATGGCAAAGCTGCCATCTCCATTGGGTTCTGCCTTGGTCCGAATAAGGCCAAGGTCTGTTCCGCAATGCGGCTCGGTCAGGTTCATTGTCCCGCCCCATTTGCCCGAGATCATGTTCGGGGCATATTTGGCCTTCTGCTCCTCACTGCCTTTGACCAAAATCGCGGACACAGCGCCTTGCGTCAGACCGGGGTACATCGCAAACGCCATGTTGGAACTCGCCATAAGCTCCTCAAAGGCCATGGAGACGATGTGCGGCATGCCCTGCCCACCAAACTCCAATGGGCCAGACAATGTGCCCCAGCCGCCTTCGCAATATAGCTTATAGGCTTCTTTGAAACCATCGGGGGTGGTCACGCTGCCATCCTCATGGCGTGTGCAGCCCTGCAAGTCCCCAACTTGGTTCAAAGGGAAAAGCACGTTTTCCACAAACTTTGCGCCTTCGGTCAGGATCGCATCAATCATGTCCGCGCTGGCGTTTTCAAACCCGGGCAGATTGGCGTAACGCTCGACACCCAAAACTTCGTTGAGGATGAACTGCGTATCGCGAACGGGGGCGGTATAGCTTGGCATTTTCGGTCCTTAAAATAGCAGTGAAATGGCCTTAGGCCGCAGCAGATTTTTCCGCCGCTTCGACCTGTTCCACCGTTGAAACAAATTCGGTCAGCTCGTTAATTGCGCTTTCGATATCGTCGCGCTGGGCCTTCAACAGGTTGATCCGGTCGCGGCATTTCTCAATTGTCACGCGGCGCTGAATATTGCGGCCGTCATTGAGGTCATACAGATCGATCATCTCGCGGATTTCAGCGAGGCTAAACCCGACGCGCTTTGCCCGTAATATCCACGCCAACCGCGCCCGGTCGCGCTTTGAATAAATGCGCGCCAAGCCCATACGTTCCGGCGCAATCAGGCCTTGATCCTCATAAAAGCGCAATGCCCGCGCGGTTACCTCAAATTCGATAGATAGGTCGGATATCGTAAACGAATCCCGATTATATGCGTCGGGCGTGTCGATGGTCGCATCAGTCCGCCTTTCGTCGCGCGTTACAGATTCCATAGCGCCTTCCCTCTTGGTTGCCCTAACGTCACTAGTTTACGTTAGCGTAAACGTCAATCGGGGAAGTTACGACTGCGGTAAGAAATATAGCCAGTTAAACGGATGGCTCAGGCGGAAATGCGTCTGCTGGCTTTGGCGCTAGTACCGGCGGGGGCAGCGCAGGGTCAGCGATAGCATCGGCTGACCCAACCTCAGTATCTGTGGTCGGCTCTGGCTCTGGCCGCTTGACGGGCGTTGACGTATCTTGAAGAACGACCACCTCTTGCCCCATTTGCGTGACGCCGAACAACGCCTTAGCAAACACAATTGGCAACCGGATGCAACCATGCGACGCTGGATATCCCGGCAAATCACCCCCGTGGACGGCAATACCATCCCATGTCAGGCGCTGCATAAATGGCATCGGTGCGTTGCTGTAGAGATTGGATTTGTGATCCACATTTTTCTGCAGAATGTTGAAAATACCCGTCGGCGTTTCCTTGCCCTTTTTTCCCGACGAAATCGTGCTGAAACCAATGAGCTGGTCATTCTGAAACACATAAATCCGCTGCGTATCGAGCACGATGACGATTTTCATCGGTCCTTCATACACATCCTGCTTCACCCAGATGAACTCTCCAGGCTTGAGCGCGTCAACCGGTCCTTTTTTGCGCGGCTTTGGTGCGGGCGTTGCAATCGGGGGTTGGACTGTGGGTGGTGTTGCCGAAGGTGGCGCAGCGACTGATTGCGTTTGCGCTGGTGGCGTGGACAAAGCCGCATCCGCCGGAACGACTTCAGGCTGTTGACCTTGCTGGATAGGCGCAGGCTGCTGCGCCTGCCCCGACACGTGTGCTCCAGCCATGCCCGGCAGGGCACTCATCAAAAAAAGCGCGATTATGCACTGCAATTTGCGGATGCCCGCGCCGAAACCCATGAAATTGCCCCAACTGACGGATATTGTGCCGCACAAGGCAGCGTCAGAACAAGCTCTACCATCATGCATGTAAAAATTCGACGTCAATCTTCCCGTCGGCGCATAAAATTAAATCTCCAAACGATGCGCCTAACCGTCCTACTTTTGCGCTCAAATGCATTTGGAGGCCTGTTTATGTAAAGGATTGGTCTTTATCTGAAGGGAATGGAAATAGGTCGCAGGCAATTCATTCATTCCGCAGTTTTAGGCGCGAGCCTGCTCACGGTCCCGTCAAAGGCGGCCGACATCGTATTTCGGCCCGGCACGGGCACCGGAACGGGCACCGGAACGGGCACCGGAACGGGCGGGCCATCGCCTTTATTGCTTGGCCGCGCAAAGGCAGCGTTGGCCGCGCATAAGGCGCGCATCCGCAACCATGATTTACTTGCCATAGCTGACTTTTCCAAGGCTTCGCGCGACCCACGCTTTTACCTAGTTGATCTGCGCAGCGGTAAATCCGACACGTTCCTGGTCGCCCATGGCAAGGGTTCGGACCCAAGCCATAGCGGCTGGGTGCAGCATTTCTCCAACGTGCATGGGTCGGAAGCTACCTCGGCGGGCAGTTACCTTGTTGGCGATACGTATATCGGTCAATATGGCGAATCCCGCCGGTTAATCGGGCTTGACCCGCAAAATGACCAAGCCGAGGCCCGCGCGATCGTCATTCACCCTGCTTGGTATGTGAACCAGTCGCTTATTCACGACCAAGGCAAGATTGGCCGCAGCCAAGGCTGTTTCGCCTTTGCCAAAGATGACATCAGAGAGATACTGGAGCGTGTGGCCCCAGGATGCCTATTATACGCTGATAAGGTTTAAACTCAGCTACGGTTGCCGGATTGAGGCCGTGAACACATAAATATCACCTTCGCGGCGTCAAAATGGCAAAGATATCGAAGGAAAACGTCCGCCGCAGGCAGTTATTCTGCCTGCAAGGGCATTTTCTTTCGAGATCGAAGCCATTTTGACGTCCTTCGGATTTGACCCATACTGTCCATTGCCACGTTGGCAAGCTTGGACTTAGAACCACTAAGTCCTGCGCTTACCGCCTTGCACTGAACAGTATG
>Ga0208327_1000228_pt1 | contig 14890 bp, 12 predicted proteins | sample LakMenEpi26Jun08_FD_150733 | JGI IMG/M metagenome (GOLD analysis project Ga0208327, IMG submission 150733) | Freshwater microbial communities from Lake Mendota, WI - 26JUN2008 deep hole epilimnion (SPAdes) | ecosystem: Environmental > Aquatic > Freshwater > Lake > Epilimnion/Euphotic zone ...
TCGTTATAGCAAGGCAAGAGGCAAGAGGCAATAGTAAAGAAGTTTTCAGCGATTTTACGTTTCTTTACACAGTTTGGTTTTATTGTGTTCACCTACTTATATAAAAAATTTGGATTTAATGTAGGGGTAGCGCCCCCGTGCCTACCCCGATATTTGCGGCAACCACAGGGGGTTGGCCTCCTACAAAATTGATTGGTTTAGGAATTTTAAAATGTTCAATTAATTTTGCACAGGTACATATACTAATTTTACGAAAACTGTCATCTGTTAACCATCTGACTTTCTATTCTGGGATATTATCTCTAAATGTTCGTTTCTGTCAAAAATTTAGAATTGATTTGTCATTTCTAATGCAATAAATTGACTAAATTACCTCGTTGAGTATAGGAACTACATTTTAAGATTTTCTAGGATTTCGTTTTCTACCAGATATTTTTCATTAACTAATTTTGAAACAGCACTGAAAAGGTATGCAGTTGTGCAAAACCACAAGCGACAAGGTTCATTATCTTCTCAGTTTATTCTCCGATTAGCGATAGCGAAGCGCTCCGCAGGAATCGCTATTGCCATGCTGGCATCTTTATCTATGGCTAGTATTAGTGTTTTTATTGTCCTCAAATCTCGGGATATAGATAATCAAAAACCAGCCAATCCTGTGGTAGCCGTACCAGAGATAAAAACCGTCACAGCACTGGGTAGAATTGAACCAGAAGGGGAAGTGATTAAATTATCAGCAGCGATATCTGGAGAAGGAAGTCGAGTTGAGAAGATATTAGTCAAAGAGGGGGATATGGTAAAAACAGGACAGGTAATTGCTATTTTAGATAATAGCGATCGCTTACAGGCAGAATTAACTGAAGCCAAAGCAGAAGTAAACATAATTAAAGCTAAAATTGCCCAAATTCAAGCAGGTGCTAAACCTGGAGAAATTACCGCCCAAAAAGCCATCATTGACAGATTAGCAGCCGAAAGTCAAGGTGATATTAATACTCAAAAAGCAACTTTAGAAAAATTGCAATCTGAATTACTCAATGCTGAAGCCGAAAATCACCGTTATCAAGAATTATATACAGTAGGGGCAATTTCCGCATCTCAAAGAGATAGTAAAAACTTGAATGTAGAAACTGCTAAAAAAAGTCTTCAAGCCGCACAGTCACAGTTAAAAAAGCTCGAATTAAGTAGTCAACAAAAAATCAAAGAAGCTTCCGCAACCCTAAACCAAATTTCTGAAGTTAGGAAGGTAGATGTACAAGCAGCAATAGCCGAATTAAATCAAGCAGATGCAGTAGTAAAAAAAGCCACTATCAATCTTCAAAAAGCCTATGTCAAATCTCCTCAAAATGGACAAGTATTTGAAATCTACACTCACCCAGGAGAATTAATTTCTAGTAATGGCATTGCTGACATTGGTAAAACCAGTCAGATGTACGTAGTTGCTGAAGTTTACGAAAGTGATATTACAAAAATTATCCAAGGAAAACAGGTGCGGATAGTTAGCGATACTTTTTCTCAAGAATTACAAGGAAAAGTAGAACGAATCGGTTTACAAGTAAGAAAGCAAAACCTCACCAATACAGATCCTTCCAGCAATATTGATAACAGAATAATAAAAGTCCACATCCGACTAAACAAAGCCTCTAGCCACCAAGCAGCTAAATTTACCAATATGCAAGTTAAGGCAATTATTAGTCTTTAGTCAGTTGTCAGTTGTTAGTTGTCAGTTGTTAGTTGTCAGTTGTTAGTTGTTAGTTGTCAGTTGTTAGTTGTTAGTTGTTAGTTGTTAGTTGTTAGTTGTCAATTATCATTTCTATGATTAGTATTTTTCAAAAATTGTGCCGACGAACTCCTTTGGGTTGGTTACAACTTACCCATGAAAAAAGCCGTTTATTGGTAGCAGTATCTGGTATTGCTTTTGCCGATGTTCTTATGTTTATGCAGTCAGGGTTTCAAACTGCTTTATATGATAGTAATACTAGATTGCATCGGAGTTTACAAGCTGATATTATTCTCATTAGTCCCCAAGCTCGTAGTTTACAAAGTATGTCTATTTTTTCTCGTAGACGACTTTATCAAGCAATGGATGTACCAGGGGTAAAATCGGCTGAAGCTATGTATTGTAACCATATTATTTGGAAAAATCCGCAAACACGATTAGAAACAGGAGTGTTAATTATTGGCATTAATCCAGATCAACCAGCTTTTGATTTACCAGAAATTAATCAACAATTACAAAAAATTAAATTACCAAATACAGTCTTATTTGATCGGGCAGCCAGAGGAGAATATCAACAAGCAATTCAGCAAATTCAACAAGGTAAAACTGTCACAACTGAAATTAATGGTAATACAATTACTATTGGTGGCTTATTTAAACTTGGTGCTTCCTTTGCGGCAGATGGGAGCTTGATTACCAGTGCCAATAACTTCTCTCAAATCTTTGCCAGACAGCCTACAAGTAGTGTGAGTATCGGTTTAGTTAAAATCAAACCGGGTTATAAAACTGATCAAGTTGTTGCCCAATTAAAAGCTTATTTAAAAGATGATGTTAAAGTTCTTACTCATCAAGAATTTATTGAATTTGAAAATAACTTTTGGAGTAGTAACTCTCCCATCGGGTTTATTTTCAACCTTGGTGTATCAATGGGATTCGTAGTTGGAGTAATTATTGTTTATCAAGTTCTTTCCACAGATGTTAATGCCCACTTACGAGAATATGCAACTTTCAAAGCCATAGGATATCGTCATGATTATTTGCTAACTATAGTTTTTGAAGAAGCTTTAATTTTAGCAGCTTTGGGATTTTTTCCAGGGGTAGCTGTATCTTTAGGACTTTACCAACTAACCCGAACAGCGACAAATTTGCCCATGTATATGACGATAATTCGTGGTATACAAGTCCTACTTTTAACTATAATTATGTGTGCTATTTCTGGAGCGATCGCTACTAACAAACTCCAATCTGCTGATCCTGCGGATATGTTTTAAGAAGTATGTATAGCACTTTCTACTGTTATGAGATAACGTTTTTACAACCAAGTAGGGGCAGGGTTTCCCCGCCCTCAATTGCTATAAAGAAAGCGGTATAACCTAAACCACCTGAGAGAGTATCTTTGCCGATTCCAGCAATGATGATATCATTACTGGCACTACCGGATAAATAATCATCTCCCAAACCACCATTAATAGTGTCATGCAAGTTATTACCTTCTCAAGTATAGAATGATGGGGCTGGTGACAGTTTGGGCTTGGTTGAAGGATTTTTGGAGGTCAGTGATGATGTCATCAATTGACATATCAGCAGTATCCCGTAAAATTCTGGCATCGATCAATCCCAAGGCAATTGCTAGTTGAGGATCAACACCAAAACGGGTATTAACCATATTCTTCACATCGTCAATGTTTCTGGTTGGCCAAATATGCCCTTGAAATCCAGAGGTATTCAGTCCGGCCTTTTCCAGAGCTTTCCAAGTAAAGTCAATGCAACTGTTGTTAAGTACGTTGTAAGATGTGCTGAAACCAAAATCCTGTGGTCTATCGCCGAAATTTCTCATCGCCTCATATTGCGCTTGCGTGATCTCTATAGTTTTAGAGTATTCGCGGCTCTGGTAGTTGGTGTTATCGCTGGTATAAACCTTGCCTGGAGCAAAAGGCGAACCGTGGTGTTGTTCGTCTGGCGCAAATCCATAGCTTTTAGCACTGCCACTGACATCTGTTAACGAGTACCACATATGACCTCGAGACGATGTTGTTCCATCTGCAAGAGGAGTTCCACGTCCTGCAATGTTGATAGTTACGGTTTGCATATTTGACCTCTCATTTATCTAAATAGGTAATAGGACTTCTAGAATGTTTGACAGACGGGATATTGAAGATGCGATCGCACAGTCAGTCCACTCTTTCCCAAAATGAGCTATACAGAGCGATCTATTTGATGCAGATTACTCAAATTGATGGGAATTTGCGATCGCGGAGAAATGAAGTACATAGGCTTATCAGTACAAAATCAGTAATTCTAATAACTAACAATCCGAGTCGGATAAACTCTAAAAGAATCGAAAAAGTTAGCCACTTCTGTAGTTAATTCATTAGAAGTTATAGCTCCCAATATATAAAATCGTCGTCGCACTAAATATCCTTGGTATTGTCCTTGAGTGCCATCGGCATATTGCACCAGTAATTCAATACCTGGATATCCTTTCAATACCATATTTGTGCTTTTTACAACTTTATCATTGGGAGAAATGGTTGCTCTTAAAGCAACTTGTAAAACTTCTCGAATCTCTTCCGAACCTAAATACGACGTTTCTGGAGGCATATCTTTATGGGATATTAAATACACTGTTTGTGTCGCTGCATTCATTGATCTTAGAGTTTCATCTGTGTTCTTTATTAATTCTCCAGGCATCCAAATGTTAAAATCTCGTTGTGATCCCCAATAATAGTCATCTATGGCAAGTTGAATAGGTGGCTTTTTGCTAAATCTTTCGCTGGTATTTAACTCTAAATTAATCGAAAAATCGCCAAATTTTTCTTGATTTATTAATGCACTTGCTGGATTTTGTACTTGTAAAAATGCTAGTGTAAATAGTGAAATGAAAGTTGCCTCTAAGTTACAATTGAACTTCATAATTTATTGATCCCGATAGTAAAACCTTATTGATTAGAAAGTTTTTTGACTACTAATAATAGTCTTGAGCGATAATTTACTTAAATGTGGTAAGATTTTTCCTGAACCTCATTTCACAAATTCCATATCAACAGACGAACACCGTTTTTCATCATCACAAGTAAAAGCTACTAATGAACCATCAGGCTGAACTGAAAAAACAAAATTATCAGCAGCATAAGTAGGATGTGAAATAGACGTTCCAGCATAAACAGGGTTATATCCTAATAAAACCAATCCCTGTGATGAAGACATCAGTTTCATTCTTTGATCTATAGTCGCTTTCTTTCTTATCTCAGGATCAAAGTAACTAACTCTTAAATCTCCATAATACCCTTTCATAATTAGATAACCTTTATAAACAGTTCCATTGACACTAAATGTTAATTTCCATGAGCCATAAAGAGGGTAACTAGCTTCTGTTATTTGGGCAATTGTGAATGATGAAGATGCAGTATTTTGTGTAGAATCAGTAGTAAGAGGTGCTTTTGTGGAAGCATTTTTGGCCCCTACCGATTTGATGTCAAATACTCCTATTCCTACAACTAAAACTAATACAGAAGTAGCTTGCTTCAAATTCATATCTTTTAGACCCACTTTTTTATTGCTCTTGAATCTGAAAAGCTTTGCTTTTACAAGTAATTTTTCCCCCTATATGTGTCACAAAAATTAATAAATTTATTTTGTGACACACATTTTGATAGAAATTGTGACATACTTACTTACAGATGTCAACCCCAGGAGAGAGATTGAGATTTTCAGATTACTTACGTAACAGTTGGCATTGCCCAAGTCATAATAGTGACATAGGATAATTGATGTTGACTTACTGTAAAATAGTCGCAAAAGTGAATATATAGGATTCCTATTTGATTTTTGATAGCTTGCGTGGCGTAGCCATACAAAACTCGGTACACCTTTATATTCTCGAATCCTCTTGCATGATTGCCTCTTGCCTTCCTACATAGGAAAATATGGCTAACGCCACGCTATGCCTGATGGCTCCGGCTCCCGCAGGGATACGGCACACTACGTGAACGCTATCAGGAATCAAATCGGATGCCTATATAACTGATGCAACTTAAACCGAAAATGAATCAACAAGAGTTTAATCGCATATTTGATAACCTCACAGAAAACCGCAAAAATGTATTGCAGAAAATACTTGCAGGCCACACAGATCCGGCTATAGCTGAAGCCATGAACATTTCAGAAGTATCTGTCAGAAAATATGTTGAAAGAATATGTGATGAATTTAAACCGAAGAATGAATCGGCTGATCATCGTCGTTACAAACGCTCAGACTTAGTTGTATTGTTTGCTAAATACAAACCAGAGTTATTAACTGATAGTTCATCTAAATTAATAAAAGAACTAGAAAAAGCAGTAGATAAAGATAATGAAGATATTACTAAATCTATCTTGTATCTACTATCAATTAATAAACCTGTTCCAGAGGAATTTAAAAAAGTGCTAAGACGTATTGATTTCAGTGAAAAAGAAAAAAAAGAAATTGCTAGATCTCTAAATAAGTTAGGACATGAAAGCTATCTAAACAATGATTTTGCACTTGCTGCATCTTATCTAGAATTAGCAGTTGAATTAAACCAAAACTATGGTTCTGCTCACTATAATCTGGGAGCAACTTACGAAAAATTAGACAATTTAGATGATGCTTGTCATCACTATCAGATTGCCATTAAATATCAAAATCGCGCTGCGGATGCTGCTATTAATAACTTAGCTCGGTTGCAAATTCTCCAAGGAAATAGTGCAGATGCTATCAAAATGATTGAAGCAACTTTATCAAGGATAAAAGATCATACAGTTAAAGTTGCATTACACAAAAATCTTGCTTGGGCATATTTTCAGCAAAATTCTTATGAACAAGCACACCAGCATTTACTTATCTGCCTGGAATTAGACAGCAATTATACTCCAGCTTATTGTTTATTAGCACAAGTCCAAGCAGCACAAGGAAATCAGCAAGCTGCTAGAGAATCATGGCGAAGTTTCCTAGAATTTTATTCCCATGATCAAGAACTTAAAAAAGCCCATTGTAAATTACCAGAATTAGAAATTTGCAAGTTGGAAGCGATGAGAATTATTAATTCTTCAGACAAATAATATCCGCTCAATTAATTAGGAGGAACTATAGGATCATCATCCTCATCTCCTTGATAACTCTGTATAAACCAACCACTTTGTACTTGCAGTAATTGTACTGAGAATGACTGCAAAATATGCTCTTGTCCGTTGGTATTCACAAACTCTGACAGTGAAATTACTGAATTATCAATGCTATTCATATCAACCTCTTTTTTGTCCTTACACAACCAAGTATCTCGGAGGTCAATGTGATTGTAAATACTAATTGTTAACCAGTATTTTAGTTAATAAAACTAATAAAACTAATAAAGTTATGGCAAATTAAGATACAATCCAGAACAGGATATCAGGGGAAAACTAGACTATGGATGCGAAACAGATAATTAGAGGACTGAAGGATTGGGTAAAGCGTGAGAAAGCAATAGATTTGAACTTGAGTGATTGTCAAGAGGCGATTTTAGAATATTCTTTGCAAAATATCGCCTATGCCAATATGGAGAATCTCAATTATGCTGTTGACACCATCAAAAATAATACCGGTCCTGAGTTATTCCAATACCTCAGTCAAGTTACGGGTAGGACAGTTAGCAAAAAGAATTGCTTGGTAACTCTTTCACGACTTTTAGAGCATCTAGGTGGTGAAAAAGATCCAGAACACAATTCATTACGGTTAGATTTGCTAGAAGCACCAAATCTTCAAGATTTTTATGGACGTGAACAAGAACTATCTCAATTAGAAACATGGATAGTTACAGAATCCCGTGCTTTGTTGGGTGTCTTTGGTATACCTGGGATTGGGAAAACACAACTATTAAGAAAGTTTGTTGATCAAGTTAAAGATAAATTTGATTATGTCATTTGGAAGGATCTTACATATTGCCCTTTATTGGCAGATTTTCTCACTGATATAGAATCATATTTTTCCGCTAGAAGAAATATACCTCTACCTCAGATACGTCAAAGAATTATCAGCCTAATTCCTTTCTTAAATCAACATCGTTGCTTACTGATTTTTGATCATTGTGAACAACTAATAGAAACTGATGAAATATCAGCAGACCAGCAAAAAATCAACTATTCTAACTATGGACTATTTTTGAAGTCTGTTTCAGAATTAGAACATCAAAGCTGTGTAGTATTTGTCGGTTTAGAAAAACATCGGCAAATGGATATTGCCGACAAATCCAGATTTAGAGAATTAACCGTAGCTGGTTTAAAAACTCAAGATGCTCAATATTATCAATACCTATTGGATAATTTTCAGTTGTCAGGTCAGGGAATAGGAACACTGATTAAAAAATATCAAGGACATCCATTGGCTTTAAAATTGGCTGCTCCATATATTAATGAGCATCATCAAGGTAAAATTGATGAATTCCTGGAAGGAACATTGTTTATTCATAATGCCATAACTGAGATATTTGATAAACATCTTTTACGTTTATCAAATACAGAAATTAATATTGTACGAAAATTAGCTTATGAAACAGAACCAATATCACTCCCTGAACTTTATAGATTTTTTCCTTCTATTTCCCAAACAGAAATTAGGCAATCTATGCATAGATTATGTACAACTGGGTTAGTCGAAAATAATGATAGCCAAAATTTGGTAACTTTTGGCCTTTTCCATCCTTTACTTACCAAGTACATTAAAAACCGTTTTCCAGAAATTTAATCACTTAAAAGGAAACTGATATGAGAAATTTTGCTAAAAGCCCCCTCCTAGCTAAACGGTTATTTTTAATAACCTTCATCTTCTTCTGTGTATCATGTGTATGTACAATAGCTTGGCCTTTTGTATATGGAAGTTACACTCTAATTTTCTCTCAAAATTGGTGTGAAAACTATGCGTTAGGTGATAATATTTCTTGTGGGGAGGAAAGTCTCTTGCGATCTGAATCTCTTAACAATACTAACTCTGAATTTGAAAAGGCTTTCGCATCTTGGAACGTGGGTAAATTTAAAGAGGCTGTCGATTTTTTTGATGAGCATAGAAAACAGAATAAAAATGACGGAGAAGCTCTAATCTACCTCAATAATGCCAAATTAATGGCAGCACGTAGAAAAAGTTACACTATTGCTGTTATTGTTCCTGCTAATATTGGTATCTCAGAAGCTATGTTAAGAGGTGCGGCTCAGGTTCAAGATGATTTTAACAATGATCCGAAAAATCCTGGTTTAAAAATTATTATCGTTAATGATAGCAATGACAATGACCCTGGAAACGCTAAACAGTTAACAAACAAACTGCTCTCTAAACAAGACATAATTGCAGTTATTGGACATTATGCCTCTGATGTCGTTAAAGAAGCTTTACCTGTTTATCAACACAGAAAAGTAGTTCTTATTTCTGCTGTTTCGGCTACTAGACAATATATTTTAGCTGATCGTAAATATCCAGACAATTTTTTATTTAAGACTAATACTGATGTTACCCATCAGATGAATAAACTAGTTGACACATTGAAAACATTAGGAATTAATATTCCTCAAGACAAAGTAGCTATTTTTTACAACAAAGAAAGCACTTTTAGTAAATCTGCTTTTGAATACTTGAAAAGCAAATTTGGTCAAAATGCTCACAATAAGATAATTGAAAAACAAATTTCTTATCTACCGAAGGTTGATAATGAATTAAATGATGTTAAGCAGCAAGGAGCTAAAGCACTGATTCTTATTCCTGATGGTCAAATTGCTAATAAGGGAAAAACTTCCAACGGTTTCAAGAATGCTAAGGATTTGATTAGAGCGAATAAAGATCAACTGCCAGTGGTAGGACAAACTGTTCTATATAATCTCGACATATTGAAATCGCTTGCAGACACTAAATATATCGACAAATTTCGGATTATCACTACTTGGAGTCCTGTAAGCAGTCCTAACAAAAATGTTGTTAAAAGAGCTGAAGAACTCTGGGGAACTAGTGATATAGGTGTTCAAGCCGGATGGTTTTATGATGCTACCGTAGTCTCGACAAAGGCTCTAACAAACGCTCTAAAAGATAAGTCATTTATGAATGATTCTGTGGAACATCAAAGATTGGCTATACAGCAGCAATTAAAATCGGATAGTTTCCAGGTCATGGAAGGAGCTTCAGGAACTATTTCCTTTGATCAGGACGGAGATAGGAAAGAAGACACTTCCCAAATATTCAAGGTTGGGCTTGTCCCCACCGATTGCCGCACAGAAGGAGCTATGTTTTTACCTGTTGACTATGATTACCAAAAGTTAGGTTGTCCAAATAAACCACAAAAGTAAATCAGTATTTTATTAACACAAGAGGGAGAAAATTATGATTCAACCTGGAGATATTATCATTGATCGTTATCGTGTCCTTGAAGACTTAAAAGGTCAATTTTCTAAAACTTTTGAGGTAGAAGATAGGTTTAAAAATGATCATAAAGTTATGAAAGTTTTAATTGAATCTAGTAATCCAAAGTTAAAACATCTTTTTCAAAGAGAATTTGCAGCTTTAACAAGATTAGAGCATCCGGGAATTCCCAAGGGAGAGGAATATGGTTATTTTATATTTCGCTGTCCTCACACCCAAGAAATCTTACGTGGTTTTGTGATGGAAAAAATTGACGGACAGGATTTGGGTAAATGGCTGGAAGACAATCAAAGAATTGCTAATACAGCACAAGCTATTGAATGGCTAGAACAATTGATTACTATCTTGTCTTATGTTCATGGTCAAAAATATTTACATCGGGATATTAAACCAAGGAACATCATGTTAAAAGATGATGGTAAACTAGTATTAATTGATTTTGGGATTGTTAAAGAACTTATCGAACCAATTGATCCTCTTGCTCCTGCGACAATAATAGGAACACCAGGCTATAATTCACGGGAGCAACAACAAGGACTCAGAACCATAGATTATCGAGCTGATTTTTTCTCATTAGCGCGTACATTTCTTCACCTACTCACAGGTACATATCCTGGATCTGATGAATATCCTAATTTTCCGCAAGATACATCTGGAAAGTTATTATGGCAAGATAAAGCCCCAGGAATTTCTCAGGAATTTAAAGATTTAATTGATCGTTTAATGGAGCCTAACCGAGAACATAGACCACAAAATACACAAAAAATTTTGCGGTTGATCGACAGAATCAAACATGGTCCACGTGAGTTCCGTCCCCTCTTTGTTTTCTCCAGCGTTGCTTTCAATTTTGTTTTTCTGACTTTACTAGCTAGGGGAGTCAGATTAGAAGAGATACCGGGCTTACAAGTTTTCTTCGTCGTTATTATATGTGTGATTAGTGGTTTTCTTGTTGTCCCTTGGATTAAATATTATTTATTATGACATGGACACCCCTCCACGCTCACATACATCGTACCATCCACACCCGTAATCTACTCCCACCCAAACAACATCTATTAGTTGCAGTATCCGGTGGACAAGATTCCCTATGTTTAATTAAATTACTATTAGACTTACAACCCAAATGGGAATGGAACATAGCCATAGCCCATTGTGATCATTGTTGGCGCGAAGACTCCCAAGCAAATGCTCACCACGTCGCCAATTTAGCAAAAACTTGGCACACACCCTTTTATTTAGAAACAGCCAATCAACCCGTCAAAAGTGAAGCCACAGCCAGAAATTGGCGATATCAAGCCTTAACAAAAATTGCCCAATGTTATAACTATCAATATATTATTACCGGACATACCGCCAGCGATCGCGCCGAAACCTTACTATACAATTTAATTCGTGGTACTGGCACAGACGGTTTACAAGCATTAACTTGGCAACGTCCACTCACCGAAAATATTACCCTAATCCGTCCACTCCTAGAAATCACCCGTTCCCAAACAGAACAATTTTGCCAAAAATTCCATCTGCCAATATGGGAAGACTCCACCAATCAAAACCTCAAGCATCCCCGTAACCGCATTCGTCAACAACTAATTCCATATCTCAGAGAAAATTTCAATCCCCAAGTAGAAGCAAACCTAGCCCAAACAGCAGAACTACTTCAAGCAGACGTAGAATTTCTCGAACAAACAGCCCTTCAGTGGCGGCTAGAAGCCTCAGCAAAGGGTGATAAAGACAATTTACAAATAAACAGGCGAATATTACAAAAAGCACCCCTAGCAGTCCAACGTCGAGTCATGCGTCAGATCCTCCAAGAAATACTTCCCCATGCACCCAACTTTGAACACATTGACAAACTCACAGCCCTAATCACAGCCCCCAATCGCTCCCAAACAGATCCTTTCCCCGGTGGTTTGACAGCCATAGTCCAAGGTGACTGGATTAACCTGAGTTCGGAGTTAGGAGTTCGGAGTTTCTCCTTCGGAGACGCTACGCGAACGGAGTTATGATTTTTTCAACGAGATCATAAGGGCTTGAGACTCCTACGTGGGGTGAGTTTTCCAAAAATTATCGTTATGTCGAACTCACGTAGGTTCAATTAATTATTTTCGGCGATTACATTATTGCCTCTTGCCTCTTGCCCCTTGCCTCTTGCCCCTTGCCTCTTGCCTCTTGCCCCTTGCCCCTTGCCCCTTGCCTATTCCCTGTTCCCTGTTCCCTGTTCCCTTTTTTTTGTAATAAATTAGACTTTTCAAACACCCTCTAAGAAACCAACACCTCCGGTAGATTTATAAAACTCTCAATCACCTGACGCAGATCAAAAACAACCTGAAGCTGAGAATCACCAAATGCTTGCACTTGAGTTAAAGATTCACAAATCTTTTTTAACTGCTCCTGTAACCTATCAAGCTCATCCTGAATAGGTTGCAGAGCTTCCTGATAAAGATTCACTCTCCCCCAACATTCAGCAGTTGCAGTTCGTAAATTAAGTAATTGCTCCTGAATAGAATCAACTTCCTGACGCTTTACTTCTACCTCCTGAGTTTGATGATCAATAGCCCCTTGATCTGCTGCAATAGTAGCAAGTATCAAAGCTATATCACTTTCTAGCTTCTCAATTTCCGCAGATTTTCGCTGTTTCTCCGCTGCAAATTGGGAAACCAGTAATTCTAAATCACTAGATTCCCCCTTAATCTCCACCGAAATCCCTTGTCTTTGCCACAATACCACTTGATTCTGCTGAAGAGTTTTTTGTTGTCCAATCAAATTGCGTCTTTGTCCCACCAAACTCTCGTTCAGCATCTGATAAAGATCCTGTTCATCCACTAATTCTAACTCTAAATTTACCAGTTCCTCCCCAGTGGCATGAACAATTTTTTGTTGAAGTTCTTCTATAAGTTCTTGCTTGTATTCAAGCTCCTGCTCCTGTTCCTGCACAAAATTAGAATCCCTATCTAACTTCTCCTGCCAATCTTGCACCATTTTCTCCAATTCTTTCAGAGGCATTTGTTGCAAAGCCGTCACATCAACTTCCGGTTTAGCTACCTCAGCAACAGTCTTAGTCGCCAAAAGATGCAGCTTTTGGTAAAATTCCTCCTCAGTTTCTAAATACTGTTTGAGTATGGAAGTTAATTCCTGTTTACTATTAACTATTGTTATTTGTGATTGTAACTGGGTGATTTCTTGTGCTAGAGAATCCTGTGCCTGTTGCAATTCATTTTGGCGATCGCCCAAAGTTTGCACCAGTTCCTCTCCCTCCCTTTGCTGCTGATTAGCTGCATGACGTTGGATATCCAACTTTTGCCAATGCAAGTTCAAAACATCCTGCTGCTTATTGGCAAATTCAGAAGCGTAATCAAGACTTTCCTTAACTATATTAATAGGAGCAGATGTAGCAGATAAACGATTAAGCAAATCACTTAACTTTTGACCACGCTCATTATCCACAGATTGAGACTGCTGAAGATTTAATCTGATCTCCTCTAAACAGCGCTGCTCAACGCGCAGATGTTCCCAAGCACCTTCTAAATCCCGGCGATTACGTTCAACTTCTGCCCGTAACCGCTCAACTTCCGTGCGAGACGTATTAATCAAGTGTTGTTGTGTATCTATCCGTTTAGAGTCATCCTCCAGTTTTTGTACCTCGTCCCACCGGGATTCCATTTCTATTTCCCGACGATTCAGTTCCTGAATTTGTAGCTTCAGCGACTGTTTCCACTGGTCAATTTCCTCCTCCTTAAATTTAAACTTTTCCACCTGTCGGGAAAAATTTTGCAAAATATTCACCAATGGACGACCAGCATCTTGAATCCGCTGTACTTGACGATTTGGACTCAAATCCACCAGTACCAATGCACCATCATTCAATTTACTTGCTTCATCAGTAACAATCATTTCGTCCGGGACTGGACTCCAATTTTGATCAGCACGTTGACAAGCGATCAATTTTAGTTCGCTTTTGCCACCGCCACTAAGTAAGCCACCTTTCTGTTTTTGTACTTCTGCTAAATACAGCACACCGTCAATCCTTTTGATGTACTTTGTGTCCGTGTTCTAGGATATACCGTAGATGATTCTGTCAACTTGGTTTTGTTCAACATTAGTCTAGCAGCACAAGGAAGATAAAACTATTTTCTTAGATATCATGTATATTAATACTTGCTGATACTTAATTAAAATCATTCTTACTAATCCCCCCCGATTATATATTCTCAACCAATAGTCTGAGAGGTTGTTTGAAAAGTATTAGATGAAACCGATAATCTCCAGAAACCTAACCCCCCTTCCCTACCTCTACCTAACTCTCTCCTCAGAGGCTATCACACACAAGTCAAATTACCCCCCTTAATCCCCCCAAAGCATCGGGGGGAAAACGGAAAAATTAGTTCCCTCCCCTCCTTGCAAAGGGGAGGGTTAGGGTGGGGTAATTTGAGGAATAATGGTGATTCGATAACTTGTGTGTACACCGTAGCCTCTATAAGGGGGGAGGGGGGAGGGAAAAGGAATAACATTTAATACTGGAGAGGTTTACTAGAAGGGTTTATTTATACATTAAAAACTTTTCAAACATCCTCTGAGGATAACTATCATAAGAATACCCGGTAAGTGGGAAACGAGCGCGTCTTTAGACCTGAGAGGGAAACGACACTTCGACAAGCTCAGTGACCGCACGAGCAGTTCGACAAGCTCACTGACCACGGTTTTAACCGCTGTGGATATTAAAATTAAAACCAGATTTTTGATTGGAACCTGGAAACCAACTCCCATTTCTGGGGTAATGTTAG
>Ga0208327_1000229_pt1 | contig 14828 bp, 6 predicted proteins | sample LakMenEpi26Jun08_FD_150733 | JGI IMG/M metagenome (GOLD analysis project Ga0208327, IMG submission 150733) | Freshwater microbial communities from Lake Mendota, WI - 26JUN2008 deep hole epilimnion (SPAdes) | ecosystem: Environmental > Aquatic > Freshwater > Lake > Epilimnion/Euphotic zone ...
ATTGAAGGCGATCGTTGCGATCTGCTGGTAGAAGGTCGGCATGATCGCGTTGAAGGCCTGGTTGTACTGGGAGGCTGTCAAGCTGTCCAAGGAGGTGGAGACCACCTGTTGGTCACCGCTGGTGTAGGGGATGAAGCTGTTCAGCGCCGTCGCCACGTTGCTCTGGTTGCGGTTGGCTGCCAACTGGGTGTAGCTCGAGGGGGCAATCAGCATATTGGCCTGGGTGTTGTTGCCACTCAGGAGCAGGCGTCCGCGGAAGCCCTCAGGGGCCACGATCGAGCTGAAGGCTCCGCTGATCCCTCCGCTTGCGGTCAGGAAGTTGTACTTCTGGCCGAATTGGAGCTGGGTGACTCCGTCGGTCGTGATGTTCATGGTTCCATTCAGGATCGTGCTTCCGGTCACCACCACCCGGTCGTAAACCGAGGTGCTGTAGATCTGCTGATCCCAGACGGAGGAGGCTCCCATGACGAGATTGCCGCCGCTCACGAAGAAGGTGCCGGGGCTGTTGCCGGGGGCAATGGTGCCGTTGACGGTCAGGTTGCCTCCGGTGAGGGAGAGGGTTCCTGATCCCATGAGGGTACCCGAGGGATCCACTGTCAGGCTGTTAACCGTCAACGTGCCGTTGATAGTGACACTATTGGAAACGGCCACATTGGCACTGGTGGAGAGATAGGCTGAGACTTGGTTGCCATTCGTCGAGAAGGAGTATCCCGATATTCCCGAGACGCTGAAGCTATTGGTGGTGAAGCCTGCCAACGAGGTGTAATTGATCAGAGTATTGGTGGCGTTACTCAGGTCCGTATTAAGGAACCGGAAGACATTGGCTCCATTGTTGGTTCCAGCAGAGTTGGTCATGCCGGCGACAGTCAGGGTCTGTGATCCGGCTGTCAGCGCAACCAGGCCGTTGGAGCCCCAGATGAAGTCCCCGACCGTGAGATTGGTGGCCAGCATGAGCGTGGCGCGATCCGCATAGCCGCCAATTCCCAAATAACCGGTGCCCAGCGCATTGGTGCTGGCGGCAACCAGCGTTCCGGCATCGATCTTGGTGTAAAGGGAGTAGCTGTTACTTCCGCTCATCACGGATGTGCCGGTTCCCAACTGGCAGACCCAACCGGCGCCGATGATTGAACTTGTGAGGTGGAGCGTGTCGGATTGGTTGAAATTAATGCCATAGTCATCGCTGTTCGTCCCGGTGAATTCGATTGTTGTCGTCACGACATTGCCCGCGGTGTCGTTCTGCTGATAGCGCCCGAAGTCGAGGTCTCCATTGGTGCCGATCAGGATTCGAGAGGCTGAGAGGACACCACCGTTAGCCACGGTGAGAGTCCCGCTGCCGGCCACTCCAATCGTTAGATCTCCGCTATTGCTCCATGCCGATCCAGTTCCCGTGATCAAAACCGAGTTTCCGGTGGATGTCGCTGCAAACCCAATATCCGCCACAGAGGAATTCACTCTTCCTCCATTGGAGATCACAAGGCTGTTGCTGCTGCCCATGTATCCAACAAAAATATCCGCTGTCGTCGTCCATATTGAGTTGCTGCCAGTCACCAGAACGCTGTTGTTCATGGAATTGGTATCGTATCCGATGGTTCCTCCCCGGAAGTGCTTTCCATTGGAGACCATGCCCCCATCGGATATCACAAGAGAGTTGTAACTTCCTGAATAACCTACATTAAAGTCGACCTCACTACTCCAACGAGAACCGGTTCCCGTCACGATAGCCGTATTGCTGTTAGCCCTATCGGAAGTTCCTATGTAGGTCCACCCATTGGTGATTGTTCCACCATCGGAAATCACGACGCTGTTTCCACTGCCATCTTGGCCTATCCTGAGCTCCCAAGTATTAAAAAGAGTGTCCTTTCCAGTCACTAATACCGAGTTGTTCGACGAGGCAGCGTTGTTACCGATGAAACCCCAGCTATTCGCCACAGTTCCCCCATTCGAAATCACCAGACTGTTCCCGCTGCCATCATTGCCGACATAGAGATTACCCGTGTTAGTCCAGAGCGAGTTGCTTCCCGTCACCAAAACCGAGTTGTTGGAGGCCGTGGCTAGGTCGCCGATCTTGGTATCCACGCCTACGGTAACGATTCCCCCATCGGAGATCACTAGACTGTTGTCGTGACCGGCGAGTCCGAAGGTCAGGTTGCCAGAGTTGACCCATCTAGAACCGGATCCGGTCACCAGCACCGAATTGTACGCATCCGTTGGATCCACCCCATCGTCGAAGCCATTCACATTGGAGACAAATCCGCCATCCGAAATCACCAGACGGTTCGACTGACCGGCGTAGCCGACGTAGAGATCTCCGGAGTTAATCCAGGAGGAATTGCTCCCCGTGACCGTGACCAGATTCCCCGTGGCGGTTGACTCACTGCCGATGTATCCCATGGCGTTAAAAACCTTACCCCCATTGGAAATCACAAGGCTGTTGCCACTGCCAGCATTGCCGACATAGAGATCACCCGTATTCGTCCAGGCAGAGTTTGTTCCCGTAACTAGCACGCTGTTGTTGGAGGAGGTGGAGGCATTTCCGATGTAGCTATTGCTGGCTACAGCCACCGTGCCACGGTTGGAAATGACCATGCTATTGCCACTGCCCTCGTAGCCGACGGTGAGATTTCCTGAATTCGTCCAAGTAGAACCCGCATCTGTAACAATCACAGTGTTATTGGAAGATGCGGCTCCCCATCCGAGGACCCCACCGAAGTCCACCTGCGAATTGTAAATGCTTCCTCCATTGGAGATGACCATGCTGTTGCCTGCTCCGTTGAAGCCCACGAAGAGATCGCCACTGCTGATCCAGCGCGATCCGATCCCTGTTACCAGCACGCTATTATCGGTGGATCCTTCATTGAACCCGATGATCCCCCCGGAGAGACCTCCTGCGTAATTGACCACCCCGTTGGAAACGGTTCCTCCGTTCGAAACCTCCAGTCTGTTGCCCGTGCCGCTGTATCCAATAACAACATCTCCTGCGCTGAGCCAAGTAGACCCGCTCCCCGTGACGACCACGGAGTTATTGGAAGAGTTGGTAATAAATCCGATCACCCCGCCGGTAGAATCCTGCCCGCCGTTGATCACCATTCCCCCGCTGGAAATCACTAGGCTGTTGCTGGCACCTTGATTACCAACAAAGAGATCGCCGCTGTTGGTCCAAAGCGAACCAGTTCCAGTAACAATCACCGTGTTACCGGTCGAACCTGGGTCTCGGCCTATGTAAGAGTTTGAAGAGAAGACCTGAGCCCCCTCCGACACGGAGAGACCATTGGAGGATCCACCATAGCCTACCGTGAGGTCACCCGAGTTCGTCAACACGGATCCCACACCGGATACCGTTACAATATTGGCGGTTGATCCTGCATTCACTCCAATATCGGAATTAATAGCCATTACATGACCCCCGTTGCCGATGAGCAGCGCATTGCCGCTGCCACTCACACCGACAAGCAGGACATTTGAGTTACTCCAGAAAGACCCCACTCCGTCCACGAAGACCAGATTCCCTGATGCATTCGTGTTGTCTCCGATCACCCCGATGTAGCTGGTGACACGTCCGCCTTGCTCAATGAGCAACGAGTTGCCGGAACCGCCGTAGCCAACGGTCAGGTCATTGACGCAGGTCCAGGTTGAAGCAACGCCATTCGAGTCGGTGCCAAACACCTCAACAACGTTGCCATCGGAGCCGGCGTAAAAACCAATCACAGAACCGTAAACACTCAATCCGTTGGTCACCTGACCACCGTCGGCAATCTTCATGTCGTTGGCGGAGCCGTACTCTCCAACAATGAGATCCCCATAGAGATTCCACGTGGAGCCACTCCCTGTAATGATAACCGAATTACTATACGCTGAAGCCGCAGATCCGATAACGGCGTTGTTGTTGGTGACGACGCCTCCATCGCTGATGATCATCAGGTTATTTGCGGTCTCCTTACCCACATAAAAAGTCGCATTGGTGACACTCAGTGAGCCTTGGACCTCAAGAGTTGCCTTATTGTCGATGAACATGTTACCGCTGACATCAAGAGCACCACTGGATCCGATGAGAACGCTTGAAGCGGGACGAAACTCAGGGAAATCGACTGAGGTGAGACCTGGATCATAGTATCCCGGCAAACCGCTGGCATTGCTGGAATGACAGAGAAAGTCCGCTGAAAAGGCGATCAACTGATGGTAATCAGTAAACTGGTACGGGGCATTGGAGTCCATGCCGGCAGTCTTAATATTCGATCCGGTCGGGATCAGATAGACATAAGGGCGAAGATAATTGGCCCACCAGAACTCCTGATAGTACAGTACCTTGCCATCTCCATTATCACCCTGAATGTTAAACTGCTCCGCATCATCCCTGTTCTGGTATCCCACGTTCGTGAATCCATAGTCACCCGGATAGTTCACCTGAGCTGCGACATCCCTAAGGGTGTCGTCGGACAGGTTGGGTATCATGGGAGGCGGGGTAGTAGTGGGAATTTGGAGCTCCCCCCTGTTGTACGCCCAAAGAAATGTCGGCTGGTTTGTCGTGCTCCAAAACCCGTTGGAATTTGTGGATACCGGGGCGAAGTTCGTGTCTCCAGTACCAGCTAGCATGTTGCTCCAAAAGACGGTCGGCGACATGGAACTCCAATCATTAGTCTGATTCACAAAAGTGTAATTCGGAGCTGCTCCGATATTGGTCGTGATAACAGTTCCGGAGGCATTTGTTACCGTTACTGTAGCGCTGTATCCATTCGTGAAAATCGTGGTCAGAAGATAAAGACCGGAGACACGGTGATGATTATCAAGCAGGTGCTGGACGTTCGCATTCGTATCGGAAGCTATCCCGAAAAAGCCATTGGCTCCATAGATCGAAGGAGGCGCGTTGTTGGAGGCGTACTTAAGGATACCATCTGCTCCGGGACCGTAATATCTCCCGTTAAACCAACCGGTCGTGTAGAGTTTGGAAAAGTTAGAGAGGGTTGAGAACTTGCTCCATTCAACACCGTTTAACCCAATATTGTACTGGCTTGCTTCAAGTTGATCAAAGGGCACAGCGACAATTGTCGTTTGGGCTTTCACCTGCTGGAAGACTCCAAGCAATAGTAGGATCGCTGGTATTGCGAATCGCATCAATGATGAGTGAGTTTTAAACATGGGTAAGGGATATGATCTGACTGCACCTGAAGTACGGCTTGTCATCGGTACAGAGGGCAACTTGAAGTGACCGGATGCGAAACTAGCGATACTCAACAGTGTAATCGATGCGGAGATTGTTTGTATTGACCTGGGTGGCGATAAAATTGGTTACAGCGCTGTAGAAAGCCGTATTGTTCGTCCACTTCACACGATAATTCATCAGGTCAGTGAGTGCCGATGCGTAGATGGCCTCAGCATTCGTGGTCAGGAGATAATCCGTGATGCTTGGATTTGTCTTGCTGAACTGAGCAAACTGTCGCTCAAGCGCAATTTTCTGAGGAAGGGTTGTCGGCGTGAATGCTGGAAAAACGCGTGGGTACCGTACTAGGTTCAACCCCTTGATGGCACTCCCAAATCCAGGATCTGCCTGAACATAGACACAGCGCTTGGCCTTGTTCATGGTCATCATTCCGGTGCACATGGCGCAGGGCTCCAGTGTTGTATAAACAGTGTTACCGTCAATGTACTTTCCGCTCGCATTGGTGCTGCTGAGAAACTCTTGAACAACGCGAACCTCTCCATGCTGGGTTCCATTATCGAGAATGGTGACGCAATTCACATTCCAGGATATTGGGAGAGAATTGGAATTCACCATCACGCATCCGATATTGTGACCACGGGAGCCGGGAGCGCTATTTGTCTGCCAAGTCTTGTATACTGCGCTCAGACATGCCAACGAGAGGACCGTGTCTTTCTCCTGCTGGATCTGGGCGGGTGTGGGCAGGGGCAGGCCCTGTGCCAAGAGGGCTTCGTTAAAAAGGAGGCAAACGGCCATCAGTATTGAGAAATAACGCATATGGTTTAGGGTTTTGTGGTTGGGAGAGTGTCCTGGAGCAGGTAATGGAGGATATGTATGTTTGAGGAAGATGAATTCGATCTTCCAGTGTGGTTTAATAGATCTACTTTAAACGTTGTGTCAGCTTATTGGTGCGCAAGCAAAATGCATGCAGGCAAAGGAAAGTCGTGTCGGGTAGGAAACAAGTAGGGGTAATCAGTTCGGCTTCAAGAGCAGGTCGTTGGATCTGTAGATCTTTTCGATGAGTCCCGGAATGGCAAAGTCCATCATTACGGCACCGAAGCTCCCAAAAGGTTGTTTCTCAAAAAATGCATTCAGCCTCGGGTTTATGTCATTTGCAACGCCCCGGAGTTGAGGAAAAATAGGGTTGTACATAATCGTTGCCGAGCTGTAGGAGAGGCGGAGATATTCCCCCTTGATGTCTTCGGAGGCCTTCATCATTGCGTCGTACACAAGCGACCATTTTCTGTCATAAAAACCGGTGATATCCCGGTCTTTCAAAAACTCAAGTTTGTAGAGGTCTTGGGCCATGACATATGGACCAACCTTCACCACACTCGCGGGGTTATCTGGCCAACTTGTTGCGTCGATGCCGATGCTGCCGGAGAAACGCCTGACCAGAACAATCTTGCCGCGGACATCCTTGAGCTTCGGGATGGTGGAGTTGGTGTAAAATAGGTTGGAGGGATAACGGGAGATGTAATCCTTGACGGTCGCCTCGTATGAACGCGTATTCCCCTGATCATTCCATTCGGGCTTAAGCAGCACGACGATGGTCTCGCTGGGGTTTTGTTTCAGGAAGGCGGAAGCCGTGTTGATGACATTGTCGAAGAAGGCTTTTTGAAATACTATTCCATGATGTATGGCGAGGGAGTTTTTGATGTGCCGACCGCGAATGTCGAGACAGCGGACCCCGTTAGTCAGCTGCTCTCCGAGGTTGAGGGTCTGGCATTTGGCCGATCCGTAAATGGTCTCATACAAGGCCATGGTGTCGTGCGTTCCAGGGAGGGTCAGTCTGGATATCGGGAGATCGCCGGGAAAGCGGGCCATCCATTTGGCCCCGGTGACAGCATTTCTGCCGGTTCCGTTGTTGATGGCGTTGACTAGAAAGCTGTAGGACGGCACGCCTGCATTCGTGAAGGCGATGGTTACCGTTCCGGTTCGCACTCCCGCGGAGCCGTTGGTGGGGTTTTGGATCACGAAATTGGCCGAACCGCCGGGAGGCAGAACACCATTTGAACGCGAGAGGATGGAAAATCCCCCATTCACCTCCACTCTGTAGCCGAGGTTGCTGCCGGCTGTTTCCGTGATGAGGAGCGAGTTGGTCCTCGCTCCCCTTCCAAGATAAAGAGGAGTGGTATTAGTTGAGGAGCCGATAGTAGCACCATTGAAGGTAACGTCAGCTGCGAGATAGCCGAGCGAATCTGAGTCGCCCAACTTTGATGCGACCAAGCGGGCCGTGGCGACAAGGCCAGGGCTGCTCTGGTGGGCCATACCAAAGGAAGTGATGGGGAATACCTGCCCGAACCATTCGGGTGTGGAGCCCTCCCTGATCAAGCTCTCACGCGCCGTCACGATCCAACGGGTGTCTTTCGGCGCTCCGTAACCGTGGCCGGCAAAGACATCGCTCACACCTCCGACGTACAGCCAATTGTTGATGGCTGCAGAGTCGCTCACTGTCCGGTTCAGGGGTTCGGCGAAGAGCTTCGTGGCAAGGAGACCCTCCGAGGGGTTGACGGCAGCTCCGGGAATCAGATCCGTGACGCCGGGCCCCCACCAAGGAACGGGTTTCCCGTCGGATCCCCGCACATAGACCCTGTTGATGTCCGGATACTCCGTGATGGCGATGCGGCCGATGTTGAAATTGTCACTAAGATACTGATTGAGGAGTGTGTAGCTGTTGGAAAGCTTGTCCAATTCACCACTGATGCCATTGAAGGCATTAGTGAACGCAATGGAGCTCACCGGGTCAGTCGGGAGTTTATTGGTCAGATACGAGTAAATTTCCGATGCGATACCCTCGGCGTTGTTGGTCGTGAAACTCCCATTAACAACGTTCTTCAAGGCATTCGGCCTCCAGTCAAACAACCCGGTTGGATTCACCGCGTTCGCGGCATATCTGGGCACGAGAGAAATCGGATCCAAGAAATTCTCCGTCGGCTGCCCCGGCCCGGCAAAAGCCACTGGAAAGCCGAGTAGCTTGCCTAGCAGAGGACCGAAACCGACATCATTGCCTCCGATGGAGATGAGCAATGTGTCGATTTTCCGGTTGCCGACGATCCTCTTCAACTCCTCCAACTGAATCGGCATCAGGGTGACTCCGTCATCGGACGAAGTGTTGTTGGTGTTGATAAGCTCGCTTACGACAGCCCCGGACTGGGCGACGCTGACATAAGTGACCGAGGAGCGGGGATCGGCCTCCTCCACTGCCATCGCGTAACGGGCCGAGTAGGAGTGGGTGGAACGATGGGCAAGGCGGCTCTCAAGAGTCATGTTCGCATCGGTGCTGCGGGCCCACATCTCAGGCACCACGGGGGAGAAGTCATAAACCGCAGGAAAATCCACGAAGCGGAGGGTGTTGAGATCGGCGGCAACAAGCTTCTCGAAGTTGTAGCGTCCAAGATAGGTATCATCGACCTTGAATTCAGCAGGAATCTCCGGACAACCTTCACCCGAACCATAACTATCACCGATGGCCACGATCAGAGTATCTTTCACGTTAACCGTCATGGTTGCGGACCTGACGACCGAATTTCCGACCTTCTCGGTCACGGTGGTGCTCCAAGCCCCTGCAGTCAGGCGAACCGTCGGATTAGCCCCGGTGGCCGTTACGGTGGATGGTCCTTTCGTGAGATTCCAGGTGTAAACGGTGCCCTGCACAGGTGCGGAGCCCAACTTGAGCATCACAAGAAAATCCCGGGGCTGGGCATATTCGGGGGTATTAGGAAGCGTGATCGCCGAAGGATTCCTCCAGTCGGGCTGGAAGCGCTTCTGCATTTCGTAATCAGGTGCCAACTGGGCGATCGCCGAGGGGGTAATCAACGCCAGGGATAGAACAAAAATCATCAGAACCGAGAGACTCTGAAAGCGAAGGGATCCGGTGATGGTAATCATGAGTTGTTAAGAGGGCTCCCTAATTGCATGGTGTATTTAACGGTAATTTTTTCAGCACCATTATTGAGTGGTTTTTCAATAAACATCAAATGATATCACTCGGCCGATTCGTTGTTCGTCAGCGGGAAGCGACGGATCAGCAGGATCCCCAACATCGAGACAACTGCGCAGAGCATGATGCTCTCGCGGATCGAGGTCAGTTGGGCGATCCATCCGAAGGTCATGCTTCCGACGGCGGTGGCCCCCTGCAGGGTCAGCATGTAGAATGAGGTCGTCCTGCCGCGCACCCAGTCCGGCGAACTGAACTGCACGGCCACCTGATGGGTGACGGTCATGACACTCCATGACACTCCGCCGACGATCAGGAAGAGATCATCTAGGAGCATGCTGTTCCACTGGCTAACACCGAGAACGCACGCCGAGAAGCAGAGCAGCGTGACCTTCACCACCGCATCGATGGAAAACTTCTGCTTGAGCCCCGGGATGAAGAAGGCGCCGACCACGGCACCCACGCCGAGGGCACCGAGCAGTTCACCCACACCGAGGGTACTCATGAGCGCACCGTATCCAAACACGCCGCTCCCGATCTCCCTGCGAGCCTCGAGCGGCAGCAGGGCCATCATTCCCGAGGCGGGTAGAATGAAGAGGGCGTACCTCAGCAGGATGCCGCCAAGGATCGGGGAGGTTTTCAGGAAGGCGAACCCTTCCCCCAGGGAGGAGAGAACCGAGGAAGCCGAGACGCCGACCTTCGGTGTCGGCAGACGGTCGTCGGGAATCCGCCAGAGAGCAGCAATGACGGAAATGTAGGAAAGTGCCTTGCAGGCAAAAACGCTGGCAACCCCGGCAACCCCTGCCAGCAGGCCCCCCAGAAAAGGCCCGAGAGCCTGACCGATGTTGTAGTTCAGGCTGTTGAGGGCCACGGCCGAGGCGGACTGCTCGCGCGTCACGAGATCCTGAAGGATTGTCTTCCATGCGGGTTGATGGACGGCAGTACCGATGCCGACAATCGACAGCAGGCCCAGCAGGAGCCACGGCGTGAGTGTTCCGGTCCAGGCACACCAGGCAATCAAGAAGACCGCAATCATCATCCAGACCTGGGTCAGGATGAGCAGCCTGCGGTGATTCACAAGATCCGTAAGGATACCCCCTGGAATGACAAAAAAGAAAAAGGGCAGACTGAGCGCCGTCTGCACCATGGCCACGAGGGCCGCGTTCTGGGTCAGGGAACTCATCTCCCACCCCGCCGCAATGATCATCATGAAGGTCCCCGTGTTGGAAAACAGGTTACCTCCCCAGAGATTTCTGAAATCCCGTTCTTCGAGAAGCCCGAATCCCGGCCCCAAAAGCTTTTTAATCACCGGTGGAGAGTTGCGAAAAAAACCTCAGGACACAAAATAATTTCCAGAAAGGAATCGGACCCGTCGTCCTAAGGAAGCGCTGATTAAATCGCATAGAGGCCGTTGCTTCGCAGCCGTTGCATCAGGAACTCAGGATAAAATGACGCCGGATCGCTCACAGCATAGCGCCCCATCTCTACAATGATTATTCTAACTTTTTTGTAAGTCAAAGAAATGCTATTCTGCCAAGGCTCGTAAGCTTGGATGGAGAGCTAGGAGGTCAAGCGAAGCTGTAGTAGAGCTACTGCGAGCGCAGACCAAGGCCACTATGGTCCAAAGGACCTAGCCCTTAGTCAATTGCGCCGACAGCTTCGGAGATTTCTCCCGCAATATAATCCCGGTTGAGCCTCGCAATCACGCTCGCGCTGACATTCGCGGGGCAGACGGCCTCGCAGGCGTAGTAGTTGGAGCAGTTGCCGAAGCCCTCTTCCTGCATGGTGCGGACCATGTTGCGGGCGCGGCTCTTGCGCTCCGCCTGGCCCTGGGGGAGAAGGCCGAGGTGGGTGACCTTGGCACCGACGAAGAGCATGGGGGAGCTGTTGGGGCAGGCGGCGGCGCAGGCTCCGCAGCCGATGCAGGCGGCGGCATCCATGGCGGCGTCGGCCACGGGCTTGGGAATCAGGGTGGTGGAGGCGTCGGGCGCACCGCCGGTGTGCTCGCTGATGAAGCCGCCGGAGCGGATGATGCGGTCGTAGGCGCTGCGGTTGACCACGAGATCCTTGACGATCGGGAAGGCGTCGACACGGAAGGGCTCGACGGTGATGGTCTGGCCGTTCTCGAACTTGCGCATATAGACTTGGCAGGCGGCGCCGCGACCGGGTCCCTGGGGGACGCCGTTGATGACCATGCTGCAGGTGCCGCAGATGCCCTCGCGGCAATCGCTCTCGAAGGCAACGGGCTCTTTCCCCTCGGCGGTGAGGCGGTTGTTCACGATGTCGAGCATCTCGAGGAAGGAGCACTCGCTCGGGATCTCCCTGGCGTCGATCTCGACAAACTCTCCCGCGCTCTCCTTGGACTTCTGCTTCCAGAGTCGGAGATGGAAATTCATGGTGCTCATGATGATTGGGGCGTCTCTGGTGGAGGTTACTTGTAGCTGCGGGTGGCGAGGTGGACGGCCTCGTAGTTCAGGGGCTCGCGGAGGAGCTCGGGATCATTCCCCTCCCCCTGGAACATCCAGGCGAAGACTTCGGCGAACTTGTCATCGTGGCGGAGGGCCTCGCCGTCCGGGGTCTGATGCTCGACGCGGAAGTGGCCGCCGCATGATTCCTCGCGGGTGAGGGCGTCGAGGCAGAGGAGTTCACCGAACTCAAGGAAGTCGGCGACGCGTCCGGCGCGCTCGAGCGACTGGTTCAGCTCGACTCCGGTGCCGGGGACGGCGACTTCCTTCCAGAAGCGCTCGCGGAGGGCGCGGATCTCGGAGATGGCCTTCTCCAGGCTCTCCTTGCTGCGGGCCATGCCGCACTGATCCCACATGATGAGGCCGAGCTGGCGGTGGAACTCGTCGACGGGGACCTTTCCCTTCACGGAGAGGAGCTTCTCGACGCGGTCGCGGACTTCCTGCTCGGTCTTCCTGAACTCGGGCATGTCGGTGGAGACTTTCTTGCCGAACTGGGTGGAGAGGTATTCCCCGAGGGTGTTGGGGATGACGAAGTAGCCGTCGGCCAGTCCCTGCATGAGGGCGGAGGCTCCGAGGCGGTTGGCCCCGTGGTCGGAGAAGTTGGCCTCGCCGAGGACATGGAGTCCCGGGATGGTGCTCATGAGGTTGTAGTCCACCCAGAGGCCGCCCATCGTGTAGTGGAGCGCGGGATAGATGCGCATGGGGCGCTCGTAGGCGCTCTCCCCCGTGATGTTCGCGTACATCTCGAAGAGGTTGCCGTAGCGCTCGCGGATGGTCTTCTCGCCGAGGCGCTTGATGGCATCGGCGAAGTCGAGGTAGACGCCGAGTCCGCCGGGACCGACGCCGCGACCCTCGTCGCAGACTTCCTTGGCGCTGCGGGAGGCGATGTCGCGGGGAGCGAGGTTGCCGTAGCTGGGGTACTTCCGCTCGAGGAAGTAGTCGCGCTCCTGCTCGGGGATCTCCTGCGGGGCGCGGGTGTCTCCCTTCTTCTTGGGCACCCAAACGCGTCCGTCGTTGCGGAGTGACTCGGACATGAGGGTCAGCTTCGACTGGTAGTCGCCGGCCACCGGGATGCAGGTCGGGTGGATCTGGGTGTAGCAGGGATTGGCGAAGGCGGCGCCCCGCTTGTAGGCGCGCCAGGTGGCGGTCACGTTGGATCCGCGGGCATTGGTCGAGAGGTAGTAGACGTTGCTGTAGCCGCCGGTGCAGAGCAGGACGGTGTCGGCGGCGTGGGTCGTGATCTCGCCGGTGATGAGGTCACGGGTGACGATCCCCTTGGCATGGCCGTCGACAAGGACGAGGTCGAGCATCTCGGAGTTCTCGTGCATCTTCACGCGTCCGAGCGCGATCTGGGCGCTCAGGGCGGAGTAGGCCCCAAGAAGGAGCTGCTGGCCGGTCTGTCCCTTCGCGTAGAATGTGCGTGAGACCTGGGCGCCGCCAAAGGAGCGGTTCGTGAGTTCCCCGCCGTATTCGCGGGCGAAGGGGACGCCCTGGGAGACGCACTGGTCGATGATGGTTCCGCTGACCTCGGCAAGTCGGTAGACATTCGCCTCGCGGGCGCGGAAGTCACCCCCTTTGATGGTGTCGTAGAAGAGGCGCCAGACACTGTCGCCGTCGTTCTGGTAGTTCTTGGCGGCATTAATGCCTCCCTGCGCGGCGATGGAGTGGGCGCGGCGGGGGCTGCCGTGGAAGCAGAAGGTCTCCACCTGGTAGCCGAGCTCGGCAAGGGTGGCGGAGGCGGAGGAGCCGGCGAGTCCGGTGCCGACGACGATGACCTTGAACTTGCGCTTGTTGGCGGGGCTGATGAGCTTGGCGTTGTTCTTGAAAGAGGTCCACTTCTTCTCAATCGGACCGTCGGGGATTTTGGCATCAAGAATCATGGTGTGAAAGGTCGTGAGGTTTTGGGAACTTCCTTAGCGGCAGAGAGAACAGGCGGCGGCGGGATAGCGGAGGATGCCGAAGAAGACGGCAAGAGGGATGGAGACGTATCCGGCGAAAATGATCCAGGCGATGGCGCGGCCCCCTTTCTCGAAGAGCGGGCGCATCGTGGCGGTGGTGATCCCGAGCGTCTGGAAGAGACTGGCGATGCCGTGGCTCAGGTGCATGGCCAGGAGGCCGATCGCGAGGAGATAGAAGCCGTTCACGAAGGGGCTGGAGAACCCGGCGATGACCATGCGGTAGACGTCATGGCGACCCTGCTCATCGACCCAGGTCTTGTATTCCGGAGTGAAGGCCTGCCAGGTGAACTCGGCCAGATGGAAGAGGACAAAGGCGAGGACGACCAGACCGGAGAGGCGCATCAGACGAGCGTAGACCGTGGTCTGAAGGTCGTTCTTCACCGCGTACTTCTGCGGCCGGGCGGCCAGATTCTCACGCCAGAGGGAGATCGTGAACCAGATGTGGAGAAAGACTGCGAGCAGAAGGCCGATACGGGCCACCCAAAGGAGTGCGCCGAGGTCCTGAAGCTTCGCGGCGTAGGCATTGATGGCCTCGGGGCCGAGGAAGATGGAGAGATTCCCGAGCAGGTGGGCGATGACAAAAAGGATGAGGAGGATGCCGGTGAGGGCGACGATCCACTTCCTCCCGATCGGGGAGGAAAAAAGCGGAAGACAGCAGGAAGAGGTTTTTTTGGAAGAGACCGAGCCGCTCATGGGGATCTCTTATAGGAGGAGGTGCATTAAAAAACAACAGCGAAGGAGGGGGAAGCCGATGGGGAAAGGCAAAATGATGAACCAAGCCCGTGGGAACGGGCGCAAAAGGCGCCTGAATCGAGTGATTGGAGGCACGAGATAGACTGCCATAGGCAGCCTTTAGGTGAGACGAGCGGGAGCGAGCGAGTCAAAAGGCGGCTTAATCATTCGAGGCCGGAGGGCCGAGAAGTCCTGAGTCCAGCGGGACGATAACCAAGCGCCTAGGATGGCGCGCGGAAGATCACGCGATAGCGTGACCCGCAGGGCGGCACGGCTTTGCGGGAGCAAAGTGCCGTCAAATGTCTGATCCGGGCTGATCGACAGATAAAAGACTACCGAAGGTAGCCCCGTGAGGGGCGGCACCGCTTGCCGGGAGGCAAGTGCCGTCAATGCGGAAGGCTGAAAGGCACAATGAAGAATGAAAAATGAAAAATGGGATCAGGGGCAGCAATCACCAACAGCCCAACAGCCCAACAGCCCAACAGCCCAACAGCCCAACAGCCCAACAGCCCAACAGCCCAACAGCCCAACAGCCCAAC
>Ga0208327_1000230_pt1 | contig 14827 bp, 15 predicted proteins | sample LakMenEpi26Jun08_FD_150733 | JGI IMG/M metagenome (GOLD analysis project Ga0208327, IMG submission 150733) | Freshwater microbial communities from Lake Mendota, WI - 26JUN2008 deep hole epilimnion (SPAdes) | ecosystem: Environmental > Aquatic > Freshwater > Lake > Epilimnion/Euphotic zone ...
GATGCTTGTGGTAGGCGTAGTCTCCGGGTCGCCTTATTTGTAGGAGCTTTCAGCAGCAATGCCTGGTTTTGGAGATATTGTACAAAAAGCTTTTTATCTTGGTGTGGGGTTAGCCTCTTACGCTGGCGAAAAAGCTGGGGGGAAGTTAGCCGAATTGCGATCGCAATTTCAAAAATTGGCAGATGAAATGGTAGCCAAAGGTGAGATGAACACAGAAGAGGCTCGCCGCTTTGTCGAAGATATGATGAAGCAAGCCCAACAGCAATCAACCTCTAGACAAACGCCTGAAAAAACAGCCCCTTCCGAACCTCGTCGGATTGAAATTTTAGAGGTTGACGAAGAACCAAGGGTGAAAGAGACGACAAAAGAAAATAAAGAAAATGGCGATAATGTAGATCAACTACGCAATCAAGTGCTAGAACTACAGGAAGAGTTAAAACGGCTGCAACGTGAACCGTAAAAAGCAATTTTTTACTTTGGGTATCAGGAACATTTAATTCTCGTAATTATCGAAAAATGACGCTGTACCCAAGATGGTTTCAGTTGCAATTACCAACCGTAAACTCGATAGCTTCCAGTTAAGCGGTGTTAAGCGTCATGTTTTTAGCCTTTTAGAGTACAAGTTATGGAACAGTGGCAAAAAGACTTAATAGGCATGATTGAAGCCGTGACTGATGGAGTAGAGCAGTTCTTCCTAGAAATAAATGATATGGTAGACGCTTTTTTTGAGATTACGGAAGAGATTACTGAAGAAGTACAAAACGCATTGGTGGCTGATATTGATACCTTCGCTACTTTGCACGAACAGTTTTTACAGGACTTGACCGAACCATTTTTGGAAATTTATTGGGAATTAGGGGACATATCCGAAGATATAGATGCTGGTTTTCCCTATGCAGTAGAAGCTACACTAGAAAAAAATGCTGCTTGTATTGGTTGTAGTAACTATCACGGACAAGTTTACAGTGGTAATTTACTAGTCTGTGGTATGCACCCTCATGGTTGGGATGATGAAAGTTGTCCAGATTGGGAAAAAGAAATTGAGTAGGTAACTCATGAAGCTGGGGAGAAATGTTAAAAACTGTTAAGTTAATAATTGTCAATCTCTGCATTTCTGTTTATTAACATAATGAGTAACCTTGCACCTGAAACTGTATCTCCAGCAAGTCAAGAAATAAAATATGGTGAACGCGAAATTGCGGAAGGGAAATTAATTACATTTCCTAACCCCCGCATTGGCAGACGCTACGACGTTAATATTACTTTACCGGAATTTACTTGCAAATGTCCTTTTTCCGGTTATCCTGACTTTGCGACTATTTATATTACATACATTCCAGATGAAAAGGTAGTAGAGTTGAAGGCACTCAAGCTTTATATTAACAGCTACCGCGATCGCTATATCTCCCATGAAGAAACAGCCAATCAAATTTTAGATGATCTAGTTGCAGCTTGTGATCCTTTAGCAATTACTGTGAAAACAGATTTTACCCCTCGTGGGAATGTGCATACAGTTGTTGAAGTCAGACATCGAAAAGCTGTTTAGAGTAGGAGTCAGGAGTCAGGAACTATACTGCAAACGGCTTGATTGTTTGATTCTAAACGTAGGGGTAAAGCAAGAGCTTCATTGGTGTCAACTTAACGTAAAACGGGCGGTTAGAAACCGCGTCTACACAGGCAAAACCCACCTGCGTGGGTTTCAATCCTTGATTTTTCCTTAGTCCGCGCAGGCGGACTTTGTTTGTGTAGCCGTGAATTCCATTCGCCAGGGCTTAAGTTGAAACCATTAAGCTTTTGCTTTACCCCTACACATCTGGTTTCTTTGTCATTAGACATCTGGTGAAAATTAAATATGCGTGACATGAAACCCCTGTAGAGACGTTCCATGGAACGTCTCTACAATCTTTACCGGAGATGTCTATTAGCCATAACCCAACATTATCAAGGATCTTGTTGGGTTTCGCTGTCGCTCAACCCAACCTACATTTCCTTAACCGACAAGCACCCCTACTAAGTAACTAAAACATTGCGGGAAAAACCATTTTGTTGAGCTAAGTTTTCGGCAATTAGCTGGCGATAAACTGCTTCATAACCATCAGTCATGTGCTGAACACTAAAATTTTTGTCCACATATTCACGACAAGCGTAACGATCTAAGTTACTTATTTTGTCAAGAGAATGAATACATTCTGCCACATTATTACAAAGGAAACCTGTTTCACCATCAACAATCACTTCCTCTGCTGAACCCATTCGCATGGCAATTACAGGTGTACCTGATGCCATTGATTCTACCATGACTAATCCAAAGGGTTCTCGCCAAGTAATGGGGAATAAAGTTGCATAAGCACCCCCCATAAGGGCATTTTTTTGCAGATGATTGGCTTCCCCTAAATATTCAATTTGTTTACCATCAATATGTGGTTTAATTTTTTGGTCAAAATATTCCAAGTCTACTAAATCTACCTTACCTGCTATTTTTAACTTCCGACCAGTTTTTTTAGCAATTTCAATTGCTAAATGTGGTCCTTTTTCTGGGGACATTCTCCCTAAAAAAGCTAAATAAGATGGTTCATTTGGTTGGGGATAAAATTCATAACTACTAACATCAATGCCATTATAAACAGTGTCTACGTAGTTTAATCCTAGCCGGGGTTCTTTTTGAGAATTAGAAATACTAATATAAGGCTGTTTTTTGCCATATTTAAAGATTTTTTCATTATCGGGAGTAAAAATTCCATGTAAAGTGTGAACTGTAGGAGTTTTGACTAAATTGGCATAAACTAGCGCTCCTAGTCCTACATGAGAATGGATGATATCAAAATTTTCTGCTTGTTCATAAACTGAAGCTAATAGCAGCATTTCATAAATAGCTGGCTCTTTAATTGTAGGATCTAGCCTTAAAGCGCGGGGATGCACTGATACTAATTTGGCTAAACTTAAAGAATCTCCTGATGCAAATAATGTCACTTCATGTCCTCGACGGACTAATTCATCAGTTAATAACCCCACTACTAATTCTATGCCACCATAAGCTGGTGGGGGTACTCTCTCCCACTGTGGGGAAACCTGAGCAATTTTCATGTCAATCTCCTAAAATATCAGATTTCTATTTCTAGTTAGTTGATGAATAAATGAAATAACTAACGCAGAAATAGCTAAAAAGATCAAAACCACCCTTCTTTATGATTACTACCAAATCTTATGTTTTATATTTGATATTTTTTGTCTATCTCAGGTAATGTAAATGCCTGATCCTTAAGAAATAAATTAGACAGAATAATTAGTTAGATTTGGGATTTTTTAACTTGACTAAAAACAAAAAATAAGTATAATATAATACGATAACCAAATATTTGCATTTATTAAGCAGCATGAATATATACAAACAAATAAATAAACCGCGTGTTTCATGGCAGGTGGTTTTTGCACTGATTATATTTGTGTTTATGTATCTACCTATCCTGGTACTGGCTTTTTATAGTTTTAATCAGTCACCTTACAGTGCTACATGGCAAGGTTTTACCCTGGAATGGTACGGAAAATTATTTAGTGACGAGCGGATTTTATCGGGGTTATATAATAGTTTGGTGGTGGCTTTTTGTGCTGTGGGAGTTTCCGCCGTTATGGGAACATTAATGGCTGTGGGGTTGGCACGCTATGACTTTCCTGGTAAGAAATTATATCAGGGAATTGCTTATTTACCGTTATTAATTCCTGATATTGCGATCGCTGTTTCTACCCTAGTATGTTTAGCAGCCTTTGCTATTCCTTTGAGTATATGGACTATTATCGCCGCCCATATCGTATTTTGTCTATCCTATGTTGGTTTGGTAGTGTCTGCGCGGATGAATAATATTAATCCCCATTTGGAAGAAGCAGCTTTAGATTTAGGTGCAACACCAACACAAGCCTTTATTTTAGTTTTATTACCTCAATTAATGCCAGGAATTATTTCTGGGTGTTTATTGGCTTTTGTATTGAGTTTGGATGATTTTTTAATTGCTAGTTTTACTGCGGGAAGTGGGACTAATACCTTACCAATGGAAATCTTTAGCCGCATTAGAACAGGAGTCAAACCGGATATTAATGCTTTAAGTGTGATGTTAATTTCTATGACTGCGATTGTGGCTTTGATAGGGGAATTGATTCGGACTGCGGGAGAAAGGAGAGAATAGGAAGTAGGATGAATTATTTGGATAATAAGGATTCTAAACTTATCCTTATTACTTCGTCTTGCTGACAAAAACATTTAATATTAATTTTATCTTGATCTCTTAAAATTGTCTGACAAGTTAATAGACCTGATTTACTAGAATTCAGCAAAATGTCATACATTTGCGAATATAATTTTTCATTATTTTTTTCCGTCAATTTAATTTTATCAGCAAAATTTTGATAAAATAGAATTCCTTTAAAATCTATATATATTTCTGATTCGTTATAACCTTGAATTGAATTTAAGTGATTGTTCAGAACAAGTAACATATATATTCTTGACATTGCACATTGAAATTTTTCTCCAATTTTTCCTAAGTCCTTATTAGATATACTAGATTTTAATTCAATTAAAATAATATTTAATTTATAACTACTTTCATACTTTTGTAAAACCAAAATAGCACATTCTGGAGTTTTGTCTTTAGTTGAGATACCAAATATTTCTTTTTCTAAGTTGATCTTCCAAATTCTATCTACTTTTGATTTATCATCAGAATAATTTAATTTTTCAATAGATACCTTTTTAAGTTTTGCATCAGAATTTTTTTCTTCAACTTCGATTTTATCATTAGTAATCTCTTCAATAAATTGTGTTTCAGCTAATTTTTTATGTAATTCATCCCTCAGAGAAGGAACACTTAGCTTTCTAGGATTATTTAAATAATATTTATTACTTTTACTCATCTTCAACCTCATCTTCTTGAAGATAAATATAGTCAGTCAGAATGCGAAGTGAGTTATCTAAATTGTTTTCAACCTCTCTAAAGTTCATAAAATAGATGCCATAATCACTGCTTTCATAATCTATTATCCTATCACCTGTGAAAAAATAAACACCTACTTTTTCTTTTGATATAGAAATAGATGAATTAACATATTTTAATTTATTTTCCTCTATAATTTTTTTGACATTAACTCCATGTTGATTTTTAAGAACATCCAAATATATATAGTTATTAATAGCATTAGCTAACATAGAACTATGGGTTGTTATTAATACTTTATTTCCCGCTTGACTTTGAATAAATTGTATTAATATATTGATTAACTTAATTTGATTTTCGGGATGTAAGTTTACTTCTGGTTCATCTATCATTAAAAAATTATCCTTTTCTGATGCCCAATATTTTAAATATAAATAAAGAAGTGTCAGTTGATTGACAGAAGAAGAAGCTAAATACATGGGCAAAGGTTCATCAACAGAATCAATTTTAAAATAAAATTCTATCAGACCAATTCCCTCTACACTAATAAGTTTTATCTTACCTCCAATAATCTCCTGTAACTGTTGGACCAGATTGATATAATGTCCTTCAATATTTTCTTCAAGATTTAGAGAAAAAAGTTTTTCAAAAACCTTATTCATAGGTTCTGTATATTTTCTTTTAAAAACATCTAACTCTTCAAGATCAGATAATTGAATATTAGACATCTTGCGGGGATTTTCCAGTAAATCTACAAGTTTTTTGATATCTTGTTCTCGTCTTTTTCTATCAACCTCATAAATATAACGATAGAATGTAGGGAAGAAAATTCTACTAGCTGGTAAGAAAAAAGTCTCATGTTCATATTTCAACATAGTTCTAATTATTGTTGCAATTAGAAGAAACTTTGTTTCATCCAGTAAATTTCTGTCTAAAGATTTTTTAGGAATTATTTCTTTAATACTCTCTGGTAATTGTTTCTCTATAAATTTATATATTAAATCTCCTTGATCTTTTTTAAATTCTATATATTCTAATGTATTGCCTTCATCATCTTTTATTTTGACAATTCCTTCAATTTCTTGTTCTCTTAATTCAGATATTTCATATTCAAAACGAATGACAATATTATTGAGTATTTGGGAATTTTTACCTATATTAAATATCTCTTTTTTAGTTTCTTCTTGCAAAAATGAACTATATCTATTCAAAATTACTGCTAATAATTCAGAAGTAACTTCGATATTATTTATATTCTCAACAATTTTACTATCAATAATTTCTACATTGGTACGTGCAAATTTATGAATTATATCTTGGTTGAAAATTGCCCATAATAATTGAGCAACATAGCTTTTACCACTGTTATTTTGCCCAACGAAAACAAAAAAATCTTTCGATAAATCAATAGCTTGGGTATTGTTTTTGATCGGACCTAAATTTTTGATGATCAATTTCATATAAATTAACCTCTAAACTATTTGTATTTTGTATAAATAAAGACAAAAGAGTTGATCTCAGACAATACTCACCTTGACATTATACTAAACCAAAGCCTCATCAATCTACTACTTTGTCTAAATATACAAGGTTGGATATTAACCACCAAAATATTTTACACCTTAAACTTAACCGTGATCAGCTTCATGGCTTCTTCGACATCTTCTAAAGGCATAAATTTGGAAATAACCTGCACCCACAGAGTAAAATCTGATTAATATGTCTTGCTTGAAAAATCTCATATACTGTATTTGTGCTAGTGTAACTTTTAATTACTCCCTCTTTTTCGCTTTCTCAAATGAACACTATACCCGAATCCATCCCCAATTGGGAAGAAGAATTGGATAATGCCATTTTTACCTTTGACGATATTCAAGCCGAACTTAACTACAAACAAGCCAAAAATGCACTCCGAAACTTAGTTAATAATCTTGATCTTTCCCCTGTGGAAAAATCAGGGTTAGAAGCAGAAATTCATGATTTAGAAACCATGCTAGATAAACTAGAAAGCATGGTAGTCCAAATTGCTGCTTTTGGGATGGTAGGACGGGGTAAATCTTCCCTTCTCAATGCTTTAGTCGGTCAAGAAGTCTTTGTCACTGGACCTTTACATGGCGTTACTCGTGATGCACAAACTGTAAATTGGAGTATTAGTGAAGCAGCTTTAGGGACTTTAAAAGCCACATTACCCAGCAATGGTCAATCCCAAGTTGAATTAATTGATACTCCTGGATTAGATGAAGTAGACGGTGAAACTCGTGCAGCTTTAGCCGAACAAATTGCCAAGCAAGCAGATTTAATTTTATTTGTAATTTCGGGAGATATGACAAAGATTGAACAAATAGCATTATCGCAATTACGAGAAGTAGGTAAACCGATTATTTTAGTCTTTAATAAAGTTGATCAATATCCCGAAACTGACAGAATTACAATTTATGAAAAAATTCGAGATGATAGAGTGCGGGAATTACTTTCACCAGCAGAAATCGTTATGTCCGCAGCTTCACCATTAGTCAGAATTGCGGTACAAAATCCTGATGGGACTAGAGGTATAAAACTCCAAAAAGGACAATCACAAGTTGACGAATTAAAATTGAAAATATTGGAAATTCTCCACCATGAAGGTAAGGCATTAGTAGCTTTAAATACGATGCTTTATGCTGATGATGTTAATCAGCAATTGGTACAACGTAAACTGATAATTAGAGAAGAAAATGCGAATCAGTTAATTTGGAAAGCAGTCATTACTAAAGCATTAGCGATCGCACTCAATCCTGTTACAGTAGTGGATATACTCAGTGCTGTAATTATAGATATCTCCTTAATTTTAGGCTTATCCAAGCTTTACGGTATCCCCATGACAGAAACCGGTGCAGTGAAATTACTCCAAAAAATCGCCCTGAGTATGGGTGGTATCGGTGCTAGTGAACTATTAGCAAATTTGGGTTTAAGTAGTTTAAAAACCCTACTGGGTATCTCTGCAACAGCAACCGCCGGCATGACAATTGGACCCTATTTATCCATAGCTATAACCCAAGCAGGAGTAGCTGGAGTATCTTCATACAGTATCGGTCAAGTTACCAAAGCCTATTTAGCCAATGGTGCAACCTGGGGACCAGATGGACCAAAAGCAGTAGTTAGTCAAATTCTATCAACTTTAAATGAAACTTCAATTTTGAACCGAATTAAAGATGAATTGCTGATTAAAGTTAGACTGAGGAAAAAAGTATGAAAGTCAGGAAGTAGGGGCGCGAGGCTTGCGCCCAGATAGCGTAACGCACCATCTTGAATTATACTCTAGACTTAGGGCATAAAATCTGCATTGAGAACCTGAACTAAAGAAAAAGATGGTTCTTCAGGGAATAAAGTTGGGGGAAGTTGATATTTATTTATTGTATCATTTCTAGCATCTGTATAACAATCTAGAAATACATCATCTAAAATACCTTTTAAACTAGGACTATCTGCTAGAGTATAGGCTATTTGTCGTCTTTGTTCAACGACAGTATTACGCCAGCCCCTAGCATTGTAATCTTTTTCCTCTGTCCAATATTGTAGTTTTAATAAATGTTCAATTAGGACAACTAGGCGAGTTTTTAGTTCTTTCTTTTCATTCCTTCCCATACTATCAATTTCTTCAATCAAATTCTCAATATCTAATTGTTCTAATTTTCTTTCTCTCAAAAGTGTAAGTGTAGTTTGTATCCACAGATAAAAATCTTGTTCATATAATGTTTTATTAGTATCAATGGTCAGCATAACAACATCTCCTGACTCGATAGACTCTTAAGAAAATTATACAACTAGCTAATTCAACTTAGCAAGTAATTGACGAATTACATCTCCATCCCTAGCATCAGGAACTTTGATTAAATAAATCTGTAAGTCTTCCGCAGCTTGAGAAAACTGCCCAAGCTGATAATACAACAAACCCCTATCTCTTAATTCAAAACTTGCTTCTGGAAACAACAACAAAATCCGTTCTACAGTTCTTAAACTCCTTTCTAGATCCTGCTTTTGAAGATAAATATATTTTAAATTAGTCAACATTCGCGTTAAAAATTGCCGATTACTCACAACCGCTAAAAATTCAGGTTTGAGTGTCACTTCTTGCTGATAAATTTGTGAAAGTCTTTCTTGACAGTCTTGGGCAAACATCACCTCACCACCATTAAAAGCATCCACAAAAATCCCTATATCTTCCACGTCTGGACGAATCAAAAAATGTCCCGGCATTCCTACCCCAACCATCGGAAAATCAATCCGTTTGGCTACCTCCATATAAACCAGTGCCAAAGTAATCGGAATACCCGTTTTCCGTTCAATGACATCATTTAAAAAACTATTGCGGGGGTCATAATAATCAAGCTTATTACCATCAAATCCCAATTCTTCGTATAAATATTGATTAATACTTTGAATAACCCGTAGAGGATAGCGAAAAGAAGGCAAACGTTCCTCTAACTCCATTGCCATTGTATCAATAGCATTTAAATACTCTTCAGTATCAATATCTGGATATTCTTCCTGGGCAATATATAAGGCTGCCTTTGCGAGATTGATATCCTCATCAGGTTGTTGAATCTCTTGGTAAAAATACTGTCGTGCTGACGAGAAGTTCATAAGCAATAAAGATGAAGCGACTGGAGGAGAGTACAGAGTTTTTTGTACCTACTCTTATTTTAGAGCATTCTGGCGATTTATTTCTCGTCTTCTCGTTCCCAGTCTCCAGACTGGGAATGCTATCTTAGAGGTTCTACCTCCTTAGAGAAAACAAGAGAAAAGAGAGTTGTGATAGTATAATCAATATAGATTTATAATTGTGGCATTTTTATTCAAATTCTCAAAGTATGAAACTACCTGACTTAGATACTGAAACCATAGATCGGATCATTGAAATGGCTTGGGAAGATCGGACACCATTTGATGTGATAGAAAAACAATTTGGACTTTTGGAAAAACAGGTAATTGCTCTGATGAGAAGGGAAATGAAATTATCTAGTTTTCAAATGTGGAGAGAAAGAGTTACCAAACGCCAAACTAAACATTTAGAAAAACGCGAATTTATTGCAGGGAGATTCAAATCCCAAAATCAAAAGACTTAAATTCACATAAAATATAAAATTATCTATGATTGGAATTTGGATATTAGGCGATCAACTTTCCCTACAACAATCAGCCTTAAAAAGCTGTAATCATCAAATAAATACACCTGTAATTTTCATCGAATCATTACAGCATATTCAAATCAGACCATATCATCGCCAAAAATTAGTGTTAATTTGGTCAGCAATGCGCCACTTTGCAGCAGAATTAGCACAACTAAACTATGCAGTCACATACAAAGTAGCCACAGATTTTCAAACATCACTCCAAGCATGGGTTCAAGTTAATCAAATTACCGAATTGCGGGTAATGACACCCAATGATCAACCATTCATCCAAATAATTCAAAATTTACAATTACCTTGTCCAATCACCTTAATTCCTAATAATCAATTTTTATGGAGTACAGAAGAATTCACTGATTGGGCGAAAAGTCGCAAACGCCTATTAATGGAAGATTTTTATCGAGAAGGAAGACGAAGTTTTCAAATTTTAATGGAGGACAAACAACCAATTGGAGGACAGTGGAATTTAGATAAAGAAAATCGTCAACCACCTAAAGGTAAATTACATCCACCCCCAGCCCAATGGTTTACACCAGACGCAATTACTCTCGATGTTATAGACAAAGTTAACTCTCTTTCTCATTTAACTTATGGAGAAATAGAACCCTTTGATTGGGGAGTAAATCGTCAACAAGCACTTCAAGTATTAGACTGGTTTATTCAACATCGTTTATCAGATTTCGGTACTTACCAAGATGCGATGATTACCGGAGAACAGACAATGTGGCACGCATTAATTTCTCCTTATTTGAATATTGGCTTACTCCAACCATTGGAAGTAATTCAAGCCGCTGAAGCAGCATATAAACAACACCAACTACCTTTAAATAGTGTGGAAGGTTTTATTCGTCAAGTATTGGGTTGGCGAGAATATATGTATGGAATCTATCATTTTGTAGATACAGAATATGCCGAAAAGAATTGGTTTCAGCATACCCAACCATTACCTGAATTTTTCTGGACAGGTGAAACCAAAATGAATTGTTTACACCAAATTATCACCCAGATCAAAAGTACAGGTTACGCTCATCATATCCAGCGGTTAATGGTATTGAGTAACTTTGCTTTAATTGCGGGAATCTCACCCCAAGCTGTAGAAAATTGGTTTCATGCAGTATTTATTGATGCTTATGATTGGGTGATGCAAACTAACGTAATTGGTATGGGTTTATTCGCAGACGGAGGAGTATTAGCATCTAAACCTTATGCTGCTTCTGCTAACTATATAAATAAGATGAGTGACTATTGTAAAAGTTGTGTTTATAGTCATAAAGAACGGATAGGTGAAAATGCCTGTCCATTCAATTTCTTCTATTGGGATTTTCTAAATAGACACAGAGAAAAACTGCAAACTCAAGGACGAATGAGCTTAATTTTAAAACATCTAGATAAAATGTCTTCAGAAGAATTGCAGTCTATCCATCAACAAGCTGAAAACTGGTGGAATCTTCATCAGAATTAATTATTTTCGTGCATACAGAGTCAGTTTCTAAGCTGGGGAACTCATCTATGATCGTAGTCCCCCAACCTCTGATCAAATATCCTTCACCAGCATTAAATTAAGAAGCTGAACCTAACTCAATTTAAACTCGTTGAGCTTGTGTTTTAGCACTTTCCATTTGTTGTTGAATTCTGCTTTTAGCAGCTTTAAATTCTGAAGCTAATTCTTCAGTTTGCTGGGTATTCATGTTGTTACGAATAGCCGTAAACATTGTGCTTTCTTCTTGACGGACATGATCCGCGACATCATCCATTAAAAGTCTGATTCTTTCCTTAAATTCAGCGGTAGCCGGACTTATATTTTGCAATTGAGCCAACATAGTCCGCCAGTTAGCCTGTTCTTCATACAATTCTTGGGTATTAGCATCACCATAAAAAGAACGAACTCGTGGATACAGAACTTCTTCTTCTGCTGCTGCATGGACACTTAAATCTTTATAAAGTTGCCCAAAGTATTCTTGAATTTTTTGAGCATCGTTGCTTTGGAGAAGTTCTGTAAACAAGGTATTTACCTTATTGTGATCCATGCGGAGAACATCTTGGATATTCATATCCTGCTTATCAGATGTTTGGGTAACAGCACTACCGACTACACCACTAATAGCGGCGATCGCATCTTGAACCCTGGACCAAATTCCTTGATCTGCTTCTTGTCCAGTCAATTCCCGTACACCCAAAACTTCTAAAATTCCTTTCAGTTGTTCTTGGTGAGCGCGATTCTCAAAGTTTACAGTATTTAAAGGTCCAATTGCCGTCATCACATCAGCACCAACTTTCTGAGCAGCTTTGTGAATTGTCAAACCATTCATAACTTGTTGATGCTTTAACAATTCATGCTGAAATACTTTTTCCCAAAAACTTAATTCATTGCTTTGGATGAATTGGCGGACAGTTTCGGCAATTTTCTGGACTGTTTTTTCGGGTTTTTTCTGAATTCCATACTGAATAATTACAGTCTCTAAAATCCCTTGATTTTTGCGATCATCATCCAGCATTTTCCGAAAATTATTGCTAATCTCATTATCAGTACAATCTCTCAGAAATCGTTCTTCATTATTAATCAGCAACTCTTGCAGTAATTTCATATCTGCTAATTTGACGGCAATAGCATTACGTTTGGTATCGTCTAAAGTAACTACCATACCTATTTATCCTCAAAAAAGTATTTTTACTAATCCCAGAGTGACATAGATGATAGGAATAGTTCATCTTTCTTTTGAGTGATAGCTATATCAACTAAAGACATACAATTAACTAGAAAAATAACCTGTTTCTTTGATAAAATTAATTTTATTCTCTTTAAAAATATAAAAATATTCAACCTTTATTCCACCGCTAGATAGATAAAATTTGATGTGGATTCTTCTTAAATAGGAAATAAAAAAAGTCTGCAAATAATCCTTAAGTCAATTTCAATGTCTGAATAAAAAATAAAGAGTTAAATTATGGAAACCACAGACCCAAATTCGACACCATTCCCGAATTTTCCCCCGATTATTGAAAGCGACGATCAAGAATACCAAGATAGTGGCGTACCCAGTACAGTGGCGATCGCTGGCCACCCTTTGCACCCATTAAGTATCATTTTTCCCATCGCCTTCCTAGCATCTGCATTGGGAAGTGATATTGGCTACTGGTTAACCCGTGATTTTTTCTGGGCTAGGGCTTCACTGTGGTTAATCGGATTGGGGTTAGTGACTGGGATTATCGCCTCAATAATTGGCATGAGTGATTTTTTGCAAATCGAGCGAGTCCGCAAACGCTTCGCAGGTTGGGCGCATTTGATACTAAATCTTTCTATTCTCCTCTTCACTACCCTCAACTTTTTTCTACGGCTGGGAGATCCTGAGTTATACATACTACCTTGGGGTTTGGCTCTTTCTCTGGTAGTGGCGACATTAACGAGTATTACTGGTTGGTTTGGGGCAGAACTTTCTTACCGCCATAAAATCGGCGTAGTCGGGGCAGGTAGTAAAAAATATCCCTAACCTGTTCCAGAAATTGGGAATCTGTTCTTAATAATGAATTTAAGGCAAAGGTGGAGTCGTTAAGTGCTAACCTAAAAGATGATATCGCTTGATCTGGGGTCTTAAAAGAACCCACTTGTGAAAAATAGCTTCATTCATTTAGGCGCAGCATGGTCACCACCGCAGAAAAAACAAACATTGGTTACATTACCCAAGTAATTGGTCCGGTTGTAGACGTTAAATTCCCCGGCGGTAAATTACCCCAAATCTACAACGCTTTAACCATCACAGGTACAAATGAAGCTGGACAAAACATCAGCTTGACCGTTGAAGTACAGCAATTGCTAGGCGACAACCAAGTCCGCGCAGTTGCTATGAGTACCACCGACGGTTTAGTTCGTGGTTTAGAAGTAGTTGATACTGGATCTCCTATCAGCGTCCCCGTTGGTAAAGCCACCTTGGGACGGATTTTCAACGTTTTAGGCGAACCTGTAGATCAGCAAGGTCCCGTAAACGCCGAAGCATATCTACCTATTCACCGTGACGCTCCCAAATTCACAGATTTGGAAACCAAACCTTCTGTGTTTGAAACTGGGATTAAAGTTGTTGACTTGTTAACTCCCTACAAACGCGGTGGTAAAATCGGTCTGTTCGGCGGTGCTGGTGTTGGTAAAACCGTGATCATGATGGAATTGATCAACAACATCGCTACCCAGCATGGTGGTGTGTCTGTATTTGCGGGTGTGGGTGAACGCACACGCGAAGGAAATGACCTCTACAACGAAATGATGGAATCTGGAGTTATCAACAAAGATAACCTCAACGAATCCAAAATTGCTCTAGTTTATGGTCAAATGAACGAGCCACCCGGAGCCAGAATGCGGGTTGGTTTGTCTGGTTTGACAATGGCTGAGTATTTCCGCGATGTCAACAAGCAAGACGTATTACTATTTGTTGATAACATTTTCCGGTTCGTCCAAGCTGGTTCTGAAGTATCCGCGCTCTTGGGTCGGATGCCTTCTGCGGTAGGATATCAGCCTACTTTGGGTACTGACGTGGGTGCTTTACAAGAACGGATTACCTCCACCACCGAAGGTTCTATTACTTCTATTCAAGCTGTATATGTACCTGCCGATGACTTGACCGACCCCGCACCTGCAACCACATTTGCTCACTTAGACGGTACAACAGTATTGTCTCGTGGTTTGGCTTCTAAAGGTATCTATCCTGCGGTTGATCCTTTGGGTTCTACTTCCACCATGTT
>Ga0208327_1000231_pt1 | contig 14812 bp, 10 predicted proteins | sample LakMenEpi26Jun08_FD_150733 | JGI IMG/M metagenome (GOLD analysis project Ga0208327, IMG submission 150733) | Freshwater microbial communities from Lake Mendota, WI - 26JUN2008 deep hole epilimnion (SPAdes) | ecosystem: Environmental > Aquatic > Freshwater > Lake > Epilimnion/Euphotic zone ...
GGAAAGGCATAATGAAAAATGAAGAATGAAAAATGGGAACAGGGCAGCCCAACGGAGCGGCACCCCTTTGCGATCGTTGCGTCCTTTGCGTGAAACTCATTCCATGCCTTTTTGGAACATTTCCCCACTCCCAATAGCGAAGAGCCTTAAATAAACGGTTTCCAAGGGAAACTGAGTTCCTTCTTTTTCATTTTTCATTTTTCCTTCATTCTTTCCCGCAGCGATGCCCGAAAAACTCCACATCGAACCGGCGACTCTCGACGATCTGCCCCAGCTTGCCGATCTGCTCTACGACCTCTTTTCCCACGAGGCCGACTTCATCCCCAACAGGGAGAAGCAGATGCGCGGTCTGCAGCTGATCCTGGAGCAACCGAGCCGTGGTCGCATCTTCGTGCTCCGTAGCGGAGCGAGGATCATCGGCATGATCAACCTGCTCATCACCATCAGCACGGCCGAGGGGGGATTCGTGCTCATTCTTGAGGATCTCGTGGTCCACTCCGACCACCGTGGGCTGGGCTACGGCGGGCGACTGCTCGAGCATGCTCTCGACTACGCGCGCAGCAAGGGGTTCCTCCGCATCACGCTCCTCACCGACAAGATGGAGAACCGCCCGCGCGAGTTCTACGAGCAGCATGGCTTCCGCCAGAGCGGGATGGTTCCGATGCGCTATTACTTGACGCCTCATGAGGCCAAGGAGTCCCCGTCCCATGGGTAAGGGTGAGGGTAACGGTGAGGCGGCTTCCCGCGAAGGCGTCGTCGATCTCGGGTTTGCCCGGGTCGATTCAGCCCGTCGCGACCGGTGCGGTCGAGCCGAGGTGATCTTCGGACAGGGCAAGACTGCCGAGGAGATCGCCGGCATCGCCTCCGTCATCCACGCCCGTGAGGGGCACGTTCTGGCCACCAGGGTCGCGCCCGAGTTCGCGGACGGGGTGAAGGCGCTCCTGCCTAAAGCCGTCTACCATCCCCGCAGCCGCTGTCTCACCCTCGGCACTCCCCCGAAAAACAGTTCCTCCAACCCGGTCGGAGTACTCTCCGCCGGGACCAGCGACCTCGCCGTGGCCGAGGAGGCTGCGGTCACCTTGGAATCCTTCGGACGGACCGTGGAGCGGATTCATGACGTCGGCGTGGCCGGCATCCACCGCCTCTTCGCGGAATTGGACCGTATCCGTTCCTGCAGCGTCCTGGTTGTCGTCGCCGGAATGGAGGGGGCCCTTCCCAGTGCCGTGGCGGGCCTTGTGGAGATTCCCGTCATCGCCGTCCCCACGAGCATCGGCTATGGGGCGCATTTCCAGGGGCTCACCGCGCTGCTCGGCATGGTCAACAGCTGCGCCAGCGGTGTGACCGTCGTGAACATCGACAACGGATTCGGCGCCGCTTTTGCCGCCGACTCGATCCTTCGTCTTGTCGAGAGGAAGTCCACGGCATGAGCGCCCCCGCCGCTTTCGTCCTTGCGGCGGGCCTTGGAACGCGGTTGCGCCCGCTGACGGATCTCCTGCCCAAGCCCTTGGTTCCGGTCTTCCACAAGCCTCTCCTCACCTTCGCGCTCGATAGCCTGATTGCAGCGGGGGTCGGGTCGCTCGCCCTCAATACCCATCATCTGCCCGGCGCCTTTGCCGAGGCATTCGGAGCCGACCCTTCCTACCGGGATCGCCCGCTGAGCATCTTCCACGAACCTCTCCTGCTGGAGACGGGAGGCGGCATTCGCAATGCCCGCAGCGCCCTGGGTGAATCGACCTTCCTGCTCTACAACGGCGACATCCTGGCGGATCTTCCCCTTGCCGACCTCCTAGCCCGGCATTCATCCACCGGAGCGCTTGCCACCATGCTACTGCGGCCCGGGTCGATGGGTGGTCCGGCCAATGTCCTGATCGATCCCTCCTCGGGGCGCATCCTCGACATTCGGGGAGAACTCGGTGCCGATGAATCCCTCGGAGAACTTGCCGTCTATTGCGGGATCGCCGTCTTTGAGCCTGAAATCTTCCGATGGATTCCACCGGAGGGGCCCTCCTCGATCATCAAGTCGCTCATCACGGCGATGCGGGCTGGTGAGCGCGTTTGCGGACTGCTCTGCAACGGGCGGAACGGAAAGCTCTGGCACGACCTCGGGCAACCCTCCACCTATCTGGAGGCCCACCGGTTGCTTGCCGATCCTGCCAACCGCCCCTCCTACATCACCGATCCGCTCTGGCCGTGTGCCGTCGATCCCGGTGCGCGGATAGGATCCGGAGTCTCGCTGGAGGGGATGGTCTCCGTCGGACGCGGGGCCACGATCGGGGAGGGGGCTGTGATCCGCGACTCCATCCTCTGGCCGGGGGCTGTCATCGCGCCGGGATCCCGCCTCGAGGGATGCATCGTCAGCGGGATTGCTCCGGTCTCGGGTGATTTGAAGGGGGAGGTCTTGTGATGACGGAAGACCTCTTGCTTCAAAAAACCGCCGCCGCCCTGCCGGGATTCACCCCGGAAGGGTTGAGCCCGATCGAGAAGGGAGGCTCGAGCCGCTTCTTTTACCGGGTCTTTTCCGGGAACGGCACCGCACCGCGCCGCTCCGCGATCCTTGTGCGCGACCTCGGCGAGAAGGAGGAGAACAGGCACTACGCCGCGCTGGCGGGATTCCTCTCCTCCCACGGCGTGCCCGTTCCCAAGGTCCTGGCCACATCCGACGGCGAGGGTCTCCTCTGGCTCGAGGATCTCGGTGAGCAGGATCTCTGGGCCACGCGCAACGAATCCTGGGAAGTCCGCCGCCCCCTCTACGAGTCGGTGCTCCGAGGGATCGTGCTGCTCCATCGGATTCCCTGCGGAGATGCCGATGTCGAGGGGCTTCATCTCCAGCTGGCTTTCGACGAGAGACTCTACCGCTGGGAGCAGGAGTATTTCGTTTCCCATTGCCTGGGAGATCTCTTCGACACCTCCCGTGAGAAGCGTGAGGCCCTTTTGGATTCCCCGCGGATGAAGCGTCTGGCCCAGGGCCTGGCCGCCCGGCCGCGACAACTGGTTCACCGGGATTTCCAGTCGCAGAACATCCTCATCCGCAGCGGTGATGCGGCATTCATCGACTTTCAGGGAATGCGCCCCGGGCTTGCCCAGTACGATCTCGCCTCGCTCCTCTGCGATCCCTACGTCGTGATCGCAGCTGGGGAGCGCGATCACCTGCTCGATTACTACAAGCGGATCCTGAGCGGCGCGGGCATCGATGTCGGCGGGGAATTTGACCGGGTCTTCTGGCAGTGCGCCGCCCAGCGTCTCATGCAGGCGCTCGGGGCCTACGGCTTCCTGAGCATCCACCGGGGCAAACCCTCCTTCCGTGCCCATGTCGCACCCGCGCTCATCCGGTTGCGCGAAGCCCTTGCGAATCTCCACCCCGACGACCGCCTCGAAGAGCTGGAAGAGGGGCTGAAAAACCAGAAAGCGGAAACTTGAGACCTGAAAGCTGAGACCTGAAAGCTGAGACCTGAAAGCTGAAATAATGACGCTCTTGATTTTCCTTACTTCCACTTATGCTTTCTGGATTCCTGATGTAACTGATCCTAAGTAACGACCACACGGCCAATTTCTAATTTTTACTGGTTTCATGAATCTCCGCTCTTTCAAGTTTCAGCTTTCAGGTTTCATCCTTCTCTGACCATGTCCTCCCTCTTCCCCACCGTCGTCATCGAGAATCTCTGGCCCCGGATCGAGGATGGAAAGTATCCGATCAAGCGTACTCCCGGTGAGGAAGTCCCCGTCTATGCCGATATCTTCAAGGAGGGGCACGATGTCGTCCTTGCCGTGGTGAAGTGGCGTCCTGCGGGCGCGAAGAAATGGCAGGAGGCCCCGATGACCCCCATCGAAGAGGATCGCTGGAGGGGAAGCTTTCCCGCCGGTCCCGTCGGCTTCACCGAGTGGACCATCGAGTCGTGGGGGGATGCCTTCGGCTCATGGGTCGAGGAGATCGGCAAAAAGGCCAGGGGTGGCGCCACATCCCTTCCCTCGGAGACCCTGGAGGGTGCCGCTCTCGTGCGTGCCGCCGCCCGACGTGCCGGCAAGAACGCCGCGGCAAAGAAGCTCTCCTCGCATGCCGACCGCCTCGAGGCAGCGCCCGATCCCGCCTCCCTGGTCGCCGCGGCCTCCGATGCGGAGTTGATCACCCTCATGGGGCAGTGGCCTGACCGCTCGCTCTCGACCACCTACGCCCCTTCCCAGAAAGTGCGCGTCGACAGGAAGGGTGGGGCCTTCGCCGCCTGGTATGAGTTCTTTCCCCGTTCCGCCGAGGGGAAGGCCGGTAGCGGCTCCACCTTCCGCGACTGCCTCGGTCGGGTGGACGACGCCAAGGCGATGGGTTTCGACGTCATCTACTTCCCGCCGATCCACCCGATCGGCATCACTGCCCGCAAGGGGGCGAACAATTCCCTCACCTGCAAGCCCGGCGAACCGGGCGTCCCCTACGCCATCGGCGGTCCCGCCGGAGGGCATTGCGAGGTCGAGCCGGAGCTCGGCACCATGGCCGACTTCGAATGGCTGCTCGGCGAGATCAGGGCTCGCGGCATGGAGGTCGCCCTCGACTTCGCTCTGAACTGCTCCCCCGATCACCCCTACGTGAAGGATCATCCCGAGTGGTTCTTCCACCGTCCCGACGGCACCATCAAGTATGCGGAGAACCCCCCGAAGAAATACGAGGACGTCTACCCGCTCGATTATCACAACGCCGGCTGGAAGGCCCTCTGGGAGGAGCTTCGCGACGTCCTGCTCTTCTGGGCGGGGATGGGTGTGCGCATTTTTCGCGTCGACAACCCCCATACCAAGCCGGTTGGCTTCTGGGAGTGGGCGATCGCCGAAGTGCAGGCGAAGTTCCCCGATGTCATCTTCCTGAGCGAGGCCTTTACCCGGCCCAAGATGATGCGCTCCCTTGCCAAGGTCGGCTTCACGCAGAGCTACACCTACTTCACCTGGCGCAACTCACCTGCCGAGATCGAGGAATACTTCACCGAGCTGACCCGGACCCCGATGAGGGAGTATTTCCGGCCGAATCTTTTCCCCAACACCCCCGACATCCTGCCCGTCTACCTCCAGGAGGGAGGACGCCCCGCCTTCATGATCCGTGCGGTGCTCGCCACGACCCTGAGCGGAGTCTACGGCATCTACAGCGGCTTCGAGCTCTGCGAGAATGCCGCCCTGCCCGGACGCGAGGAGTACCTCGACTCCGAGAAGTACCAGTACAAGCAGCGCGACTGGAACTCCCCGGGCAACATCAAGCCGCTCATCACCCGGCTCAATGCCATCCGCCGGGAGAATGCCGCGCTCCAGCAGACCAACAACCTCGCCTTCTTTCGCGCGGACAACCCCGCCCTCCTATGCTATCGCAAATGGTCGCAGGATGGCTCCAACCAGATTCTCGTGATCGTCACCACCGACTTCCGCAACGGGCAGGGGGGGTGGATCGACGTCCCGACAGGCGATCTCGGACTTTCACCCGACTCGCCCTACCAGGTCGAGGATCTGCTCACCGGGGAAGTCTTCTCGTGGAGGGGAGTGCGGAATTTCGTCTCCTTCGATCCCTCGCGCCGTATCGCCCATATTCTCCGTGTCCGTAAGTGAGCCTTGGGATTCGGGCGCCGCGCGTTGTTGCTGCTTGCTCGCAGTAGTTTTGTCTGCCGATCGTCCCCGATCAGACATCCTCGGATCTGCTGATCCAAGGACTTCTCGGCCTAGGCCTCGAATGACTAAGCCGCGATCCCGCGCGCCTTTTCATACAGTTTCGCTCGCCCGCCGAGCGCGGCATCCCGACTTCCAAGCCTCTTTTGAAAAGACCTTTGGCCGCCTTGCCCTCCACCCCATGGCATCCGCAAATCCTTTGTCTACATCTCAATCAAAAGCGCTCTAATCAGCGCTTCCTTAGGAATGCGACCGCCACGAAGACCACTTCCAAGGATACGAAGGCCGCCACCAGGGGGAATCCTCCCGTGCCGAATCCGTAACTGTGAAGTCCCGCGCCCAGGACGAAGTTCACACCATACCAGGCCATCAGCACACCCATGAAGGCGAGCACTGAGCCGACGGCCAGACCGAACCCTCCCCACATCCCGCTCAGGCGTCCGTGAAGGAGGAAAAGGTAGCCGATCAGGGCGATCAGGGCCCAGGTTTCCTTGGGATCCCAGTCCCAGAAGCGGCCCCAGGAGTAGTTGGCCCAGACTCCGCCGAGAATCGTTCCCGCTGCGAGGAGAAGGACGCCGACCTGAAGGGTCTTGTAGAGATAGGTGTAGAGTCTCTCCGAGGGATCCCTTCCCGCGATGATGCGTCCGAGGATGACATGGGCCACTCCGAGGGCCAGGGCAAAGGCTGCATAGCTCAGCGTGATCGAGAGGACATGAGTGGTGAGCCAGAAATTGTCGCGCAGGACAGGGGTGAGAGGATGGATCGATCGGTCGAGGATCATCGGCTGGCTGTCGGCCAGGATCAGCGAGGCCACGGCAACGGGAATCGCCCCGAGCAGGAAGGTTCCGGCGCGGTGAATGACCTCGAAGATCAGTGCGAAGAGGATGGTTCCGAAAGCGACCCAGATCACCGACTCATACATGTTGGTGACCGGGGGACGTCCGGCGATCAGCACGCGGGAGAGCAGTCCCGCCGCCTGTAGCAGGAACCCGCTGCCGGCAAGCACCCAGGCCAGCTCATAGGCTCGTTTTTCCCAGCTTCCCCGAGAGACCAGCAGGAGGATGCCGGCCGCGGCGTAAAGGATCCAGGCCCAGCGGAAGGGGTGGGCTTTCTGGTAGGTAACCTCAAGGCTGATCCTCCACGCGGCGGGTGATGCTCCGGTTTGGGTCACCAGTCGGGTGAATTCCTCAATGGTCCGGTCGAAGCGTTGCCGGGAGTTCCCCGACCATGCGTCGCGCAGGGATCGCAGCGGCATCTCGTCGCCCGAGGGGGACTGCCAGTCGGTTCCGGAGAGGGGAGGGATGACTCGGAAGGCGCCTCCCGCCAGCAGGCTCTCGAGGAGTCCCATCCGAAGTCCCACGTCGGAGGCCTCTTTCTGCAGGCCGGCCAGCTTGGCGCGGGGATCGCGGCGGCGGGTCTCGGCGGCCTCGGCAATCTCCCTGCCCAACTCCGCGTTGCCAGCGAGTTCATTCCAGCTGAAGAGTTTGCGGCCGGTCTCCAGTCCGAGTTGCTGCTTGAGCGGCCTGTTGGAGACGAGGATCAACTGCCTGCCCTTCCAGTCGGCGGAGGGATCCATCCAGATCGAGGTGATAATTCCCATCGCATCCATCCGGCCGCCATCCTGAGTCAGTTGGGTCTTTCCGGAGAGCGATCGCAGCGTCTCCTCCGCAAAGACGAGATACGGTTTTCTGCGCCCTCCCTCCTGGATCACCATCGTCTCGAGGGCCGCCGGGGAGACCGAAGCCCAGGCCGATGGGAGCAGGATTGCACCGAGAAGCAGTGGGAGCAGGGAGGAGTTGAGGCGGATTGTCATGCGCGAGGACGGAGATAGAACATCACGAAGATCCCGAGGCAGATGGCGAGCGAGCCCGTCCATTTGAGGAACCAACCGGGATCATAGAGCACCTGAAGGGTTGTTTCCTTGAGATCCTGAGGATTCCACTCCGCTTGGGAGAACTTGTAGTTGAACCCCGTGATGTTGGCGAGGATCCCTCCGGGGTAGGAGGCGGGATGGTTCATCCGGATCTGACCCTCCTTCTCCTCACCGGTCTTCAGGTTTTTAAAGAGAACGGAAGCCCGGAAATCGGAGGGGGTTTCCGTCCCCTCGTCGCGCGGAATCCGGAAGTCGGTCAGCGCGATGGAGAAGGGGATCGGCTTGAGTTCCAGACCGTAGCCCAGGCGGACCAGATCGTTCCCGATAGTCAGTGGGACGACTTCTCCCGAGGCGACCCAGGCGGAGGCACCTTTCGTTCCATCCGGGCTCATCAAGCAGGCATGGAATCCCGGGACGCCCCCTTCCTGAGCGGGTGTCGGGCTGGTCACGATCGTTTTCCCCGGGGCGATTTCCAGAAGTTGGAGGCGCCAGTCGGCCCATCCCAGGGGGAGTTCCTCCCCTGATTTCAGGACGCCGGAGGATGTCACGGTGACGCCTCTTCCGATGCGGTAGAGCATGGTTCCGGGTTCCTTTCCGGGAAGCAGTTGGAGCCATGGTTTTTTCCCCGCCGGATCACGGGATGTCGGGGTGGATTCCTTCGCGGAGAAGGTGATGTCGGCGCGGCCGAAGAACTCATGACTGTGAGGGGAACCTTCCTCCGTGCCAAGGGCCACGCGGAGCGACTGGCGCATCATGCCGCTGGAGAATCCCAGGAGCACCACTGTGCCAGAGTTGCGGCCATTCCCCGGAGCAAGACGTGGTTCCGGAACGAGATGCTCGGAGACGGCATCGATTCCAATCCGGAGCGACGTTCCGGGGACGGGGAGGAGCTTCGGCGAGTTCTCCGTGACATGAAGGAAGCGGGTGTCGAGCGGGAGAAGGTAGAGATAGCTGTCGGCGGGGCTTTCCACCTGGAGGCAGCTCCGGTCGGTGATGATCCTGCGCTGGGGTTGGCCGTCGGTGCGGAGCGTGACGTTTCCCTCGAAGCCGAATCTGGATCCGATGACCGCCCCGATCAGCAGCAGGATGATGCCGTAGTGGGTGATGATGAATCCGGTATGCTTTTTCTGCCAGGGCCAGCGGGAGAGCGTGACGGCGAAGAGGTTCACGCAGAGGAGTCCCAGCCAGGCGATGAACCACGGGGCCTTGTAGATCCATGCACGAGCCACCGCGGCATCGAAACGCGACTCCGTGAAGGTGGCCGCGGCGCAGGCGATGGCGATCGTGGCAAGAAGGAGCAGGGCAAGCTTGAGCGAGCCGAGCAGATGGATCAGCCGCCAGACGACTGAACGGCGCTGGCGCTCCGCGATCATGCCAGCCCGTGAAAGGGTGCGCTGGGTCAGGTTGCCTTGATCGGACATCTCAAAGAGTTTAGAGCGGTTTTGCTTCATCTCTAGACATTCTTTGGGGCGGCATGGGTCACTCAACAGTGTCGCATCGCTCGGGCAGTAGCACAAAACCAAGCCTCTCTGGTTAGAGACGCGGAGAAGCTGGGATTTAACCCGTAACTTGCATTGGGAATTTCTGAGAACTTAGGAGGCCGTGTTAAAATAGTTAAAAAGGTGGGCGACTCGCTGTTTACAGTGGGTTGATTGAAGGATGATGTTTTCACGCAACGGGCGCAAAGGTCGCCAAGGTAGGAATAAAGAATAGCGCCCGATGGAGCCGTCAGGGAAAGGCAAAATGAAAAATGAAAAATGAAAAATGGGAACCGGCAGTCCAACGGGGGCGGCACCCCTTTGCGATCGTTGCGTCCTTTGCGTGAAACTCATCGTTAGGGAAAGCCAAAATGAAGAATGAAAAATGAAATGTTACAACCAAGGCTCTGAAACGAGACCATGGGGTGGTCGAGTTGTAGCCACCGAAGGTGGACCCAAAGGGTGAGTCTTGCGGAAGCAAGCGAGTACAAAAGAGCCGCGTAAGATCCCGCGAATGCGGGACCCGAAGGGCGCCACCGCTTGCCGACCGCCGAGTGCCTGGGGGCATGGCGTAGCCTGTCCCGCAACTGCGGGACAGTCCCGAAAGGGACGAAGGCATCGGGAGATGCTGAGGCAAAGGCAAGTGGCGTCAACATGGATCCGGGAGAGCCCTGACTCGGGATTCGGGAGGGAGAAGTCAGGGAAAGTATCGTCAAAAGATGCCTTCATGAGTTCCATTCGGCCTCTGACTTCAGCCCCTTGCAACGTTTCAACCCTTCAACGGTTTTAACGATCTGACGACTCACCGTCCGGGTGAAGCATCCAGACCTGTCGCCGCCTCTCTATCGCATAATCCGGGTTTAATCAGCGCTTCCTTATACCATCTCCACTCTTATTCCGGTGAAATCAGCTGGTTCTTTCGTCGATGGGCGTTGTTGTCATCCCTCGGGTTATCTTCAGATAGCCCTCGGTCTTCCGCCTAGCCCATCACCAAAATCCCTTGGCTAATTCCACCAGACTAATCATGGAAATGGTATTAGTCGTCGGTTTACTCACCCCGTACTTCTCTGATGCATCGAAATAATGCACGGCAGCAGCTCAACCATCCTCGCTTTATCTCACTGCAGGGTACTGTATCAACGGACTTTTTGCGGATGATCCGAAAAAAAGCCGGAAGGGGCTCACTGGCGAATTTTGAGAACAGACCATCCCGAGCTTTCCGTGAACTCCCTGGCGGCAAAACACCAGATCAAGACCTTTTTGCCGGACAGATAGCCCGGGTCGGATTTGACGCGACGCAGGAGGTTGATGCGTGCGGGAGTGGCTCCCGAGCCCCTCACCCCGATCACATCAATGGGAATGCCGAGTTCCAGAGCCAGTTGGTCAGCCACTCCGGCCCCGGTGCCATGCAGATCCTCTCCAATATTGAAAACCAAGGTGTGACTATCCCCAAGGAGAACGACCGGGCTGGATTTGTCGACCGTTGTCTTTCCAGAAGGCGCCGAAACCACGCGCGCCATCAGTTCTTCCGAGCCTTTTCCTTCGGTTTGGTCCCCGACAATCACCCGGGCTTCCTGACGGCTGGAAAACGCCGATGAATCCGATTTGAGCCATTCCGGAGAGCCGATTTGCTGTTTGATGGCTTTCGCTGCGAGCTCACAAGCGTAGGGGGACCAGTGTGTGTCGGTCTTGCAGTAAAGAAGCGGACCTTGTCCTTTTTTCCCCAGGAACAGGTCGGTCAAATCGACGACCTTCACGCCCTTTTCACGCAGCAGGGCGTAAAACGCGCGATGAGTGTCATCCAGACGACCTGCTGCTGCGGGATCAACCATATCGGCGTAAACCACCGCCTTGCAGGGCACCGGGACCAGGATGAGCTCCACGCCGGCGGCTTTCAACTGGTCGTTGAAGTCCACAATCGCCGGAAGAGGGTCTGCCTTGTCCGGAGAGGAGGCCTTGGAAACTTTGGCCGCCGCTTCTCCCCAGAACGGACCAACCCCGATGTGCCGTAATTCCGCTTTCAGAAAAAACCAACCTTTGTCCGTGGTCTGGGACTGGCCTTCGCCCGAGGTGGCCTGCTTGGCGCAGGTTTCCTGAAAGGCTGCTGCGGTGAGGGCGGAAACAGGTTGCACGGCGCCGAGGGCGGCGAGGCCTGCGAACAGGATGATGTTTTTGAACATAAGCATGGTATGGGAAGGTTTACTTGGAAGGCTCGCCCCAATTCGGTTCGGCGAGCAAGAGCTTTTCATCGTCCAGTTCACTGCGGTTGATTGCTTCGTATTTCGACGTCACGTCCGCCCAGGGCCGCAGCTGAAGTTGCACCGTGTCGCCGGGGCGGAAGCTGGCGGCGGGCGTGGGTTTGTTGTCCTGCATGCTCCACATAAAGACGACGGCTTCCCTGCCGGCGGCCGCCGGGTCATCCGGCGATGCAAGTTCGGCCAGGTGCACCATCACGATGTGATCCTTATAGGGGACAGATCCCGGGCGAGGGGAGGGGGAAGCGGCGCGCACAACCCCGCGCACCGAGACCGTCTTGCCAGCAGCGGGGACATACAGGCCGACCTCGTGTTTTTCGCCGAGCGTCAGGGGGATCATTTTCCAATTTCCAACCCCGAGTTCGCGCATGGCAAATTCCCAAACCAGAATCTTTTTGCCGGCCAGCCGGTCCCGTCCCTGCGCAAGTTCCTTTGCCAACAATTCCCGCGTTGCGAAAGCCCCCGCGTCGTTTCGAAGAATGGCATCAACGGGCTGGCGGAGGTGATAACCCAGTTGCTCGACGAATCCCGCAGAGGCGCCCCAGCCCATGGCTTCCAGCGAATAGATGTTCGAGAAGCTGTCTCCCAGGACGAGAATCTGCGCGGTCGGATCGGGTTTGAACGGGGCGGTGCCATTCCAGACGGGCTGCACGGTCACCGGCTGCTGGGGATAGAGCTTTGAAGAAGATGGCAGCTTCAGCATGCCGGCGATGTCACCCACATTACTCACCAGCTGGTCCGAACGGGTCAACGGCAACTCGGTACCGGTCAAAAGGTTGAGCCCTCGTGCATGTTCGGCCAACATGCCCGCCGCCATGTCCATGGCAGCCGGCGTCCAATGCGTATCCGTCATCAGGAATTGAGGTAGACCCGACGCCAGCTTTGCCTGCGTGAGTGCGGGAGACACGTCCAGAATGTCCACGGAAGCGGCGCGGAGTTGCTCAAGAAACTCCCCGTAGGAGGGGTTTTGCAGCGGAATCGGCAATGGCTCGTGATACCGCTTTGACAACCGCTCGGGTTCGATCATGGGCTTCACCGGAGCAGGCATCAGGATGAGATGGATCCCGCGATCGCGCAGCTGATTATTAAACTCCACGATGGCCTTCACCGGGTTCGGCTGCACCAACACTTCTCCGGCGCGACCACTGCGGGCGCGGCTGCGCAGTACATTGGCGTGAAGGAAACCCTCGCCCGTCAGGTAGCCCACTTCGGGTTGATAGAACAACCAGCCATCGCGTCCGAGATAGACCTGTTCATTGCCCAAACCGAGCAGTTCCGCCGTGAGCGCCTGGGTATGAGGCAGCGACGCGCGGGCGACGAAGGAGTCATCTTCCAGCGCCTTTTCGTAAGCCTTCACGTCGTGTATGAAACTGGAATTCGCCGCTTGGAATTGCCGCCAGAAACCGCGGTGGGCCGGATCATGAAAGGCCGCCGCCGCATTGCCGGGAAAGCGCAAGGCCTCGTAAGCCTTGGGCCAAACCCAATGGCCTTTCGCCGCAAAACCGGCGCGAACCTCAATGTAATGTTGAGCGAGCGGGATCGACAGAATCGTCACCAAAAAGGCGGCAACCAACGCAAACGCCACCGGCCCTGAGACCGTCGTTTTGCCAACCTGCTCCTCCGCGATCTCCTCGCGGGTCATCTTGGTGTACTGGGAGTCGGACATGGCTTAGAAAATAAAGTAGATGAAGGGATTGTACGACTGCGTCGCCATGACGAGAAGCGCGAGCCAGAAGAGCAGGAAGATAATCATCGCCTTTGCGGGCGTCAGCTTGCGCGTCCAATCCCAGGTTTGGATTCCAAACCAGGCAATGAAGCCTGCGAGCAGGACGCTGACCAAATAATAAGGCTGATAAATGATTCCCGCGATGAGGCCTTCGCCCGCCTGCGGGGTTTTTAGTCCCAGCATGCTGCTGCAATAGGAGAGCGCCGTCGGCAGATCCTTTGCACGGAAAAACACCCATGCGAAAACGACGATCAAGAAAGTCAGCGCCACCTGAACAGGGCGGGGCAACCGCGTGAAGAAGCCATGTTTTCCATGCGCGCGTTCGACCGCGAGCATGCCGCCGTGGATCCCGCCCCAAATCACGAAGTTCCAGGAAGCCCCGTGCCACAAACCACCCAGGAGCATGACGAGAACAAGGTTCAGGTAGGTCCGGGCTTCGCCCTTGCGATTTCCTCCGAGAGGAATGTAGAGGTAATCGCGCAGCCATGAGGAAAGCGAGATGTGCCAGCGCCGCCAAAACTCCGTGATGGAGGCCGACTTGTAGGGCGAGTCAAAGTTCTTTGCGAAGATGAATCCGAGCATCAGGCCGAGACCAATGGCCATGTCGGAATACGCGCTGAAATCGAAATAGATCTGGAACGCATAAGCCGCCGCCCCGTACCACGAATCCGCAAAGCCGACCGATCCCGAATTGAAGGTCAGATCCGCGACTTTACCGCATGGGTTGGCCAGCAGGATCTTTTTCGCAAGCCCCATGCCGAAGAAGGCCGCGCCACGGGCAAACTTTTCCGACGTCAGCGTGCGGCTTTCCAGCTGATCGGCGAGGTAGGAAAACTTCAGAATCGGACCCGCTACAAGGTGCGGGAACATGGACACGAAGCACGAAAAGTCCACAAAGTTCCGCATCGCCTTCGCTTCACCGCGATAGACGTCGATGGTGTAGCTCATCGCCTGGAACGTGTAGAAGCTGATGCCCAGCGGGAGGATCACCCGGAAGAACGTGTCCCATTGCCACGATTCCATTCCCAGCGAAACAGCGAGGGCGTTGAAGCTGTCGACTCCGAAGTTGAAGTACTTGAAGAATCCAAGAACGACGAGATTCGCCGTCATCGAAACAAAGATCGCGCGCTTTTGCACTTTGCTGCGCGGACCTCCTTCCACCAGACGGACCACCGGTTGATGCCAGACTTGCCAGACTTTCCAATTGTCGTGCGCGATGGCCAGGCTCACGAACCAGTCCACCAGCGTCGTGGCGAACATCAACGGGATGAACTGAGGTTCGGCCCATCCGTAGAATGAGTAACCGAAGAGAATCAGGATGACGTTCTTCCAGCGCTGCGGTGCGCGATAGAGCGCGTAATATGCTCCCAGCGCAAGCGGCAGGAAGTAAAAAATGAAGATGTGCGAACTGAAAACCATATCTTAGCTTGGCCGGATTATTTCCGTGGAAACTCAGGCTGTTATTGTACGGGGGGTTCCGAGGACTTCATGAACTGCTCAGGTCGCCCGAGCAGGGGAAAAATGGGTCTTTTTGAGTGGCAGAGGGGTGATCAGAACAAAATTCCCTGCAATAAAAAGAAAAAAGTGGCTCCTCGCTGTTTACAGTGGGTTGATTGAAGGATGATGTTTTCACGCAACGGGCGCAAAGCAAGGTCGCCAAGGTAGGAATAAAGAATAGCGCCCGATGGAGCCGTCAGGGAAAGGCATAATGAAAAATGAAGAATGAAAAATGGGAACAGGGCAGCCCAACGGAGCGGCACCGCTTTGCGATCGTTGCGTCCTTTGCGTGAAACACATCGTCAGGGAAAGGCATAATGAAAAATGAAGAATGAAAAATGGGAACAGGGCAGCC
>Ga0208327_1000232_pt1 | contig 14810 bp, 14 predicted proteins | sample LakMenEpi26Jun08_FD_150733 | JGI IMG/M metagenome (GOLD analysis project Ga0208327, IMG submission 150733) | Freshwater microbial communities from Lake Mendota, WI - 26JUN2008 deep hole epilimnion (SPAdes) | ecosystem: Environmental > Aquatic > Freshwater > Lake > Epilimnion/Euphotic zone ...
GGGAGCCGCGTCGTAGCCTGCGAAGCAGTCCGGAGGACGAGACCGTCGGGAGACGGCGAGGCAAAAATCGACAAATGGCTTTAGCCCTCCGGGTTGCGGAGATCCAAGCCAAAGGCCACAAAGCCTTTGGCTTCGTGGCGTGGCACGGGGGCCAGCTGTGTTGGCTTCGCGGTTTGCTTGCCCGGCCGTTACTTCGCATCCGTTACGGCAGCCCACTGCGGGGATGCGCCCGCGAAGCCGCCTTGCCCGCGGCCCATTCTTCCCGCAACGGCCTCTATGTGATTTAATCTGCGATTCCCTTAGAGTTCGACCGGATCGCCGAACTCAACCTTGAGATTGCGGGCGAGACGGATCAGCTCGGGAGCGGGATGCTTTTTCTTCCCGATCACCATGTCGAGGTCGATCAGGGTGGCGCGCCCCTTGGAAAGGGCGGTCATGCAGCCGGTTTCCGAGGCAAGGAGGCCCGTCACGGCGAGCTCCCCGAAGCGGGCGCCGAGCATGCGGTCGAAGTGGGTCGGGATGCCGCCGCGCTGCACATGCCCCAGCACGGTGATTCGGATTTCCTGCTCGAACTCGCCTCCCGGCACGGCTTCCGTCATCCGTTCCATGAAAGTCTCCGCGCCGCAGACACCCTCGGCGAGCACGACGATCGAGTTGCCGCGGGCCTCTTGGTATCGTTTGTGGAGGAGCGACACGATGCGATCCATGTTGTAACGGAATTCCGGAATCACCGCCACGGAGGCGCCCCCGCTGATGGCGGTGGTGAGGGCGAGGTAGCCGGAATTGCGCCCCATGACCTCGATGAGGAAGCAGCGGCGGTGGGAGCGGGCCGTGTCACGGATCCGGTCGACCTGCTCCATGATGGTGTTGGTGGCGGTGTCGACACCGATCGCCATCTCGGTTCCCGCCAGATCGTTGTCGATGCTGGCCGGGATCCCGACGACGGGCATCCCTCGCTTGGAGAGTTCCCGGGCACCGGTCAGGGATCCGTCGCCGCCGATCACCACCAGCCCGTGGATGCCGAGTTCCTGAAGACGCCTGCGGGCGTGATCCAACCCCTCCGGGGTGTACATCCGTTTGCAGCGGCTCGATTGAAGGATGGTTCCTCCTCGGTCGATGATGGAGGAGAGGCTTTGGGTGCCGAGTTCCTCGGTGAGGCCGTCAAAGATCCCGTCGTAACCGTTGCTGATCCCCATCACACGGCAGTCGTGCTGGGCGGCCGTTCGTGCGACGGCGCGGATGGCCGGATTCATTCCCGGAGCGTCTCCCCCGGAAGTCAGGATGCCTATGGTTTTTGTCATAAAGGATGAGGTTAGGGGGAGGATGGAAACGGTCAGATATAGCAGGAAGCGGACAAAATAACAGGGAAGCGGGAAATTTTTTGAACGCCGACCATCCTCAGGCGTCAAATAGACAGGTTTCAGAGTTGGGAGCGGGCCACCCGGCGTCGGTTTCATGGTTTTTCCGACGCCAATCAGGTGGCCCGCTTTTTTGTGCCGAAACTGTTCCAAAGCGGCGCTTGCCTCGCCGTCAGGGCTCGGATAGCTCCTTTTGCTATGGTTTCTCACAACAACCCATGCACGCATCATGCCTGAAACCATCCTGGTGATTGAGGACGAGGAGGATGTGACGGATCTGATCCGTTATCATCTCAAGAAGGCGAAATTCCGCGTGATCGCGGCGGGGGATGGTGCGGAGGGGATCGAACTCGCCGACACCGAGCGACCCGATGCCATCGTCCTCGACATCATGCTCCCGCGGCTCAACGGCTTCGAGGTGGCCAAGCGCCTGCGTTCCGGCGAGAGTACCCGGTCCATCCCGCTGCTGATCCTCAGCGCCAAGGGGGAGTCCGAGAGCCGGATCAAGGGGCTGGAGCTTGGAGCCGACGACTACCTTCCCAAGCCCTTTAGTCCGCGCGAACTCGTGCTCCGCATCCAGTCCCTCCTGCGGCGGAGCGCGCCGCCGGCCGTCGCGGATGACGCCTCCGCAGGACCGTTCGTCCTCGACCGCACCACGCTGAAGGTGACCATGGAGGGCAAGCGGCTCGACCTGACCTCGACGGAGTTCAAGCTGCTCTCCCTGCTCATCGGGAAGGCGGGCGTCATCCAGTCGCGTGAGGATCTTCTGACGGAGGTCTGGGGTTACAAAAGCACGGTCGACACCCGCACGGTCGACACGCACATGCGCCGCCTGCGCGAAAAACTCTCCGACAACTCCGCCTGCATCGAGACCGTGCGCGGCGAGGGATATCGGTTCATCGTCCCGTCGGCCTGATGGAGGAGATCGCGAAAACCGGGTTCTTCCTGCTGCTTGCCGCGGCACTGCTCTGGTGGGCGGCTGCCGTGGTGGTGATGCCAGCGCGCGAACTTTTGGCCGTTCTGCAAAGGATCGCGCGCGGGGATTTCAGGCCCGTCATCCTGGGTGAGATGCCGTTTTTCTATCGCGGGGCGGCTGACGCCCTGCGGGTGACCGCCGAGACGCTGGCCAAACAGAAGGTGATGCTTGCCGAGGAGGAATTCAGCATCACCACGATCTTGGAAAGCATGACCGAGGGTGTGGTCATCACGGGTGCCGACCTCCGGATCCGCCAGGTGAACAAGGCGGCCGTCTCCATGTTCGACCTGGGCGTCCGGGTATCCGGCCTCCTGCTCCCCGAGGTCTTCATGAGTCATGAACTCCAGGGAGTGGCGCAGCGCGTCGCACAAACGGGCCAGGTGCAGCGAGGCGAACTCGATTTCGTGATTCCGGGCAGGAGCGAGCGGCGCCATCTGCTGGTGACGGCTGCGGCGCTCCAGTCACCCGAGAAGCAAATGCCGGACGGCTTCCTGCTGGTTTTTCATGATGTCACGAGGCTCCGCGAACTGGAGGCCGTCCGCCGGGAGTTCGTGGCGAATGTCTCGCACGAATTCCGCACACCCCTCTCCATCATCAACGGTTATCTGGAAACCCTCGGTGAAGAGGATGTCGACCGGAAGATGATGCAGAAGTCTATCTCCGTCATGCGACGGCATGCCGATCGTCTTAACAGCCTCATCGAGGATCTCCTCACCATCAGCCGGATGGAGGAGAAGGGGGTCCGTCTCGAGACCCGTCGGACTTCGCTGGAGCCGCTCCTCCGGGGCGTGATCGAGCAACTGGAGAGGGAGAGCAGCGAGCGCGGGGTCACGGTGAAGCTGGAGATAGCCGCAGGGCTCCCCGAGGTGGCGGTCGATCCCTACCGAATTGAGCAGGCCTTCTCCAACCTTCTGGTCAACGCGCTCCGCCACGGCAATCCCCGACCCGACGGATCACCCGGGGAAGTGGTCGTGGCCGCCGCGCTTCGCGGCGTCGAGGTGATGGTCAGCTTCCGCGACAACGGGCCCGGCATCCCGCTGGCCGATCAGGAGCATCTCTTCGAGAGATTCTACCGGGTTGGCGGCGACCGCGCGCGTCAGACAGGCGGCACGGGCCTGGGGCTCTCGATCGTGAAGAACGTCGTTCAGGCCCACGGCGGCAGAGTAACCCTTTCAAGCAGTCCGGGAGAGGGATCGACCTTCACCATCCTGCTTCCCCTCGGAGTCTAGGTCTGCGTGTCCGTGCAGGCGGGAGGAACCGTTGGAACCGGGTATCAGGATCGTTTTTCGATGGAAGCGAAGGAGGCTTCTTCGGGCTCTCCCCCATGAACGGTGTCGAGCGGGTCGATGGAACCGAGGGAATCCAGGTGGCCACCGATGATCTCCTCAAGCTGCGTGAGGGTGGCGACCTTGGAGAGGGAGGCGCGCAGCGGCCGGGCGCCCGGCATGCCGCGCGTGTAGGCCATCAGCCGACCGCGCATTCCGTGCATGCCGTGTGTCTCTCCGCGCACGCCCACCTCCTCGCGGCAGTGGCGGAGGACAAGGTCCCAGCGCTCCATGAGGGTCGGTGCGACGAAAGGTTTTCCCTCGAAGGCATGTTTCACCTCGGTGAAGATCCAGGGATTCGCCATGGCGGCACGACCGATCATGAGGCCGGAGACGCCGCTTCCGAGACGCCTCAGCGCCGTGGAGGCGTCGGTGATGTCGCCGTTGCCGATCACGGGGACTCGCACGGCGTCGGCCACGGCGGCGATCACCTCCCAGTCGGCGTATCCCGAGTAGCCTTGGGCACGTGTGCGGCCGTGGACGGCGATCCTGCGGATGCCTACCCCCTCGAGCAGGCGGGCCGTGGTGACGGCGTTGACAGAGCGCTCATCCCAGCCGATGCGGATCTTGGCGGTGACAGGGAGAGGATCGCAGGCCTGCACCATGGCCTTCGCCACCCTCTCCAGAAGAGGGCAGTCGCGCAGGAGCGATGATCCCCCGTTCCTGCAGACCACCTTGTTGGCCGGGCAGCCGAAGTTGATGTCGATGAAGTCGGGCTGCACCCAGTCGCGCACTTGCTTCGCCGCCTCTGCCAGGCGTTTCGGGTCAGCCCCAAAGAGCTGGACGCCCATGGGTCGTTCCTCCTCGGTGAATTCCAGATAACCGCGGGTCCTTGCATTCCGGTGCATGATTCCGTCCGCCGAGACGAACTCGGTGGTCAGGACATCAGCCCCCTTTTCCTTGCAAATGGTACGGAAAATCGAGTTCGTCACCCCGGCCATCGGGGCCAGGAAGAGCGGCAGGCTCCCCTTCACCATGACCCCTGGGGCTATCAGTTAGCCTCGGAGGAAGTCTCCGAGGCGGGCTCGGCGGCAGCGGACACTTCCGCAGGCTCCGTGGGTTCGCCCTGCGGTGGTTCCGCCGGCGCGGAAAGACCGGAGAGAAGGGCCGTGACTTCTTCCTGCACCCGGGCGAGGTCGGAGAGCGAGAGGTTCGGATCGGCGATGAGGAAGGTCTCGCCGGTTCCGGCGCGCTCGTAGACGAGGATGCCTTTGTCCGCGGAGGGTTGCGGGCGCAGGATGCGCTTGCGCTCCAGCATCACGGCGAGAAGGTAGCGGGTGTTCGTGTGGGCGGGATCGTTGCTCTCGAGGAGGCGTCGCAGCATGCCCTCGGCATCGTCGCGAGGAAGCGGTTCGGGGGGCGGGGGGGCCGGCGGTTCGAATTTCGAACGCCAGGAGGAGAAGGGGGGCTGCTGCTGGGGATCAGCCGCCAAGGAAGCCCAAGCCTCCTCGCAGAGATCCCTCCTCAGGAATCCGTCCCCCTCGCGGTAGAGCGCCGTGTGGAAGGTCTCCCCCTCGGCGAATCCCTTTCCCGTGGCATCGCAGGCCTCGGCCCGCGATCTGATGTTCCAGTCCTGCTGCATAAAGAAAAATCGTGATGAAGGTAGGTCAGCCTTAGAATCCCGGCAACCGGAACTTCGGAATCTCACGGCCGGAGGCCCGGATCCAGAAGAGCCAGAGCCCGATGCCGAGGAAGATAATGATCGGTCCCCATGCGGCTGCCCAACCGGGAATGCGATCCCCCTTGCCCAGGGCGATGAACAGGCTGCTCGAGAAGATCAGTCCGGCAAAGAGACCGATCGCCCCGGCCACCCCTCCCATGATGCCGCGTCGTCCGCTCACCACACCCATCGGGCCGGCGATGAAAATTACCACGAGGCAGACCCAGGGAAGCGCCCAGCGGTAGTTCCAGTGGGTGACATAGGGGGCGAGACGCGTGTGGGGAAACTCGGCGTTGTAGCGGAGGTAGTCGCTGAGTTCCGGAAGGCCGAGGAACTCGGAGTTCATGCTGGAGCTGGCGATTTTCCACGGTGTTTCGTTCCAGCCGCGGATCTCGAGGCGCGGCGAACTCTCAGAGGTGACCATGTTCCCCGATTCATCCACGGTCACATGGCGCGCCTGCTCGAGGATCCAGGTCGCCGTCTCGGGAACATACGATGCATGGAGGGAGTACCACTTCTCGGTGACGACACCCGATTCGTTCTGTTGGATGATCTCCAGCCTCTTGGCCCTGTTAGCATCTGTATTCAGATCCGTAATGAACCAAAGGCGAAGATTCTCCCTGTTGCGGTACACATGATTGTGCTGGCCGACATATTTGTGGATGCCCGACCTGATCTCCTCCTTCAGCTCGTCGCGCACAGCCCCGGCCTGAGGGGCCAAACGATGGTTGAGCAGGGAAAGGACGCCGGTCGCAATCAGACCCACCGCGACCAGCGGCACGAAGATCCTGTAGAGACTCCTCCCGGCGCAGAGCATCGAGATGATCTCGTTCCTGCGCGACATCTGGGTCAGCGTGTAGAGCAGCGCCAGCAGAAGGGCCACCGGAACGCAGAGTACGATGACGCTCGGGATCTGGAGGAGGTAAAACCGGAGGATGAGACCGATGCCCGCATGGCCGGAGAGAAAGTCCGGGAGATTCACGCTCAGATCCCAGACCAACCAGACGGAGATGAATCCGGTGGCCGCGTAGAAAAAGGGCACCAGGAACTTGTTGAGGAGATACCGATCGAGAAGGGTCATGGAGATCACCGGCAGAAACCCGTTGCAGGAGGCCGGAAAGCACCCGATTCTGATCCTCCCGCCCCGCCTTCTGCAATCGCAATCACCCTCTTCCGCCGCCGCGTCGAATTCCCGTCCATGATTTCCATCAACGAGCAGTATCCCGCCGGGAGCGGCAGCGCCGGCTTCGCCGCGGAAGTGGCCGCGCTCTTCGGCCCGAAGGGCAGCCTTGCCGCGATCCGCGGATTCGAGTGGCGCCCCGAGCAGCAGCGCATGGCCGAGGCGGTGGCCGGAGCATTGGCCGGCCGCTCCCATCTCGTCGTGGAGGCGGGAACCGGCGTCGGCAAGTCGCTGGCCTACCTGCTCCCCGCCGTGCTTCATGCCAAGCGGACGGGACGAAAGGCTCTCGTCAGCACGCACACGATCAATCTCCAGGAGCAGCTCCTCTACAAGGACATCCCCTTGGTGAAGGGGCTGACCGGAGAGGATTTCGAGGCGGTCCTCCTGAAGGGGCGCCAGAATTATGTCTGCCCCACGCGTCTCGCCCGCGCGCACCGACACGGGGCCGACCTCTTCACCGCCGAAGAGCGGCCGGAACTGGAGAGGATCCGGGAGTGGGCCGCGACCACCACGGACGGATCGCTGAGCGATCTCCCCTTCGAGCCACCGCGGGAACTCTGGATGCAGGTCTGCAGCGAGCAGCACCTCTGCACGCCGAAGACCTGCGGCCGCGACACGGGCTGCTTCTACCAGTCCGCCCGGCGACGCGCCCAGACGGCCCAGATTCTGGTTCTCAATCACACGCTCTTCTTCACCCTGCTGGGAGATCCCGAGGAGGAGGGGCTCGGCTACCTTTTCCCCGATGATTTCGTGATCTTTGACGAGGCCCACACCGTCGAGCAGGTCGCTTCCCGTCACCTCGGCTTCAACCTCTCCCAATACAGCCTGCGCCAGTCCATCCAACGGCTCTACAACCCCCGCACCCGCAAGGGCCTCCTACAGCAGGCGCGGCAGGGTGGGGGGATTTCCGCGGCATCGGATCTCATTCCGGAGGTCGACCGCTTCTTCGACAAGCTGGCCGGCGCCTGCACCTTCCGTCAGGGGCGTGAAAGCCGCATCCGTGGCGATCAGGCGGCGGATCTCGCGGAGGCCGTGGCGGAGAGTCCGCTCGCGGAGGGCTTGGCGCGCCTTGCCGAATCGGCCGGAACCGCTGCGGCAAAAGCCGAGGAGGAGGGACTGCAGGGTGAGCTCAACGATGTCGCCTCGCGACTCCGCACGGCGCGCGCGGGGCTTTCCGATTTCCTCTCCCAGAGCGAACCGGATCACGTCTACTGGGTCGAGCGGAGCGGCAAGGCCTCCACCTGGACCAGTCTCCATGCGGCCCCGGTCGCGGTCGCGCCGCTGCTGGGACGCCTTCTCTTCCGCGAAGGCAGCACCGCCGTCATGACCAGCGCGACGCTTTCCGTCGGATCTTCCGAACTCGATTATTTCCGTGGCCGGGTGGGTGCGCTTGAGGTCCCCTCGTTGCAACTCGGCTCCCCCTTCGACTACGCACGGCAGATGAAGATCCGCCTCGTCCGCAAGATGCCTGAGCCGAAGGATGCGGCCTACGAGGAGGCGCTTGCGAAATGGATTAGCCACTTCACGGAGGAGAGTCGCGCACGGGCCTTTGTCCTATTTACCAGCCACCGCACCATGCAGTCGGTGGCGGCGAGGATGACGGGCTTCTTCGAGGAGAAGGGTTGGAATCTCATCGTGCAGGGAGGAGGACTCTCGCGTTCGCGCATGCTGGAAAGCTTTCGCGAGGACGGGGAGAGCGTCTTGTTCGGGACCGACAGCTTCTGGACCGGGGTCGACCTGCCTGGCGAGGCTCTCTCCAGCGTCATCATCACGCGCCTGCCTTTCGTGACCCCCGACCATCCCCTCACCGAGGCGAAGTTGGAGGAGATCGAGTCCGCGGGAGGCGATCCCTTTCAGACCTATTCATTGCCCGAGGCGATCCTGAAACTGCGCCAGGGAGTCGGAAGGCTCATCCGTAGCTCTAAGGATCGAGGCTCCATCGTGATCCTAGACAGCCGCATTCTTTCGCGGCCCTACGGCAAGGCCTTCCTGAAGGCTTTGCCAGAGTGCCCGGTGGAAGTACTCTGAGAAGCAGGTGAATAGGCTGAAGGCTGAAGACTGTTAGGTCAGAAGCTGAGGGGGAAGGGGTCATAGGCTCTAGCTGTTAAGACTCTAGGTGGAGGATGAGGCTTTGGTGATGCGACCATCACCAAAGCCATCGCAAGCGCCTCTTCGCGCTCAATACCCCCTCAATAAAATTCCCTCGGCTGTGTCCTATCAGCCTTCAGTCTTCAGCCTAACAGCCTACCTCCGTCAGGGCGCCTTATAATGCAGGCTAACCAGGCACAGCGCCTGCTCGACCCCTTCCACTCCGTAGTAGTCTAGCTCCAGCGCCGCCGTGGGCTGGGTCCATTGGTAAATGATCAGTGTGTAGGTCACGTCCTGCGGAACTTTCTCCCCAGAGGCGCGCTCCCGGACCGTGTTCACGATCAACTCTCCGGTGCCGTACCGCTCGCCGATTCGGCGTCTCGTTCGATCGAAGAAATCCAGCGTTTTCTCCCCGTCCCAGGAGGGATCGCCGTATTGGAGCTCCACCTCGACCAGCGAACCATCCCGAAAGGTGAAGAGGGATTTCTTGAGCAGTTGATCCCCCACGCCGAGCCCCTCGGCCTCGAGCACGAACCTGCCTGGGGATCTCTGGGAGAGTGCGGTTTCGCGAGCCTTCACCGCGTTGAGCATCTCACGGACCTTCTCGACGCTGTCACCCCAAGCCAGCGCGTAGGGAACCTTGATTCCCTGGCCGGAAGGCTGCGCTGCTCGGCACGGGAAGGCAACAAGTACCAGGGCACAGGCCAGGGCCATCCTCCGGACGACATGTCGCGGGGTATGCAAGGGAGCGCCTGAGAGAATCACGGCGCGGATTCTCCTGCACCCGGCAGCGGATGAAAAGCATCGGCTGGGATTTCCAGTGCGCCGGCATTCAGCGGAACCAGACGATCCAGCCCGCTGATCGTGTGGGTGAAGGAGCACTTCGGGTTATCGATGGTAATCGACGCAGTTCCAGCGCCGGGTCCGTGGGTGATGACCGGAGAGACGTTTCCAGCGGACTCCATGGGAATCGAGAGAAGCGGCAGCCCCTCAGCGCGGATCACGCAGGCATCTCCCTCGATGCACGCCTCGATCGAGAGCAACGGCCGACTCTCCAGCAACTCATCCTTTGCCGCGCGGATCGTGATCCTGTTTTTGGGAAATGGTGGACGCAGAGGGAACAGGTCGGCCTCCTCCCGCCATGCAGCGTCGATCGGGAGCGAATTCCCGACCGGCAGCGCCGTGATACGGAGAGGGCCGTGCACCAGGGCCCGTGCCCTGTAGGTGCCGGCGGGCACGTCGCGCCCCTGATCATCCTTCCCATCCCATGACATGATCAGACCATTGAGTCCCGCCGGGATCGTGTCGACCCCGGCATCCCGGCAGAGAAGCCGCACCCGCTCGCCCGAGGAGGAAAAGATCCCCATCGTCACCGGCCCCTCCAGTTCCGGAAGAGCCACGGCGAAGGATTGCTGGCCGCCCGAGGCATGGGCGCACATCGCCGCCGCGAGAAGTGAAGGCAGGACTGCACGGAGAAATCCCGCGCGTGCCCGGCCAAGATGTTGTTGCAAAGATGGAAGGAGGCTCTCCATGCTCGGTGCATCGTTGTTCATGACGGGTTCTCTTCCCAAGTCTTTTCGTTGCATGGTGCCAATTCTGGCGGCGCTGACCCTCATGCTTGGGGCATGCGGCAAGCGCGAGCCCTCCGGAGGGGGTGCGCTTGATGCAGACGCCTCCCTCAAGCAGGTCGCCACGGCGATGGACCGGAAAGACTATGCCCGCGCGCTGGTCCTCCTTCAACCTGCGCTCCAGGGCCGCCCCAACGATCCCCTCGTCCTGAATCTCAAGGGGGCGATCCTCACCAAGACTAAGGATTACGACGGCGCCCTTGCCTGTTACGAGGCGGCCTTGAAATCATCGCCCGGATTTTTTGCGGCACGTTACAATATCGGCGCGCTCATGGCCCTGTGGCAGCAATGGGATCCGGCCATCGCCTATTACAAGGATCTTCTCCGCGCGCAGCCCAACAACGAATTGGTCCAGTACAAGCTGCTCCTGCTTCTGCTGATGCGGGACTCCGATGCAGGCCTTCAGGGCCAGCTCTTCCCGCCGGGCATCACTTCCAACACGCCTGCCTGGTACTTTGCGGCCGCCGCGCGTGCCTACAAGGAGGGTCAGCCTCGTGAAGCGGCGAAATACATCGACGTGGCCCGGAGCGTTTTCGGCGACCAGACCGCGATTTTCCAAGAAGAGCTCGACGAGAGCGGCCTCGCCACAGCAAAAAAATAGTCCATCCCATGTCACCATCCATCCTTGTCACCGGCGGCGCCGGCCTGATCGGCAGCGCCCTCATCCATGCCCTCAACCAACGCGGCCGGGAGGACATCCTCGTGACCGACGTTCTGGGTAAGGATGCGAAGTGGAAAAATCTCTCCCCGCTCCGATTCGACGACTACATGCAGGCCGATGCCTTCCTCGACCGGCTTGAGTGCGAGCCGGAGAGCCTCGACTCGATCCGCACCATCTTCCATCTCGGCGCCTGCTCCGCGACAACAGAGACCGACGCCGGATACCTCATGGAGAACAATTTCGGCTACACCAAGCGCCTCGCCCAGTGGGCGCTGCAGCGCGGCATCCGCTTCGTCTACGCCAGCTCCGCCGCCACCTACGGCGACGGGACGCGCGGCATGGACGACGGGTCGGATCAGCTCGAGTCCTTCCGCCCGCTGAATGCCTACGGCTACTCCAAGCACCTCTTCGACCTCCATGCCAGGCGCAACGGATGGCTCGACCGGATGGTCGGCATCAAATACTTCAACGTCTTCGGGCCGAACGAAGGGCACAAGGGAGAGATGCGCAGCCTCGTCTCCAAGGCCTACGAGCAGATCCTGGAGACCGGCAACGTCCGCCTCTTCAGGAGCCATCGCCCTGATTACCGCGACGGCGAGCAGGTCCGCGACTTCGTCTACGTGAAGGATGCGGTAGCCATGACCCTCCACCTCGCCGACACACCGGCGGCCAACGGCCTCTTCAATATCGGCACCGGCACCCCCCGTACCTGGATCGATCTGGCGACGGCTCTCTTCACCGCGCTCGATCGGAAGCCGGAGATCGAATTCATCGACATGCCGGACCACATCCGGAACCAGTACCAGTACCACACCTGCGCCGATGTCAGCCGCCTTCGCGCCACCGGATGGACGACTCCCACCACGACGCTTGAGGAATCCGTCGACGACTACGTCCGCAACTACCTCGTCCCGGGCAAGCATCTGGGAGATGCATAGGGGTTTAGGCTGAAGACTGTTAGGAGTAGCAACTGATTAATCAGGAACTCAGGAAAGCAGGAAAGAAAGACGGGGAAAGGGGAAACCAAAAAAACCCGCGCCGTTTTCAGCTTGGGACTTTCGTTTGATTTCGTTGCGTTCGCCGCACCTGCGGGATTCGGAGATTTTGAGGAATCGGCAAGGCGGCCAAGCGATGCCGTAGTTGTCCTACGGCAAGCGAAGGCCAACACGGCCGAAACTCAAAAGAACGAATCCGGCTTAGTCGCGGAAGTTTTTGAAGCTGAGCGACACCCCGAAGTCCTTGGCACGAAGGAAGGCGATGACCTCCTGAAGTTCGTCACGCTTGGTTCCCGTCACGCGGACCTGACGGTCTTGCAGGGAGGCCTGCACCTTGAATTTCTCCGCCTTGATGGCCGTCGTGATCTCCTTGGCCTTGTTTCCCTCGAGTCCCTGGGCGATGACGAACTCCTGGCGGGTGTTACCGATCGAGGAGACGGAGGGATCCTTCTGCTCCACGTTGCGGAGGTCGACGCCGCGCTTGGCCAGCTTGCCGACCATGATCTCGCGGACACCCTTGAGCTTGTTGGCATCCTCGGCCGTGAGGGTGATCAGCTCCGGCTTGGTCAGCTCGATCTTGGCGCTGCTCCCCTTGAAGTCGAAGCGGGTCGCCAGCTCTTTCACGGCTTGGTTGACCGCATTCTCGATCTCCATCCGCTCGATTTCGGAAACAATGTCAAAGGAAGGCATAGGGGGCAAAAGGGGTTTAGGCTGAAGGCTGTTAGACTGTTAGGTAGACAAACAAAAGTCGAGTGTGGCGGTGTTTGGTTCTTCACCAAAGAAGGCCCGACTAAAAGGCGGGACATGATTGCCGGAGTCCGAAAATTTTCAGGTTTCAGGTTTCAGGTTAGCTAGCCCGGCCGTTGCTTCGCAGCCGTTACGGCAGGTTTCGTTCCTTTTGCATATTGCATTCCGGGCCGGGTGCATGGATCTTGTTCGACTCGATTATTGCCATGAGCACCGCCACGACAGAGAACACAGCCAGACCGGTCACGGAGAACACCCGTGTCAGCGGGGTCACGCGTCTGGTGACGCCCCGCGAGGTGAAGGACAAGCTGCCCGCCTCCCCGGAGGTTCTTTCGAAGGTGTCTGAGTATCGCGAGACCTGCCGCCGAATCCTGCGTGGCGAGGATCAGCGGTTGCTCGTGATCGTCGGGCCCTGCTCCATCCACGATCCCGTTTCGGCAATCGATTATGCTAAGCGCCTGGCCGCGCTCGCCAAGGAAGTCGAGGACCGGCTCTTCATCGTGATGCGCGTCTATTTCGAGAAGCCCCGCACCACCGTCGGCTGGAAGGGTCTCATCAACGACCCCCATCTCAACGACTCCGGCGATCTGGCCCGCGGCATCGAGGTGGCGCGCCAGCTGTTGCTGGATGTAGCCGCGCTCGGGCTTCCCGCAGCCACCGAGGTGCTCGACCCGATCATGCCGCAGTACATCGCCGACCTCATCAGCTGGTCGGCCATCGGAGCCCGCACCACCGAGTCGCAGACCCACCGCGAGATGGCGAGCGGCCTCTCGATGCCGGTCGGCTTCAAGAACGGCACCGACGGCAGCGTCCAGACCGCCATCGACGCGATGCGCTCCTCGCGCACCGGCCACAGTTTCCTCGGCATCGACCAGGAGGGGATGACCAGCATCATCAAGACCGCGGGGAATCCCGACGGCCACCTCGTCCTGCGCGGGGGCCGCGACGGCACCAATTATCATTCTGATCAGACGGCGGATGCCGCCGCGAAGCTGAAGGCCGCGGCAATCCCGACGGCCATCATGATCGACTGCAGCCATGCCAACAGCGGCAAGGATCCCGCCCGTCAGCCCGAGGTCTGGAAGAGTATCCTTGAGCAGCGCGCCGCTGGCCGCGCCGATATCGTCGGGGCCATGCTTGAGAGCCACCTGGAGTTCGGCGCGCAGAACCTCGGCGACGACCCGACGAAGCTCCGCTACGGAGTCTCCATCACCGACGCCTGCCTCGATTGGGAGGCTACGGCGGAGTTGCTCCGCAACTCCTGACCCCTCTCCGCTCCCGCGGGTATGAGCATGGGACGCCTGATCCGGGAGATTCCCTTCGCCGCACTTGATTTCGAGTCGGCCGGCGAGCGTGCCAACGAGGCGGGAGTCCCCGTCCAGATCGGGATTGCGTGGATGCGCGGGCTGGCGCCCCTCTCTGATTCCTTCTACCGCAGCTATCTCAAGACCGACCGCCCTGTCACCTGGACGGCCCAGCAGATCCACGGCATCACGGCCGATGAGCTGAAGGATGCGCCGGATCTACTCGGGCTCTGGCCGGAGATCAAGGGGCGTCTCGGCGGACGCTGGATCGTGGCCCATGGAAGCGGGACGGAAAAAAGATTTCTGCGCACCTTCCCGATGCATGGCTTCGGCCCCTGGGTCGACACCCTCACGCTGAGCCGGAAGATTCTGCCCGGCCGTCCATCCTATGCCCTCTCGGATCTGGTCGGCGAGCTTGGGTTGGAAGCGGAGGCACGAACACACCTCCCCGACTTCCGCTGGCACGAGGCGCTGAGCGACTCCCTGGCCTCACTGCTCCTGCTGCGCAGACTGATCGAGCTGACCGGTATCCAGGATCACCCGGGGGAAGTGCTGGTGGAGAAAGGATGAATGATGAAGTCAGAGGGATGAAGAGGAGAGGGAAAAGACCACGGGGTTCATCACTTTGGCGCCTCGCTGTTTACAGTGGGTTGATTGAAGGATGATGTTTTCACGCAACGGGCGCAAAGGTCGCCAAGGTTGGATTAACCCAAAAATTGCATTAGAAGGTGGTGACAAAGAATTTTATCAGGATGCAACGGATGCGAAGTAACGGCCAAGCAAGCAAATCAGGAATGGAGGGAAATTGGCAGGCGGGTCGGGATTGAATACCGAAGGAACCACGAAACACACGAAAAGCACGAAATGAAGGAAGTCATTGGACTCCAA
>Ga0208327_1000235_pt1 | contig 14677 bp, 9 predicted proteins | sample LakMenEpi26Jun08_FD_150733 | JGI IMG/M metagenome (GOLD analysis project Ga0208327, IMG submission 150733) | Freshwater microbial communities from Lake Mendota, WI - 26JUN2008 deep hole epilimnion (SPAdes) | ecosystem: Environmental > Aquatic > Freshwater > Lake > Epilimnion/Euphotic zone ...
AACAAGCCCGCATCGTCGCCATCCTCGACAATTTCGACACGCTCACCGCCTCGCTCAGCGAAGGCCTGCCCCGCGAAATCGCGCTGCGGCAACAGCAATATGAATATTACCGCGACCTGCTCCTGAGCTTCCCCAAACCAGCCGAGGCTGTTGAAGCATGAGCCAAACCCTTGAGCAAATCGCCCAGACGCTTCACGCCACGAACAAGAAGGTCCAGTTGATCTACGCGTTCAACGGCACCGGCAAAACCCGCCTATCGCGCGCGCTGAAGGAGCTTGTCGCGCCCAAGGTAGAAGGCGAGGAAGATGCAGGCCCAACACGTCACAAAATCCTCTATTACAACGCCTTCACCGAAGACCTGTTTTCTTGGGACAATGACCTCGTAAATGACGCCGAACCTCGACTGGATATAAAGCCAAACAGTTTCACCCACTGGATTTTGGCGGAACAGGGGCAGGACCAGAACATCATCGCGAACTTCCAGCGTTACGCGGACGAGAAGCTTACACCAACCTTTGAACATGAATCTGAAATCACTGATGAGGACGGAAACAGAGATGACTCGCCATTCTCAGCGGTCACATTCTCTATGGAGCGAGGCGACGACGCGGGCGGAGAGAAGCTTAAGATTTCCAAAGGCGAGGAAAGTATCTTCATCTGGAGCGTTTTCTACACGCTTCTGGAAGTCGTGATCGACGTGCTGAAGGAGCCGGAACCTGAAGCACGAGACACCGACCAGTTCAATGATTTGAAGTATGTCTTTATCGATGACCCTGTTACCTCACTGGATGAAAACCACCTTATCGAATTGGCCGTGCACCTTGCTGCGCTAATTAACCGCGCACCGGAAGGGCTCAAGTTCGTCATTACGACGCACAGTCCGCTGTTCTACAACGTTCTGCACAATGAACTAAAATTGAGCCAGAAGGGTAAAAGGGAAGGATGCAGGCTCTTGGAGAAGTTGGAAGACGGCACCTTCAAGCTGGACATCAAACACGGAGATTCGAACAGGAGCTTTTCCTATCACCTGTATTTGCGCAGGGTGCTTGCGGAAGCCATCGAGCAGAACACAATCGAACGCTTCCATTTCATGCTTTTGCGCAATCTATATGAAAAGACTGCGGCCTTCCTGGGCTATCGGGAATGGGGCGAATTACTCAACACGGTGCCCGATGTGGATGCTCCGGGTGCAAGGCAGGGCTATCTGAACAGGGTGATGCAATTCTCCAGCCATTCAAACCTTTCAGGCGAACAGGTTCGCGAGCCCACGACGCCGGAAAAGCAGACGGTTAAGCTGCTTTACGATAACCTGATCAACAATTACGGCTTTGTGCAGCAGGAAGCGCAAGATGGTTGAGCAGACAAAGCCGATAGCGGAATCGAAGAACTTCATCGTTCTCGACAAATACACCAGCGATTGGACAGCTTCGGACCACTACCAGAGCGAGGCCGAGCTTGAGCGCGAGCTGATCAAGGACCTGAGCAATCAGGGCTATGAGTTCCTGCCTGCGCTGACGTCACCCGAAGCCATGCTGGCCAATGTCCGCGTGCGGCTGGAAGACCTGAACAGCGTCCGCTTCACCGATGAGGAATGGCCGCGCTTTGTTGCCAGCTATCTGGACAATCCCAGCGACGGGATCATCGACAAGACCCGCAAAGTCCATGACGACTATATCCACGATTTTGTCTTCGATGATGGCCGCATCCAGAATATCACCCTTTTCGACAAGGCCAACATCGCCCGTAACAAGCTGCAAGTGATAAAGCAGTTTGAGCAGGTCGGGCTGCACGCCAATCGCTATGACGTGACGATCCTCGTCAACGGCCTGCCATTGGTGCAGATTGAGGTGAAAAAGCGAGGCGTTGCCATTCGCGAGGCGTTCAACCAAATCCACCGCTACAGCAAAGAGAGCTTCAACAGCGACAATTCCCTCTACAAGTTCATCCAGCTTTTCGTGATCTCGAATGGCACCGATACGCGCTATTTCGCCAACACGACCACGCGCGACAAGAACAGCTTCGACTTCACCATGAACTGGGCGAAGGCGGATAACGGGTTGATCAAGGACCTGAAGGATTTCACCGCCACCTTCCTTGAGAAGCGCACGCTGCTGAACGTGCTGCTGCATTATTCGGTCTTTGACGTGAGCAACACGCTGTTGGTGATGCGCCCCTATCAGATTGCCGCGACCGAGCGCATCCTTTGGAAGATCAAAAGCTCCTATAATGCGAAGAGCTGGAGCAAGCCGGAAAGCGGGGGCTTCATCTGGCACACCACCGGATCAGGCAAGACGCTGACAAGCTTCAAGGCAGCGCGGCTGGCAACCGAGTTGGACTTCATCGACAAGGTGTTCTTCGTGGTCGACCGCAAGGACCTCGATTATCAGACAATGAAGGAATATCAGCGCTTCTCGCCCGATAGCGTGAATGGCTCTGAAAACACCGCTGCGCTGAAGCGCAATCTGGCGAAGAACGATCAGAAGATCATCGTTACCACGATCCAAAAGCTCAACAATTTGATGAAAAGCGAAGGCGACTTGCCCGTCTATGGGGAGCAGGTGGTTTTCATCTTCGACGAATGCCACCGGAGCCAGTTTGGCGAGGCGCAAAAAAACCTCAAGAGGAAGTTCAAGCGGTTCTATCAGTTCGGCTTTACCGGCACGCCGATTTTCGGAGACGATATCGTTGATGGTAAACTGATCCGGAAGGGAAATGCTTCAGGATCAGAGACGACCGCAAGCGTCTTTGGCCGCGAGTTGCACTCCTATGTCATCACTGACGCAATCCGGGACGAGAAGGTCCTGAAGTTCAAGGTCGACTACAATGACGTGAGGCCAAAGTTCAGAGCCGTTGAGATGGAGCAGGATGAGGCCAAGCTCAGCGCGCCTGAGAACAGGAAGGCCTTGCTGCACCCTGAACGGATCAAAGAGGTTTCGCAGTATATCCTGACCAATTTTCGCCAGAAGACGCACCGGGCAAATCCCGGAGGGCGGGGGTTCAATGCGATGTTTGCGGTCAGCAGTGTGGAGGCCGCGAAGCTATATTATGAGCGGTTAAACGCGCTCCAAAAGTGCAGCGATAAACCGCTTAAGATTGCAACCATCTTCTCATTTGCGGCCAACGAAGAGCAGAGCGCTATCGGGGAAATCCGCGATGAGGGCTTCGATGTGTCCGCAATGGACAGCACTGGGAAGGAGTTCCTGAACGCTGTCATCCGAGACTATAACACGATGTTCGGAACAAGCTTCAGCACGGACGGGAACGGCTTCCAAAACTATTACCGCGATCTGGCAAACCGCGTGAAGTCGCAGGATGTCGACCTGCTGATCGTTGTCGGCATGTTCCTAACCGGCTTTGATGCGCCTTCTCTCAACACGCTCTTCGTTGACAAGAATTTGCGCTTTCATGGGCTGATTCAGGCTTATTCGCGCACCAATCGAATCTTCGATGCGACCAAGACCTTTGGCAATATCGTGGCGTTTCGTGATCTTGAACAGGCAACTATCGACGCGATCACGTTGTTTGGTGACAGCAACACAAAGAACGTCGTGCTGGAGAAGAGCTTCAAGGAGTATATGGAAGGCTTCTCGGACATTGCGTCCGGGGCGTCCAGCCGGGGCTTCAAGACAATTCTGACAGAACTGGAGCAACGCTTCCCTGATCCAAGCGAGATCGTGACGGAAGCGGACAAGAAGGATTTTGCGAAGCTTTTCGGCGAGTTTCTCAAGGCAGAGAACGTACTTCAGAACTTTGATGAGTATGTCGCGCTAAAAGCGCTAAAGGGCGTGAATCAAAGCGTCCGAGAGGAGGTTGAGGCTTTCAAAGCCCAACATCACCTAGAGGATGATCAAGTTGAAGAGCTGACTTCTGTATCGCTCCCAGCCGACCGCAAAATCCAAGACTACAAGTCGACTTACAACGACATTCGCGATTGGTTGCGTCGAGAGAAGGCTGCTGGTGAAAGCGATGCGTCGACGCTCGACTGGGACGATGTGGTTTTCGAAGTCGACCTCCTGAAGTCTCAGGAGATCAATCTCGACTATATTCTCGAACTAATATTCGCAAAGAATCGTAACACGAAAGATAAGAGTGATCTGATTGAGGAGGCCCGACGTGTCATCCGGGCGAGCGTTAGCAATCGGGCAAAAGAAAGCCTCATCGTCGACTTTATTAATCGGACTAACCTTGATGATATTGACGGCAAAGCGGGCATGATCGAAGCGTTCTTTGCATTCGCTCAGGAAGAGCAACGGCGCGAGTTTGAGAAACTGGTCGAAGAGGAAAATCTCAATCTAGAAGCAGCCAAGCGCTACATCACAAATTCGATCAAGCGTGAGTTCGCGACTGAAAATGGGAATGAGCTGAATGACGTGCTTCCGAAGATGAGTCCGTTAAACCCAGCTTACCTGACAAAGAAAAGCTCGGTATTCCTTCGCATGTCTGATTTTGTTACGAAATTCATGGGCGTAGGCGGCCAAATTTGACGGACGCCGCAAGCCGTTTACGCGGCAACTCACAGTATTCTTTGACGCCGCAAACTACGTCCGGACATGAGGCACACCAAAAAAGTGTGGGGTAAATTGTGGGGTAGAATATTTTGATTATCAAAATAATATTATAAAACAATTAATTGAACGCAAGGTTGTATTCAAGCCCTGCCACCAATTGCGCAGATTAACATCTTGCTTTTATTTATCTTTGTAAAAGTGTTTAAAAATCTTCCGTTATTTTCCTCTTTGTGATTTGCGCCTATTCTGCATCTCACGACGGTGGATAATGTTGGCGTCGTCGCGACATCCCCCAATTAGGTCCTGACTCCATTGCGCTTCGAGATACGCGCAACTTATGTGTCTGTTTTAGAGGCGTGTGGCTTAGCGCCGCTTTGCACCAAGTTGTCTGGCGATGATTTGGGCGTTCTTCTGACCCTGCCGCCACGCGCCACCAACGGTCACAGCAAGAGAATCATCACCGCCATCACCAGCAAAAAACAGACGATCTTCAACTGGTTGAGAGTAGATCTTCCGCGCATTCGCGTGGCCCACCGTCTGGTGGGGGTAAGAGCCTAAGGCGAGGGGGTCACCCTGCCAATTGGTCGAGCTTAATGCTTGCACGCGCACCTGTGTTCCAATCACGTTTTTGAGCACGTCCATAGCAAATGCCTCAAGCGCAGCAGCGCCTTCCGCGTGCAGGGCGCGCGATACAGGTCCCGGTATCAGGGCCGTAATCATCTGTTTGCTCGGGTCAACAAAGAGGGCATGGTATTGGCCTTGTTGGATATGGCTATTGGAGAGAGCATATTCGGGCAAGTCTGGCATGGGCGCGGGCAGAACCATGGCCACTTTTTCGAGGGCACCCATGGGCAAATTGGAAAGGGCGGTTTGTTTGTCGCTAGGTAGGGCAGGGTCAAACCGGATTGCACCAGACGCCAAAACGCCGGTGGGCACCGTGATGATGACCTTTCGAGCGGTCACCTGCCCAAAGCTTCCGATAGCGGTCACGCCGTGTGCACCATCCCAGCGCAGTGTCGAAACGGGGCTGCTCAGGCGAACTTCCAACCCATTGGCCAGGCCTAGTATGAGAGGCCCCATGCCGCCTGTGGGGATTAGGTCTTCGCCCGCTTCAAGATTGTAATAGCCTTGCAGCGAGACGAGGCTTGGGTCCTCGCCCATTTCCACGGCAAAGATATTGGCCACATGGCGCTGTGCAGGGGTAGGATTGGGAAGGGTTGCACCCAAGGCCCGATCATTGATGCGGGCAAAGGGCAGAAGTTGACGCATTTCCCAGGCTACAAACGCCTCTTTCGCGTCCTTCCACGATGGATTGTTAATAGGTGCGCCTTGATTGAAGATGTTGGCATTTTCAAAGCTGCTCTCGACGAGGCCAATGCCTGCTTCCCGCGCCAAAGGCACCAAGGGGTTGGTGGCTTTATTATGCAGCCAATAGGGGCCGCGATCAAACGCTCGACCCAAAGTTTGGGTATCGGTCAAAACGCGACCACCGATCCTGTCTCTTGCTTCGAAAATGATAGTTCGAACGCCAGCGGCTTTAAGCTGACGCGCCGCCGATATGCCTGCCACGCCCGCGCCGATAATGATCACATCGGTATCGGTGACTGTGCTGGCGCGGACCGAAAAAGCCACGGTTGAAGCTGCAAGGCCCCCGATTAGGGTGCGGCGATTAATGGCGGTCATTGGCCTCTCTCCAAAATATGATACTAATCTCGTGTTTGCAAATATGAGAATAATCTTGTATTGTCAACGCTGTTTTGATTGCGAGTTGAAATGATGACGGTTAACGCTGCGCCTAAAGCCAAAGCACCCAGCCAAGACCGAGGTCATCGCCGCGTAGGCAGCCTGTTGGATGCGGCAGCAGACTTGATTCTGGTGCATGGAGCGGAAGGACTAAAAATGGATATGGTTGCCAAGCAGGCAGCCGCCTCGCCCGGCACGCTCTACCAATTCTTTCCCAATCGCGCCGCCCTCTTAACCGCCTTGGTGGAAAGATTTGGTGCCGAGATTGAAGCGATTGCGCAAAGCAACCTGCAGCGCCAACTGGCCGTTCCACCGGGTTCAATTGAGCGGGCGGCCCGCGATTTTCTCGAACCATTTTTGATCTTTTATGAAGCCAATCCTGCTTATGTGGTTCTTGCAGAAGCTTCTGACCGTGTCTTTGCCGGGACAGGCTATACCTTTGGCGAAGATGACCAAGTTGCCCTTAACCTGCGGCAGGCGCTCCAACCCTTCATCGCGTCCGCCCATCAAACTCGGATCGAGACAGTGTGCAAACTTGTGATCACGACCGCGCATGCGGCCTTCTCGGCGGTTATTAAGCTTCCACCGGCCGCTAAAGACGATTGGCTGGCAGAGCTCGACGCGCTGATTATTGGCTATCTGCGCGGGCTGGTCTGACGCGGTGTAGGCGTCGAAAGGAGAATCGCAGCGCCGTGTTCCAATGCCCCAATTTCGGTCCCGCCTATCGCGCACGCACCCAAGTGACCAATTTCATATTGCCTATGGCCCTTTTCCCCTTCGGCTTTTGTCGGCCCCATGTGTAGAGGATGTTATCGTCGCCCGACTTAACTCGGGGGTGCAGATGGGTGCAGGCGGCATTATGCTGACGTAGACATGGCAATTTTAGGGAGAAGGCAAAATGTCGGAAATCTATCCTGTTTCGGATGATTGGAAGAAAAAGGCGTTTGTCACGGCGGACGGTTACAACGCTGCTTATGCCCAATCGGTCAGTGATCCGGATAGCTTCTGGCGACAAGAGGCCAAGCGCCTCGACTGGATGACACCATTTACCAAAGTGAAGAATACCAGTTTTCACGAAGCTGATTTCGGCATCAAATGGTTTGAGGGTGGCGCGTTGAACGTCTCGGTCAACTGCATTGATCGCCATTTGCCCGAACGCAAAGATGACATCGCCATCATCTGGGAAGGCGATGATCCGTCGCAGCAACGGCGGGTCACTTTTGGCGAGCTGCACGCCGAAGTATGCCTGATGGCCAACGCCTTGAAGGCTTTAGGCGCACAAAAGGGCGACCGCATCACCATCTATATGCCGATGATTCCCGAAGCCGCGATGGCCATGCTCGCCTGCACGCGCATTGGGGCAATCCATTCTATCGTATTTGGCGGCTTTTCGCCTGAAGCGCTTGCGGGGCGCATTCAGGATTGCGATTCCAATATTGTCATCACGGCGGACGCTGGCATGCGTGGCGGGAAGCTGGTGCCGTTGAAGCAGAATGTGGATGCGGCGCTGACGCATTGCGCGTCGGTCAAGGCGTGCCTTGTGGTGCGCCATGTCGGAAACGACATCGTCATGCAGGGGGAGCGCGATGTCTGGTATCATGATGTCCGCATGGGTGTCCCTAGCGATTGCGCGCCCGAAATCATGGGCGCAGAAGACCCGCTGTTCATATTGTACACGTCGGGGTCCACCGGAAAACCAAAGGGCGTGTTGCACACAACCGGCGGGTATCTGGTATGGGCAGCGATGACGCATCATTATGTGTTCAACTATACGCCGGGCGAAATATATTGGTGTGCCGCCGACATTGGCTGGGTCACTGGCCATAGCTATGTCGTGTATGGCCCGCTCGCCAATGGTGCGACGACCGTTATGTTTGAAGGGGTGCCTAATTATCCCGACCACAGCCGGTTTTGGCAAATTGTTGACCGCCATCAGGTCAATATTTTCTACGGTGCGCCCACGGCCCTGCGATCACTCATGCGTGAAGGCGATGCGTGGGTGAAGAAGACCTCGCGCAGTTCGCTGCGTTTGCTGGGATCGGTCGGGGAACCGATAAATCCTGAGGCATGGGAATGGTATTATCATGTGGTCGGCGAAGGGCGCTGCCCCATCGTAGACACCTATTGGCAGACCGAAACAGGCGCGACCATGATGACACCTTTACCGGGCGCGCACGCGTTGAAACCGGGCGCAGCGTCAAAGCCGATGTTCGGCGTGCAGCCGGTGCTTGTCGACGGCGACGGCACATTGCTGGAAGGCGCGACCGATGGCAATTTGTGTATCGTCGATAGCTGGCCGGGTCAGATGCGGACTGTGTGGGGTGATCATGAACGGTTTTTCCAAACTTATTTCACGACCTATCCCGGAAAATATTTCACTGGCGATGGATGTAGGCGAGATGCGGACGGTGATTATTGGATTACGGGACGGGTTGACGACGTGATCAATGTTTCGGGCCACCGCATGGGCACTGCCGAAGTCGAAAGCGCTCTCGTTGCCCATGCCAAAGTCGCTGAGGCGGCGGTTGTCGGCTTCCCGCACGACATTAAAGGGCAGGGCATTTACGCTTATGTTACGCTCAATGCGCATGAGGTGGAGTCAGCGGACATACGGGCTGACCTCATCAAATGGGTGCGCCATGAAATCGGCCCGATCGCAACGCCAGATGTCATCCATTTTGCCCCAGCTTTGCCGAAAACGCGGTCCGGAAAAATAATGCGCCGGATATTGCGAAAGATTGCCGAGGGGGATGTGTCTAATTTAGGAGATATCTCCACCCTCGCGGATCCGTCGGTCGTGGACAATCTGGTGCAATCAAGGTCCACCGCCGCATGACGGGCAACATCCTGATCGCAGAATTGACCCGGGACCACATGCGCCGCGTTCGGCATTTTGACGGATGATATCACCGCAGCTTGCATGGCGGACATTTTTTTAAGAGGATGACCCTGAAGGCTTCGTAGCATGTATCTTGAAGGTAGCGCGCGCCGCGTAAATCACCCCAGCTTTAGGCTGTTCCGCGTGTGAGCAGCCTGACCGGTACAGGGGCGATGCTTGGCGCTTCGCCTTTGAGCGCGGCGATTAACGCTTTGACCAGCATTTCGCCTGCTTGAACATAATCCTGCTCAATTGTTGTCAGCGGCGGCTGCGCATAAGCGCCCATCGCGATTCCATCAAACCCGATGACGCGCACATCCTTGCCTACGGCAATATCATGCTCGTCCAGCGCGCGCATGGCACCCAGCGCGATAAAATCATTCGCACAGAACAAGCCGTCGAACGCAATTTTGTCCCGGATGAGGCCCTGGACTGCGGCATAGCCTTGGTCTTCACGCACGGCGTTTTCGGGGAGCGGTGGGCAAATGGGCTGCATAGCCTTGGCCGACATGTGCGCCATATAGGTTGTCAGCCGGTCCTGAAACTGGGGCTGCTCGCTATGGGTGGGACCAATATAGGCAATATGTTTACACCCCTGTTGCAACAAATGGTCAATGGCCAGTCGTGCGCCTTGCACATTGTCGCTTTTGATCGAAATCAGGTCTTCTTTGCTGGCGCCCCAGCAGATCATCGGCGTTTTGTGCCGGGCATATTCGCCGAAAAACTGCCAACCTGCGATATTCTGACCGCTGCCAATGACGATGAGGCCATCGGCCTGTCGGCTGCCGGTGTAATTGGCAAAGAAATTTGCTGGGGAATCCTGAAATGAGATGATGAGATTATAGCCGCGTTCGGCGGCTGATGCCGCAATGCAGCCCAATAAAGACAGATAAAAAGGGTTTATTCGCGCTCTATTTTCACCCTGCCGACACAGGATGACAAGCGCGATCGAATATGTCTGCTGCGTGCGCAGGCGAAGGGCGTTGTGGTCAACCGAGTAATTGAGTTCGTTTGCGAGCGCGACGATGCGCGCACGCGTGGTTTCATTGACTTTCTTATCCCCGCGCAAGGCACGTGACACCGTGGGCTGCGATACCCCAAGCATGGCCGCAATTTGATGTGCGGTAATTCGTCCCTCTTTACCCATGCAGTGTGTTTAGCACTGGCAAGCGGTCAAGTCACGCAGTGAGGGCCGTTTCGGGCGCAACAAATGCAAGGTTGAGGCTTTCCGCAACGGCTTGGCTGGTTACTTTACCCTGATGCACGTTCAAACCCGCCAGCAAGCCGCGTCCGGTTTCTGTGCTGCTGTCCAGCGCCACAACGCCCTTCTGCGCAAGCGCTAGGCCATAAGGCAGGGTCGCGTTGTTGAGCGCGGCCGCGCTGGTCTGTGGGACGGCACCTGGCATGTTTGCAACGCAATAATGAATAATGCCGTCAACGACATAGGTGGGTTCGGCATGCGTGGTGGGGCGCGATGTTTCAAAGCAACCGCCCTGGTCAATAGCGACATCGACCAAGACCGCACCGGGCTTCATCCGCTTCAGCATTTCGCGGGTCACAAGGCGTGGAGCGCTTGCACCCGGAATAAGCACTGCGCCAATGACGGCGTCGGCAATGCTGATTTCATGGTCGATGGTTTCAAGCGTCGAATACCGCGTGCGTACCCGTCCGTTGAACATCTCATCGAGTTGGCGCAGGCGCGGGATCGAACGGTCAACGATGGTGACCTCCGCGCCAAGGCCAACGGCCATCCGTGCCGCATGCGTGCCAACAACGCCGCCGCCCAATACCGTGACGCGGCCAGCCGGAACACCGGGGACGCCGCCGAGCAATATGCCTGCGCCACCTTCGCTGCGGCGCATGGCTTGGCCAGCGGCTTCAATCGCGAGGCGACCGGCAACTTCGCTCATGGGTGCCAATAGGGGTAGGGCGCCACGATCATCGGTCACGGTTTCATACGCAATGGCGGTGCATCCGCTGGCGATCAGGCCCTTTGCTTGCTCTGGATCGGGTGCAAGATGTAAATAGGTGAAGAGCAATTGGCCGAGGCGAAGCTGCACCCATTCGCTTGGTTGAGGCTCCTTGACCTTAACGATCATGTCGCAACGCGCGAAAATTTCCTCGGCTGTTGCGGCGATTTCTGCCCCGGCGGCGCGATAGGCGTCGTCATTTGCCATGATGCCCGCGCCCGCGCCTGATTGCACCACCACCTGATGACCAGCGGCCACATATTCGCGCACGGCACCGGGGGTTAGGCCAACGCGATATTCATGAACCTTGATTTCGCTCGGGACGCCAACACGCATGATTTTTGCTCCTTAAAATATGTTGATAAAGATTAGCATTGTCGTGATGCCGAAACTCCGCAAAGATTCGACTTATCTGGACATTTGATGCATATATTCGTCGTATTTCTTGTATTGGATGAAAATAATATGCAACTTGATCGGGCGGACCGTAAATTATTGGGTGCGTTAGTGACAAATGGCCGCGCGACTCAGATGGAACTGGGTGATGCCGCTGGACTATCCCCAAGCGCGGCGGCGCGTCGGCAAAAAGCGTTGGAAGATGAAGGCATATTGCGCGGCTATCGTGCCGACGTGAACTTACGCAAATTGGGGTTAGGGGCGACAGTGATGGTGACAATCACCCTCGACAGCCAAAGCGAGGAGGCGATGGCTGCGTTTGAGGCTGCGGTTGTCAACAGTCCGTCGACCATCCGGTGCCACCTCATGAGCGGGCGGAATGATTATCTGCTGGTCGTGCGTGCCGCATCGATCGAGGATTATGAAATCATCCACCGGCAGGAAATTGCCCGCTTGCCTCGGGTCGCGCGGATCGAAACCGCATTTGCGTTGCGCGAAGTGGTAAACCGAGCCGTTCCTCCGCGACTTTTTGACACATAACACAGCTATAACATGGCTTAGAAAACGATGAGGTCATGAATTCCTGTGGAACTTGTCCGCAATAATCCTGTTTCAGTGTCAGGAAACGGAGATTTGCCATGGGAAGAACAGTTGGTATCAGCATTGGCGGTTTGATTTTGCTCGTCGTGGTCGTCGCAATTTTATTCTGATCCGGTCCTGCCCCTAGTTCGCTGATATCAGTGTCTTGTCTCAGACGGTGACTGTGACTGTTTTGTCACATCGCTTAAAAAGGACAATGGCATTGGCACAAAATTGCTTGCTTGGCGCACGCTTTGATGTTTGTGTGCAGTTGCACAATAAAGCGCTGGCAAAATAAATCTGACCATTGCGTGGGCAAATAGATTTAGCGGGAAGAGAACGGCATCTGCCGATAACGGCGCAGTGCGCGGATATCGGCCTAGTATCTACTGTACCTAAGAAGGGGTAAAATTATGCGTAATTCCATTTTGAAGCTGGCAAGCATGAGCGTCGCTATAAGCGCGATAGCAATGTCGGCACCTGCCTTCGCGCAAGAAGCAGATGAAGAAGCGGCTGGCCCAATCACCCTGACGGGCGGCGTGGCTGTTGTATCTGACTATCGGTTCCGCGGCGTTTCGCTTTCCGATAAGGACTTTGCAGTCCAGCCATATCTGACCGTAAAGCACGAATCCGGCCTGTACGTCGGTGCTTGGGGCTCCAATCTCTCCGAAAACGCAGGGGACGATGTTGAGGTTGACCTTTACGCCGGTTTTGCCGGTGGCGAAGACATGACATATGACATTGGCGCGACTTATTATCTCTATCCGGGTGTTTCGGGCCTCAATTATGTTGAATTCACTGGAAAGCTTGGTTCAACCTTTGGCCCGGCAACCGTCGGTGTGCAATTGAGCTATGTCCCAAGTCAGGATAATACTGGCAATGACGACAATATCTATTTTGGCACAAACGCTACCATCGCGCTGCCAAATTCCCCCATTTCGATTGTCGGATCAATGGGCATAGAAGATGGCGCGTTCACCGCTGGTAGCGAAAAAGTTGATTGGTCACTTGGCCTGACCGCCGCTGTTTCCGGTTTTACACTTGGCGCCTCTTATGTCGACACCAACCGCCGGACGATCTTCGCCCCCAAGGACAGCTCAGGCGGCGTTCTGTTCTCGGTAAGCTACGGCTTCTGATTCCGCTTTAAGCGTTTTCGGCCCTGCAAAAACGCGGGCTGATATAGAAAAGATACATGCCGGGCTTGACCTTTCAAGTCCGGCATGCGCTTATCTGTATTCCAAAAAACTGGTGAAAAACAATGTCTGTCAATCTTGCGAATTGGATCGCTGAGCACAAAATCGATGAGGTTGAGTGCATCGTCCCCGACATTAACGGCGTGCAGCGCGGCAAGGTTCTGCCTGCGAAGAAGTTCCTGTCATCTGTCCGTGACAAATCGCTGCGCATACCGGGCAGTGTTTTCATCTGCACTATTGATGGCCATTATCCCGAAGACATTGCGGACATTTGGGACAAGGATCCGGACAAAATCTTGATCGCTGATCCCGACACAATCTGCGTCGCGCCGGGCTTCAAATCACCGACTGCTTTCGTGATCGCCGATGTGCTGCATGGCGACGGAAGCGAGGTCGAAATCGCCCCGCGCACGATATTGAAAAAAGTACTCAACATGTATGCCGAGCGCGGGTGGAAGCCCATTATAGCACCTGAGGTCGAGTTTTACCTTGTGAGCCAAAATGTCGACCCCGACTTTCCATTAGTGCCGCCTACCGGCTCCAGCGGACGCGCAGAAACCGCAAGCCAGCCTTATGGGTTGGAGGCGATGAACGAATATGAGGACATTATCGACCACATCTATGATGATTGTGAGTTGATGGGCCTCGATATCGACACGATGATCCACGAAATGGGTGCAGCGCAGCTTGAGGTCAACTTCATTCATGGCGACCCGTTGAAGCTGGCGGACCAAGTGTTTCTGTTCAAGCGTACCGTCCGCGCAGTTGCCAAACAGCATGGCGTTTATGCAACCTTCATGGCGAACCCGATGGCAGGACAGCCCGGCAGCGCAATGCATATCCACCAATCGGTGGTTGACGCTGAAACTGGCAGAAACCTTTTCTCCAACGCCAATGGTAAGGACAGTGCGTTATTCCGCAGTTATATAGCGGGTCTCGTGAAGTTCATGCCGCAGATATCGCCGCTCTGGGCGCCTAATGTGAACAGCTTCCGCCGGATGCGGCCCGATAGCGCCGCGCCCATCAACGTCCAATGGGGCGAGGACAATCGAAGCTGCGGTTTCCGCGTGCCAATTTCGGACAAGGCCAACCGCCGCGTTGAAAACCGCTTGCCGGGCGCAGACTCCAACCCCTATCTCGCGATGGCGGCGTCGTTGGTCTGCGGCTATATTGGTATGGTTGAGCGGATGGTGCCTGCCAAGGCCATCACCGGCAGCGCCTATAACCGCGCCCGCACCTTGCCCCGCACGTTGGAGGCCGCGTTGGACCGGTTCAGCGCCTGCAAGCCCGTGCGGAATCTGCTTGGAGAAGAGTTTTTCGACATCTTCTACGCGGTCAAGGACTATGAATTGTTCAATTACCAGTCCGTGGTCTCGAGCTGGGAACGCGAGCATTTGTTATTGCGGGTGT
>Ga0208327_1000236_pt1 | contig 14618 bp, 1 predicted proteins | sample LakMenEpi26Jun08_FD_150733 | JGI IMG/M metagenome (GOLD analysis project Ga0208327, IMG submission 150733) | Freshwater microbial communities from Lake Mendota, WI - 26JUN2008 deep hole epilimnion (SPAdes) | ecosystem: Environmental > Aquatic > Freshwater > Lake > Epilimnion/Euphotic zone ...
CATCGCTGCTGGCGATTTCGGCGATCATCCTGTGGGCCGGATTTGCAGAGATTGATCAGCTCGTGCGCGCGCGCGGTCAGGTGATTGCGGTTGAGCGCACGCAGATGATCGAAGCCACCGATAATGGCGTGCTGGCCGAAATGTTTGTTCGCGAAGGGCAGATGGTTAAAAAGGGGCAACTGCTTGCGCGGTTGGACCAAAGCCGGGTCATGGCAGCCTATGACGATAGCCAGAATAAAGTAGCTGCGCTTAAGGCTGCGCTCGCAAGATTGCGTGCCGAAGTTTATGGTGAAGGCCTCACATTCCCACCTGAACTTGATGCGTGGCCCGTGTTTAAGGAAAACCAGAGGCAGTTGTTTCAGCGTCGACGTCAGGCGCTGCGCGAGGGCATTGGCGCGTTGGAAACAAACCGGAATCTTGCCGCGCAGGAATTGGCAATTTCCGAGCCGCTGCTGGCGTCCGGAGACGTCGGTCAGGCTGAAGTGATCCGTCTAAAGCGGTCTCGCGCCGAATTAGACGGTCAGATTGTTTCCTTGCGCAATCGCTTTTTTCAGGATGCCCAAGCCGAAATGGTGAAGGCAGAGGAAGATCTGGCCGCGCAAGAGGAATTGCTTCGCGAACGCACCGCTGTTTTGCAAATGACGGACTTGCGTGCACCGCTCGACGGGCAGGTGAAATCCATTGATGTCACCACCCCGGGTGCCGCAGTTCGGCAGGGTGAGCCTATCCTACAAATTCTTCCGACATCCGGAAATCTGATTGTGGAGGCTAAATATCTACCTACCGACGTTTCGTCGCTTCGGGTTGGTCTTCCGGCGACAGTGAAGCTCGATGCTTATGATTCCGGACTTTACGGCAGTCTTGAAGGCCGGGTGGACTATATCAGTCCGGACACGCTGACCGAGCCCGGCCCGCAGGGTTCGGAGACGGTTTATTATCGGGTTCTTGTGCGCCTCGATCCAAAATTAAACGCAGCGAGCAAAGTGAAAATTAACGCTGGAATGACCGCGACCGTCGAAGTTCGCAGCCGGACGCGCACCGTCCTTAGTTACCTCACCACTCCAATAACGAAAACCTTGGCCAACTCGCTTGGCGAACGTTGATAACGAATATCAGGGAATTAAAGCATGACTGACATTAACAACCAAAATCTTACATCAGATCACAATGGTCGCCAGGCTTCGTCGCAAAGCGTTGCTGTTCCCGACTATCCGTCGTCAGTTCAGCTCCCGGTCCAAGCGGTAGGCACTTTGGTTGATCCATTGGGTGTAAGTAAGCAGTCCAAAGGCAAGCGCCGGGGCAAGAAGGTGGCTCCGACCCAACAGGATTTGGCCTATGCAGATGGTCAGGATCAGTCTGCGAACGCAAAGGGCGAAGACAAGGCATCTGGCGGCGGCGGTAGCAGCCTTTTATATGTGGTCGGTGGTCTTGCTGTAGTTGGCGCCGGCTTGGCCCTAGCTGGAGGCAGCGGCTCGTCGCCCACTCCCGAACCTCCCAAGGATACAACGGCACCCACCGCACCTACGGTTTCGCTTCCAACCGACACAGGCAGCTCTTCCACTGATCGCATCACAAGCAACGGGCGCATCGATGTTGGTGGCCTCGAAACGGGCGCGACTTGGGAATATTCGACCAATGGCGGAACAAGCTGGCAGGCGGGCAGCGGGACAAGCTTTACACTCAGCGCCGGGACATATGCAGATGGATCAGTTTTGGTCCGTCAAAAGGATACCGCGGGCAATGTAAGCGCGACAGGTAAACCAGCCGGTGCCGTCACCGTTGACGCCACGGCACCTTCGGTGGCCACTATTGCGCAGGTCGCAGGGGATGGCACCGTCAGCGCTGCGGAAAAGGCTGCGGGTGTGACCTTGAGTGGTACAGGTGAAGCCGGTAGCAGTGTTTCTGTTGTTTGGGGCACGGTTACGAAGACCGCGACCGTCAATGCGTCTGGCGCATGGAGTGTCCAGTTTGCATCGACAGATGTGCCCGCCGATGGCGCAACGACAGTACGGGTCACATTGACCGATCTGGCCGGAAATGTATCTGCCGAGGCACAGCGGGCCGTAACTGTCGATACCAGTCTCCTCATTCAAGGTAATATCGTCGCTGGCCCGCTGGTTGCGGGCCACGGCCTGACCGTGTCCATTTTTACCAGCACAGGTACACTTCTTCAGTCAGGTGTCACCGTTGCAAATGACGGAAGTTTTTCGATCCGTGTGTCGGCAAAGCTTGGTGATGTGCTGATCGCGAAGGTTACCGATTCCGATACAGGCGCGGACTATTTGGATGAGGCGACAGGCGCCGCCAAAGACCTTAACGCTGCGCTGTTTGCCGCCGTGATCGTTTCGGACCTGTCTGCTCCAATTCAGGCGCAGGTTAACCCTGTGACCACTTTGGCGGCGATCAAGGCTGGTCTCAGTGCCGATGGCAGCGGGACTATCAGCAATGCTGATGCAGTTCTGAATGCCAATACACTTGTGGCAAAGGCCCTTGGCCTCGACAATGTGAATGTGGCCCCTGTCCCGACCAATGGCGGTAGCTATGCCCCGTCGGATGGATTGAGTTCAGGCGAAAAGCTTGGCGCAGTTCTGGCTGCGCTTTCCGGTCTTGACTCAACAAATGAAGGTAACTCGCAAACGTCTTTGACATTTTTGGCTGCACAGATCGGTGTTTCTGGTCAGGCGCTCAGCGCAGACGGCCAGGCGGCTCTTCTCAATGGCGCCGTAGCGGCCTCGCTACGTACCGATGGAAAGCTTGAGGCTGCAATTTCCAATCTGTTGGCAGCGACGCAGCAGTCAGTTGACCTGAGCATCGCATCTGTCGCGAGTGACAATGTCGTTTCCGCATCCGAACTTAATGGACTTGTCCTTACAGGAACTGTGGCAACAGGGGCAACTTCGGTGGTTCTCAGCCTTGGCAGTTGGACCGCAAATGCTACCATAACCGATGGAACTTGGTCATACGCCCTTTCCGCTTCTGACGCCTCTGCCTTGGGAGCGGATGGCGCAAAAATCTTGGTTGCCACGGCTGTATTGGGGCAGGGGCAATCCGTCACTTCGTCGCGGGCAATCCTGCTCGACACCGCTGGACCCGATGCCACCATCAATATGATTTCAGGGAATGATGTTGTCAATGTAGCCGACAAATTGGCTGGCGTGGTCATTTCCGGTACTGCCGAGGCAAAATCATCCATTCGGTTGAATTGGGGCGGCGCGGAGTTATCGACGCAAGCTGACCTTGCTGGTGTCTGGACGTTGACGGTTCCGTCCGCTCAAGTGCCAGCGACCGGAAACACGACTGTCTCAGTCGTTGCAACCGACGTTGATAACAATGCTGGGCAGGCTGTAACCCGCAATGTCTCCGTCGCTACGACGCCGCCTAAAAAGCCAACCATTGATGTGCTGAGCCAAGATGACGTGCTTGGCGCGCCTGAAGTTGTAAATGGCATTGATTTGACTGGGATGACTGATCCTGGGGTTAAAGTCCTTCTCAGTTGGGGAAATGGCGCTCAATATTCAGCCGTTGCCAACGATCTTGGTGAATGGAAGATCCCCCTTTTAGCCTCTGAGATTCCGGCGCAGGGCATGCGCTCTATCACGGTCCAAGCGGAAGATTCTGTTGGTAACTTGAGCGATATTGCAACGCGAGATGTTACTCTTTATGGCACCCTTACTGCGCCTGTTATTCTGCCCGTCATGGGCGACGACGTAGTCAATGCTGCTGACAGTGCAAACGGGATAGCGTTGAAAGGCCTCGCCCCGGCCAATGCCCTGGTTCGCATCGTCTGGGGATCCGCAACTGCGACGGTGGAAGCCGATCCGCTTGGGAATTGGACCGCGCAATTTGATCTTGCGGATCTTCCGGCAGACGGAAATACGACAATTACGGCAACAATCGTTGATGCATCGGGCGCTAAATTTGGTTCTTCGAGCCGGCCAGTTGTAATTGACACCACCAGCCCAGACCCAGTTTTGATCAATACGGTAGCGCAGAATAACGTTGTGAATGCGCTGGAAAAGTCTGCTGGTGTTGTTGTGTCAGGCACAGCAGAGGCGGGCAGCAAAGTAGATGTAACTTGGGGTCTATCCGCGAAAACTACCAATGCGTCTTCGACGGGTGTTTGGACCGTAACATTTGCGGCTGGGGATGTACCGGCCGATGGTTCGACGACGATTATTCAAGCAAGGGCAACAGATTCTGTTGGCAATATCAGCCCAATTTCGACGCTTCCTATCACGATTGACTCGGACGTTCCATTGACGCCTAACGTCAGCTTGGAGGTTGATACAGGACAGTCTCCTTCGGATCAAATCACGAAGAACGGTAACTTCAGGGTTCTTGGTGTGGAGCCTGGCGCAAGCTGGAGCTATTCTTCCGATGGCGGTGCAAGTTGGGAACCTGGAAGCGGAACGACCTTCCTTCTTGATGATGGTAAATATGCAATTGGACAGATTCGGGTGCGGCAGACTGATGCTGCCGAGAATGAAAGCGTCGCATATTCAAATGCTACTGCCATTCAGATTGATACCGGCGCAGAAGATCTCGTGATTGACGACGTCGCCCGTAATAATGTTGTCAACCTTGCCGACAAGACGGCGGGCGTCACAGTAACGGGCATGTTTGAGGCTGGCTCTTCTGTCGTTGTGACTTGGGGTTCAGTGGTTAAAACTGTCGCACCCGTTGGCGCGGACGGGAAATGGGCGGTCACATTTCTTTCTTCCGAAGTACCTGCGGATGGTAGTCGTTCAATTTCCGTAACAGCGACCGATGTTGCAGGAAACAGCATAACCCCCCCAGCAACGCCTATTACAATCGATACGGATGCTCCAAGCGCGCTGGGTTTACAACTATCTGACACCGGGTCGTTGGATACGGACGGCGTTACCAAAGACGGTACTGTCAACATTAGCAATTTAGAGTCAAACGGCGACTGGGAATATTCGATCAACTCAGGTGAAACCTGGAGTGAAGGCTCGGAGACCAGCTTTGGATTGCTCCAAGGCGTCTATGAAGCAAACACCGTATTGGTGCGTCAAAAGGACGCCGCTGGAAACATCGGCGCAAGCTCGCCCATAACCAAAAAATTGGTTGTGGACACGTCTGCCCTTGGCTTGTCGATATCGCAGGTGGCGAATGACGGTGTTGTTAACATTGCCGAGCAAGCAAGTGGGGTCGCAATTTCCGGCTTTGCGGAAGCCAATGCGTCTGTTCTCGTCACTTGGGGCGCGGTGAGTAAGACCGTCAACGCCGGACAAGATGGTGCTTGGTCCGTTGATTATCTGCCATCGCAGGTTCCAGTCGATGGCCAATATGACATCCAAGCAGTTCAAACCGATATTGCGGGTAATGTCAGCGACGGAGTTATTCGCCTCCCTGTTTCGGTTGATACAGTGCGTCCTTCGGCCCCGCAGATCGCGGCGGTTTCAACGAACGACATTGTCAACGGTGCAGAAAAGCAAGCGGGTGTTTCGGTTTCCGGAACCGCTGTTGCAAACGGTAAGGTCGTTGTGCAATGGGGTTCCGCGTCCAAGACAGTAGACGCAGATGGCAATGGAAATTGGTCTGCCCTTTTCAGTGCATCGGACATACCGGCAGATGGATCGACGGCCATTACCGCAACGGTCACAAACGGCATCGGAAATACGAGTGTGGCTTCGTTGCCGCGCACTGTGTTGATAGATACCATTGTTGCGGCACCATCCGTTGCTACTGTGTCTGGCGACGGACGTGTAAACGCAGCCGAGAAAACTGCTGGCGTAACGGTTAGCGGTCTTGCCGAGGCTAATTCAACAGTGGCTGTTAGCTGGGGCACTAAGGTCCAAACTGTGTCATCAAATCAGGCTGGCCAGTGGTCTGCGAACTTCAGTTCGGCTGACATACCATCCGATGGAAGTTCTCCGATTACCTCGTCGATTACTGTGTCGGTGACCGACGCGGTTGGAAACAAATCCAATGAGGTCAACACGCCGGTTGTGATTGACACGCGGGCGCCGGATAATACACAAATCAGCGCTATCGCCGGTGACGACATTGTTACGTTAGCGGAAAAAACCGCTGGCGTGGTGGTGTCCGGACGCGCAGAAGCGAGGGCCGTCGTTACGGCTACATTTGGCGGCCGTTCTGAGACCGTGAATGCGGATGCCGCTGGCAATTGGTCAGCAACATTCGCAAGCACCAACGTTCCTGCAGATGGTGACCGACTGGTGGCCGTCACTGCAACGGATGCGGCTGGTAATATCAGCGCTACGGCCAGTCGATTGATCACGGTTGCGACGGCGCAAACATCAGCGCCAGTTATCGCAGTCATCGCGGGCGATAACGTGGTTGGTGCATCGGAAAAAGCCGCCGGTGTTCGCGTTTCCGGTGTGGCCGTTGCCGATAGCGCCGTCATAGTGGCATGGGGCAGCAATCCCGGCAAAACTGTAACTGCCAATGCGCAAGGTAGTTGGACTACAAGTTTTGGGAGTGCCGATATACCAGCCGACGGTGTCTACACGGTGACAGCAACGGCAAATGGCGTAACCGGTTCGCGGCAAGTTAATGTGGATGCGACGCCTCCCGCAGCGCCTACGCTGGTAACGGCGGCGGCTGCTCAAAACCTCGCCATTGCAACCGGGTCGTCTGGTGCGGTAACTGTGTCTGCAGAGGTGGGCTCGTCCATCCTCGTTGTGTTTACAACTGCTAACGGAACCATCTCCAAACCTTTGACGGCAACTGGCGCAACGCAGGCTGTTGTTTTGACGGCGAACGATCTGACGGCGTTGGGTAATGGCATTGTGAATGTGTCGGCTACCGCCAGAGAAGACGTTAGCGGCAGTAGCCAAAGTAGCACGGCGAGCTTTGTGATCGATACGGTCGCACCGGCCGCAGCTCAGCTGTCTGTCGTTGAAACGGATCAGGTTGTGGACATTCTGGAGCAGGCGCAAGGCGTGACCTTCGCGGGTACGGCGGAAGCCAATGCGCAGGTTGTGGTCCAATGGGGTGCATCGTCCAAGACTGTAAATGCGAATGGCACTGGCGCTTGGTCTGCCGTGTTCACATCAGCGCAGGTGCCTGCAGATGGGGCTCGAACCGCCACGATAACAGTGTCAGACGCGGCAAACAATGTGGCCTCTTCAACAGCCACGGTTCAGGTTGCGGCGACGCCATATATGGCGTTGACCAAAGGGGCCGAGCTTATCGTAACGAAGGACATTTTTGCATTATCGGCCAATGAGGTGAGCGCCACTTCTACGAGCATTACCATTTCCGGTCTGACAAATGGCGCATTCCGCAAGGGTGGGTTGGCTATCACCCAATTTACGCTCCAAGATGTCCAAGATGGACTGGTAACATTTGTACATGACAACTCTGTCAACGCACCGACCTTTAACGTGGCGGTGAGTGACGGCACAATTTCCTCTGTGGCGAAGGCCGCTCAGATTTTCTTTGTACCGACCAGCCTTTCTTTGAACCTTGATGATAGCCTGACGGGCACGACCGGGTCCGATCTTTTGATTGGTGGGTATGGCAATGACACCATCAGAGGTGGCCAAGGCAATGATGTCTTTTATGGTCTTGGCAGCGGGATTACGCAGGGCCTTGATAATGACATTTTTGTCTGGGGATCGGGTGATGCCGGCCTTGGTGCTACCGATGTCATCCGGGACTTTACCGCGTGGAATGGCACAAGCGGTGACAAGCTGGACCTCAGGGCTTTGCTCGTGGGATATCAAGCTGGCACATCCGACATATCTCAATGGATCTCCGTGCAGAATGGAGTGACCCTGCCTGGTGCAACAGGTTGGGATGATGGGAAAACGGGCACCCTTTTGACCATTGATATCGATGGTGCGGGGGCAGGGACCGTCACGCAGACCATTTTCTTAGAAAATGTATCCCTAACGACGACAAATCCCAATCAACTCATCTCTGGTGGTGTGATTTTGGCTTAATATATTTTTGGGGGCCGCTTAGGCGGCCCTAATAACTATCGGCTTAACAAATATAAGAATAAAAAGTGTTGAAGCTATTATTACGCATAGTCTTTAATATTTACTCAGGAACCCAACATGGCGCAAAATTTAAATGGATCGAATGTAGCTCCTGCTAAGAATATTGTTAAAGTCAATATTCTTAGGGCGAATGTAAAGCAAACCAAAGTCATTGATACTGACATTGTTTTCGTTCTTGAGGATGGTCGAACCGTTTTCATCCGGGATGGCGCGGTCCAGTCTCTTCTGGATAACGGCTTTTCTGTTGAGTTTAGCGATGGCGATCAAGTGACGGGACAGGAGTTGCTGCAATCCGCAGGTTCTGCCGAGATTTCCTCAGTTGCTTTGACGGGGCCTCAGGCGTCATCTGATAACAACGCGATTGTGGTGCAAGCGCCGCAAGCAACCGGGACGTCAGCGGCTGCGGCGCCGTCCTCGGGTGGCGGATTAAAGACCTGGCTGGCCATTGGGACACCATTGGTGGGCGGCGTGTTGGGGGGGGTCCTTGGCGGCGGCGGTGGCGGTGGTTCAGCGGCGACGGGCGGCGGCACTGACACCACGGCAAACGTGAAGCCAGCGACACCGGTGATCAACGTCGTCGCCAATGACGATAAAGTCAACGCAGCCGAGAAGGACGCGACTGCCGGAGTTGCTGTAAGCGGGATCGCGGAGGCCAATGCAAGCGTAACTGTTAACTGGGGTAGCACGTCCAAAACGGTAACGGCGGATAGTGCAGGCCGTTGGTCGGCAAGTTTTGCAAAGGCAGAAGTGCCCGCAGATGCCGCAGGTACAACGATCAGCGCGATTGTAAAGTCGACCGCAGGCGTTTCAAGCGACCCGGCAACGAGGACCGTGCAGATTGATGCAACGGCGCCCGATGCTCCTGTAATTGCAGGTTCTGCTGCAGAACGCATTGTTGGTCCGACAGAGAAGGCGACTGGGGTTGAATTTACCGGGACAGCAGAAGCAGGTAGCACTGTTACCGTAAGTTTTGCTGGGGTCAGTAAAACTGACGTTGCTGATGCGGGTGGTGGATGGTCTGTCAAATACAAACCGAACGAAGTTCCCAACCCTGTTCCTACCGCGTATCCCGTGACGGCAACCGCACGCGATGCGAACGGCAATATGTCAGCAGCTTCAGCCATCAGCAATGTTAAAGTTACGCCCGCCATTGACGTGTTGGGTCAGATTGTGGCTGGCCCCGTCCAATCCGGCAACGGCCTGTCGGTCGACATTTATCGTGCCAACGGGACGCTTCTCGTTTCGGGTATCAAGGTAAACGCGGATGGTAGCTTCATTGCCAAAGAACTGCCTATCGTGGCAGGAGATGTGATTTTTGCACGGGTCGTAGATAGCACGACCGCAGCGGATTATCTCGACGAAGCAACTGGGGTCGCGACAGATCTTAACGCTGTTCTGCTCGCCGTAACGGTAGTGGAGGGCACATCGGTTACGATGAACATCAACCCGCTGACGACCATCGCGGCGATCAAGGCTGGTTTGGCGGCAGACGGAAGTGGAACGATTGCGAACGCAGCGGCGGCAACAAATGCCAACACCGCGACTGCACAAGCCTTTGGTCTTTCGGGGATTGATATCACGACAACGTCTGTCGTCGCGACAAACTCAGATGGCTACAACCCGGACGATGGTTTAACACCTGGTGAAAAGGTTGGCGCGGTCCTGGCTGCCCTGTCAGGCCTAGATAGCATAAACGCCGGGAACAGTCAGACGACGATCACTAACCTCAGCCAGTCAGTCAATGTCGATGGCAACAAAGGCCAGCTTGATAACCCAGGTCAAGTGTTGCTGATGCGCGGGGCCACTGCGGCCGAAGACAAGGTCCAAGGTTCGCTGCAAAACTTGATCTCCGATAGCTTGGCGGCGTCGTCACCTGTTACGCAGGTGACAATTAACGCAATTGCCACAGATAATATCATCGCCGGGACTGAGGTCGCTAACCTCACTCTTTCGGGTACGGTTTCTTCGGGCGCTACGGGCGTTACGGTTCTAATGGGAACCAAGACATCTGAGGCGAGCGTCAGCGGCACTTCATGGAGCTACACGCTTTCCGCTGCCGATATTTCCGCGCTTGGTGCAGATGGTGTGAAGGTCATTCAGGCACAGGCCACGTTGCCAAATGCGGCATCGGCCACCGCCTCGCGTCTGGTCACGCTTAAAATTGCACCGCCTGCTGCGCCCTCGTTAAATGTGGTTTCGGGCGACAATGCAATTAACAGTGTGGAAAAGACAGCAGGTGTTGCCTTTGCCGGTACAGGTGAAGTCGGCAGCACGGTGTTTTTGACATTTGGCAGTGTCACCAAAAACGTGCTCGTTGACGCTGCGGGGACATGGACAACGGCATTTTTGGCGTCTGAAATCCCGGCCGATGGCAATTCGTCTGTTTCGGTGCTGGCAAAAGATTCGTTTGGCAACTCCAGCGCCGCGGAATCGCGTTCGATCCAGATTGACTCTTCCGCACCGGGCCTGCCGATCATTAAGCTGGTGGCGGGCGATGATCTGATCGGTCCGTCGGAAAAGCTTGCGGGTGTCCAGATTCAGGGTACGGCCGAAGCGCTAGCCAATATTAGCCTCACATTTGGCAATTTTGTGCGCACAGCGAAGGCCGATACATTGGGCAATTGGAGCGTCAGCATTCCCAGTTCGCAAGTGCCCGAGGTCGGCGAAATTTTGGTGACTGTTACACAATCTGACGCTGCGGGCAATGTAAGCGCAGCAGGGACACGCACGGTGACAGTCGACGCGCAGCCGCCGGCAAAGCCCGTCATTCTGAACGTCGCAACGGACAACATCATCAATGCGGCGGAAAAGCAGGCCGGAGTTTTCATCCGCGGTACGGCGGAGCCGAATGCGTCGATCGATATCACTTTTGGGACGATCAGCCGCACTGTCAAAACTGCCGCGACCGGCACATGGAGCGCGTCGTTCACGCCTGCACAGATCCCGGCAGACGGCACGGCAAATGTGACCGCGATTGCGACCGACGCCTCGGGCAATGTCGGTGAAGCCGCCACCCGTAGCTTCACCATTGATACGGTTAACCAGAATCTGACAATCGCCCCCGTTGCGACGGACAATGTTATCAATGCTGCTGAAAAGTCGGCGAATGTAACCGTCACTGGGCAAGCAGAACCGGGTGCCAATGTCGTGGTAACATTGGGTGGAATCTCGCGGCCCGCCTCGACCAACCAATCTGGTGTTTGGGTTGCCACTTTCTCGACTACGGAAATTCCTAACGACACAAATCTGACCACGGTTACGGCGCAATCAACCGACCAAGCTGGCAATATCAGTGACGTGGCGAAGCAAGATATCCGCATCGACACTGTCGTGCCCGGTACGCCTGTGATTTCCACAGTGGCGGGTGACGATCTGATCAACGTGACAGAACGCGCTGGCAACATCACCGTCAATGGCACGGCGGAGGCGGGTTTAGCGGTTCGTGTAACATGGAATGATATTGTCAAAAATGTTACCGCGAGCACGCTTGGCGCTTGGAGCGCAATCTTTACGAGTGCCGAACAACCATCCGACGGCATCTCCACCATCACGGCGCGGGCGACCGATGCTGCGGGTAATGCCAATGCGGTGGATGGCACGCGCAGTGTAACCACGCTGACCGCGGCGCTCCAGCCTCCTATCATTGATGAGGTTGCGGGTGATGACAGGATCAGCATTGCCGAACGTGCGGCCGGCGTCACGGTGACTGGCAAGGCGAGCGCCAATGCAAAGGTCGAGGTGACATTTGGATCAACAACGCGTGTCGTCGATGCGAATGGGTCGGGTGTCTGGACGGCCAATTTTACGACTAGTCAAGTCGCGGCAGAGGGTGCAGCGCGTTCCATCACGGCGTTTCAAACCGATGTGAGTGGCAATGTCAGCGGCACGAGGACCCGCAATGTAGAAGTGGACCTGACCGAGCCCCAAATTCCCGTGATCATCTCGCCAATAGCCGTTGATAACATTATCAATGCGGTGGAAAAAAATGCCGGGGTTACCATTTCAGGGACTGCGCCAATCTCCACCGTAGTGGAGGTCAGAATCGGCGGCGGCACCCCGAAATCGCTGACGAGTAGCGGCACTGGCGTCTGGTCGGTCACTTTTGCCGGCGGTGATATTCCAGCGGATGCGACGGGCGTCGTTATTGAGGCGCGCACCATTGATGCTGCCGGAAACCCAAGTGTTTGGGTCGGCGCGCCTCCTGTAATAATTAACACTGTCCCGGTCGCTGCGCCGACTGGTCTTGATTTGGATGCCGTCGATGACACGGGTTTGAGCAATAGCGACAATGTAACCAACCAGACGTCTGCCCTCACGATCAGTGGCCAAGCCGAGGCCAATACCCGCGTTGAGTTGTTCAACGGCGCGACCTCGCTTGGCAGCACAACTGCAGACGCATCTGGTGCATTCAGTTTTGATGTGACACTAGCCCCTGGCGCGCGCGCGATCACCGCCAAGGCAATAGACGCTGTGGGCAATGTGAGCGCAGCATCTGCTGCACTGGCCATAACGGTCGACGCGACAGCACCCGCTGCGCCGAAGGGGTTCGATCTTGCCACTGCCCCTCAACTGTCTGCGATTACAAGCGGCGCTGGCGGCTTTGTGATCAACGGCGCATTGGCAGATGACCGTTCGGGCTTCTCCGTAAGCTCTGCGGGCGATGTGAACAATGATGGCTTTGACGATCTGATCATCGGGGCACCTGACGCCGACCCGAACGGGAACATTTCCGGCGCGAGCTATGTGGTGTTTGGCAAGGCTAATAATAGTACACCGGTTAACCTCTCGGCGATTGCAAGCGGCATAGGCGGCTTTGTGATCAACGGCGCATCGGTAGATGACAATTCGGGCTTCTCCGTAAGCTCTGCGGGCGATGTGAACAATGATGGCTTTGCCGATCTGATCATCGGGGCAACAGGCGCCGGCGCGAGCTATGGCGTGAGCTATGTGGTGTTTGGCAAGGCTAATGGAACGGCGGTTAACCTCTCCGCGATCGGCACTGGCGGCTTTGTGATCAACGGCGCATCTGCAGATGTCGGTTTGGGCCGCTCCGTCAGCTCTGCGGGCGATGTGAACAATGATGGCTACGACGATCTGATCATCGGGGCAGATCGCACCAACGCGAACGGGACCAGCTATTCCGGCGCAAGCTATGTGGTGTTTGGCAAAGCTAATAATACGGCGGTTAACCTCTCGGCGATCGGCACTGGCGGCTTTGTGATCAACGGCGTATCGGCAGATGACCGTTCGGGCTACTCAGTCAGCTCTGCGGGCGATGTGAACGGCGATGGCTTCGACGATCTGATCATCGGGGCACCTAACACCGACCTGAACGGGAACAGTTCCGGCACGAGCTATGTGGTGTTTGGCAAAGCTAATAATATGTCGGTTAACCTCTCGGCGATTGCAAGCGGCACTGGCGGCTTTGTGATCAACGGCGCATCGGGAGAGGACAATTCGGGCTTCTCAGTCAGCTCTGCGGGCGATGTGAATGGCGATGGCTTGGATGATCTGATCATCGGGGCACCTAACGCCGACCCGAACGGGAACGCGTACGCCGGCGCGAGCTATGTGGTGTTTGGCAAGGCTAATAATACAGCGCCGGTTAACCTCTCGGCGATTGCAAGCGGCACTGGCGGCTTTGTGATCAATGGCGCATTGGCAGATGACCGTTTGGGCCGCTCAGTCGGCTCTGCGGGCGATGTGAACGGCGATGGCTTGGACGATCTGATCATCGGGGCACTTTACGCCGACCCGAACGGGAACCAAGACGCCGGTGCAAGCTATGTGGTGTTTGGCAAGGCTAATGGCACACCGGTTAACCTCTCGGCGATCGGCACTGGCGGCTTCGTGATCAACGGCGCATCGGCATCTGACCGTTCGGGCTTCTCCGTCAGCTCTGCTGGCGATTTGAACAATGATGGCTTTGACGATCTGATCATCGGGGCACCTTACGCAGACCCGAACGGGAGGAACAATTCCGGCGCAAGCTATGTGGTGTTTGGCGGTAATTTCACCGGGGCTGCTCCGACCGGCCTCAATCTTGCTGCTGCCGATGACACGGGGCCGAGCAATAGCGACAATGTTACCAGCCAGAGCTCGGGCTTGACGATCACAGGCCAGGCCGAAGCCAATGCCCGCGTTCAGTTGTTCGACGGCACGACCTCACTAGGTACGACAACAGCCAGTGCAGCCGGCGCATTCAGTTTTGATGTGACGCTCGACCCTGGCACACGCTCGATCACCGCCAGAGCAACCGACGCAGCAGGCAATGTCGGAGCGGCGTCTGCTGCACTGGCCATAACGGTAGACCCGACAGCGCCTAATGCGCCTACTGGTCTTGATTTGGCTGCGGCGGATGACACGGGGGCAAGCAATAGCGACAATGTTACCAGCCAGAGCTCAGGCTTGACGATCAGTGGCCAGGCCGAGGCCAATGCCCGCATCGAGTTGTTCGACGGCACGACCTCGCTTGGCAGGGCAACTGCCAATGCCTCTGGCGCATTCAGTCTTGATGTAACGCTTGCTGCGGGCACGCGTGCTATTACTGCAAAGGCGACTGACGCTGCGGGCAATGTGAGTGCGGCGTCTGCTGCACTGACCATAACTGTCGATGGCACAGCT
>Ga0208327_1000237_pt1 | contig 14618 bp, 14 predicted proteins | sample LakMenEpi26Jun08_FD_150733 | JGI IMG/M metagenome (GOLD analysis project Ga0208327, IMG submission 150733) | Freshwater microbial communities from Lake Mendota, WI - 26JUN2008 deep hole epilimnion (SPAdes) | ecosystem: Environmental > Aquatic > Freshwater > Lake > Epilimnion/Euphotic zone ...
CAGGGCATGACCGGCGCGACGGGTACATTCCATACCGAACAGGCGCTGGCTTATGGATCGCAGATGGTTGGTGGCGTGACCCCCGGCAAGGGCGGAACGACGCATATAGGACTGCCGATGTTCGATACGGTGCTTGAGGCGAAGCAAGCGACCGGAGCGGATGCGTCGGTTGTGTATGTACCACCGCCCTTTGCTGCGGACTCCATCTTGGAAGCCATCGACGCGGAAATCCCGCTGATCGTCTGCATCACTGAAGGCATTCCGGTGCTCGACATGGTGAAGGTAAAGCGCGCGCTTTCGGGTTCAAAATCGCGCCTGATCGGTCCAAACTGCCCCGGTATATTGACGCCAGGCGAATGCAAAATCGGTATCATGCCCGGCAGCATTTTCTCGGCAGGGTCGGTGGGCGTTGTGTCGCGTTCGGGCACATTGACCTATGAAGCCGTGTTCCAGACAACAGCCGAAGGGCTTGGCCAGACCACTGCGGTCGGCATTGGCGGCGACCCTGTCAATGGCACCAACTTCATTGATTGCCTTGAATTGTTCTTGGCCGACGATGCCACCAAGTCGATCATCATGATCGGTGAAATCGGCGGCAGCGCAGAAGAAGAAGCAGCGCAATTCTTGATCGACGAAGCCAAGAAGGGCCGTAAAAAGCCAATGGCGGGCTTTATCGCCGGACGCACTGCGCCTCCAGGCCGCCGTATGGGCCATGCAGGCGCAATCGTTTCGGGTGGCAAGGGCGACGCCGAAAGCAAGATTGCAGCAATGGAGGCCGCGGGCATCCGCGTGTCGCCATCGCCATCCTTGCTCGGCAAGACATTGGTCGAAGTGTTGAAGGGTTAAGAATTAATGCGCCTAACGAAACTCTCCTGTGTTCCCCGGCGCAGGCCGGGGTCCAGCCGAGTAGAGAAGGCGATGTTGTTTGGTTTTTGTAGTTTTGGCTCTGGGCCCCAGCCTTCGCTGGGGCACGCAGGGGTTTAACAAAAGATGGATCAGCCGGGTTATGTTTACATCATGGCCAACAAGCGGAACGGCACGATCTATCTCGGTGCCACGAGCCAGTTACAACAAAGGTGCTTTCAGCATCGCAACGGCTTGATTGATGGCTTTACCAAGCAATATGGGTGCAAAATACTTGTTTGGTATCAGCGGTTTGAAAATTTGCACGATGCACGGCGGCGCGAAGTGCAGATGAAAAGTTGGAAGCGGCTCTGGAAGCTGCGTGAAATTGAAAAGATGAAACCCGATTGGGCTGATCTGTACGAGTCATTAGTTTAAGGCTGGACCCCGGCATTCGCCGGGGCACACGAGGTGTTTTATGGGCGTAGAAAACCAGGATTTCGAAATAGAGCGCGGGCCGAGCTGGGAACGTGCCAACTGGCCATTGTCGGCGACCGACGATTTGACCGCGTCGCTTGACCCCACGCAGATGGCGGTCGAAGTAAAGGCGGCGGCAAAGGCGGCGGGCAAGCCGATGGCGGAGGCCGATGCAGTGGCTGCTGCGAGCGATTCCATCCGCGCAATGATGTTGGTGCGCACGTACCGCGTCCGTGGTCATCTGGCCGCCAATCTTGACCCGCTTGGCCTGTCGAAGCAGGAAATACCTGCTGATCTGACGCCCGAATATCATGGCTTTTCCGGCGCCGACCTCGACAAGCGTGTCTATGTCGGCGGCACGCTTGGCCTTGAATGGACCACGGTCCGCGAGCTCGTCGATACGCTGCGCGCCAATTATTGTGGGCCGGTGGGCCTTGAATATATGCATATTTCCGATGTCGAAGAGCGCCGGTTTCTGCAAGAACGGATGGAAGGCAAGGATGCCGCTATCCAGTTCACGCCAGAGGGCAAGAAGGCCATTCTCGGCAAGGTCATCGAAGCCGAGCAATATGAGAAATTCCTTGGCCGCAAATATGTCGGCACGAAGCGTTTCGGTCTTGATGGCGGCGAATCGATGATACCGGCGCTGGAAGCTGTTATCAAATATGGCGGTCAGCTTGGCGTGCGTGAAATCGTCTATGGTATGCCACATCGTGGCCGCTTGAACGTGCTCGCCAATGTGCTGGCCAAGCCATATCGCATCATCTTCCACGAATTTTCGGGCGGCAGCGCCAACCCCGATGATGTCGGTGGCTCGGGCGATGTAAAATACCATCTTGGCACCAGCACCGACCGCGAATTTGACGGTATCAAGGTGCATATGAGCCTTGTGCCGAACCCGTCGCACCTTGAGGCCGTAAACCCCGTCGTCTTGGGCAAAGTGCGCGCCAACCAGACGGCGCGCGACGACTTGGGCAAGCATGAGCAAGTGTTGCCCGTACTGCTGCACGGCGATGCCGCCTTTGCTGGGCAGGGCATTGTGTGGGAATGCCTGGGCTTCTCCGGCATTCGTGGTTATAATACCGGTGGTTGCTTGCACTTCATCGTCAACAACCAGGTCGGCTTTACCACTAGCCCGCAATATGCGCGGTCATCGCCTTACCCTTCCGACGTTGCAAAGGGTGTTCAGGCGCCGATTTTCCACGTCAATGGCGATGATCCCGAAGCGGTGACGTTCGCGTGCAAGATTGCCATCGAATTCCGCCAAACATTCCACCGCGACATCGTGATCGACATGTGGTGCTATCGCCGCTTTGGCCATAATGAAGGCGATGAGCCCAGTTTCACGCAGCCATTGATGTACAAGGTCATCAAGAACCACCCGGCCGTAAGTGCTCTTTACGCGCAGCGCCTTCAAGCCGAAGGCGTAATCGACGCCAATTGGTCAAATGAACATGCGATGCGCTTTGTCCAGGCGCTTGAGCAGGAATTTGCCAGTGCAGTAGACTATAAGGCGAATGCTGCCGATTGGTTTGGTGGCCGTTGGTCAGGCCTATCCAAGCCCGCTGATCCCGAAACGGCTCGGCGTAACGTGCCAACGGGCATGACGCGCAAATTGTTCGACAGCCTTGGCCGCACGCTTACGACCGTGCCCGAAGGCCACAACATCCACCCGACGTTGAACCGTGTGCTGGATGCCAAGAAAACGATGTTCACCTCTGGCGAAAATTTCGATTGGGCAACAGGCGAAGCGCTTGCGTTCGGGTCGCTGCTTTCCGAAGGTTACGGCGTGCGTTTGTCGGGCCAGGATTCAGGCCGAGGCACATTCAGCCAGCGGCACGGTGTTTGGGTCGATCAGACAACCGAAGAAAAATATGTGCCGCTTTCGACCTTACCACATGGGCGGTTTGAAATTCTCGACAGCCCCTTGTCCGAATTTGGCGTGTTGGGCTTCGAATATGGCTATGCCGGTGCGGAGCCCAAAACTTTGGTCCTTTGGGAAGCGCAGTTTGGCGATTTCGTGAATGGCGCACAGACGATGATCGACCAGTTTATTGCGTCGGGTGAAGCCAAATGGCTCCGCGCCAATGGTCTGGTGATGCTGTTGCCGCATGGGTATGAAGGCCAAGGCCCAGAGCATAGCTCCGCACGGTTGGAGCGTTTCCTGCAATTATGTGCAGAGGACAATATCCAGGTCGCCAATTGCACCACGCCAGCCAATTATTTCCACTTGCTGCGCCGTCAAATGGTGCGGCCATTCCGCAAGCCGCTTATCGTCATGACGCCAAAGTCGCTTTTGCGGCATAAGCTCGCGGTTTCCAAGGCAGAGGATTTCCAGGGCGAAAGCCACTTCATGCGGATATTGTCCGATACGCATGCCCCTGCCGACACGGACGTGAAGCGACTGATATTATGCTCAGGAAAGGTCGCCTATGACCTGATGGAAGCCCGCGACGCATCAGGTGACAAGAATACCAGCATCGTGCGGATTGAACAGCTGTATCCGTTTCCGACAGAGCCGTTGATCGTGCGCCTGAAGCGTATGACCAATTTGGAAGAACTGGTTTGGGCACAGGAAGAACCGCGCAACGCCGGAAGCTGGTCGTTCGTCGATCCTTATCTGGAAGAATGCCTTGCCGAAGCCGATGTTGGCCCCACCCGCGCACGTTACGCCGGACGCAGGGCCGCGGCCGCGACGGCAACCGGTCTTGCAAAGCGCCACCAGGCCGAACAAGCCGCATTGGTTGCTGAAGCGTTAGGTCATAATGTCCGCGAAGAAATCCGCCGCCAGCGTTCAGGCGGCACCAAACCAATCACCCCTCCATCCGCGTGAGGATAAGATTATGAGCACACAAGTTAAAGTCCCCGTATTGGGCGAGTCCATCACTGAAGCGACGCTTGGTCAATGGTTGAAGAAACCGGGCGAAGCGGTGGCTATCGATGAACCGATTGCCAGCCTTGAAACTGACAAGGTTGCGGTCGAAGTGCCGTCGCCCGTTGCAGGCATCATGGGTGCCTATGCCGTCGAAGAAGGCGCGACCGTCAATGTAGGCGCAGTGATCGGATCAATCGACGCCGGAACCGCCGTTACGGCCGCGCCTGTTGCCGCCCCTGCCCCCACTTCGGCTGCAGCGGCAGTCGCGCCAGCGGTGACAACCACTGCTGCGCCTGCCGCAGAAGCAGAAAATAGCGACCTACCACTTTCGCCCGCTGTGCGCCGCCTTGTGTTGGAACTTGGCATTGATCCAAGCAAGATCAAAGGCACGGGCAAAGACGGTCGCCTGACAAAGGAAGATGTTGTGGCCGCCGCCAAGGGCGCGCCTGCCCCGTCTGCCGACGCAACCGTTACAGCTGCGCCAACAACACAAGCAACAGGCGCCCGTCAGGAAGAGCGCGTGAAGATGACGCGTCTGCGCCAGACCATCGCCAAGCGCCTGAAGTCCGCGCAAGACACCGCCGCGTTGTTGACGACGTTCAACGATGTCGACATGTCAGCGGTGATGGAAGCGCGTGCGACCTACAAAGATCTGTTTGAAAAGAAGCATGGAGTCCGCTTGGGCTTCATGGGCTTCTTCACCAAAGCCGTAGCCTTGGCTGCACGCGATGTCCCGTCGGTCAATGCGAAGATTGAAGGCGATGAAATCGTCTATCACAATTACCTCGATGTATCGGTCGCGGTTAGCGCACCCAACGGGCTTGTGGTACCTGTCGTGCGCAATGCCGACGCCATGAGCTTTGCGCAAATTGAAAAGGCCATCGGCGACTTTGGCGCAAAGGCGAAGGCCGGCACCTTGACGATGGACGACATGTCCGGCGGCACCTTCACCATTTCAAATGGCGGTGTGTTCGGCAGCCTGATGTCGACGCCGATCATCAACCCCCCGCAATCGGCAGTGCTTGGCCTACACCGTATTGAAGACCGCGCCGTTGTGCGCGACGGACAGGTCGTGGTGCGCCCGATGATGTATGTGGCGTTAAGCTATGACCACCGCCTCATCGATGGCCGCGAAGCTGTTACCTTCCTAAAGATCGTCAAAGAGGCGATCGAAGACCCGACCCGGTTGTTGATCGACCTTTAAGGAGCCTGAGCCATGGCAGAACATGATTATGACCTGATCGTTATTGGCGCAGGCCCGGGCGGCTATATCGCCGCAATCCGCGCTGCACAATTGGGGCTGAAGACCGCATGCGTGGAAAGCCGCGAAACATTGGGCGGCACTTGCCTGAACGTCGGATGCATTCCATCCAAGGCGTTGCTGCATGCCTCCGAAATGTTTCATGCGGCGCAATCGGGCTCGCTAGCGAAATTCGGTATCGATTTTTCGGGCGTATCGCTCAACCTCGACCAAATGCATGCCGAAAAGGCGAAGGCGGTTGGCGAGCTGACCGGCGGCATCGAATTTCTGTTCAAGAAAAACAAGGTCGATTGGCTGAAGGGCCATGCGACGTTTAATTCCGCTAACAGCGTGGACGTTGCGGGCAAAAGCTACACCGCGAAGAATATCATGATCGCAACGGGTTCCTCGGTAACGCCATTACCAGGCGTCAAGATTGACCACAAAGTCATCGTCGATTCCACTGGCGCGCTTGCCTTGCCGAAGGTGCCGAAACATTTGGTGGTGATCGGCGGCGGAGTTATTGGCCTTGAGCTTGGCAGCGTATGGCTGCGCCTTGGCGCACAAGTCACCGTGGTTGAATATCTTGACCAGATTTTGCCCGGCATGGACGGCGAGGTCCGCAAGGAAGCGGCCAAGATTTTCAAGAAGCAGGGCTTCAACATCCGCACGGGTACAAAGGTGACTGGCGCGACCGTTAAGGGCAACACGGCCACGCTGACCGTTGAACCCGCTGCGGGCGGTGCCAGTGAAACCATCGAAGCCGATTGCGTCCTAGTCGCCATTGGTCGCCGCGCAAATACCGATGGCCTTGCGCTGGACAAGGCAGGGCTCACCGTTAACGCGCGCGGCCAGATTGAGATCGGCCATGATTTCCAGACACATGTTCCGGGCATCTATGCCGTGGGCGATGTTTGCCCCGGCCCAATGCTTGCGCACAAGGCGGAGGACGAAGGCATTGCGGCAGCGGAATTTGTCGCTGGCCTAACCGGCATCATCAACCATGACGTCATTCCGGGCGTGGTCTATACCTATCCTGAAATCGCGAGCGTTGGCTTGACCGAAGAAGAAGCTAAGGAAAAAGCGGCTGCGTCGGGCGGAGAGGTTAAAGTTGGCAAATTCCCAATGATGGCAAATAGCCGGGCAAAGACCAACCGCGACACCGACGGTTTTGTGAAGGTCATTGCAGATGCGAAGACCGACCGTGTTTTGGGCGTCCACATCATTGCGTCGATTGCTGGAGCCATGATTGCCGAAGCGTGCACTGCGATGGAATTTGGCGCAACGTCGGAAGATATTGCTTATACATGCCACGCGCACCCGACGCATGCCGAGGCATTGAAGGAAGCGGCCATGGCGGTGACTGGCAAGCCGATCCATATGTAATGGTGACGCAAACGGTCCAGATTGCGCCCGCCTTGATTTCAGGGCTCGACCTATTTGGTATCGCGGTTTTTGCGGCATCTGGTGCGCTGGCAGCGGCGCAGCGGCAACAGACGTTGGTGACTTTTTCATTCTTCGCACTCATTACGGGTGTGGGTGGGGGAACCGTGCGCGACTTGTTAATAGGCGCGCCGGTATTTTGGGTACAGGATTGGCGCTTTGCCGCCACCTGTCTCATCACCGCAGGGCTGGTCTGGGTCACACCGCGCACTGTCTGGAACGCCCGCGCGCTCGACTGGTTCGACGCTGTTGGTATCGCGATTTACGCTGTGTTTGGCACTTGGAAATCGCTTACTCTTGGCGTGCCTTTGTTGCCCGCAATGATGATGGGCGTCATCACCGCTTGTGTTGGCGGCATCATTCGTGATGTCTTGGCGGGTGAGCCTTCCATTCTGCTTAAGCCTGAAATTTACGTGACTGCTGCCGCTTTGGCGGCGGGGTTGTTCGGCTCGCTGTTATGGGTCGGCCTGCCTATTTTGCCTGCTGCAATCATCAGCGCCTGTGCTGGATTTACGCTTCGCGCCATGGCGATTTTAAAGGGTTGGGCGATACCGGCTTACAAGAACTAAGCCCGTTCGTCCTTAGACGAATCCATGACGATATAGGATATGATGCTCGACACTTGCGGAAGCGTGCCCAGCACTTCGGTGTGAAAATATTTATACGCCGCCAAATCCCGCGCCTCAATGCGCAACAGATATTCGACAGTGCCTGTGATGTTGTGGCATTCCCGCACTTCGGGCGCGGAGGCGATTGCGGTTTCAAAGCCCAGTTGTGAATCTTTGGTATGTTTCGACAAGCCAACGAGCACATATGCGATAAAATGGATACCCATTGCTTGCGGGGACAGCACCGCGCGGTAACCGCTAATTACCCCTGCCCGCTCCAGCTCTTGCACACGCCGTAAACAAGCCGAGGGCGAGAGCCCGACTTCATGCGCAAGGTCAACATTACTCATTCGGCCGTCGCGGGTCAAAGCACGCAATATTTTTGCGCTTATGATGTCAATATCCGTCATTTGTTGCGAATTTTGGCGAAATGCGCGCAATAACGCAAGGACATTCGGTCCATATTTCGCTATTTTGCCGACTATGATGACTACCGAAATTTTTGCCGCACTTGCAATTTTTGCGCTTGTATCCTCGATTACCCCGGGACCGAACAACCTGATGTTAATGACATCGGGTATCAATTTCGGTTTGCGCCGGACGGCGCCGCACATGCTTGGCGTCGCTGGCGGTTTCACAGTTATGATCATTTTGATCGGACTTGGCATCATGCAGGTTATCGAAGCCGTGCCGGGATCTATGACCTTTATCACGATCCTAAGCGGACTATACCTGCTGTATATGGCATGGAAAATCGCAACGACGGATACGTCGCTAGCCCGAGATTACGCCGCGACAGCAAAGTCAAAACCGTTCACCTTTTTGCAGGCTGCGCTGTTTCAATGGGTGAACCCAAAAGCATGGACAATGGCGCTGACGGCTATCTCGGCGTATGCGCCAAAATCGCAGGGCTGGATTGGCGTGTTGATGGTGGCCGCTGTGTTTGGAGCGATCAATTTACCGGCCACAGGCACTTGGGCCGTCATGGGTGCAAAAATGCGCAGGTTTTTTGGCGATCCCGTGCGATTGAAAACATTCAACATCATCGCCGCTATTTTACTGGTTGCGTCGCTCTATCCAATGGTCGCTGGACTGCTGGCAAAATAGTTAGCGATAATATTCCGGAAACAGCTTTTTAAGATTGGTGATTTTTGGCTTATCCCATTGGACAATATAGGGATGCCTCGGATTTTTCGCCATGAAGTCCTGATGATAGGTTTCGGCAGGAAAGAAGCTGAAAGGCTCAAGCGTTGTGACGATAGGCTTCTGCCAATACGCCGCCTTATCCAATTGCGCGATATAGGCGCGCGCCGCATTTCGCTGCGCAGCATTGGCGGGGAAGATGGCCGTGCGATATTGCGTGCCTCGGTCCGGCCCCTGGCGGTTCAATTGCGTTGGATCATGCGCCACCGAAAAGAATATATGCAGCAAATCATTATAGCTCACGCGCGCCGGGTCATAATAAATCCGCACAGACTCCGCGTGTTTCGTCTGCCCTGCACTGACCAGATCATAATCGGCTGTCGCTTTGGTGTCACCTGAATAGCCGGACTCAACGCGGGTGACGCCCTTCACACGCTCAAATACAGCCTCAATGCCCCAAAAGCAGCCACCCGCAAATATAGCGACCTGTTGGGTTTTAGGCTCGACAATGCGGGCGGCAGGTGCAGCTATACGAAGGCCCTCAGCGGCAACTGCGCTGCCAATTGGTGTTCCAACGTCGGATCCACATGCAGTGACAAGACCAAGCAGCAGCGCCGCATTCAGCATGTGCATTATGCGTTTAGCGGTGCGGTGCCGGCTTTTCATAATGCGCCGATGGTAATGGAATGCGTGGTTTCAACCGCCTTATGGCTGGCGATGGCAGGCTTTACCAACGTCAGCCCCGCCACACCAAGGGCAAATCCGCCCAAGAGGCTCAGGAACAGGTCAGACCGCAGAAAGTTGAAAATGCCGTCCATCTCTTATCTCTCTTTTCAGGTGCCCAATTTAGAAACTGCAGCAGATACGCACTAGAGCTCGCAAAGGTTTCAAGCAGAGGCCAGATTAAACGCAGCTTAACGCGTTCCATTTCCCCTATGTGGCGCGCTTAGGTCAGGGCGGCGCAGGCGGTTTGAATACGCAGACATGCTTCCTTCAAAATGTCCGCCGATGTGGCATAAGAAATCCGGAAACCCGGGGATAAACCAAATGCCCCACCATGCACCGCGGCAACGCGATATTCGTCGAGGAAATAATCGATCAAATCAGCGTCGGTTTGGATGATTTTACCCTGCGGTGTTTTCTTACCCATCACGCCAGTCGCATCAGGATAGACGTAGAAGGCACCTTCGGGGGTAGGGCAGCTGAGTCCTGGCGCATCGTTCAACATCGCCACCACAAGGTCCCTGCGTTCGCGGAAGGCGATGTTACGTTCGCGCAGGAAATCTTGCGGGCCGTTCAACGCCGCCAACACGGCATATTGGCTGATCGAGCAAGGGTTGCTGGTCGACTGCGACTGCAAATCGGCCATGGCTTTAATGAGCCACGCTGGCCCCCCTGCATAGCCAATCCGCCAACCCGTCATCGCATAAGATTTCGATGCGCCATTCATGGTCAGCGTGCGGTCATACAAGTCTGGACAGACTTGAAGCATCGTCGCAAACGGCTTGGGCGCGTACCAGATATGCTCATACATATCGTCGGACAGCAGCATGACATGTGAATGTTTCAGCAGCACTTCACCAAGCGCTTTGAGTTCCTCCGCATCATAAGCCGCACCGGTCGGGTTCGATGGCGAATTCAAGATGAGCCAGCGCGTTTTTGGCGTGATTGCAGCATCAAGCTGCTCCGGCGTGATTTTGTAATCCTGCGCGGCCGTTGCCATGACGATAACAGGCGTACCGCCGGCAAATTGCACAATGTCGGGATAGCTCACCCAATATGGCGCGGGGATGATGACTTCGTCACCGACATCAATGGTGGCGACAAGCGCGTTGAACAAGGTGTGCTTACCGCCTGAGTTTACGGTGATTTGCTTTGGCGTATAATCGATATTGTTGTCGCGCTTGAACTTGGCGATGATCGCCTGCTTAAGCGGCGCGATGCCGTCGACGGCAGTATATTTCGTCATGCCGTCACGGATCGCCTGAATGGCGGCATCCTTGACGAAGTCTGGCGTGTCAAAATCGGGCTCTCCTGCGGACAGGCCGATGACATCAATACCTTGCGATTTCAGGTCAATCACGCGACCCGACATGGCTAGCGTCGCAGATGGAGCAATCCGCCCGAGGGCAGCCGACAGATGGTCAATCATCATCATACTTTCGCGGAATTATTGAGCTGAAATTGCGTGACTGCCCCTAATGGCTCGTCAAAATTTACGCAACCCTATTAGGGTCAGGACCACTAGCTCTTATCAATCCGCGCACGCTGTTACCGACCCAGAATCCATCAGACAGGTCCTCTATCCTCAGGTCGACCTCTTCCGCCTTGCCCGACTCAAGCAGTTCACGACGCAATATGGAGGGCAGTAGCCCGGTTTCCAGTCGCGGGGTCAACAACTTACCATCGCGCTCGACAAATATAGCGGTGATGCTCCCTTCGGTCAGCAAGCCGTCGCGGCGCACAAAAACAACTTCGTCGCAATCTGGCCGTGATGTGCGCGCATCATCGTAAAAGGCGCGGTCGGAAATTTTATGCCGCAGCCGGAAATCACCCGCATCGACGGGCAACGGCACCACAGCAACCCGCCACTCGGTTACATCTTCCAACGGCCGAATCTCAACTGCCTGTGCGCCATGCCGCGATACCATCAGGCGGATTTTGGAGAGACGGTCGAGATAGAAAATACTTGCATGTAAGCGGTTACGCAGTTCGTGCCGGTCAAATTCGAAGCCAAAGGACGCCGCGCTGGATTTCATCCGTTCAAGATGATTCTCTAGCCGCAAGATACCCGCCATAGGTTCAAACCGCATCGTTTCGATAAGGTCAAAACCATGATTTTCCACTTTGGCGAAATCCCCCTTGGCCAAACACTCGGCCCATTCATCTGCTTCTATGGAATCGGCTACCACGCCAGATCCTAAGCCAAGCGAGAGGGACTGCGCTTCTTCACACACCGTAAAAGTACGAATAGCAACGTTGAATGCGGCGTCGCCATTGTCATCTATCCGGCCGATGGAGCCGCAATATATGCCACGTGGCGCCGCTTCGACCTCTTCGACCACTTGCATGGCGCGGATTTTCGGTGCCCCGGTGATGGAGCCACAAGGAAATAACGCCTGTATGACGTCAATGGCATCATGCTCCTCGGCTAGAACGCCGGTGACCGTAGAGGTCATCTGGTGCACCGTGGGATAGCTTTCAACGTGGAAAAGTTCCGGTACCTTTACGCTGCCCGCCGTGCAGACGCGCGATAAGTCATTACGCAACAGATCAACAATCATCAGATTCTCGGCCCGTTGCTTTGGGTCCATACGCAAATGCGCGGCGGCCCGTGTATCGGCCATCGGATCGGTCGACCGCTGCGCCGTCCCCTTCATGGGCTTGGTCGTTATCTTGTTGTCTTTCAACGCAAAAAACAGCTCCGGAGAGAAAGACAGATAATGTGTCTGCCCGGTCCAGATCACGCCCCCATAGCCAGCGCGGGCCCGCGCGCGCAACGCGGCGTATAAAGCCAAGGGATCGCCAGCGTAATCAGCCGTCAGCGGGAATGTCAGATTGGCCTGATAGATATCGCCGGCGCGGATATATTCCTGCACCGTGGTAAAGGCCCGGCTATAGTCGTCGCGCGATATGCTCGGACGCAGTTCAGACAGCCATGTGCCAACAGGGTCGGGTAACAGTGACGTCACGACGTCTGTGTCTATAGTACTGACATTATTGAATAATCCAAACCATGCCCGCAATCCCGATGGCGCAGGCGTCAGGCCAGGCAAGAGGTGAGCGCCAGCCTCATAGCCGAAAAATCCGGCCGCATGCAGGCCGTCTTGCTGCGCTTGCCGAAGCGAAACGAGGAGCGCGCTGAACCCGTCAGCATCATGGGCTGTCAGGACTGCAACCGGATTTATATAAAGCCTTGCAGGTGATGCACCTTGGGTCCGCGCATCGTCAAGCAGAACAAAAGGCCCCTGCGTAGGGATCATGCGGTGATTGTCGTTGGAGCGGGTGAGGGGAATCGAACCCCCGTATTCAGCTTGGGAAGCTGCTGCTCTACCATTGAGCTACACCCGCGCAACATTCGGCATTTTACCCTGCCAGATAGGATTTTGCCAATGCCCAAAATCCTAGCCTTTCAAGCGCTCAGCATGCCAAGTAAGATGTTGGCCCATGAAGGTCGAGATGAAATAATAGCTGTGGTCATATCCTGGCTGCATGCGGATGGTCGCTGGCTGACCCACGGCGGCACACTGCTCAGTAAGCAAATGCGTTTTGAGTTGTGCCTCCAAGAAATTGTCATCACTGCCTTGGTCAACCAGAAGGTCAGGTAAGCGCGCGCCGTCTGCAATCAACGCAACGCTGTCATAGGCGCGCCATTGGGCCCGGTCTTGCCCGATATAACCGCCCAGCGCCTTTTCACCCCATGGGCAGCTCAAGGGCGACACGATCGGCGCGAGTGCGGACGTTGAACGGAACCGCCCCGGGTTCCGCAAGCTGATGGTCAACGCGCCATGTCCGCCCATCGAATGCCCCATAATCGCTTGCCGTTGCATATCGGCGGGAAAATGCGCTGCAATGATGGCGGGTAGTTCATTTTCGATATAATTGCGCATGCGGTAATGCTGATCGAATGGCTTTTGTGTGGCATCAACGTAAAAGCCCGCGCCAAGGCCGAAATCATAAGCGGCTTGCGGATCGTCGGGAACGCCCTCACCACGCGGGCTGGTGTCCGGCGCGATAAAGATCAAACCCAATTCCGCACACGTACGCCGAAATTCACCCTTCTCGGTCACATTGGCATGGGTGCACGTCAGGCCCGACAGAAACCAGACGATTGGAAGCTTTGCGCCCTCTTTATGTGGAGGTACATAGACCGAAAATGTCATGTCGGTGCCCGTTGCCGCCGATGCGTGGCGATACACGCCTTGAACGCCGCCAAAAGCAACGTTGGTGGACACAGTTTCTATGGTCATGCTGGCTCCAATATCGGGATAGTTTTGATCAAGGGTGGGTGGTGCCAAAAGGTCAGCGCCCGGACAAGGTCATCGGGCGCAAGGCCAAGGGTCGCACTGTTGCGCAGCGGGTGACAATTGATAAGCCCCGCTGCCATCAACGATGCGTCAAGAACGAAGTGCACTTCGCCAGCAGTATCGTTGATCGCGGCCAAGGCGGTTACGGAACCGGGCGTGATGCCCAGCAAGCGTTCCATATCCTCCGCCTTGCCAAAGCTGACGCGGCCGCACCCAACCGCCGCAGGCAACGCCTTTAGATCGACGCGCGCTTCTGCCGGAACGGTCACGAGATAATAATCCCCCGCCTTGTCTTTCAGGAACAGGTTCTTGGTATGCGCACCGGGAATAGCATCATTATGCGCGGCACTCTCGGCCACTGTAAACACCGCCGGATGTTCATGGACTTTATAGGCGACGCCGAGCGCAGCTAGGTCTGTATAAAGCTGCGCTTCGGCATCGGTCATAGCGTTGAGTCTTATCAGTCCGTGACGCGGTGCAAGGCGCATAGCTTGTTGCCATCGGGGTCGCGCAAATAAGCAAGGTACATTTTCATGCCATTGCCTTCGCGAATGCCGGGCGCATCTTCAATCGCCTCACCGCCATTGTCGACGCCAGCCTGATGCCATGCATTGGCTTGGTCCGGGGTCATAGCAAAACCGACCGTGGAACCATTGCCATGCGTTGCCGGATTGCCGTCGATTGGCGGTGTGACAAGAAACAGCGATCCATTGTGCATATAGATCAAGCGGCCTTTGGGATCCTGTATGCCTGGCTTCCCGCCCATGGCGGCAAAGGTTGCATCGTAGAATTTCTTTGAACGGGCAATATCATTGCTGCCGACCATCATGTGACTAAACATATTCGTTTCTCCCTTGGATTAAAACACTACCACGCTGCGGATGCTTTTGCCCGCATGCATTAATTCAAACGCTTTGTTAATGTCTTCCAGACCCATGACATGCGTGATCATCGGGTCAATC
>Ga0208327_1000243_pt1 | contig 14436 bp, 9 predicted proteins | sample LakMenEpi26Jun08_FD_150733 | JGI IMG/M metagenome (GOLD analysis project Ga0208327, IMG submission 150733) | Freshwater microbial communities from Lake Mendota, WI - 26JUN2008 deep hole epilimnion (SPAdes) | ecosystem: Environmental > Aquatic > Freshwater > Lake > Epilimnion/Euphotic zone ...
AACAAGCCATGCCTGCGGCAGCCACTTCCGGATTCTGGATCGATGCGGCCGTCATCCTTCTCTACTTCTTCGGCATCGTGGCCATCGGCCTGCGGGCCGGCCGCGGCAACACGACACTGAAGGAATTCGCGCTCGGCGGGCGCTCCATCCCCTGGTGGGCAGTCCTGGCCTCGATCGTCGCCGCCGAGACCAGCGCCGCGACCTTCCTCGGGACACCGGCGGAGGGCTACAAGACGCGCGCTTTTTTCTACGGCCAACTGGCGATCGGCACGGTCATCGCGCGCGTGGTGATCGCCTTCACCTTCATCGGGCCGTATTACCGCTACGGGGTGGAGAGCATCTACGAGTTCCTGATGGTTCGCTTCGGGCCGCGGACCAAGAACGCGGCGAGCGGCATCTTCCTCTTCACCCGGGTGCTCGGGATCGGCGTGCGCCTCTACCTCGGCGGCGTCATCCTGGTGGTTCTCTGGCGCCACCTTTTCCCCGGAGCCCCCGTGACCCTGGGCAACTATTTCTGGGGCATCCTCTTCGTGACCCTGGTCACCACGGGGTACACGATTGCCGGAGGCATCAAGGCGGTGGTCTGGACCGACCTGATCCAAGCCACACTCATGCTCGGATCGGTCGGATTCGTCCTCTGGTACCTGATCCATCATCTCGGCGGGCTTGCCGCCACGGGTGACGCGATGGGGGGATGGGATCAGTTGCAGTGGATACAGATCGGATGGGACGGCTCCCTGCCCTTTGGCAAGGCGCTCTCCGCCATGCTCTCCGAACCATACACGATCTTCGCCGCCGTGATCGGCTCGACGTTCCTGACCATGGCGACGCACGGAACCGATCAGGATATGGTCCAGCGGATGCTGACCGCACCCGATCCCCAGCGCTCCCGACTCTCCCTGATCCTGAGCGGGTTGGCCGACATTCCGATCGCCCTCGCCTTCCTCGGGGTGGGGATCCTGCTCTCCCTCTACTACAAGGGTCCGGGCGGAGGCACTCCCGACATCCCGGACAACGAGATCTTCGCCCACTTCATCGTCCACGACCTCCCGGTCGGCTTTCGCGGCCTGATCATTGCCGGGGTCTTCGCCACGATGATGGGATCGACTTCGGCCGCCCTGAACGCCCTGGCCACCAGCTTCACCTCCGACTTCTACCTCCCCTACGTCAACCCCAGCGCCGATGACCGGACCTCGGTGCGGGCGGCCCGAATCGCCACGCTGGTCTTCGGACTGCTGATGGTCGGGGTCGGGACTCTGGCCGCCTACTCGGTCCTCAACGACCCCCGCCTAACGATCATCCCGATCGCGATCGGCATCCTCGGCTATACCTACGGCGCCCTCCTCGGAATCTTCCTGCTCGGGATGCTGACGACCGGAAGGGGATGCGATCGGATGAATGTGGCGGCCATGGCCGGGGGAATCGCGTCCGTCCTCTTCCTTGGCAAGATCAGACTCCCGGGCATTGTCGACTTCGGCCGTTGGATGCCCACCTGGTGGCCCGAAATCGCCTGGCCCTGGTATGTCCTGATCGGCTGTTCAGCCACGCTCCTGCTGGCAGCGCCATTCAGGACCGGGGCCATGCGCCCAACATGTTCCCAGCCGGAGGGTCAAGGGCTTTCCAAGAATCCCTGAAAATAAAAAAGCGGATCCCGTCCGGTTTCTGCTTGAGGGGGGGATACGGCGGTTTTTATTCTGATTCTCCCCCAAGAACTTCATTCCCTTGAACACGACCCTCCGTTCCCTTTCACGCCAGTCGCAGGACGCCGCCCCCGACGCTCAGGACTCCACCTCAGCCACCCGGTTGGCCGCACTCTGGGAAAACCTCTCCAAGGTCATCCGCGGGCGCGTCAGCTCCGATAGCTACGACCGCTGGTTCAGCGATGTCACGGTGCTCGCGACCACTCCCGATTCCGTGACCCTCGGCGTTCCGAATCCGATCCACCAGTTCTTCATCGAAAGCAACTACTCCGACATTCTCTCTTCCGCGATCCACGAGGTGCACGGCGCCCCGAGGATCCTGCTTTTCCGCTCCCCTCAGGATGCGCATCAGGAGGAGGAGTCCCGGCCCGCCCTCTCCGCCGAACTATCCAAGCCCATCCCTGTCAACCCCCAGGTCGTGAAGAGCGCGGCGGCGGCCACGGGAATGAACCCCTCCTACACATTCGACAGCTTCATCGTGGGTGCCAATAATCAGTTCGCCCACGCCGCCGCCATGGCCGTGGCCCATGCGCCAGCCCGCACTTACAACCCCCTCTTCATCTACGGCGGCAGCGGACTCGGCAAGACCCACCTCCTGCAGTCGATCGGACACCACATCCTTTCGGTAAAGAAGGGAGCCCGCGTCGTCTACCTCCGCAGCGAGCAGTTCACGAATGAGTTCATCGACGCCATCCAGAACAACGCCCTGGTCGCCTTCCGCAAGCGCTACCGTCAGGCCGACATCTTGATGATCGATGACATCCAGTTCTTCGCCGGCAAGGAGCGCTCCCAGGAGGAGTTCTTCCACACCTTCGGCGCCCTGCACGACGGCCACAAGCAGATCATCCTCTCCAGCGACCGCCCGGCCAGCGAGATCGCCAACCTGGAGCAGCGCCTCGTCTCCCGCTTCGAGTGGGGCATGACGGCCGAGATCCAGCCTCCCGACATGGAGACCCGGATCGCCATCCTCCAGGGGAAGGCCTCCCGGATGCATATTGAGATCGAGCAATGGGTACTGGAGTTCCTTGCCGACAAGATCCGCAGCGACATCCGGCGCCTCGAGGGAGCCCTCATGCGCGTCGCTGCCTACAAGTCGCTCAGCGGCCAGTCCCTCACCGGCGACGCCCTGGAGCACCTCCTCCGGGACGTCCTTCAGGAACAGGCCCGCAAGGCCGTCACCATCGACCAAATCCAGAAAAAGGTGGCCGAGCACTTCGATATCCGACTGGCCGACATGACCAGCAAGAAACGGACGGCCAGCATCGCCTACCCCCGTCAGGTCGCCATGTACCTCTCGCGCGAGATGACCCCCTCGACCCTCGTCGAAATCGGGGACGCCTTCGGCGGCAAGGATCACGGGACCGTCATCCACGCCTGCAAGTTGGTGAAGCAGCGGATGGAGGAGGACCCGAAGACCCGACATCTGGTGCGTCTCCTCGACCAGCAACTCCAGCGGTAGTGGTCGGACCCCTGTTTTGGGGGAGAATCGCTTTGACAGCACCCCTCTGAGAATCTATCCAGAGATGCTAGAGATGGCATTCCGCCCTCCACCCAATCTTCCATGAAATTCACGGTCACCAAGCAAGCGCTCCTCGACGGGCTACAGCGCATACAGAACATCGTCTCCAACAAGGTCACCCTTCCCGTCCTCTCCAATGTCCTTCTGGAGACCACGGAGAACGGCATCCAACTCACGGCGACCGACCTCGAAGTCAGTGTTCGCACCGAGACACCCGCGACGGTCGAGAAGGCGGGCTCCACCACCCTGCCGGCCAAGCGTCTTCTCTCGATCATCCGTGAGCTTCCCTCCGAGGAGATCGAACTCGAGTCCGATTCCCGCAACATCACCTCCATCCGCAGCGGCCCCAGTTTCTTCAAGGTGTTCGGTCTTTCCAAGGAGGAATACCCAGCCTTCCCCTCGCTGGAGGAAAAGCGCGGCTTCTCCATGAAGCAGTCCGAGCTCAAGGACGGGCTCAAGAAGACCTCCTACGCGATCTCGCTCGACGAGACGCGCTACGTCCTCAACGGCATCCTCTTCTCCTTCCGTGACGGGAGGCTCACCCTGGTCGCCACCGACGGACGCCGCCTCGCCCTCTGCGACGCGGAACTCGGTGAGATCAAGTATCCCGAGGGTCACGAGCGCGACTTCATCGTTCCCACCAAGGCGATCAACGAACTCCAACGCCTCCTTGTCGACGACAAGGAAGTCCGCCTCCACGTCGGTGACAACCTCGTCGCCTTCGACCTCGGCACCACGGTGCTCGCCACCAAACTCGTCGACGGTACCTATCCGAACTACCGCCAGGTCATCCCGGGCGAGGCCAAGGAGCGCGTCTCCCTCGAGCGCGAGACCCTTCTCCAGTCGACCCGCCGCGTCTCCCTGCTCAGCAGCGACAAGAGCGGATCAGTCCGCCTGAACTTCACCAAGAACAACCTCGACATCACCTCCAACACCCCGGAGATCGGAGAGGCGAAGGAGTCGCTGGCCGTCGCCTACAAGGGGCGCGACCTCTCGATCGCCTTCAATCCCGAGTTCCTCATCGACCCGCTCCGCAACCTCTCCGACGACACCATCGCCCTCGAACTGATCGACGAGATGAGCCCCGGTGTGATCAAGATCAACTCGGCCCAGCGCTTCCTCTACGTGCTCATGCCGATGCGCGTCTCGGTCTGATCCGAAGGGCACACCTCCCCGATGACTCCCGAAACCGTCCCGTTCGGAGGATGGAACAACTGCCTCCGGCTTTCCAACGCGGAGGCAGAGCTGATTGTCACCCTTGATGTCGGACCCAGGATCCTCTCCTACCGGAGGCCCGGGGGAGCCAACGTCCTCAAAAACTACCAGAGACAACTCGGCGGCTGCGGTGAGAAGGAGTGGATGATTCGCGGAGGGCACCGGCTTTGGATCGCCCCGGAGGACGAGGTGCTCAGTTACCACCTCGATAACGAACCCGTCTCCTGGGTGAGTGAAGGAGACGGCCGCGTCGCGATCTCCAGCCGCATGGCATCCCCTCACCCCCTTCGGAAGAATCTCTCGATCACCTTGGCGGACAAGGGATCCCGCGTCGACCTCCTCCACTCGATCACCAACGAGGGCTCCACCCCGATCACCCTGGCCACATGGGCCCTCACCGTGATGGCCCCCGGAGGCACGGAGATCATCCCTCAACCTCCCCTTGGCGAGCATCCGCGCGACCTTCTGCCCAACCGGACCGCTGTTCTCTGGCCCTACACGGATCTCAGCGATCGTCGGTGGAAACTCGGCCGTTCCTACTTCCTGCTGCGACAGCAGGCGGATGGAACCCCCACCAAGATCGGCTTGGCGCACGGGGAACGCTGGATCGGATACCTGCTTGGTGAGGATCTTTTCCTCAAGACATTCCCGCTGGTGAAGGGGGCCACCTATCCTGACGGCGGCTGCAACTTCGAGACATTCACCAACGCCGACATGCTCGAGATCGAGTCGCTTGGCCCCTTGGCAACCCTTCAGCCCGGCGAAAGCACCTCCCATCCGGAGACCTGGCATCTTGCGGAAGCCCCAACCGGAATCGATCCGGACAACGAAACCTCCCTCGCGAAACTCCTGACACCCATCCTCCGAGACCTCCCGTGAAAAGACTCCTTCCCGCCCTGATTGCCTGCACCTTTCTCCTTGCGGGCTGCGAGGCGCCGATCGTTTACCAGACCCCGCAGGACCGCGAGGCTCTTTCCGCGGCCATTGTCGGCGAGAAGCCGGGTCCCTATTACATCGGGCGCCGCTTCTACAAGGTCGACTACAAGATGTGGGGCTGGGTCAGGAAGCCGGGTGAACCCTGGAAGCAGTCGCAGCTTGTCATGTTCAACGAGCAGAAGAAGCTCGCGCCCGACCGGGAGCATAATGCCATCGGCTCCGACAACAACCATGAGTACCGGCTCACCGGCTATTTCTCGGGCGAGAAGGTCTATGAGCCGGCAAGCGACAGCTTCTACCCGGAGTTCGTCCTCACCGGCGCCACCGTCATCTCAACGAACGCACCCCTCATCTATCCCGACAAGCGGTGGACCGACCCCGCCGTGCGGCTCATCACCCCGCCACAGTATTAGGGAACCGGGTTCCGGTGAGCGGCGGGATTCTTGTATGCTAAGCCGGTGATTTGGCGCGATCCAAGAGAGCGGTCGTGGAGCGGCCCGGCACCAACTGGAGAAGGCTGATCCTGGCCCCGACTTCTTCGAGTGCCGCCCGTTCTCCGGCATCAAGCGTCTCGAGGGTGTAGTCCCCTCCCTTGGCATAGATGGCGGGCCGAAGGGAGCGGATCACCCCGGTCACGCGCTTCCCGGTGAAGATCGTCACATGGTCGACGCAGCGGAGCGCCGCCAGCACCTCGGCACGGTCGAGCTCGCCGTTGAGGGGGCGCTCGGGGCCCTTGAGTTCGCGGACCGAGGCATCGCTGTTGACGGCCACGATCAGGGCATCACCGCACTCGCGCGCCTGCTGGAGATAGCGGACATGTCCTGTGTGAAGCAGATCGAAACAGCCGTTGGTGAGCACCAGTTTCTTTCCCGAAGCGGCATACTCCGCGCCAAGGGCCGCCAATTCATCCGCAGCTACAAGTCGGTTCATCCCCTTATGGGAAACCGCCCGAAGCCGCGAGGGAAGCAGATTCTCCTGTTTTGACACTCTCCGTCGCCCCGATAGCTTGTCACCATGCCCCCGTCAGCTGCCAACCACGACCTCCTCTCACGTCTCAAGGAGGGATGCAAAGCCTGCTTCCCTCAGTATGCGGCGCGCGCCCACGCCCCCTTCGGCGATGATGAGGAGCACGAGGAGTGGCGCCTCATGGCCGCGCTGGCGGCCGGGTGCCTTCTCTTCGGGATCCTCGGGCTTCTCACCGAAGGAATCTTCCACCACCAGATGGCCGCCACGGTCCTCTATCTCCTCGCCTATCTCTGCGGAGGCTGGGATGCAGCGGGGGACGCCTGGGAACGCATCAGAAAAGGACAACTCGACGTCCACTTCCTGATGCTTGCGGTCGCGGTGGGCGCCGGGATCATCGGTGCATGGCGCGAGGGAGCCCTCCTGCTCTTTCTCTTCTCGGCCTCGGGAGCCATGGAGCACTTCGCGATGGGACGAACCAAGAAGGCGATCGACGCCCTATTCCGCGGCGCCCCCAAGACCGCCCGCGTACTCCGGGAGGGCCGTGAGGAGCAGATTCCGGTCGAGCAACTCTCCCCCGGGATGATCGTGCTGGTGACCACGGGCGAGCAGATCCCCTCCGACATGGAGGTGGTCAAGGGAGAGAGCGCCTGCGACGAGTCGAACATGACCGGCGAGGCCATCCCCGTCCCGAAGCGACCCGGCGACACCGCCCTCTCCGGCACGATCAACCTCTGGGGCGTGCTTGAAGGACGCGTCCTGCGGCCGGCCAGCGAGAGTTCCCTGCAGAAGATCATCCGCCTGATCCAGAACGCCCAGAATCTGAAGGCCCCCTCCCAGCGCTTCACCGACAAATTCGGCACCGGCTACACCTGGACGATCCTCTCCCTCTGCACCGTCATGTTCTTTGTCTGGTGGCTGCCACTCGGCCTAACCCCTTTCGAAACGACCGACGGTAACGCCAGCGCCTTCTACCGGACCATGACCCTGCTGGTGGTGGCCTCACCCTGCGCACTGGTCCTCTCGGTCCCCTCGGCGATCCTCTCCGCGATCGCCAGCGGCGCACGTCGGGGCATCCTCTACAGGGGAGGTGCCGCCATCGAGACACTCGCAAATGTCAGCGTCGTGGCTCTCGACAAAACCGGCACCCTGACATCCGGAAACCTGACCCTAGCCGAAATTGAGGTCTTCGAGGGATTGGAGGAACAGTTCCGAAAAGTTGCCCATTCCCTCGCACGCCTCTCCGAGCATCCCCTCTCCCGCGCCATCCGGAAGATCGCCGCAACCTGGGGAACTCCCGCCATGGAAGCCGCCAACTTCGAGACCATCCTAGGCAAGGGAGTCCGGGCCAACGTCGATGGGGAGACCTATGTCATGGGAAGCCGGAAGCTCGTTCTGGGGCTCGATCGCTTTGCGAATCGGGAGCTGCCATCCGCAGGAAAAACAGCGGGAGCCGTCGTCTGGGTGGCAGGCGACAACCTTCTCGGCAGGATGGTCTTCACCGACGAGGTGAGGCCGGAATCGGCAGTCACCCTCAAGGCCCTCCACCAGCAGGGGGTCCGCACCGTCATGCTGACCGGCGATCACCCCGATGCCGCCCAGTTGATCGGCACAAAGGTCGGCATCGGGGAGATCCTCTCCGAACTCTCGCCGGACAAGAAAGTCGAGGCCGTAGAGAATCTCAAGGAGGGTGGCAAAGTGCGCGTCGCCATGATTGGGGATGGCGTGAATGATGCCCCCTGCATCGCGGCCGCCGATGTCGGTGTCGCCATGGGTGCGCGCGGCTCCGATGCCGCGCTTGAGCAAGCCGAGGTGGTGCTAATGAACGATCGGATCGAAAACTTCCTCCTGGCCCGCCTGTTGAGCGTTCAGGCCAAGGGAATCATCACCCAGAACATCGTCGTCGCCCTTGGCACCGTCCTCGTGATGGTCTGCGCTGCATTCATCTACCCGGTTCCGCTCACACTCGGGGTAGCCGCCCATGAGGGCAGTACCCTACTGGTCGTCCTGAACAGCCTCCGGTTGCTGGCCATCAAACTCCCGGAGCCATCAAAAGATAGTTAGAGGCAATGCTTGGAGGTTCTAGTCTCCTGTCATCATAGTGTTTTGCATATATTTGCAGTTCTTTTGAGGATTCGTTCTGTGGTCGCGGTCCAGACGAAGGGGCGCGGGTCGGTGTTATGGGCTTTGAGATAGGAATGAATCGAGGCGATGAGGTCTCTTCACGAGCCAGCGGTTCACGGTGGCGTAGTAATGGGAGGAGTAGTTGTCGAGCACTAGATGGATTTCCTTGCACTCCACGACCTCCCGGGTGACATGGGTCTCGATCTCCTTCCTTAAGGAGAGGAACTCCTTGGCCCGGTGCCTTCGGTAACATTTGCCAAGCACATGGCCGGTGCCGATATACAGGGCTGCGAAGAGCGATACGATCCCGTCGCGGAAATAATCCGGGATGCGGCCTTCGGGTTTTCCCGGCCGCATCAGTAGCACCGGTTGAGAACATTCAAGAGTTTGGATTCGCCTCCCCCGCTCCACTCAGGGGACCAGTGCGTTTTACGCCGTGGCGACGATGGAAGTGATCCGGTAAGGGTGATGTCCTTACCGGATCATCTTTCGCTCACCACGGTAAGGGACCAGGGCGGGATGCTCACGGGTTCCTCGGCCGGTATCCGCCGGGTGGAAGGGAGCAGGTTCCGCGAGGAATGCCCGTTCCGACCATCCGGTTGCCAGGAGTATTCCGCCGCCGAGTAGGTTGTGGTCACGGGTGACTTTTCTCCAAATCCCTTCAGCCAGACCCTCAAGGGGTGGATGGTATCCTTGTTCACAAGGAGCAAGGAGCGTGTTCCGTCGGGTTGCTTCACGCAGTAGGCACCCAGGAGGGCCCGATCCCTGATGCCACGGATCCGCAGCGGGATAACGTTATGTCGGCCTCCACGGTGATCCATCCACCGATGGGTCAGGAGACGGAGGGCGCGGAAGGAGGCCACCGGAACAAATGATCCGGCACTCTTGAGCAGTATGAGATGGTTACCCCAATTCCCATAGGTCTGCTCAATATTGTTCGGCTCATAGCCGTAGAAGTAGGCGGCATCACCTCCGCCGCAGAGGAACTGAGCGGCGGTCTCCGCGTTCAGGAGCGCCCCTTCAAGATCGACTTCTTGGCGGCAAGGCCAGACGGACCAGTTGTACTCGCCGATCACAAGGGGCAGGCCGAATCCCCGGAGCCGTTTCATGGCCCGATCCATCATTGTGGAAGCCTTGGGAAGCTGCAGGACTGGAGAAGCAAAGACATCGTCGAAGGGGTACCACTCGAAGGAAAGGAAACGAAGATCCCCTTCCTGCCGACGACGCTTTAACTCCCCGATGAAATCACGGATCCACCAACGCTTGTCGAAACGGTATGCCAGGTCGTTTGGCTGGACATCAGCCGTGACAAAGCTCGGTCCTCCCATCACGGCATCGGGCGCCACGGCACGGATCGCGCGGGCCGACTGCGCGTAGAGTGCCCCGAAGTCACGGGGATCGATCCGCTGCCCGTCGGGCTCCTCGCCAAGTTCCCAGCGACCCACGGGGTAGCGTGACTTCATGACATAGCCGGCCAGCGCCGCACCGTTTTCGGGTGTGTCGTAGAAAACAGGAACGGGGAGCATCACGGGCAGTCCACGGGTGATACCGCTTTGGAAGATCCTGTCGATGCCGGGCTGTTCCACCTTCGGGTCGCGATCGCACTCGCGGTGCCATGGATCCGTGGAGGAGACGTAGCAGAGGGTCTGCTTCTTGTCCTGGGAATGGGCGACATGATCGTCGAAATCAAAAGTTCTGGCACCCCCGGCCATGATCTCCCGGATGGCGTAGCCCATCCCATCGCGGGAGTCTCTTGATCCTTTGGGCGCAATGCCGGAACTCTCCGTCATCCAGATCCGGAGATAGCGCGCCAAGACCGGCTTCTTGTCGAACTGCAGGAACTGCTCACCCCCCTTTCCTCTGGTCACGACGCCATGTGAAAATGTGTGCCAGACATTCCAGGGATGCCTCCCGAAATAAACCCTTCCCGAGTTCGCGTACTCAATACGGAAACGTTTCGCATAGGGCTCCCCCCAGAGGATGTTGACCGCATTAATCGGGACCGGCTTCCCGAAATCAAGAACCACCCACTGCGGATGCCGGCTCTCCTCCTCACCGGTATAGGCTGAAGTCAGGTAGGGGTTGCTCTTCCAGAAAGTGGAGCGGTCGCCATCATCAAGCATGGAGTAGCCATCGTCATTGGCCTCGTCCGTGGTGGCGCCGCGCCTTGGAAGTTTGTACCCGTAGGAAAGCAGGATCGGGCGCGACGGATCAGGCCGTGTCTCGGAGATCCAGTATCCCTGACGTCGCACAGGATCACTCCAGCTTCCCTTCGGATTCCAGTGCCATGCCTCGACGGCCAGTTCCGTCCGCAAGCGGACTGACACAGGCCCGAGCCCCGCCTCCTTCATCCGGCGCACACTTTCCGGCGTGTACATGACAGCGGTCTCTCCCTCCCAGTAACCATCGAGGCCACCTCCCAGCGCATGACGGGGATCAAAGCTTCCTGTCGAATGACTCCCCAGCTCCACCCTCGCTTCACAGGGCACCGTCCCGGCTGCACGAAGAAATCCACCTAGCAGGAACAAGAGCAGCAAGAGTCTTTCCAATTTCATGACGGCATTTCCCACCTGTGACTCTGAACTAGCTGACCCAAAGCGTACAGGCCATCAATCCGTGTTTGGAAGTTGATGTACAACAGGCGAAAGGATGAAGGATAAATGGGGACTGCGTCGAGGGTCGATAGTCGTGCTGGCCAACAGCCTTCAGCCTAAACTCCTAAACGCTGAACAGCCCGCGACCGTTTCCGGTCGCGGGCTGCATCTGGGTGGATTTCCCTTTCGGGATCTCGGGGAGGAAATCTTATCTGGTTTTGACGGAGGGGATTTTGGAGGCGGGGCCAAGAGATTGGCCTTCCACCGCAGGGCGAGGAGAGGATTTTGTGTCCCGGCAAGGAGCCCAAGCGATAGCCGTAGTAAACCTACGGTGAGCGCAGGGAAACGCCGCCGGGGCGCAACAAGCCTCCTTCGCCTACCACTCGAGGGCGCCGGCGTTCTGGTAGGAGGTAACCTTGGTCTCGAAGAAGTTGGCTTCTTTGGAGAGATCGGCGACTTCGCTCATCCAGGGGAAGGGATTCTGGCTGCCGAACTCTTGGATCATGTTCAGGCGGTCGAAGCGGCGGTCGGCAATGTACTGGACGTACTCGCGGAAGAGTCCGGCATTCAGGCCGAGGATACCACGGGGCATGCAGTCCTGGGCGTAGGCAACCTCAAGCTCGACAGCCTTGAGGATCATGGCGCGGATCTCGGCCTCAAACTCCTCGGTCCAGATACCGGGGTTTTCGGCTCGGATGCCGTTGATGAGGTCGATGCCGAAGTTGAGGTGGATCGACTCGTCGCGCATGATGTACTCGAACTGCTGGCCGATGCCGACCATCTTGTTCTGGCGCTTGAAGGAGAGGAGCATCACGAAGCCGCTGTAGAAGAAGATACCCTCCATGATGACGTAGAAGCCGACGAGGTTCTTGAGGAAGGTCCTCAACCCCTCGGGGGTGTCGGTCTTGAATCCATCGTCCATGAGGGCGGAGGTGAGGGTCATCTCGAAGGCATCCTTGTCGTGGATCGAGTTCACCTCATGGTACATGTTGAAGATCTCGCGCTGGTCGAGCGAGAGGCTCTCCACGATGTACTGGAAGGTGTGGGTGTGGATCGCCTCCTCGAAGGCCTGACGCAGCATGTACTGGCGGGCTTCGGGGTTGGTGACATGCTTGAAGATCGCGAGCACGATATTGTTGCCCACGAGACTCTCTGCGGTGCTGAAGAAGCCGAGGTTGCGCATGATGACCTGACGCTCCTCTGCCGTGAGCTTGTTGGATTTCCAGAGCTCGATGTCGCGCTGCATCGAGATCTCGTTAGGCATCCAGTGGTTGGAGCAACCCTTGTTGTAGTAATCCCAGGCCCAGGTGTACTTGAGGGGCATGAGTTGGTTGACATCAACCTGGTTGCAGTTGACGAGACGCTTCTGGTCGGGATCAATCCGCTTGGTCAGGTCGTGGAACGTGGCGGGTTGGCTTGAGGAGTTGCAGCAGGACATGGCGGTGGGGTTCTTGGGTTTGAGTTTAGGGGATTGTTGCGGGTCTTTCCAGCGGTGATGCAAACGGGGCGGGGTGGGGAAACGCTTATTTCGCTTATTTACTGGCAAGCCTCGCATTCGCCGCCATTGCGCATGGCCTCGATACTGCAGGCTTGGACCTGTTCGGGGGTGAATTCCTTCTTGGGCTGGTTGACCCAGTTGGGTCGGGCCTGACTGGTGCTCTGCTCCACCGTGGAAGCGGCCGTGGCACGCAGGTAGTAGGTGGTCTTGAGTCCCGTCTCCCAGGCATGGAGGTACATGTCGTTGAGTTTGCGGCCGTTGGGGGCGGCAATGTAAAGGTTCAGCGACTGGCCCATGTCGATCCACTTCTGGCGACGGCTGGCGCACTCGATGTACCAGCCGGGCTCGACCTCGAAAGCAGTACGGTAGATCTCGCGGACATCCTCGGGGATGCGGTCGATGCCGAGGATGGAGCCGTCCATGTACTTAAGTTCCTCAAGCATCTTGCGATCCCAGAGTCCGAGGGACTTGAGATCCTCGACGAGGTAGCTGTTGATGACGGTGAAGTCACCGCTCAGGTTTCCCTTGGCGAAGAGGTTCTTGAAGGTCGGCTCGATCGACTGGGAGACTCCGGTGATGTTGGAGATCGTGGCAGTCGGGGCGATCGCCATGGTGTTGCTGTTGCGCATGCCGTGCTTGCGGACGGCGGAGCGGACGACATTCCAATCCAGCGTGCTGGAACGGTCCATCATCACGGGCAGGCCGCGCTCCTGCTCGAGGAGGTCGATGGTGTCGATGGGAAGAAGACCTCGGTCCCACTTGGAGCCCTTGTAGGTCTCATAGGCACCGCGCTCGGCGGCAAGCTCCGTGGATGCCAGGATGGCGAAGTAGGAAATCGCCTCCATGCTGGTGTCGGCGAAGGAGACGGCCTCCTTGCTAGCGTAGCTGATCTTGAGCTTGTAGAGGGCATCCTGGAATCCCATGAGCCCCATGCCGACGGGACGGTGGCGGAGGTTGGCGTTTCGGGCTTCAGGAGTCGGGTAGTAGTTGATGTCGATGACGTTATCGAGCATCCGCATGGCGGTGCGCACGGTCTTTTCGAGCTGGACTAGGTCAAGGCCGTTCTCGTTGACGTGGAGAGGGAGCCCAATGGAACCGAGGTTGCAGACGGCGGTCTCTTCGGCCGAGGTGTTGAGTAGGATCTCGGTGCAGAGGTTGGAGCTGTGAACGACGCCGGTGTGATCCTGCGGGGAGCGCAGGTTGGAGGGATCCTTGAAAGTGATCCAGGGGTGACCTGTCTCGAAGACCATCGAGAGGATCTTGCGCCAGATGGAGGAGGCCTCGACGCGCTTGAAAAGAGCGATCTCCCCGCGATCGGCCATCGCCTCGTACTCGGCATAGCACTCCTCAAAGGCACGGCCGTAGAGGTCGTGAAGATCCGAGACATCACTCGGGCTGAAGAGGGTCCACTGGGCGTTCTCCTTGACCCTCTTCATGAAGAGGTCGGGGATCCAGTTGGCGGTGTTCATGTCGTGGGTGCGGCGGCGCTCGTCGCCCACGTTCTTGCGAAGCTCGAGGAAGTCCTCGATGTCGAGGTGCCAGGTCTCCAGGTAGGCGCACATGGCCCCCTTGCGCTTGCCCCCTTGGTTGACGGCGACGGCGGTGTCGTTGGCGACCTTGAGGAAGGGGATGACGCCCTGGCTCTCACCATTGGTTCCCTTGATGAGGGAGCCGGTGGCGCGGACATTGGTCCAGTCGTTGCCGAGGCCGCCCGCCCACTTGGAGAGCTTCGCGTCATCGCTGATGCACTTGAAGATGTGGTCGAGGTCATCCATGACCGTCGTCAGGTAGCAGGAGCTGAGCTGCGGATGGAGCGTGCCGCTGTTGAAGAGGGTCGGTGTGGAGGAGGTGAAGAGGAAGCTCGAGAGGAGTTCGTAGAACTCGATG
>Ga0208327_1000244_pt1 | contig 14384 bp, 11 predicted proteins | sample LakMenEpi26Jun08_FD_150733 | JGI IMG/M metagenome (GOLD analysis project Ga0208327, IMG submission 150733) | Freshwater microbial communities from Lake Mendota, WI - 26JUN2008 deep hole epilimnion (SPAdes) | ecosystem: Environmental > Aquatic > Freshwater > Lake > Epilimnion/Euphotic zone ...
AAACTATTCGTTATGACTGTGATAGTGATGCTCTGTTAATCGGGGTGGAGCAGTTGGGTGATGTAGCTTGTCATACTGGAGAACGTAGTTGTTTTCATCAGGTTGATGGCACGGTGACACCACCACCAGGTGATAGTTTATCACAATTGTTTGCGGTAATTTGCGATCGCCGCGATCGCCCCAATGAAGATTCTTATACCTGTAAGTTATTGGCTGGTGGTGATAATAAGATTTTGAAAAAGATTGGTGAGGAAAGTGCGGAGGTAGTTATGGCTTGTAAAGATGATGATGCTGATGCGATCGCTGGCGAAGTTGCGGATTTATTTTATCATACTCTTGTAGCTTTGGCTCATCATCAGGTTGATTTAAAAGCAGTTTATCGCAAGTTACAAGAAAGAAGGAAATAGGCTAATTTATTAATAACTGTCAGAATCAGGATAACCAGGATGTACAGGATGTACAGGATGATAATTAAAATTGTAGGTTGGGTAGAATGAAATCTGAAAATCCTGATTCAGACAAAAAATGAATTACAAAATTCACCAACAATCCACAAATCACAATCCTAAAAATCCTTTAATCCTGATTCAGACAAAATAGAAAACCTAAAAATAACTATTAATACAATCTTAGATGAATTTAGCGGTAAGGGCGAATGGCCATTCGCCCTTACAATCGGAAGCGAAAAAAGTATTTGATGAGTTTATCACAGGATTACATCAAAATATTAATCCTAATGTAACTCAAGATGAAGCTATTGAAATGTTATCCCAACATTTAATTACTAAACCTGTTTTTGATGCTTTGTTTGAAGGTTACGAATTTACTAAATATAATCCTGTTTCTCACACGATGCAAAGAATGTTAGATGTGTTAGAAAGTCAATCTTTGCAGAAGGAAGTGAAGACTTTAGAAAAGTTTTATCAAAGTGTGCGAGAACGCGCTAGTGGTATTGATAATGCGGAAGGAAAACAGCGGATAATTATTGAATTATATGATAAATTTTTCCGTGCGGCTTTTCCCAGGTTGGTAGAAAGATTGGGTATTGTTTATACTCCTGTGGAAGTGGTAGATTTTATTATTAAAAGTGCTGATTTTGCTTTAAAACAAGAGTTTGGTGTGGGTTTAACTGATGAAGGTGTTCATATTTTAGACCCCTTTACAGGTACGGGTACTTTTATGGTGCGGTTGTTGCGTGGCGTTAGCCATACTCCTGAATGGGCGCAGGCCCTGCGCCCCTACCCCCTGATAGCGCAGCGTGGCGTTAGCCATACTCCTGAACTTAGATATATCCTAGGGGTTTAGCACTGCTTTACCCTTACATATCTCATCAATTACAGGATGGTTTAATGCTGATGTAGAGATTTTTCATGAAACGTCTCTACAACGTGGTTTGCCTAAAGGATACCAGAAGCTACACCAAGGTAGTTGTAACGTTATTGAGTCCTAAAGTACCAGTTAAACCTGTCACCTCAATGATGGCAATAAGCACCTCTTTTTTCAACGTGGCTTTCAGGCTCTATCCCCTATGAAACAAGCTGTTTAGTCATGAGGATATCCAGACAGTTAAAACTGTTCCCAGTTAAAAGTTAAGAGTTCCCTGCCCTCGCAGACAACTTATTCAGCAAGCCCTAAATATAATTGTATTAACATTAGTTGTAGCTAATTTAAGCAACTCCGACCAACTCAAGGTATCTGATTTATGATCTGCTGTTTCACAATGAATAACTAAATTCCATTGCTGCTCTGGGTTTTTCTTAGTTTTATCTGCTAGAATTTCCGCATTGCGAATTGCTTGCAGCAGCGCTTGCTTCTTTCCGCCATCTTTCTTATTGTGCATTTGTCGGCTTTTTTGTACCACCTGTCAAACAAACTATCCCTATTCCCAAGGTTGCTAAAGTCCAATTTTTCTAAATATTCAATAAAATCACATTCAAAATTACTAGGAAGGTTTACAAAATGGTGTTTACTAAGTTACAAGTAACACCATAGTTTGTTATTACGCAATCATTCAACATTACTCCAGAAAAATTTCGTTTGGAAACAACCGTCAACCGTCAACCGTCAACTGACAACTAAAAAATTTATGGTATTACAAGTAGAAAACAACACTTACGAAGCGAAAACCCAAGAAATTGCTAAACAAGTTCTAGCTGCTACCCAGGAAAATCGCTCATTTTTGGCTGCTTTACGGGATCAAATGCGCTGGGATGATAAATTGCTCGATTGGGCTATGAGTAATCCAGGTTTACGGGTACAATTATTTCGGTTCATAGATACCTTGCCCGCTTTACATAGTAAATCAGAAATTGCCTCCCATTTGCAAGAATATTTGGGAGATGATTCAGTAGAACTACCCGCAGCTTTGAAAGGAATCTTAAACTTTGCTAACCCTGATTCTATGCCCGCACAGGTAGCCGCGACAACAGTGGGAACTGCGGTGGAAACTTTAGCACATAAATATATTTCTGGGGAAAATATCAAGCAAGTCATCAAAACCGTTGAGAGACTGCGAAAAGACAAAATGGCTTTCACCATTGACCTCCTCGGTGAAGCGGTAATTACTGAATTAGAAGCGCAATCTTATTTAGAAAGATACCTGGAATTGATGCAGCAGTTGGTGGAAGCATCCAAAAATTGGGGGAAAATTCCGGCTATTGATGAAGCTGACGGCGAAAATATCCCCAAAGTCCAGGTTTCTGTCAAATTAACGGCGTTTTATTCCCAATTTGATCCTTTGGATGCCCAAGGTAGTGAAGCACGAGTCAGCAATCATATTCGGACTTTACTCCGTCGCGCTCAAGAATTAGGTGCAGCAGTCCATTTTGACATGGAACAATACGCCTATAAAAATATCACATTCAATATTCTCAAAAAGCTATTACTGGAAGAGGAATTTCGTCAACGTACTGATATTGGGATGACAATACAAGCATATCTGCGGGATAGCGAACAAGACGCTAGAGATATTATTGCTTGGTTAAAACAACGGGGTTATCCTCTCACCATTCGTCTAGTTAAAGGTGCGTATTGGGACCAAGAAACCATCAAAGCTACTCAAAAGCATTGGCCACAACCAGTTTATAATGATAAAGTCGCCACCGATGCCAATTTTGAGGCGATAACTCAGCTATTGCTAGAAAATCATCAGTATGTCTATTCTGCCATAGGTAGTCATAATGTGCGATCGCAATCTCGCGCCATAGCAATTGCGGAAAATCTCAATGTTCCCCGTCGTCGTTTTGAAATGCAAGTTCTGTACGGCATGGGTGATAAAATCGCCAAAGCTTTGGTAGATAAAGGTTATCGCGTGCGGGTTTATTGTCCCTACGGTGACTTGTTACCAGGAATGGCTTATTTGATTCGGCGGTTGTTGGAAAATACGGCGAATAGTTCGTTTTTACGGCAAAATCTGGAAAATCGTCCCGTTGAGGAGTTGTTAGCAGCCCCAATTATGTCTCATGCAGAGGCGCAAAGTCGCCAAGAGGAGAAGGAAGGTTTTGTTGGTGTTGCGGATACAGATTTTGCGGAAGAGGAAAGAAGGAATAAGTCGAGTTTAGCTTTTGAAAATGTCCGTCAGCAGTTGGGGAAAACTTATTTACCCTTACTAAATGGGGAATATGTGAATACTACAACGTTTGTTGATTCTCTTAATCCTTCTAATTTTAGTCAGGTTGTTGGTAAGGTGGGTTTGCTGAGTGTTGAACAGGCTGAGGAAGCAATGAAGTTTGCTAAGGCTGCTTTTCCTGCTTGGAAGAAAACTCCAGTCAAGCAACGGGCTGATATTTTGCGTCAAGCAGGGAAGTTAATGGAGGAACGACGCGCTGAACTTTCGGCTTGGATAGTTTTGGAGGTGGGAAAACCTGTTAAGGAAGCTGACGCGGAGGTTTCGGAAGCTATTGATTTTTGTCTTTATTATGCTGCGGAAATGGAACGGTTGGATAAGGGTGTAATTTATGATGTGGTTGGGGAAACCAATCGTTATATTTACCAGCCGAAAGGTATCGCTATTGTGATTTCTCCCTGGAATTTTCCTTTGGCTATCGCTTGCGGTATGACTGTTGCGGCTTTGGTTTCAGGAAATTGTACTTTACTCAAACCGGCAGAAACTTCTTCTGTGATTACTGCAAAGTTGACGGAAATACTCATAGAAGCTGGAATCCCTAAAGGTGTTTTTCAATACGTTCCTGGTAAGGGTTCTCAAGTCGGTGCTTATTTGGTTAATCATCCTGATACTCATGTGATTGCTTTTACTGGTTCTCAGGAAGTAGGTTGTAGAATTTACGCAGAAGCCGCAATTCTCAAACCTGGTCAAAAGCATCTTAAAAAGGTAATTGCAGAAATGGGAGGCAAGAATGGCATCATTGTTGATGAAAGTGCTGATTTAGACCAGGCTGTTGTCGGCGTTGTCCAATCTGCTTTTGGTTATAGTGGACAAAAATGTTCTGCTTGTTCACGGGTGATTGTGCTTGAACCCATTTATGATGCTTTTGTGGAAAGGTTGGTAGAAGCCACAAAATCCTTGAATATTGGGGAGACGGAGTTACCCAGTACCCAAGTTGGTCCGGTAATTGATGCTATTTCGCGCGATCGCATTTTGGATTATATTCAAAAAGGTAAACAAGAAGCAAAAGTCGCCTTAGAATTACCCGCACCCAGTCAAGGTTATTTTATCAGTCCGGTGATTTTTTCGGAAGTACCCGCAGATGGAGTTATCGCCCAGCAGGAAATATTTGGACCTGTCTTAGCAGTAATTCGGGTGAAAGATTTTCAAGAAGCAATAGACGTTGCTAACGGCACAAACTACGCTTTAACTGGTGGTCTTTATTCTCGCACACCTTCCCACATTGAACAAGCACAAGCGGAATTTGAAGTGGGGAATTTATACATTAACCGAAATATTACTGGAGCGATCGTTTCCCGTCAACCTTTCGGCGGTTTCAAACTTTCTGGAGTCGGTTCCAAAGCCGGCGGACCAGATTACCTCTTGCAATTCCTAGAACCACGCCATATCACAGAAAACATCCAGCGTCAAGGTTTTGCCCCAATTGAGGGTGCAGACTAACTTTATAATACACAAAGATCCCCGACTTCTCAAAGAAGTCGGGGATCTCAAACTAATTATCTATTTTTGGGACACTCAGGTAAGCTTTTACCAGCGTAGTTACAATCAAAATAAATTAATGCTTCTCTACTAGATTTAAAGTCTCTAGTTTTAGAGGCTGGATCTTTTTTGGGATTTGCTTTATCAGACCAAATTTTTAAGTAGTAACTGCTACCATCATCAGTAGACCATAATTCGTAAATATAGTCACCTCCTCTACCTTCACCTCTCAAATAGTCTGCTAGTGCTGTATTTGATATAGATAGAAGGGTAGATATAGCCAAGATGGGAACTAGGGCTATTTTTAATAGTTGACTTATTTTCATAGACACACCAATCATTGTTTGTATTTCCAGCATAGCGTAACTGTGTGTCTATGTCTAGAATAAAATCATGCACATTTTCATCTAAGCGCAAAATAAAAATGTTATTCATACCATCAATTTTATGACATGAGTCGGGGATCTTTTTTATCCTGTCAATCCTTAAATCCTGTTAATCCTGATTCTGACAAATTATGATATTTTGATGTTAAAATATGAAATCAGGGTTTCTCTATATTTATGGGTAAAAAAGATGATATTAAACAAGTTGATTCAATTGCTAGAGAATTTCGGATGTCAGCAGAATTAAGAAATGCTTTTGGTATATTTCTGGAGGAAGAAAAAAGAAATGGTTATGGTGGAACTTTAAACGATAGAGGTGATTTTACTTATTCAGAACTCCGTCAGAAAGCTAAAGAATTTTTAGAGGATATTAATTATGACTCCTAAAACATCTATTGCTAATTCAATACTAAATCTAAATCAAATTATTCAACCAATTATTGGCGAAACTTGCCATCAAATTACATTTAGTTATGGGGATGAATTACAGTTACATTTTGGTGAAATGACTGCCTACAATCATCCTAAATTAGCACATTTACGTAAAGGAAGCTGGCAACTTAGCACTAGGGCAACACCTTGGTATTTAATGCTAGGAGATAATCTTTTCGGTCATTCATCTATGTTCGTAAATAATAAAAATGCTGCCAAATATGCTAAAACGTTTTTACAGTATTTGGAAAACAAAAAACTGACTAATTTTATTATTCCTGCTAATAGTCATGATATGAAACTCACTTTATCATTTGAGGGTGGTTACGAACTAATTTTAAAACCAGATTTAGAAGATGATTCTGGACTTGCTTATTGGGAATTAATGATGCCAAATGAGCAAATTTTAACCGTTGGTCCGGGAATGTTTTGGGAATGTAAATCAATTCATGAACCTTATTAGTCTGGATATTTAAGTAGGTTAGCATTGAAAATCTTCGTTATGGCAAGGCAAGAGGCAAGAGGCAAGAGTGAAGAGGGTTTGGGCGATTTTACTTTTCTTTACATAGATTGGTTTTATTGTGTTCACCTACTTAGATCCAGATACAATTTCCGTTTCAAATTATAATTACTAATTAATAATGTATAACTGCGTGCCTTGCTTAAAACAAACACTTTTGTTTTCGTATTAGCGCAAAATCCAAATAGTAACATCCTTAAGATAGATACCATCTCTCTAAAAATATGCAAGAATGAAGGTAGAAATATCTGTTAAAAACAACTTAACACCATTCTCTATTTTTGACTCCTGACTCCTATTCCCAGGGGGGTGAGACTATGATTGATACAAGTAACGATATAAGAATTATTTCTTTAGTTCCTAGTGCTACGGAAATTGTGGCCAAACTGGGCTTGTTTAATGCTATGGTAGGGCGATCGCATGAATGTGACTATCCTCCCGAAATCGTCAATCTTCCAGTTTGTACCCAAGCGCGTTTGAATGGTGACGCTAATAGCCATTCTATTCACAAAGAAGCCGACAATCTATTACAATCTGCCTTGGGTATTTACAAAATCAAAGTGGATGTTTTAGAGAAACTGCACCCTACCCATATTATCACTCAAGATCAATGTGATGTCTGCGCCGTCAGTTTACCGGAGGTAGAAAAAGCAGTTGCCCAACTTACCCACAGTTCGCCACACATTATTTCTCTACAACCCAATACATTACAGGATACTTGGGGTGATATTGAACGGGTTAGCCACGCATTTGGTGTAGATTCAGTAGAAATACTGGAGAATCTAGAAGCCCGTGTCAGAATTTGCAAGCGTAGACTACAAGGACTTTCCACCGCCGAACTGCCTAAAGTCGTGTGCATTGAATGGACTGATCCTTTGATGACTGCTGCAAATTGGGTTCCTGAATTAATTAACTTAGCAGGAGGAAGACCATTATTTAGCATCACTGGTAAACCTGCTGCTCATGTCAAATGGGAAACATTAGTAGATAGTAATCCAGATGTGATTATTTTCATGCCCTGTGGCTTTGATTTGCAACGAACTCAGCAAGAAGCAGAATTATTAACTCAACGTCCAGAATGGAAAAAACTCCACGCTGCTCAAACAGGAAGAGTATTTATTACCGACGGTAACGCTTACTTTAACCGTCCTGGTCCGCGATTAGTAGATTCTGTGGAAATTTTAGCAGAAATATTGCACCCAGATATTTTTGACTATGGTTATAAGGGTAGTGCTTGGCAAATTTTGTAATTATAGAACGGATAATCAAAAACTACACGTCCACCAGCACGCCAATCAACATGGACGAAACCCCGGTGCATTCCCCGTCCCAAACCTGTACAATCAGAAGCACGACAAACTATTAATTCCTGTTCATAAACAATAGTTCCATTTGGTAAATTCATGGTCTTGCCAGTTTTATTACCTAGACTTGATTCTGGTAAGGCTGCTGCTTTTGTGTCTAGCACTTGTTCGCTAACATTATGTTCTACTGTTTTTTAACAGTAGGGGTTTAGCAGTGCTTAATGGTGTCAACTTAGTCCCTGGCGAATAGAATATGGCTTCGCCACGCCAAGGGCGAACGCGGCTATACAAACAAAGTCCGCCTGCGCGGACTAAGGAAAAATCAAGGATTGAAACCCACGCAGGTGGGTTCATCTCATTCATCTCGTTCCCAGTCTCCGACTGGGAATGGATTCTAGAAGGCTCTGCCTTCAATAATATTAGAGGCAGAGCCTCATCAACTGCATTCCTAGTCAGAGACTAGGAACGAGATGTACGAGATGTGGTAGGGATTTGAGATTAAGTTGACACCAATGAGATTTTGCTTTACCCTTATGTTTACAATCAAACGATTAAGCCATGTTAAATATAGTTACGGGTTACGGGTATATTTGTGTTTAACACCCACAGGGAAATATTCAACATCACCAGTAGGTTTTAATTCTACTAAAGGTGTTTGATATTGTAGAGGAACATAATTCGCAAATTCACTATTTAAACGCAATAATTGGGCAAGAATAGCCGCAGTAATAGATAATCTTTTTTCCTCTTGATTTTCAATTCCTGGTGCTAATTCTACTACTACAGATAAAAAGCGATTTTTATCGGCATCTTCTTTTACCTGGATAACAAACTTACCCGTTACCCATTCTCTAATGATTGGTTGTTCTAGTCCGACTGTGACATTTTCTGGATAAATATTTGCGCCAAAATAGGAAACTGTAAAGTTAGAACGTCCAAAAACATAGACAAAAGGTAATTGGTGAATTCCGCGATGATTTTTTAATTCTGTAATAGGATTAAAACCCCATTCTGCTAAGAATTCTAGCATTTCTGTGTAGGTAATTAAGCCACCTTGATCAAAAATGCTATATCTAATTAAAGGCACACCATTATTCCCAGAAAATAGTAAATTTCCATCTTCTACTTCAAAAAAACGACTGCAAGGATCATATTGAACTAAAGTAGGTAATCGGGATTCTCCAAATAATGCTTTAGCTGCGGCAGGTGTGGCTGCTAAAAACCGCCGAATACAAATACTTAAAGGGGTTTCATTCCCTAAAACTCCTGCGTCTGCTGTTCCATACATGGAAGCAAAATCATCATAGGGATTTTGAGAACCTATTCTTTCTCCAACTAAATTGCGCCATTCTTCACTGAATACTTCCCCTGCCATGACTAATTTAATGTGATATTGTCCCCACTGCATTCCATTGGCAATACCCGTATCAATCACATCTTTGAGAAATGGTGGATATCCTAATAGAACAACTTGCTCAAAATTACCGCCTAATTCTTGGACAATTCGCAAAATTTCTGTTTTATTATTCCCTGGGGTAATGACGGTAATCGGATAACCTTTAGCGGCTAAATGACGACAGCAATTAGTGGTAAACATTCCACCCACCCAAGTTCCCAAGGTAAAACAAATTACTGCTAAACTGGGTTTAGTATCGGCATGAAAACTATCATGAAAAATTTGTTCAAAGCGGGTAGCTATTTCTAGTTCGTCGGTGATGAAACGTGGCCAAAATGTAGGTTTACCCGTTGAGCCAGAGGAAGCGGCAATCATATCACAGCTTCCTACTTTTCCATTATTACACAATTGGGGCAAAGAATAACGGGAAATATAATTTTCTTTATTAATTTTTGGTAAGTTTTGGAAATCTGCTAATGTTTGAATATTTTGAGGATTTATGCCTCGTTCTGCTAAAAATGCCTGATAAGCGGGTACACTAGCAGCTACATCTTGAAATAATCTCAAAGCTATTTCTTGGCTATCAATATTCAGGTGCTGTTTTAGTTTGTCTGTTAAGGGAGTTGAGATAAAATATTCTAATCCTAAGATTGCCCTTGGTGTTGATATTTGTGGTTTCATAAAGCTGGTTTGTCCAAAAAATCTGGTTGTTCTTTCTCAGAATTCTATCTATAAATGCAATTTTTTCGTAACCTATGGGATTTACCCACTGTACAAACCTACCATCATATCAATAAACGAAATTGCGTCGTTTTCGGCTTTGGGAATAAGAGTAGGGTGCGTCAGATAAAGGAAATCTGTTTTTTACAAAATTATCGGGTCTGACGCACTCTACAAGAGACAAGGGAACACCAAAAAATAAATTACCCAATTTTGTGGGATGGGCATCCTGCCCGTCCTTGCTGATTAAGGGTATGAATTTTAGTCTCACGCAAAGGCGCAAAGACGCACTGAGGTTTGAGTTTTAAAGAAAAATTTTAGCTGTTAGAGGCTGCGGGAACTTGACACTCTCACTGAGCTTTACGCTTACCGGATATTCCTGTAAATTACCTCGTTGCTTTTGTAGCCATTGATAACTCTCCATTTATCTCCCCGGATCATGCAAATATATTGCAGTCAACAACACATAAATAATGGCGGTCATCGTTTTTGTACCCAGTGCGGTGAAGCATTACCTTTGACGGTGGGACAAGTTATTGATAATCGTTATGAAATTGCGCGGATATTAGGACAAGGTGGTTTTGGCCGCAGTTATTTAGCGATTGATCGGCAAAAATCTCGAAAAACTTGCGTTTTAAAGGAATTTGCCCCCAATGTTGTTAAACCCCAAGAGTTACAAAAGGCTAAGGAACTGTTTGAACGGGAAGCAAGTGTCCTCAAAAAAATCCAACATCCCCAAATTCCCCGGTTTCATGCTTCTTTTTCCGCCAAAATTGGGACTAAGGATTTTTTCTTTTTGGTGCAAGATTATATTGAGGGTGATAATTATGACCAATTATTTGAACAGCGTCGGGGTCAAGGACAGTCTTTTAGTGAGGAGGAGGTAATTAATTTACTACATAATGTTCTGCCTGTGCTAACTTATATTCATTCTTTAGATATAGTTCACCGCGATATTTCCCCGGATAATTTGATTTTGCGCCAAAGTGATAATTTGCCCGTATTGATTGATTTTGGAGGTGTAAAACAGTTACCAGCTTCTCAGGGGTTTTGGCGAACACAATTGGCTGTCAATGCGACTTTGTTAGGTAAGAAGGGATACGCACCAGAAGAACAGTTACTTCAGGGAAAAGTTTATAAAAACAGTGATTTTTATGCGTTAGCGGTGACAGCTTTGGTATTAATGACGGGGAAAGAACCACATTTACTTTATGATAGCTTTAATGGGGTTTGGCTTTGGGGTAAGGAAATTAAGGTTAGTCCCAAATTAGAGACTGTCTTAAAAAAGATGTTGGCATATAAGCCGAGCGATCGCTATCAAAAAGCCGAACAAGTTATTAAAGATTTACCTTTACCATCTACCTCATCTACACCACAGATTATGCAAACTTCTAACAATAATCCCAATCCCTATATTACTAAGTTGAAAACACAGGTGGTAGCACCAGGAATAAAGCGGGTTCGCAGTATTCATGGTGGTGTCCACAATCAGACAAGTTTGTTTGTTCAGAAAATACCCATGCCAAAATGGTTGCGTCCTTTTATGGTTAGCTTTATTATGACTACGGTAATGTTGTCAACAGGTGCGGGTATGTTTGCTTTAGGAAATTTTGCAGTTAAGGGAATAACCTCAATTAAAGTTCCGCAAGTTGAACTTCCCAAAATCCCATCTAAGCATGATTCTAAAGATGAAAAAAATCAAACTAATCGCACTATTCAACAGGTGTTTAGTCGTCTACAACAGTTAGAAATTTCTCCGGCATTTTTTACTAATACCGTTAATGAAGTTTTTTATGCCGAAAAACCAGAATTAAACAACCGCAAGTTAACTCAAAACCCCGAAGACGCAGCTTTGAGATCACAATGGAATGCGATCGCTAATAAGTTATTAAATAATCTAGAAAAGGCTAATTTAAGTGAACCTGCTAGAAAGAAAATAGGTAGTTATAGTCAACAGGATTCCCAACGCTGGGAACAGTTAGCCAAAGCGGGAAAATTAGGTAATTATAAATCTTTTCAGGATTTACGTGCAGATACATATCAGACCTTTGACCCGTTGTTTCCTGGTCAGGAACGCGGGAAACTAAATCAAAAAACTTTTCTGCAAATCTGGTATGCGATCGCATCTGATAAAGTAGAAAATAAGTAATGGGTAATGGGTAATGGGTAATAGGTAATAGGTAATTTGTCAGAACTAACAACTGACAACTGACAACTGACTAATGACAACTAACAACTGACAACTGACAACTGACTAATGACCAATGACTAATGACTAATATATACTGTTCTCAAGGGCATAAAAATCCGTCGGGTAGTAGGTTTTGTCTCCAATGTGGAGACAGAATTGGCAGCGTACTGACATCTAGAAATCAAGGTATTCAAGCGGGACAAACTTTAGGCGATCGCTATGTTATTATTCGGCAAATTGGTCAAGGAGGATTTGGCAAAACCTACTTAGCAGAAGACCTTAACCGCTTTCGAGAAGCTTGTGTTTTAAAAGAATTTTTTCCCCAGGTACAAACTCCCTACATTGTCCAAAAAGCCGAAGAACTTTTTCAGCGAGAAGCAAGTGTACTTTACAAATTACAACATCCTCAAATTCCCCGATTTCGGGAACTATTACGGATCAACTTACAAGGGAAAGAAAGTCTTTTTCTAGTTCAAGATTATATAGATGGTGAAACTTATAATTCCTTATTAAATAGTCGGCAAAAACAGGGTTTAAAATTTACAGAAATAGAAATCCGCCAATTATTACAGCAAATTTTACCAGTATTAGAATATATTCACGCCCTGGGGGTTATTCATCGTGATATTTCTCCTGATAATTTAATGCTTCGGAGTAGTGATAAATTACCAGTATTAATTGATTTTGGAGGTGTTAAACAAGTAGCCGCCACCGTCGCCTCTCAATATTACCAAACAGGGGGAATAGCATCTCCCACAAATGGCACTTTGTTAGGAAAAATAGGATTTGCACCCCCAGAACAGATGCAAACTGGTATGGTGTCCACCCACAGTGACTTATATGCTTTAGCCGTCACAACGTTAGTTTTACTGACAGGTAAACAACCCCAAGAATTAATTGATACTTATAATTGTAGTTGGCAATGGCGACGGGAAATCAGCCTCAGTTCCGCACTTGGACAAATCATAGACAAAATGTTATCACCAATTGCGAGCGATGCCTACGGCGGGTTACACCAACGCTATCAAACAGCCCGTCAACTTCTCCAAGTCCTCAACCCTCAATCTGTTAGCTATCCGCAAACTCAACCCCCCACATCTGCTACAGTTGCTATTTCTCCCCCGAAAATCCCCGTTCCTGAACCCGTGATGATTCCCACTCCTCCCCAACCAGGTATTTGGACAGGAAAAAATGTTTTGATTCTCGTTTTTTTCCTGACTATTGGGAGTTATTTATATTGGCAAAAACTTAAAACCCCTACCAACAATTTACAGGGAAATAACCCGATAATTTTACCCAGTCCCCATTCCACCGAAACAGCAAAAACAGAAGTAACTTTTTCACCGGAAGAAAGACGACGCAAACGAAAATTGAGCGATCGCCGTGAAGAATTAGATATAAATTATCAATTTTATGTTGAGCTAGTAAACCAACTTTTCCGGGAAAAATATCCCAATTTAAAGGGGCGTATTCTTAGTGATAATCCAGAAGATGAAAATTTACGAGCTGAATGGGATAAAACCGCCGCCGAAGTCCTAGAAAAGCTAACAGCCATCACTGCTGACTCCCGCCGTCAACTGGGAAATTATACTGGGGATGAACGTGCCACCTGGAAAGCTCAAATCAATCAAATCAACGTTGGTAGTCGGTCTTTATATGATTTAGGTGATGCCGCTTTTTTCAGTGAATTTCCCGAACAAAAGAGTAAAAGTTTTATTAACCAACCCATTGGACAAGTTTGGTACGCATTTGTCAATGATCAACTTAACGCCATTCTTGACAAAAGCATATTGGAAACAATAGTCTTTCCTGAAGGCACTACAGGTAAAACAGTGAGTGGAACTCTCCAACCAGGAAAAGGTAAAGTTTTTATTGTTGGACTAGCCAAAGATCAAAATATGGAAGTGAAACTAGAAGCAAATTCAAAAGTTTTACTCTCAATTTATTCCCCCTCTGGGAAAAACCCATTACTACAAGACTCTCAAACACGGACGATATCTGCAACATTACCAGAAAAAGGATTTTATGAATTTGTTGTTGTTTCCACAGCCTCAGAATCCGTAGATTATCAACTCACCCTAACCGCAGAAAATCCCCCAGAACCCGAACCAACAGAAGAACCAACTCTCACAGAAACACCCACACCTGAAAATAATTAGGACTTACGGATAGCGTAGCGTAAGCCATAAAACCCACATTCAGCATGAGTAAATATACTCAAAATATTTTTCACAGCAGGTTATTTTGTCAAAAAAAGAATTTCATAAAACAGCTAAAACCCAATCATAATAACCAGTTCATGCTTTTTGCTATCTAGGTCGGTATTCAATG
>Ga0208327_1000245_pt1 | contig 14334 bp, 10 predicted proteins | sample LakMenEpi26Jun08_FD_150733 | JGI IMG/M metagenome (GOLD analysis project Ga0208327, IMG submission 150733) | Freshwater microbial communities from Lake Mendota, WI - 26JUN2008 deep hole epilimnion (SPAdes) | ecosystem: Environmental > Aquatic > Freshwater > Lake > Epilimnion/Euphotic zone ...
TTAGCACTACGTTATCACGGTTATCAATTTGGACAATATAACTCCCAATTAGGTGACGGTAGAGGCTTTCTCTATGGACAAGTGCGGGGTATTGATGGGGAATTATATGATTTTGGCACAAAAGGTTCGGGAAGAACCCCCTACTCTCGCGGTGGTGACGGAATGCTAACACTTAAAGGAGGAGTGCGGGAAGTTCTCGCCGCTGAAGCACTTCATCGTTTAGGTGTTCGCACTTCTCGCTGTTTAAGTATGATTGAAACGGGTTTGGGTTTGTGGCGCGGTGATGAACCTTCTCCAACTCGTTCTTCTGTCATGATTCGCATGAGTAAATCTCATATTCGTTTTGGTACTTTTGAACGATTAAACTATTTCAAACGACATGATTTAACTCAAAAACTGTTAGATCATGTAATCGAACAATATTACCCGCATTTGCAAGCTGAAAATGATAAATATGCCTTATTTTATGCCGAATTAGTGCAGCGTGTCGCCGAATTAGTAGCACAATGGATGGCAGCGGGTTTTTGTCATGCAGTTCTGAATACTGATAATATGTCAATTACCGGGGAAAGTTTTGACTATGGACCCTATGCCTTTATTCCTACTTACGATCTCCAATTTACGGCGGCATATTTCGATTATTATAAACGTTATTGTTACAGTCAGCAACCAGGGATTTGCAAATTAAATTTAGAACTTTTGCAAGAACCTTTAAAGGCGATAATTCATCAAGGTGATTTGGATATTGCTTTATCTAAGTTTGCTGAATATTACCAGGCTGAATATCGAGCTTTGATGTTGAAAAAATTGGGTTTTGAAGATTTACAATTAGCGGAAGCTGATGAATTTTTGCGGTTAACCATTACCTTTTTACATGATAGTCAAGTTGGTTATCATCAATTCTTTGCTGATATAGCTGCTACCTTTTCTAGTAAATGGCGAGATGATCCAGCTTTTGTGATGAATAGTTCAGAACTTAGCCCCGCATTAGGAAAATCAGCCACTTTTGATAATTGGTGTTTCCTCTATCATAAAATTCTCAATCATTTTGATCCTGACCAAATGGATAAAATTCACCAAACTTTGATTGAAGCTAATCCCAAAACAGCTTTATTAAGACCTGTGATTGAGTCTGTTTGGGAACAAATCACTGAAGATGATAATTGGCAACCTTTTTATGATTTAGTGGAAACACTGCAAACAGGGAAGTAATCAATCAGAATCAATCAGATCCCCGACTTCTCTAAGAAGTCGGGGATCTAAAGTTACCAAAACTATGATCAGCATTAATTTCAATTACTAAATCAACAGATGATGATTGAATTAAGGGATTAATGAATAATTCGGGATGTAAAGAACGCCAAAAATAATTTACAAATTCTTCTATTTCTGAGTCAGTCATTCCTGATTTACCAGCAGCAATCATTTGTCTTTCTGCTTGCTTGCGCCATGCTAAAGAATAACGGTAATCTGTGGGATAAAGAACTATTAAACTATCTAATCTTTCCCACAGTGGTAAATAATCTTTTAGCTGATTATTCATATCAGAGGCAAATTGTTTATCTACGTCTGTAAGAATAGGTGGTGGTGGAGTTAATAACACTTTAGGAGGAATTGGTTTTACGCCCACAAACCAGCCTTCAAACAGAACAATATCTATAGGATTTGTGATAACTTCAGAAGTAGTGCGATCGCCTGCACCCCCATGAGCGGATTTATCAAATCTAGGAACTATAACAGGACTCTTGCTTTGGTGAATCTGATCGAGTAGACTTAAACCTAGATGAATATCGTGGGTTCCGGGCGGACCACGCCAAACTAACCGGGAATCTTGCTGCATTAAAGCCAAGCGATCGCTATAAGTTTTGTATAAGTCGTCCAAAGAAAAACTTAACGTCCTGTATCCCAAATGCTGGAGAATCAAACCCAGTATGTGGGACATTGTAGTTTTACCCGTGCCTTGTGCGCCTAAAATTCCCTGGATAAAAGGTTTCCCCGACTCTTGATGCTGTGCTGCAATTTTCATTCCCAAAGGTAGCCACACATCCCACAATACCTGCAACATTCCTTGAGGATCAGTTTTTAGGCTAGTTTGACAAAATTGACTAAAATCAGGGAAAACTAACTTCAGTAAATCCCCTCTGTTTTCCATAACTTCAGCCACATTATCAGAAGTAATATTAAACACCTTAGCTCGCAAAGGATCTGCCAATGCTGCGGCTTGTGCTAATACTTGCCAAGATGTGTCCGTTGTCAAAATCTTACTCAACCATTCGCTATTCATAAAATTACGAACCCAGTTTCAAGGCTTCTAGAAATAGACTGTAGATGAAACCAACCTTGAGATAGTTGAGTGTTTCTACCCAAAATGCTTGGCGAGAAAAAAAACTGCGACTGTAAAATATCCTACTGGTAATTTCAGTTAATAGCACTAAAAATCCAGCTACTACGATGTCTAATTCTGCCTTCTGTCCAGCGGTTGTTGATACTGCTGATCCCAGAAAAAAACCAAACAAAAAACTAATTAGTAGTAATGATAACCGTCGCCAAGGATTGAGAAACCATTCACTCAAGCTTCTATAAATTGTTTCTAATAGGTTGTTCAGACGAGTATTTTGCATGAAGAGGGGAACAGTGAACAAAAATAATCACCAATCATTTGGGTTTAGCTGACAAAAAATCTTATTTCTAAATCTATATCATTATGAAAAACTTGGCTCTTCGGTATCGTAACTTCATTATCGGTTTTTCTGTATTAGGATTTATGGGGATCGTAACTGGATGCTTAGATATGAGGATATCCTTGGAGTCTACAAATCCAGAAAAAAATTCACCTGTAGTTACAAACACGGTCAATAGTGCTGATGCAATCAATTTAGATAATACACCAAGTGAATCAGTAGAATCAAGTTCACAGAAAAATCACTCTACAGTTGTAGCCTATCGGTTTGATTCGGATAGTAAAACCAAGACTGCTGGATCACTTCGCATGAGCAACAAAACTACTCAACCTCTACGTCTAGCATTATTAGCTAGACAATCATCTCAAAAAAGCGCCACTGCGAATAAATCTAAATCTGGTATTCCGGCTCATTGGGATTTTGCTCCCCAAGAAGGAAATGAGAACGGGTTAATTTTATCTTTACCTCAAGGTAATTTAAAGCTAGAGAAAGGTGATATTTTGGTGGCTTTTGCTCAAGATGGTTCTCGACGCTATTGGGGTCCCTATGTTGTGGGAGAAACTTCTTCTCCACAATGGAATTCGCAAACTCAAGAATGGCAATTGGTGTTAGAAAATAGGTGATATGGGAGGAGTCAGGAGTATGGCTAACGCCACGCTATCAGGAGGTAGGGGCGCAGGGCCTGCGCCCATTCAGGAGTATGGCTAACGCCACGCTGCGCTATCAGGAGGAAGAAGAAGTAAGAAGGAGTTGTTTGAATTTTGATAGTAAAGCTCCTCGAAAGAGGCATTTTGAATTGTAAACTGTTGTGTATTGGTAAGGACATGATTACCGTGTCTCTAAGTATGAATTCATGAGTATAAAATTGAGTGTCACCGATAAAGTGGTTGATAAGTGGTTGAATAATTTACAACAGCGTCCAGTCATACTTGTAGCTGTTTCGTCTCTGTGGTTGTTGGTGATTGGTTGGATAGCTTTTGGCTGGAATTTGGGGAATGTGGGCTTGATTGATGAAACTGAGCCGCTGTTTGCTGAAGCTTCCCGGCAAATGTTGCTAACTGGTGATTGGATTACGCCGTTTTTTAATGGTGAAACTCGCTTTGATAAACCTGCTTTGATTTATTGGTGTCAGGCGATCGCCTACTCTATTATGGGAGTAAACGAATGGGCTGCTCGTATCCCTTCAGCATTGGCAGCAATGGGTGTAATTGCTTTGGCATTTTATACTGTGCAATGGTATTTTGCCAAAAAAGACGAATTGGCACAAGTTACCAACTTACCCAGACGTTACTTTACTGCCGCCATTGCCGCAGCTTTAATGGCACTCAACGCAGAAATGATTGTTTGGGGGAGAACCGGCGTTTCCGATATGTTACTCAACGGCTGTATCGGTTCAACATTATTATGCTTCTATTTGGGATATGCTCAAAATCATTCCTCAATAGTCATTGCTAATTGGCGACTTCCGAATAAATGGTATTTAGCTTGTTATGTGTTAATTGCTGGGGCAATATTAACTAAGGGTCCAGTAGGTATTGTTTTACCAGGACTGATTATGATTGCTTTTGCCGTATATGTCGGGAAATTTCGGGAACTGTGGCGGGAAATGCAGCCGTTTTTGGGCATGGGGATCGTTTTATTGCTATCACTTCCTTGGTATGTTTTAGTAACTTGGCGTAACGGCTGGAATTTTATTAATGCCTTTTTTATCTATCACAATATAGACCGTTTCACCGAAGTCGTTAATGGTCATTCAGCCCCTTGGTATTTTTACTTTTTAGTCGTTTTATTGGGGTTTGCACCTTATTCAGTGTACATTCCTGCGGCTCTAGTTAGATTCAATCTTTTGCAGCGATCGCATTGGTTAAACCAAGAACGCTCCCAACAACTAGGTTTATTTACCTGTATATGGTTTCTGGGTGTGTTTGGATTTTTCACCATTTCCGTGACCAAACTGCCCAGCTATGTATTACCCTTAATGCCAGCAGCGGCGATTCTTGTGGCATTATTTTGGAGTGATCTTTTCCCCAGTTCACCTACTATTACACCAACGCCTCCCAAATTTTTACGCATCAGTGCTTGGATAAACGTAGGATTCTTGACTATTCTGGCGATCGCACTTTTCAATCTTACCCAAATTGCTGGACCTGATCCCGCTGCTCCTGAATTATATGTACAAATGGAAAGATCAGGAATCCTCAAATTTGGAGGCATAATTTGGTTACTATCTACAATCACTACCGCTATCCTCATCTTAACTCACCGTTACCGACAGATAATCACCATTAACTTATTAGGATTTATCGCCTTTATTGCGATCGTTTTAATACCTGCTGTTTCCATCATGGATCAACAGCGTCAACTTCCTCTCAGAGAATTATCCGCCCTCATTGTTGAATCAAAACAACCCAATGAAGAATTAATTATGGTTGGATTCAAAAAACCTACCGTGACTTTCTACACGCACAAAAATGTTAATTACATCAAATTTGCTCAACAAGCTCTTGAATATATTCAAAAGCAAGCATCCCAACCAACTAAACCACCATCATTATTACTCTTAGTTGAACAGGGAAAATTTCACGAAATGGACTTACCACCGGATAACTATAAAAGTCTAGCCACCAAAGGTGCTTATCATCTTATTCGCATTCCCTTGAAAACAGCCAAACCAGAAAATATCAACCTGTCTTAAACTATGATTTTTTTGATTGATGTGATTTATGTGATGATTGATTATTGTCATCGTCACAATCAAATAAATCAAATGAATCAAATGAATCAAATAAATCATAGTCTAATTTGTCAAAGATTGATTGATCTGAATTAATAACTCTTCCATTGAGATAGAACGAGGTAGTATTTGGGTAGCAATTCCTCGAACCGCAGTTTCCACAGAAGATGTATATCTTTGTTTCCGAGATTTTGCCGCATTTCCATAATTAGGTTCATTTAATTTTTGGTCAAGTACCAAAATTGGTGGCAAATTCAACTGTAAATTCCCCAATGATTCAATAGCTTTTTGTACTTCCTTATTAATTGCCGTTTCATGCAAGCAAATTAACAGTAAATCAACACTTTTATGGCTAACTTGTTGGACAACTTCCGACCAACAACTGGCAATAGAAGCTCTAAAACCAGCAGTTTGTAAATATTGAATTAAAGCTTGAAACCACTCATATCCCCGATTAATTTGCTCATCTTCAAAATTGAGAAAATAATTTTTGACTGACTGATCATCCTTAATTGGTTTGCGTTTTGATTTGGGTAAATCACTCAGCATATTTATATCTACCACTAAAATATTTATTGGGCAACAAATACCAGCAGCAATTTGTAATACAGATGACAAAGCACCTTGTTGATAATTTTGATTATTATCTTCCTGAGTCAAAGGACTTAAACAAGGAAATACAGACAATCCTGGTATTTGAGAAGCAGCTAAAGTAGTCGCAACATCACAAGTTACCAATGGTAATGTCGCCAACCTTTGGTGTTTATTTAATTGTTGTAGATAAGTGCGAGCAGTAGAAATCCCCATATCTAGCAAAATTACATCAAACTGCCAAACTCGCGCTAACAAATCTGCTTGATCTAGATCATCTACTTCAATCACCCGATGTTCTCGCAGAGAAGGATAGAGATTAATTACCTCCAATTCTGGGTGTACTAACCTAAGAATTCGCAAAGGAATATTTTGAGAATTGATACTATTATTTTCCAGTCCTGAATGCTGAAATTCGTTCGTTATTGATATTTTTTCTAATAATGATGCCAATGGTTGATGCTTAATTGGTAAACTCAAAAAACCATCAGCTTGTTTAGTAAATGCTTGCTCTTTTTCTGCCGCTGTGGCTGTGACAATAACATGAATATGACGAGTTAAAACATCATATTTCAGTAAAGTCATCAGATCCCAGCCAGAAAGTAAAGGCAGTAAAGGATTTAAAAATATCGCCTTTGGTTGTAAGCGACGAGCTTTTTCTAGTGCCTCTGTTCCTGATCTAGCAATAACAACACGATACCCTAAACCTTTGAGTTGTTCAGTTAATTCCTCAATATATTGAGCTACTGCTTCCACTACTAAAACCAATCTTTGGGAAGAACTATTGAGATTTTGAGGGGAAGGATTAATGTTATTGCCTACTTCTATCTTAGGAACTATATCTTCGGACTCATTAAAACTAGCCTTTGGTGGATTGGGAGGTAAAAGCAGCGTAAACTGACTGCCTTTACCCTCACGAGATAAGAAACTGACATCTCCACCATGCAAACGAGCTAAAGCTCTAGTTAATACTAATCCTAAACCCGTTCCTTCAAACTGACGAGTGAGAGGATTTTCTAATTGCTGGAATTTTTGAAAGATTAAATGTTGTTGTTGTTCAGGAATACCAATCCCTGTATCCCAAACAGTAAAAGCAATCCAGCCTTCCCAACGGCTTACCCGTAAACCAATTTCCCCGGATATTTCTGTGAATTTAAAGGCATTAGAAAGTAAATGTACTAACATCTGTCGCAAGCGTAATTCATCTGCCACCATTTCTTCTAAACCTGGTTCAATGGCTAGGCTAAATTGGTGATTAGATAAAGTTTGATTGTCTGGTGGGGATACTGGTTTAGCTTTGTTAGTTTGATGATGAATGTTTTTAACGTCTGAAAAAGCCCTTTCACATACTACTTGAATTTGGACTGGATTGAGGGTGAGTTCCATCTGTCCCGTTTCCATTCGCGTTAAATCTAAAATATCATTCACCACACTCATCAAATGTCTGCCACTTTGATGAATTAGTCCAGCATAACGGGCTTGACGCTCATTTAATTGTCCCAACTGTTGATCTGCCAAAAGGCGAGATAGTCCCAAAACTGCCGTTAGTGGTGTTTTTAGTTCATGACTAATGCAAGCTAAAAATTCATCTTTTAAGCGATTAAGTTGAATTAAATCAGCATTTTTTGCTGCTAATTCCTTACACAGTTGTTGTTGTTCTGTTACGTCGGTGGCTAATATTAACCATAGTTCTTCCGTAATTTCTGGTACTTCTGACTCAGAAACCCAAATTTTTAACTCGTTACTGTCTAAAGGAATTTTAGCAAACTGCCACACTCGTTCCTGACCAGTTTTAATTTCAACCACACAAGTACAAATACCCAATTGTGTATCTAAAACGCAGTGGTTGGCAGCCTCATTTACGGGTAGAGGTGATTCTTGTACAAAAGTGAAAGTTGATGGTGAGGTTCTTTGTCTATGGGTCGTGAAAGGATCGGTTTTCTGATTTTCTTGAGGATTGGCATAAATATATTTGGGAGTAAGTATAGTCTCTACCTGTTTTCTAATGCCTTCAGGGTCTTTTAATGCTCCTAGTTGTTGCTGCCAAGCGATATTTTGCGTAACCACTTCGCCTTGACTAGTCTGTAACATCATTGGCCAGGGTAATTTAGCCAATAAGTGGACTATGGATTTGTGTATGTTTGGCTGGTGTTTATTAGCTGTATGCTCGATGTTTTTTTGGTGTTGAGAAGTTTTAGTATTTGTCACATACTCATGACTTTCTTCTTTTTTGGTTGAGTTAAGGGGAATTTTCTCCTGAGATAACAATGTTAATAGGCGTAAAGTATTTAGGATTCCCAAATATTTACCATCTGAATCAACTAGCGCCCAATCTAAGTTACTTTGTTGTTGGCTTTCTTGATGCTTGAGAACCAAACTGAATTTTTCCAGATTTGCTGCTGCTGGTATGGTCTGTATTGCTTCTATGAGGGATTTATCCACCTGTGAGAGTGGTTGTTGCAAATTTAAGAGGTTATTATTAGCATCCGCTGCTAAGAATTGTGGCAGTAATTGAGCAGAATACAATACACCAATTGGACGTTGTTGGGAATTGACTATTACCAAGCGATCGCTCTGTTCTTTAACAAAAATATCCAACGCTGCTGCCAGAGTATTTGTTTCCCAGCACATTGGTACAGGTGCTATAAATTCATAAAGTGGGTACTGTAGCATTAAAATAAGTCCTCGGTGGTCTTTCTTCTTGTGATCAACTCCGGCATCACCATCAGCACTTGGTTTAGATGGTCTTCAAGCCTGAAGCAATATCCTCCAAGAATATTTAGAATGGCTACGCCACGCTATCAGCGATTCTGGTTACAATTGACAGACCTCTTCAAACTAGCCATTTTGCTATGGCTTTTGGTAACACTCCGCCATAGACATCCATTGTCTCGCAGCCAATTACCAATAATTTTTCTTAACGGGTGCAAGGTGTGAGTTTCCATCCTCAGCAAGCAACTATCTTTAGCAACTTGCTACTGGTATTGAAAGTCATCATTTTTTATAGTGACAACTACAACAATAATTATGGCTCTAAAGATTCGCTTTAGAACCTTGAGGAATTATAATGATTTAAAATGCGACAATTCTTTAAGTTCGTTTAAGTATCTTATCAATAAGTGAAATAATGTAATCTATCTGCCGCTAGATATGCTAATACACACTATCCATCAGTCATGACTCTCCCTGAGTTTAATGCGTCATACTACTTAGAGTAGACAAGTATCATTAATTATAGACCGATATATCTCCCGCTCAAAAATTCCTGATCTATAAACAGTAGATGTTATTACCTATATTGCTTTTACAAACAAATATAAAACAAATTCTCGATAAACCATGTGCAAAAAACAAGGGCAAAGGTTTATTTTTTCAGATATGGGATTTCATTGAGGGGATAATAACTCAATACTACTGGCAGCCTATACCTAGTCAGATATACTATTTGCCCCATTTTCAGTCACAAAACCCTTATCGAAAATTAGATAATAAAGATAATAATTTCTTGGCTTTTAATAAACAAAAAAAAACCCAAACTTTTCAGGATATGACCGCTGCCGAAAAACAGGAACTTTTAGCAGTACTGAAAGCAGATTACCGTCAGATTATTATAAATTATTTTATCAGTGACAAAACATTACAAGAAAAACTTGATAAGTTTATTAATACCTTATTTTATACTAGTGTTCCCGTACCACAAATTATAGAAATGCACATGGAAATTATTGACGAATTTGCCAAGCAATTAAGAATAGAAGGCAGAAGTGATGAAACGCTACTGGATTACCGTTTAACCTTAATAGATATTTTGGCACATCTTTGCGAAGTTTATCGCTGTTCTATTGCTAAAATCATTTAAATGCCACAAAGTAGAAGTTGCACTTATATTCATGGTAAATTAATACCTGAGTGTATATGTAGTGTCGTGACTTTTGATCTTTTACCTCAATATTTTTAGGAGTTGATATTATGAACGAAGCTAAAAAGACCTATGTTCTCAAGCTATATGTAGCAGGAAATACCCCTAATTCAATGCGAGCTTTGAAAACACTCAAAAATATTTTAGATGAAGAATTTCAAGGAGTTTATGCTTTAAAAGTAATTGATGTCCTGAAAAACCCCCAGTTAGCCGAAGAAGATAAAATACTCGCCACACCAACACTATCAAAAATTTTGCCGCCTCCTGTGCGGAAAATTATTGGTGATTTAACGGATAGGGAAAGAGTATTAATTGGGTTGGATCTGCTTTACGAAGAATTGAATGAAGAATATGGGAAAGAATAAGACAAAATGTAGGATTTAGAAGCCAACAAGTAATAATTCTGAGTAAAGCTGTGGCGTTAGCCACTTTTTGATGGAAATTTGGGAATTTATTTACCTACAATTTGGTATATTTATTTAGTTATTAAAAATAATTAAAAACTTTCTTGATTTTAAAAACCTGGGTTGAATATCCATATTAGATGAACCATGAATAAAAAAGAGCAACCTGAACAAAAAAAAATACCTATTGGTGTCGAAAAAATTCGCACGATGATCGAAGGCTTTGACGATATCAGTCATGGCGGTTTACCTGTGGGTCGAACTACTTTAGTTAGTGGAACTTCAGGAACTGGCAAGACTCTATTATCACTGCAATTCCTTTATAATGGCATCACTTACTTCGATGAACCCGGAGTATTTGTTACCTTTGAAGAATCACCCAGTGACATTATTAAAAATGCCCATATTTTTGATTGGAATTTACAACGGTTAATTGATGAAGGTAAATTATTTATTCTCGACGCATCTCCTGACCCTGAAGGTCAAGACATAGTTGGTAATTTTGATTTATCTGCCCTGATTGAACGTTTACAATATGCCATTCGTAAATATAAAGCTAAACGGGTTTCCATTGATTCCATGACAGCCATATTTCAACAATATGAAGCTGTCGGAGTAGTGCGACGAGAAATTTTTCGGTTAGTAGCAAGGCTAAAACTATTGAATGTCACCACTATCATTACCACTGAACGGGGTGAAGAATATGGACCAGTAGCATCCTTTGGAGTCGAAGAATTTGTTTCCGATAATGTAGTAATTTCTCGCAATGTTTTAGAAGGAGAACGTCGGCGGCGAACCATTGAAATTCTCAAGTTACGGGGGACAACCCACATGAAAGGTGAATATCCCTTCACAATTACCAATGAAGGAGTTAATATATTCCCCCTGGGAGCAATGCGTTTAACACAACGATCTTCTAATGTGCGGGTATCTTCTGGAGTGAAAGTTCTTGATCAAATGTGTGGTGGTGGTTTCTTTAAAGATTCGATTATTTTAGCCACAGGAGCTACAGGTACTGGTAAAACTTTATTAGTTAGTAAGTTTATTCAAGATGGCTGCATTAGTGGTGAACGAGCAATATTATTTGCCTATGAAGAATCTCGCGCCCAACTTTCCCGAAATGCCCATTCTTGGGGTATAGATTTTGAAGAATTAGAACATCAAGGATTACTGAAAATTATTTGTACCTATCCTGAATCAACTGGTTTAGAAGACCACTTACAAATTATTAAATCAGAAATCTCCCATTTTAAACCTGCTCGTATTGCCATTGATTCACTTTCTGCAATGGCTAGAGGTGTTAGCAATAATGCTTTTCGTCAGTTTGTAATTGGTGTCACAGGTTATGCTAAACAAGAAGAAATTACTGGTTTTTTTACCAATACTACAGACCAATTTCTGGGTTCTAATTCCATTACTGACTCCCATATTTCCACGATTACAGATACAATTTTGATGTTACAATATGTAGAAATTCGGGGAGAAATGTCGCGGGCAATTAACGTATTTAAAATGCGTGGCTCATGGCACGATAAGGGCATTCGTGAATATAATATTACGGCAGATGGTCCTGACATTAAAGATTCATTCCGTAATTATGAGCGGATTATCAGTGGTGCGCCTACGCGCGTTAGTATAGACGAAAAGGCAGAACTTTCTCGGATTGTCAAACGTTTTGAAGACAAACCGAGTTCTGATGTCTAACATGAGTTATCGTACGATATTCCTGCCCAAATCTCCAGATCGTGCTATATTTTGTGTTGAAGACAAGTATTCTGCCGCTAAATTAATATTTTTTGTGTGAGGGGATGCGGTGAAAGGACAGCAATTATTCCATTGTTTCTTACCTGGTGTAACAGTAGCAGTATTAACAACCCAGCCCGCTTGGGCTACTGTTATTAAAGTGAATGAGTTACAGCTAAAGTCTACTTCTAGTGTGTTGGTTTCTACTGATAGTAGAAATTTATTCCCAGACAATAGCCTACTGCCTAAAAGTAAAGTTAATAGTAACCCAGGATTATTACCTGTTAGTTATTTTAGTCAAGGCAGTATCAAGCTTGTTGGTAACTCCACTCTACCTATAATCATGGCTGACAATTATCTCAGCACTGAGGGAGAAAAAAGTTCTCCAAAATATGACAGTAGATTTGTAAGTTTTTCTGATTTATCAAATTCAAATAATAATTTACTGTTTGCGAGTAATTCTCAGTTAGGTAGTTTAAGTAACTCTGATCAGCAAGTGATCAATGGTGATGGTGAGGTATCAAAGTTACTAGAGTCTAGTAATTGTCCACAATCACAGCCCAAGGGTCAAGCGGCTTTGCTACTTACTGCTAACACCTGCTTACCTCAAAATAATGGTTTGATAGCACAAACAACTGTTCCGACTACGACAGAAACCAGTACACCTCCGACCGCAGAAAATGTCAATTCTGCACCTAGTCAACCTGTAGATTTTCCTAATGTTCCTAAGGAGTTGAATCCCAGTCCTAATCCGCTGTTATATCCAACGCAAGCAGAGGAAGTGAAGGTACAAGAAACTCAGCCAATTAGTTTGTCACAGGCACTGGAACTGGCTAAACGGAATAATAATGATTTACAGGTGTCTGTACTGCAACTGGAACGGAGTAAGTCGGTTTTGCGTGAAGCTCAAGCGGCTTTAATGCCCAGCGTTGATTTGAATGGTGATGTGACCAATAGTCGTAGTGTTGGTGACACACTAGCTGTTAAAAGACAACGGAATAATGGATTAATCGTAGATGATGCTCCATCTAATACGGTATTTAGCGGTACTGCACAGATAAGATATGATCTTTACACCTCTGGTAGACGTAATGCAGCGATTAAAGAGGCGCAAGAAAGGATACGAGTGCAAGAGTTAGATGTAGAAAGGCAATCTGAGGAAATTCGCCTGAATGTGGCTAGGGCATATTATGATTTGCAACAAGCTGATGAAAATGTGAGAATTTCTCAGTCAGCGGTTACAAATGCTCAGGCGAGTTTGAAGGATGCAGTGGCCTTAGAACGGGCTGGTGTGGGGACTCGTTTCGATGTGTTGCGATCGCAGGTAAATTTAGCTAACTCCCAACAGGACTTAACTAGTGCCTTTTCTCAACAACAAATTGCCCGCCGTAAGTTAGCACCACTGTTGAATTTATCCCAATCAGCGAGTATTAGTGCGGGTGATCCTGTGAAATTGGCAGGTCTATGGCAACATCCACTAGAACAAAGCATCGTTTTAGCTTATCAAAATCGTCCTGAACTACAACAGAACTTAGCACAGCGTAATATCAGCGAGGCTCAAAGAAAACAAGCATTAGCAGCTTTGGGTCCCCAGGTAAGTTTGGTGGGTAGATATAACTTGTTGGATCAGTTTGATGATGACACAAGCGTGAGTGATGGTTATTCTTTGGGAGTACAAGCCACCTTCAGTTTATATGATGGTGGGGCAGCAAAAGCCAGAGCAGCCCAATCTAAGACCAATATTGCGATCGCTGAAACTCAATTTTCTGAACAGCGCAACCAAATCCGCTTTCAAGTAGAACAAGCATACTCTACCCAGACTTCAAACTTAGAAAATGTGCAAACTTCTAATGTGGCTTTAGAACAAGCTAAAGAGTCTTTGCGGTTAGCGCGGTTAAGATTCCAAGCTGGTGTGGGGACTCAAACTGATGTAATTAACGCATTAAATGATCTTACCCGTTCTGAAGGTAATCGCGTCAAAGCAATTTTAGATTACAACCGTGCTTTAACAGAATTACAAAGATACGTTACCACTAGGGGTTTGAATCAGTTACAGGAATCAGGAGTTAAGTAAGAGGTAGGGGAGGTGGGGGAGGTAGGGGAGGTAGGGGAGGAAATTCTTCACCGATTACCAATCACCAATCCCCAATCCCCAATCCCCAGTCCCCAGTCCCCAATGCTGTAAAATAGTTTTCAAATCCTGGTCTAGTCAAAAACTCATGACTAAAGTTACATCACAAGAGATTGCAAAATTTCGTTCTC
>Ga0208327_1000247_pt1 | contig 14271 bp, 3 predicted proteins | sample LakMenEpi26Jun08_FD_150733 | JGI IMG/M metagenome (GOLD analysis project Ga0208327, IMG submission 150733) | Freshwater microbial communities from Lake Mendota, WI - 26JUN2008 deep hole epilimnion (SPAdes) | ecosystem: Environmental > Aquatic > Freshwater > Lake > Epilimnion/Euphotic zone ...
GAGGTCGCCTGTTTTGTATAGACGTTCTGAGGGTTGATCAGAAAAGGGATTGGGGATAAATTTTGCTTGAGTTAATTCAGGTAAATTTAGATAACCCCTGGCCACACCTGCACCGCCAATGTATAGTTCTCCATGTACACCAATCGCTACTGGTTCTAAATTTCCATCCAAGATGTAAATTTTGATGTTGCTCAACGGTCTCCCGATGGGAACCAGCACATCTGAAGCCAAATTAATGGCGCTGCTTTCAAAATAACAACTATCAATAGTTGTTTCACTTGTACCATAGGAGTTAATAATACGTGTATTTTGCTGGCACAATTTCTGCAATTGTTGATACTCATGCACATACCAGCTATCGGCACCTACCACCAACACCCGGACTAACTCCAAATTTTGTCCGGTTTTTTCTAGATGGCCAATTAAGTTTCTCATTACCACCGGCACAAATTCGCCACAATCCACTTTCTCTGTTTGCATTAACTGATAAAGTTGTTCTGGCATCAATAGTAATTCTCTGGGGCATAGTACTAACTTACCTCCAGAACACAACGCCCGCACCATGTCACCAGTAAAGACATCAAAGGAGAAGCTGGCCATTTGTAAATGACTGCTAGTATGAGTGCTTAGTTGATAAGCCTCTTCCCACCCCCAGTAGGCATTGACTAGACTGCGATGCGAAATCATCACTCCTTTTGGTTTTCCTGTAGAACCTGATGTATAAATCACATAGGCTAAGTTGTCAGCTTGCACCTCACTGACGATATTTTGCTCCCCGTCTTGGGAAATGACTTGCCATTGGCTATCTAAATCAATCAATAACCCTGTATAATCACTTAGTTTTTGCCGCAGCTTTTGTTGCGTCAACAGTATTGATGCCTGGGAATCATTTAACATCTCTGCTAACCGTTCTGGGGGATAATTGGGATCTAGGGGTACATAAGCTCCACCCGCTTTCAGTATCCCCAACAGTCCTACTATCATCTCCAGAGAACGTTCTATACAAATACCCACCAACAATTCCGGTTTCACACCCAGGCTTTTGAGGTAATTTGCTAATTGGTTGGCTCTTTGATTTAATTCCCGATAGGTCAATTGTTGATTTTCCCACACCACCGCTACTGCATTGGGTGTTCTCTCTACCTGCGACTCAAATAATTGATGAATACATTTCTCTCTGGGATAGGCTCTGACAGTATCATTCCACTCCACTAATAACTGATGTCTTTCTTCTGTATTCAACATCGGTATTTCACCTACTGCTTGTTGTGGATTTTCGACAATCCCCATCAACAAGTTCTGGAAATGAACCGCCATCCGTTCAATTGTTGACCCATCAAACAAATCCGTATTGTACTTAAAAGCCCCAAAAATAGATGAATCTCCCTCCGCAAGTTCTAAATCTAAGTCAAACTGACCTTCTTGTTGTGGTACTTCATAAGGTTCCAGTACCAGTCCCCCCCATTCTACGGTGCTGCCTATTTGAGTAGAATATAATTTGAGAATATCGGGAGTTTGCTGTAGTTTTTGCAGGACGAAGCAAGCCTGAAAGATAGACGATCTACTAGAATCGCGATGAGATTGCAGCCGTTTGACAAGCAGTGGGAAGGGATAATCTTGATGTGCTATTGCTGCAATGGCCGTGTTGCGAATTTGACCCAGAAAATCCCTGAAGTTAGAATTTTCTGATATATTTGCGCGTAAAACAACTATATTAATCAGATATCCAACTACCCTGATAAATTCTGATCGCTGTCTGCTGGTAGTTGGAGAACCCACTAAAATATCATCTTGATTTGTATAGCGATACAGCAGTACATTGAAAGCAGCTAAGAGGACAATATATAGTGTTGTTTTTTCAGATTTAGCTAGTTCTTTGAGTTGCTGGGTCAGAGTTTCGCTGATATAGAGGTTACAGGAAGCACCATTGTAGGTCTGTATTGAGAGTCTGGGTCTATCTGTAGGCAAGTTTAGCATGGGTAATTCTCCCGCTAATTGTTGTTGCCAGTAGTCCCATAGACGTTCTCCCTCCGGACTGTTGATGATTGTATTTTGCCAATGCACATATTCATAGGAATGTACAGCAGGGGGAAGAGTTACTTCTCGATCAGTCTTGAATGCTGGATAAAGCACCTTTAACTCATCTAATAATATTCCAATCGACCAACCTTCACCGACAATATGATGATTAACTATCAACAGGATATGTTCTTGGGGAGAGAGGGTAAATATTCTCACTCGTAAGATTGGTCCGCGTTCGAGATCGAAGGGGGATTTATAAGCGGCAAAAACCTGCTCTTGTATTTTTAGCTCACTCTGGTTGCTAACATCTATTTGTTGGAAGTCTAGTGGCTGTTCCGGATTTATCTGTTGGATCGGTTCTATTCCTAATCTGGGGAAAGTGCTACGCAAAATAGGGTGGCGATCGCACAATACCTGAAAAACTTTCTGCAAAACTGCCACATCTAAATCAGAGCAAATGCGACAGCTAAAAGCTACGTTATACGCTGAACTTTCTGGTGCTAATTGCCATAAAAACCATAGGGCTTGCTGACCTTGTGAAAGGGGATAAACCTCCAAGAGATCAGGATGATCTTGCAACAAATTCTGAATTTGTGTTTTATACTTTTTAAGTTGTTCTAAGACTGTGGAAGTTTCTTCATTACTGGGGGCGCGATAGCGTAGCCGCCCATTATCGAACCATAATTTCCAACCTTTAATTGCAATCTCTTGTAAAAAATCAGATAAAATCATATTTCCCCCTCAATCCAACTATTATTGTTTTTGCTTACTTTATCGTCTTGAGAAAATTCAATTTCTAGTTCCCAATCTTCTGAATTTAATTTCCTATTTAATTCATTAGTTAAAATAGCGACAGTTATTCCTTCCATAAACTTGACTATGGGAATATCTACTCCTAGTTCGGTTTGGATACTATTTTTTAATTCTATTGCTGTTAAAGAATCCATCCCCACCTCCATAAGATTTTGTTCTGGTGTGGGTAATTGGAAATTTTGCAGTTTCAAAACCAGCGCAATTTTATCCTGCACATAAGTTAGTAAAATGTCGTAGCGATCGCCTGGGTAAGCATCCTTTAATTTGTGTAACAGATACTCCATTCGCCCTAATAGTGGTTTCAATGACTTTGGCGATCGAACCTGAATTTCTTTGAGGAGAGTTCTGCGCTCTCGTACTTCATAAATTCCTTTAAAAATTGTCCAATCAATATCAATGATGATTTGTTGAGCGACACCGTTACCAAGGGAATACTCCAACGTTTTCAGTAGATCGTGAGGAGAATAGTATCTTAAACCGATTTGAGTAACTCGCTCCCGGATGCTTGTAGGTTGATCATGACGATAATGCATACCACCATCTTTTAAAGCCCCGACATTAACTGTCAATGCAGGTAAGTTAAGACTATGACGATAATGTGCAAATATATCGAGAAAGTGGTTTGCTGCTGTGTAATGAGATAGTCCGTCTGAACCCCAGATTGATGTAATAGAGGAGATACAAACAAAAAAGTCTAATTTCATCCCTAATGTGATTTGATGCAAATTCCAAGTTCCTGCTACCTTGGGAGCCAGTAGAGACTGAAGCAACTGAGGTGTGATATCCGGTAAGAGGTTAAATCCAGCAACACCAGCAGCATGAAAAATTCCTCGAACTGGCGGATAGTATTCCTGAATGTTCTCAAATATCCTAACAACATCTTCTCGAACGCTAACATCACCGACAACAACTAAGACATTCACCCCTAAATCTTTTAGTTCCTTGATTGCTTGTTGAGCAGTATCCGCAACATTGTTCCGTCCGACCAGCACTATATATTTCGCTCCTTTGTCAACCATCCAACGAGCAGCGTTAAGTCCCAGATGTCCTAAACCCCCAGTAATCACATATGTGGCATCAGAGTGTAAACTGATCAATTGTGGATTTATGTCTACTTTGGGGCTAGGTACAACGCGAGCAACATACCTCTGTTCAGATCGGAGTGCAATTTGGCTCTCACCATCTTGATACCAAATTTCCGCAAACAACGCCTTTGCAGCCTCAACCGTGGCAAATTCGCACCCAATATCTACAAGTCCCCCCCAAATATGAGGTATTTCTGAAGCCAGCGAACGTCCCAGACCCCATATAGGAGCTTGAGCTATTGCTGGTGGTATCGCTTCTGAACCAGTTGTTTGCGTGCCTTGTGTTACTAACCAAAGCTGAGGTGATTGAGATGTGTTTGTCTGAATTAGCGATTGAACTAAATGTAGTGTACTCGTTAAAGTCAGGGTACAATCATTGTCTAATGAAGATATGGTTGTCTGCTCGCTGGGTGTAGTGTTCAAACTCCAAAGATGCACTACACCTCGACAGGGGTATTTTAGTGTTCTCATCTGTTTGATGAGTTCCTGCATTGCTTCAGGATCGGCTGGATCGAGAAGTATTTCACCTGCTAAAGAAATTCGATCTTCTTGATGACAATACACTAGAAAACAGGTTTCTCCTTCCATCTCTAAAAGTGTTGCTAGACATTGACCAATACCTAATTCATCGGCAAAGATCATCCAACTACCTGGCTCTCGCGGACAGGAGGACTGTAATTTTACTAGCGGCTTGAGTTGCCATTGTAATTTATAAAACCAATCTGCATACTGATTTTGAATTTCGATCTGATGCCTCAAACGTTCAACACACTGCATTTGTAAACCGGAAACTCGTGCTAATAATTTACCGTTGGGATTGAATATGCAAACATCGCCCTCAATTGATTTGTTAGCAGTGTCTAGAGAATTTGACAAAAACCCATGACTCCAAACCTGATTAGTCATCGGCTCGTAGACTTGAACACTCTTAACTCCTACAGGTAAATAAAGTGATGGCTGATTAGTCGTCAGCATTTCATCGGGTAAACTTGCAATCAAAACTTGATGACAAGCTTCAAGCACAACCGGATGCATTCTGATTAACTCATGAGAGTTAGTTCCTGTAAGATTAAGGTCTATTTGTGCTAGGGCTTCTCCTTTACCTAGCCACAAATTTTCTATCCTCCGAAAATTTTCTCCTAATCGAAGTCCATGATGGTCTAATTTTTGATAAAATTCTTCAACATTCCTGGTATCTGTAAATCGCCTACGAATTTCTGCAAAGTTTTCTTCTACCCGATGAGAAAACTGCTTGGTTATTAGTTTTTTGGATGGAGAATTTAAGGATACACTATCCGTTGTTTTAATGGAATTTATCTTATTATTTACCTGATGATTGTATACTTCTCGAAGTTGATTTAGGTCTGGTAGATGTGACAAAATTACATTTTTATTGAGTCCAAAATCAAGTAGACAAGAAACTTCATTTACTCCGATATTTTCCAGTTGTTCGAGTAAATTAAGGCAGGTTACTGGAGTGCCAATGAGTCCTCTAGAAGTAGCAAATTTTTCAAATATGAAATTAACAAAATCATCAAGCTCTTTTGCAGACAAACTAGATATATCTATATTATGATTGCGGCTCTGGGCTAAACCATTAAGTAGACCAATATTAGATTTGAAATATTCACAATAAGGAACACGTACTTGTTCGCGAACTTGATTAAAATCGGAGCCAACAAAAGTGTGTAAAGCAATTGACACTATTCCAGTTTCTGGATTGTGTCCATTTTTAGCTCGTTCCTGACGATAAAGGGAAATTTTCTCGGCTAATTCTTCTATATCCTGATCAAAGAGATGTGATAAAAGATTAGCACCAATTTCTCCTGCTTTAATAAAGATTTGAGGGTTACTAGCAGCAGTGACCCAAATTGGAAGTTCTGGCTGAATTGGTGTTGGATAAATTCTGATTTCAACCTGCTTTCCATTTCCATTGATTCTCTGGATCGATTCACCACGCCAAAGTTTTTGGATAATTTCTATGCCAATAAATAGTTCTTGATGACGGTCTTGAAAATTATCAGGAAAAAAAACAAAATCATTGGGATTCCAACCAGAAGCAAAAGATATGCCAATTCTACCTGTAGACAAATTATCAACAATAGCCCATTCTTCTGCAATCCGAATCGGATCGTTAATTGGCAAAACAACACTTCCAGCTAGTAATTTAATCTGCTGGGTTTCTCTGGCTAACGCTGCATTTAATACAGCAGGATTTGGATAAAGACTGCCAAAATTTGTAAAGTGCCTTTCTGGAGTCCAAATACTAGAAAACCCGTGTTTATCGGCAAATCTAGCACTTTCAATTACCAGATTATATTTATCTCCAAGCATAGCATCTTCACTACTGGCAAAAAACATTAAACTGAATTTCATAATTTATTAACTGTTGATAGTTGACGGTTGACTGTAGTAATAACGATCCATTTTCAACTTTTTAATTAACCTAAATATTTACAAAAATTCTTCTCTGTTCCCTCTTTCCTTTTTCCCTAAATATGAATTTGGGCAGTAGCATATAAAGTCCATTTTTGATAGAGTAATTGTTTATTCTTTTGACAACTATAAGCATTAAAATGAATTTTATTCTGAGAATCAAATGTTAAGATAAATTGGATTTTTTGCTGTTCTTTTGTTGATAAAAATAGGGGTTGATGAACTTGTAAGTTAGTTAACTGTTTACACTTAACTCCAAAAGCCTCTTCTGTGGCAGCCAAGGCAATTTCTATATACGCCATCTGGGGCATAACTACACAATCCCAAATCTGATAATCTTTGAAATTCAAAAGATATTGTTCATCGATCTCTGTTTCCCAACTATATGTATTCGCTACAGATGCTAAGTCTTTCAATCTATATCCTAAAAATGGATGTTTTTTAATCTGATTTTGTAGTTGCCAATTTTGTTTTTGGTTAGAAGTTGTATGATTATATTCTATCCCTTCTATAGGCTTTTGGGGAGCAGAACGGGTAATTATTATTGTCTGTTGGTTTAACCCTACTTGCTGTAGTTGCTGAGGTAATGAAATCGTCTGCTCAAATCCATTCTCTTGTAATACTTGCTGCCATTTTTCTACCGGAAGCAATGGATAGTCGGGACGTAAGTCTAAATCTCTAAATCTCCACCAACCCTTTAGCAACCCAAAAGTTAGATCGAGCCATCTTTGTGGATCTGTTAGTTCCACTAACACTAGCAACCCACCGGGAACTAACAATTTTCGGATGTGCTGTAGCGTTTGAGAGATAGAACTAGTAGCGTGCAATACATTGGCCGCGATGATGATATCGTATTTTTGAGGTTCAAATCCTTGGGCTGTGGGGTCAAGTTCGATATCTAGGATTTGATAGCGAACAAAAGGATATTCGCTAAATCGCTCTTGTGCTTTGGTTGTAAATAAAGTACTAATATCCGTAAAAGTATATTCAACTTGATTAGATAATAGGTGCGGTAATATGTAACTGGTTGTACCACCAGTACCTGCGCCAATTTCCAACAATTGTACGCTCCGGTTTTGAGAAAATTGAAATATAGCAGCTGAAACTGCTTGCTGGACGAGAGTGTTGAATACTTTCGCAGAGGGTGAATCCTGGTACAATCGAGTGACCATACTTAAGTCTGCGGCTGGAAAGACTAATTGCACTGGGTCTAATGCTCCCTGTAATACGTTACTCAATTGCGATCCGCATCGACTGAGTAAGGTCAGTTCTGTTTCAGCCAATGGATAGTTATCTAGCACAGACTCGGCTGTTGCTCGTGGGTTAGCATTTGCTAGAGTCAGCATTACCTGCCAGTTATCTCGGTCTGAATTAAATTGCAGGATATTTACCCCAGCAATTATTTGCAACAACCGTCTCAGGAGTTTTCGCTGTTGGGGTAATATGTTCAATCGTTGTGCAATTAATTCTGTGGAAAAACTCTCTCCTGGTGAGAAAGACCAACCCATCTGGGTAAATGCTTGCAGCACATACTCAAAACTCAATTGTTCCAGTTGCAGTAACAAGTTGTGATAGCGGTTCAAGTCAATATGCGCTATTAGTTCTGACCACGATGAACGCAGTTGCTGTTCAATTGTTGCAGGTTCAAAGTGCCAATCTTTACCAACTATCTGTAACTTCTGTTCAAAAGGTGGGTGTGGGGATTTATGGTTGTGCGATCGCCACAGTTGATCTGACGACAAGTTTTCAATCCAGTAGCGCTGACGTTGAAAAGGATAAGTGGGCAATAACACCCTACGTTTTGGGTAATCTCGCTCAAAACCAGCCCAATCTATCTGTATTTCCCTCACGTACAACTGTGCTAAACTTTCTAGTAGTTGATACCAATCCTGTTGGTGAGAACGCAAACTTGCTAACCATAACTGATCGCCATCAGATATACATTGCTGTCCCATTGCCAATAAAATTGGTTTGGCTCCAATTTCCACAAAGATTCCATATCCCTGTTGCTGTAATGTCTGCATACTTGCCGCAAACTGCACTGGCTGAGATATGTGCCGCACCCAATAACCAGGAGTGGCTATCTCATCACCTGCCATTTTTCCGGTCAGGTTAGATACAATTGGTATCCTTGAAGTCTGATAACTGATAGTCCTAGCCACAGAATCAAACTCTGCTAACATTGGCTCCATTAATGGTGAGTGAAAGGCGTGGGATACTTGTAGCCGTTTGCTTTTGATTGTTTGTGATTCTAAGTTATTGACGATTGTTTTTATGGCTTCTGCTTCACCAGAAATGACAACGCTTTCTGGTCCGTTGATAGCTGCTAAAGCTACTTTTTCTTTGTATGGGGAAATGAGTTGATTGACTTTGTCTTCTGATGCCATCACAGCTACCATCTCACCATCAGCAGGCAACTTTTGCATTAAGCGTCCTCGATGGGCAATCAATTTTAATCCATCTTCTAAACTAAATACTCCTGCTACTGTTGCTGCTACATATTCCCCAACACTATGACCCATGACTACATCTGGTTTAATTCCCCAGGATTGCCATAACTGGGCTAGGGCATATTCTATGGCAAATAAGGCAGGTTGAGTGTAAGCGGTTTGGTCAAGGAAAAAATTATTTAATTCTTGAGGATTTTCTGGATAAATCACTTCTAAAAGCGATTTTTCTGCCAAATAAGATTGTAGAATTTCATCGCATTGTTCTAAGCTTCGACGAAAGACAGGCTGTGTTTGGTAAAGCTGTCTTCCCATATTAATATACTGAGAACCTTGTCCAGTAAATAGAAAGGCAATTTTAGGTGATTGACTATTACTAGGTAGTTTTGCCGAAAATACACCGGAAACCTCTGATTTTGCAATAATTTTCGCTAATTTATCTGTTAATTCTTGTTGGTCAGCGGCAATAATAGCTAGACGATGTTTAAAATGCGATCGCCCCGTATTAGCACTAAAACAAACATCTGCAATTTCTAATTCTGGATTAGTTTCTAGATAATTTTGGTAACTCTGGACTAAATCCACCAAAGCTTGTTCTGTTTTAGCTGACAGCGTTAAGAGATGAAAAGGACGATTTACTAAATTTGCAGAGTTTTGTTCTGTTTTTAAAGAATTTTCAATACTAACTGGAATTGGTGCTTCTTCTAAGATAACATGAGCATTTGTGCCCCCAAAACCAAAAGCACTAACTCCTGCTAGTCGAGATTGTCCAACCGATAACCACGGCTGAAGTTTAGTAGGAATTTTAATATTCGTCTGTTCGAGTTGAATATAGGGATTTAACTGCTGCAAGTGAAGGTGAGGTGGAATCTCACCATGTTTTAATGACAATACCACCTTAATTAAACCAGCAATCCCCGCAGCAGCTTCTAAATGACCAATATTAGTTTTTACCGAACCAATCCAACAAGGTTGATTTAACTCCCGATCTTCCATTAATACACTTTTGAGAGAATTCACTTCAATGGGATCTCCCAAAGCAGTTCCTGTCCCGTGTGTTTCTACATAACTAATTTGATTTGGTTTGACTCCTGCTTTAGCTAAAGCTAGATGAATAACATCTTGTTGAGAATTACCATTTGGTGCAGTTAGCCCATTAGTTAGACCATCTTGATTAACAGCAGAACCTCGAATAATTGCCTGAATATTATCTCCATCAGCCAGCGCATCACTAAGACGTTTAAGTACAACAACTCCGCATCCCTCTGAACGTACATAACCGTCTGCTAGAGCATCAAAAGTCTTACAACGACCATCTGCTGCCATCATTTTAGCATCAGCAAAAGTCAAAGTTAATTGAGGACTCAACATCAAATTAACTCCTCCAGCTAAAGCCAGATGGCACTCCCCTTGTGACAAACTTTGACAAGCTTGATGAACTGCTACTAATGAGGATGAGCAAGCTGTATCTACAGCCCAACTTGGTCCATGCCAATCCAAGAAATAAGATAACCGATTGGCAGTAATACTCAACGCATTACCAGTACCATAATAAGCTTCTGTATTCACAAGATTTCCGTTTAATCTTGCATAATCTCCACTACTGATGCCGATAAAAACCCCACCTCGACTTCCTACTAGTCCTGCTGCGGCTAATCCTGCATTTTCTAACGCCTCCCAACTCACTTCTAACAACAATCTTTGTTGCGGGTCCATGCTAATGGCTTCCCGTGGAGAAATACTAAAAAATTGGGGATCAAACTGATCAACCTGCTCTAAAAAACCACCCCAAGTATTTTCTGATTCCCAACGAGAGCCTGGGACTTTAGTAATGGCATCAACACCCGATCTCAACAAAGACCAGAAAGCTTGCGGATTTTTAGCTTTTGGGAAACGACACCCCAGACCAATGATCGCTATTGCTTCTGTTGCTATCTGACGATGGGAAACAAAAAGAGAAGATTTTATAGGGGCAATTGTTGGCGCTAAATAATCAGACAATGCCTGAATAGTAGGATAGTCATACACAATGGTCGGAGCAACGGTCATCCCTAACCATTTTTCTAATTCCGCAGCAATACTTGCAGCTTTGACTGAACTTAAACCATAAACAGCTAATGGTTGTTTAAAGTCTATTTGTTCTGGTGATAGCTGCAATATTTCGGCAAGTTTTTGAGCTAACCATGCTTGTATTTCTTCCACGCTTTTCGAGGAATTTTGTAAGGCATCATTTTGACTTAGACTATTTTGTTGTAAATTTGAATTATTTATTTTCTGATGACTTTCCAGAGTTTTTTGCCACTCTTCGACTACATTTAAACTCTTTTCTAAAAATCCTAGTTTACAAGCCTGACGTTGAATTTTTCCACTAGAAGTTTTAGGGATACTCCCCGTTTTTAACAATACAACCCCATAAACTTCTAACTCATGTTCTGTTGATACTGCAATTTGGATAGCTCTAACTATCTCTAAAGTATTCAGATGGCGTAGATGAGTTCGTTCTACCTCACAAGCAATTACTAAACACTCTCCTGTCTGCATTTCTATTGCAAAGGCAGCACTACAATTACTTCTAAGAGCAGGATGGCTATTTTCAACAGTTAATTCAACATCTTGGGGATAATGATTGCGACCGCTAATGATAATTACATCTTTGAGTCTTCCGGTAACAAACAACTCTCCATTACTTAAAAAGCCTAAGTCTCCTGTGCGTAAAAAACACCCTTCTTCACCGTCCTTGAGAGCGGACTGAAAGGTTTCTTGTGTTGCTTGGGGACGATTCCAATACCCAGATGCAACACTCCCACCAGAGATCCAAATCTCTCCTACTTCTGATTGTTTAGACGGAGTTAAGGACTCTGGGTTCACGATCATGACTGTTGTATCCATATAAGGACGACCCACACCTACAAACACTCGACTTAAAGGTGATGAGATATCATTCTCTACCACAAGATTTTGTTTTAGTTCTTCAGCTTTAACTCCCTGAATCACTGGTAATTGATTCTTGTCTCCACCTGTAGTAAACAAAGTCGTTTCCGCCATTCCATAACAAGGATAAAAGGCTCTATAGTTAAAACCACAACTGGCAAATTTTTTACCAAATTGCTCCAGAGTTTCTGGACGTATTGGTTCTGCACCATTGAAAGCCACATCCCAACTACTCAAATCAATGTCAGCTAACTGTTCTGGTTGAACTTGTTTTACACATAAATCATAAGCAAAATTTGGTCCTCCACTGGTAGTCGCCTTGTAGCGGGAAATAGCAGAAAGCCAACGAACAGGTTGCTGAAGAAAAGCTACAGGCGGCATCAAAATGCTCGGTATTCCCAAATACAAAGGCTGTAAGACATTTCCAATCAGCCCCATGTCATGGAATAGTGGCAACCAGCCGACAAAGATAGTTTTCTCACTATGACCAAAAGCTTGATGAATCAACTTCTGGTTGTGGATGATATTTCCATGCGTCACCATCACCCCTTTGGGTGTTCCTGTAGAACCAGAAGTATATTGCAAAAACGCCAAACTCTCTGGTGTAACTGATTGAGGAACAAATTCTGGCTCTGGAGTTTCAAGGGTATCCGTTGCTACTAAATTTACTTGCGCTAACTCTGTTTCCTCTAGCCACCTTTTCTCAATGTCAGCCAATACTGATGTAGTTGTCAGTGCTACTTTTGCCTGAGCATCATTAACGATAGAAAGCAGACGCGACAACTTCTGATTTTGTCTGGGAGGATAAACTGGAACTGCTATTACCCCTGCATACAAACAGCCAAAGAAAGCTGTAATAAATTCTAATCCCGAAGGGTATAACAGTAACGCCCGTTTTCCTCGCATTGATTGGAGATGGGAGGCGATCGCCCTTGCTTGTTTGTCTAATTCTCCATAGGTCATAGTCGCTGATTCTGTTTCTCCATTTTGCAGAAAGAGATAAGCTGACTTATCAGACTGATACTGAGATCTATATGTAAGAATATCTAATATTATTTGTGTCATTTTCTAGTACAATTATAAAATAAGTAGGTTAACAGAAAATGCTTAGGAATGAGGATTAAATAAAGTGAAAATCTTGATGGATGTAATTTAACATTAGGTTAGACGGTCGTTATCAAGAATTGTAAGTTAATAAATCCACATTCCTTACTCTCACAAAAAATCTCAACTGGCACATGCTAAACTTCAGACTATTAATATCTCTACTAATTATTGATAATTTCCCAAATCATATTTGCTATTGATCGTCTTCCAAGTGGTGTAAAAAACTGCTGCTTAATATTTGTATTCCACCAGAAACTAACAGCAATATTTAGCTGATCAAGGGAGTAAACTTTATGCCACCAAAAGGCCGGAATAAAGAGCATTTCACCTGGTTCTAGTACACATTCTATACATTTTGCTTTTTCAAATTTAGGAAATTTATCAATATCAGGTTGGTCAATATTTACTTGACTCATGTGTCCTCTTATTGAATATGCAGAAAAAGGATATAGAAGAGGGGTTTGTTTTGGTTCAAACAGTAAGACCCGCTTTCGACCGCGGAATTGGCATAACAAATTTTCTACTGAATCGTAATGTAATGGCGAGATATTACCACCAGTACCTATCCAAAGACTTGTTAATATGAATAACGCTTTACCAATGTAATCTGGAGTCTCAATATCTGGAAGCAGTTCAGGAAAAGAGGTTTTCATTGGACTTTGCTGAAGATAATAGTATTCGTCAGCTTTTTTTTCCTGGAGAATCCAATTCGTGAAGTCAGTAAACTTCATTTGCCTTTCTGGATCATAGGTGAATATTTGGTTTTTAGAAACATGAACATTAATTTCTTTGTTACCTACAACAGTATTCAAATAATCAACCGACCATAAACTAGATGCTTTCCAGCTAGCTATTTTTCCAGTAATGATAACTGGTTGTCTAGAAGAGACGATTTTGCGTTTAAATTCCTCTGGTGTAACTTTATGAATACGTTCAACTTGATTTATTGAAGTTTGATCAAAATTATTTTCTCCACTCACATTCATAAGTTTTCCTAATTGTTTATTTGGGAATTTTCTCCAATGGTTTGAGTCAAAAATATTTCCTGTATGTCAATACTATAATGGTATGCAATTTCTTGTCAATACCTATTTAATGGTCATCTTATTTACGCGGCAGTGTACTAGTGGTCTGTCAATTTTGATTCTGTGCGTTACCGATCTCCAGAATCATTGTGGAACAGTCAATACAGAATAATACGAATAATACTACTCACAATTTTAAGTTTGACAGACCACTAGTTAGTTATGTGCGATTCGTTGTTAGCTGAATCACGGTAATCAGCCCGGTGCGACCTGAAAAGGTCATTTAGTAAGGGAAGCCGTCTTCCCTAGAGGATTCACACCCTCTACCCCTATGTAAAAAGACTTGAAAAAGTCTGGTCACGTCCAAGTAGGTAACGAAACAGACGGAGTGCAGACCACAAACGT
>Ga0208327_1000248_pt1 | contig 14174 bp, 13 predicted proteins | sample LakMenEpi26Jun08_FD_150733 | JGI IMG/M metagenome (GOLD analysis project Ga0208327, IMG submission 150733) | Freshwater microbial communities from Lake Mendota, WI - 26JUN2008 deep hole epilimnion (SPAdes) | ecosystem: Environmental > Aquatic > Freshwater > Lake > Epilimnion/Euphotic zone ...
GGAGCGTTATTAGAAGGAAATAATTTAAAATTGGCGCAAGATTATTTAAATCAGGCTTTGAAGTTAAATCCAAATCTGGGTTTTGCCCACTATAACATGGGGTTAGTTAAGGAACAGGAAAAAAATTGGGAAAGTGCGATCGCCTCTTTTCAAAAAGCCAGAACAATGAGTCAAAATGCTCCTGAACCAGCCTATCATTTAGGGATCTGTTATTTGCAACAAAGGAAAATTGAGCAAGCAAAAGCAGCTTTTAATCAAGCAATTAAAATCAATCCTAAATACGCAGAAGCACACTATAATCTTGGTTCAATTTTATTTAACCAGGGTAAATTAACCGAAGCTTTAGCAGCTTTCAGAAAATCAGCCGCAGCTAACCCTAATTATGCTAATGCTTATTATGGTGCAGGGTTAGTTTTTATGCAGTTGAAGCAGTATAAAGAAGCTGTGCAAGTCTTCCAATATGCCAGAGATTTATATAATATTCAAGGCAATTTGCAGTGGGTGAAAAATTCCCAGCAGTTATTACAAGAAGCGCAAAAATTAAATAAGTAGCGACATTTTGACAAAACGTCTCTACTGGATTAAACGGCAGGCAGCTAAAACTAAATCCGAATTAATCAAAAGTAGGCAGAAGATAGCCCAAAGGCAACAATATGTCTGTCCTGTATGCGGGGAATCTTTATTAAATGATGATCAATTAATAAGAAATAGAATAGAAGGAAAATTTGGGGAAGGAAAAAGAAAATATGGATTAAATTTAATCAAGCTTATAAGATTGGGATAACCACTCTGGTTTTTCTAACTTGAAGTTTTCTTGAAGCATTAACTCTGTAGTTTTTAAAGCCCCTTCTACCCAAGTTTGTTCACTAGCAGCATAGGCTTCACCACAAAGATAAACATTCTCATTTTGTTTTGGTCGTCGAAGTCTTTTAGCAACCTCCCAAGGTTTAATATGAGTTTTCCAAAAATGAAACCCTCCACCAAAAGGTTTAGCTGACCAATCTTTAAACACAGCAATATAAGGTTGAGGAATATGTTCTATTTGATGTAACTCTTTTAGCTGATCTTGAACGGCTAATACCATATTTTTTGTTGCCCATAGTCCATCCAAACCAGTTGAGTTGGAGAACGGATTTTTTGTCCCTAGATAGGGTTTCCCTTCAATCAATGGTTGCCAAAAACTCATCGCTTGATTAAACCCTCGATGATAACTAGCTAAAATAAATGAATTAAGATTATTTTGATGTTCAATTTTAGGGGAATTAGCTTTTACGGTTGCGTAAAAAACTTCTCTAATGGGTAAATCTGTATCTGAACGGCCATATTCTAATCCCAAGTCTTTCCACCAAGGTCTTTCGTAACCTAAAAATAGTTTGTAGGCAGGTTGTGCTATCACAGAATCAATATCTTGCTTGATATCTTCTTCAAAAAAATCAGTTTTTTCACTTAAAACTTTCAAGGGATATTGCGGAATAGCTAGAATTAAGTGTTTCGTGTAAAGGACATTTGTAGTGCCATTTATTTGATCAGTAAAAATTAATTTTATTAGTTTATTATTATCTTCGTTATAGTCTAGACAATTAAAAGTCTCTAATTGCTGATTTTTTTGGACTACTCCTCCTCGATCAATAAATTGTTCTGCTAATCGGAGGGTAAGAGATTGAAACCCCTCTAGTATTGTGCGGTATTCAGTTTTTTCACCATAAGTTATCATAAACCATTGGAGAGCTTCGGCAGCATTCCAATTAGTAAGACTTGCACAATAGCCGCCAGCATCTACTAAAAGGTTGTAAGCTTCAACACTCAAGCTTCTGAAAAGTAAATTCCAAATGCCTATATTATGAATAGATTCGCCATCTATTAGTAAAGATTTTTTTAGCTGATTCCACTGTTCTGAGGACATTTTTTTCGCATCAGGAACAAATTTTTCAATCGCTGTGGCTAACAATTCTGTTGGATTTTTTCCGAGTTCATCTTGATGGAGATTGTAAGGAATTTCCGAGGAAGAATAAAAGTCTTGATGTTTAAAGTGCTTTCCTCTTAAATACAGAAGATTTTCCCCAGAACTTGATTCAAATTTAACAGAAGTTAAATTCATCTTCTCAATTAAATTATTAATGATTAATTGATTGCTGCGATAACGCATTGCACCTAATTCGCTTATGCGATCAGGAATACCAGGTATAGCTACAGAGTATAAACGACCTCCTAGTCGCTCACTACTCTCAAATAAACTGATCTTTAAATCATTCTTTTCATTCGCTAAACGCCAGGCTGAGTATATTCCTGAAATTCCACCACCAATAATTGCTACGTCTATTGTATTCGATTGAACTATCATAAATAAAACGGTTTTTGATAAAGGTTAAAGTCTGTTTTTGATATTTTTTGATGACGCTAATAGTAGAGTATAAACTCTAACAAAAAACTTTTTTTATAACTTACTTTCTAGAAGTCATAAACATTTAGTTATACCGCCATCAACAGGTAGATTAATACCATTTATATAAGCAGCAAGAGGAGATGCTACAAAGGCTATTACCCAACCAATTTCTTCGGGTTGAGCAAATCTAGCCACTGGAATAGAAGATGTTAAATATTGCATTACTTCTTCTTTAGTTTTGCCTGTCTTCTCAATTTCCTCTTGAATTCGATAAGATAATCGCCTTGTTTCTACAACTCCAGGCAGTATATTGTTAACAGTGATGCCATACCTGCCAAGTTCATTAGCCATTGTTTTTGCCCAGTTGGAAATAGCCCCTCGCATTGTAGCAGAAATTCCTCTAGCTTCAACCGGTTCTTTTGCTTCATAAGAGGTAATATTAATAATTCTACCATAGGCAACTTTTTTCATTCCTGATACCACTGCTTGTGTCAACAAATGATTGCAAATTAAATGTTGAGCAAAAGCTGCTTGAATATCTGATACTTTGGCTGTATTTGCTTCTCCTTTGGGAGGGCCACCCGTATTATTGATGAGGATGTGAATAGTTTTTTTGTCTACTAAATAGCGATCAACTTGTGTTTTTAATTGTTCTGGTTGCAAGAAATCTGCTACGATGTAATCGTGTTTTTGTCCTAATTTATTATCTAGTTCGTTAGCCATTATTGCTAACTTTTCTTCATTGCGGGCAATGAGGGTAATATTAGCACCCAAATTAGCAAGAACTATTGCCGTTGCTTGACCTATTCCTGATGTGCTGCCACAAACAATTGCGTTTTTATGGGTAAGATCCAAAAATGGAGAAAGATCGCTCATGGTTGACTTATTTTCTATATTCAATCTCTATGGTATCATAGTAAATAGTCTGATCGCAAACCTAATTCAATTGTCATCGATCTATTTGGATTTAATCGAGGTATGTCCAAGGAATTTACATTTAATCGAATTACTATTATTGGTATAGCGGAACTTCCCGAACCAATTCTTGATCGCTTTCAAGAGCTATCCCAAGCAGAAATTATTATTTTTGAGAAGATTGAAGACACAAATGAAACGATTATTCATCAAACTGATTGTTTGCTCGTTAGCATTCGCATCAACATCAATGCTTCTTTTTTAACTGAGTCCAAGAAACTCAAATATGTCGGAGTTTATGGTTCAAGTTTGAATAATATTGATTTAGATATGGCGACTCAATTGGGAATTTGTGTGTCTAAAGTTGTTGGTTATTGCGATCGGGAAACGGCTGAATTTGTTATCTTAGTAGTTGGTGCTTTAGTTCGCGGTTTGTTAAGAAATGATTGGCCAGAGTTTCCCTATTCACTTCACGGTAAAACTCTCGGTATTGTGGGAATGGGAAATGTGGGAATGTCTCTTTCTCCGTTAGCAATTAGTATGGGAATGCAGGTTTTATACTACAGCAAAAATCGCAAACCTACTCTAGAAAATCATCAGTTAAAGTACGCAGACTTGCCACAACTTTTATCTCAAAGTGATATTATTTCTTTACACGTTCCTCCTCATGTTCGAGCCTTAACTACAGAAGATTTTTCTTATCTACGTCGTCAAGCTATTCTGGTTAATACCTGTATTGGTAGAGTTTTTGATGAGCAAGATTTAATCAAATGGCTATCCTGTTCTGATAATACTGTAATTTTTGATGCAATTGCGGCTCAAACCTACCCAAATGTTTTTTCTCAGAGTAACGCCATTCGCTGCCAGCAATCTGCTTATTCTACATTAGAATCAATTTCTAGCAGACAAGAGAAATTCATGCAAAATGTGCATGAATTTCTGGCAACCATTGTTTGTTGAGCGCAGTAAAAACTTTAAAAAAGCTTCACCGGACACAGACAACAAAAGACTGGTCACTACTCAAGTAAGCGATTATAGCCAAAACGATCTTGCCCTCGTAAAAGAACAGCTTTCCAGTTATCTAGCTTAAATTTTTTAATGCGATAAATGCTGATTTCCAGATTTTCTTCGAGCATTTCTTTAGTAAAAACTTTTGTATTTGTTTTCGCAATTCTACCGTTAACAGCCCATCTCCAATCATCTGAGACATTATCTACTGAACCGTGAATAACTCGCTCGGTGAAGATAAAAAATTGTCCGGCTTTCATTTCAATTAAATTGACTTTTTGTTCGTCAATGGGATAACAAAGTGTTCCTTGATAAGCCCCGTATCCCGTTGTTGTTTGGGCCGTACTCAGTTGGACGGGAGATATTTCCCAATGACTCCCTGGAACTACTGTCATACATCCGTTGTACTTGGTCGCATCAGTTAGAGCAATCCAACAGGTTAGTTGAAACAAGTCTTCAGAATCCTGGGGATGGAGAATCGATCTTTTCTGGTCAAAAGATAACCAAGTGGAAGCTTGATGCCATTCTGTTCTATCACTATGAGGAGGTTTTTGGAAAAATTGAGAGTACCATAAAATTAGATCGGGTCCCAAAAGTTGAGCGCATCGCTCAGTAATTTCTGGTCTTTTAAACAAATTCAAGAGGGTAGGATCTTCCAGATGGCGATCATGTCCCTGTCGTTTGACCGAATCTAATTGTATTACTTTTGCTAAGTCTGGATCAGTAGGATCATCAAATTCATAATCTCCTCTGCTATAAGAATAAATTTTAGATTCCTTATTATAAAGATTAACTAAATGTTCTTGTAATGCTTTAGCTTCATCTGGATCGATTAAATCGAAGGGACCAAGGTAGCCATTATCGTAAAAGAATTTAAGATCCTTTTCGGTTAATTGCAACTCAGAATCAACTTTTATTTTGGGTTCATAAGAAACAGGTTTTTTCAGTTCGCTGTAGTAATCAAAATAAATTTTCTGACCTCCAGACTGGAAAGCTGTCCAAAACATTCGATTATTCCAATCAAGTGGCAATTCATTTTTCAATTCTTTGGGTAACAGAACATGAAGAAACTTTAGTTTTGCAAGAACATAAAGAACAGTCAGCTTGCAACAAAACAAAATTTTAGATTGATTTCTCATTTTAGATTTCCTTCAGTTGAGATAAATAATAGTGATTTGATTGAGTATATTGCTGTCAAAAGAACAGAATATTATCAATTTATCATGATTTAATGGGCATTTTTTGGGCATTTTAGAGCAATTCATCACCGGAAATTCCCCCTCGTAATCCCCAGTTTTCAGCAGGTATTTCGTTAATAATAATTCTTGTATCCGTAGGGGAAAATCCAAATGTTTCTAAACCTTGACAGAGCTTTTGGTAAAGGAGTTTTTTAGATTCAAGAGATCGCCCTGGAAACATAGAAATTGTAATAAGAGCATACTTATCCGACGCATTAAGGGGAGGATAAAAATTATTGCTATCGTACTCTATGACTCTAACTAAGCGATCGCTTTCTGGGATTTTGAGAACTTCAACCATAGTTGTATGTACAAATGTAACCATCTGTTGTTTGTCTTCGAGATTGATAGATTGACTTAATTCGATCAGGGTAACTGGCATAATAATTAATAACTTCTAATCGTTATTTTACCAAAGTTTGGGGCGATTAACAAAAGTTAAAACTTCCACTTAGGCAAGTTTTTGATTTTTTTTGATGCGGACTGGTTGATCAATAAGATGATAGAAAAAGATTGAGCTGATCAGTGCTAGCAAGACTAAAGACCAAGAAGTTCTCAAGCCGAGTACCGCATAACCAAAAAGAATAGCTGGTGAATGAAACAGATAAAGTGGATAAGATAAATCTCCCAGGTAGTTAAATGCTCGGAGTATAGGTTCGGAAAGTTGAATCGAACCCGAATAGATTAAAACTAAAGCGCTAATGACATAGGTAAAGCTGTCAAAATCGCCAATTCTGCCGCTGTGGAATTCTAGTAAAAGACAGCCCAAGCCAATCATCAGCGCTTTGGCTAATGGCTTTTCGGCATTCAGAAAGTAGAAGAATCCTAGTAGCCACGCCCAGAGCAGCAAAATTAGCGGTAATCCATAGCGCAGGAACGCAATATTTGCATCAGGAGGCTTTAGCTGAGAAAATAGGATGTAGGCTCCAGCGGATATACCAATTAAGCTCAAAATTATTTTGGAATTTAGCTTGATGAATACAGGAGCTAGAAGATAACAAAAGATCTCAACGCTCAGGGTCCAAACCACGCTATTTGATCCAAGGGGAAAGACGATGAAGCCCTGAAGAAATATGAGATTTCCAATTAAATTCGTTAAAGTTGGCTGACTATACTGAGTGGAGTCCAAGGATGTAATAGGCGAGCCGACTAAGAAAAAAGGAATGATCGATATGATGATTGCGGCTAAATACAGCGGATAGACTCTGATGAATCTGCGTCTGTAGAACCCCTCAGTCGCTTTTGAAACAGAGTGGGCAATCGAAAATCCTGAAATTAGCAAAAAGCCTAGAACAACTGAAAAATTATTGAAGTTCTGAAATGACATCAGTAAATCACCAGCGGGAACAGAATGGCGCAGATGGCTGCAAAGGACAACCCATGCGAGAAAAAACCTAAGACCTCCTAGCACTGGCCACTGAATCATCACTCCCATAACTTCAGACTTCCTCCATATCCCACTTTTTTAGTATTCCCAAAACCGAAGGATTGACCTTGATCTTTATCAATACTAGAATGGCAAGCCAACTATTCCAAATAATAAGTGTTAACGCAGTTGAGATAGCCGCCCCTAACCCTCCGTACTGGGGGATTAAAATTGCGTTTAATCCTAAGTTAGTAAGAGCGCAAACGCCTGAAACAATGACTGAACTATTCTGATGACCAGTCATTGTCATTAAAGTTCCAACTGGACCTAGTAGGACGCTGATCACCTCTCCCACAACAAGAACCTTAAGAGTCCAATGGGCTGTCAAGAAATCTGGTCCAAAAGTGCTTAAAATGGGCTTGGCAAAAATTACTGTGGTCATGGCAATAATAACAGATGGGACACAAATCCAAATCATTACTTCGGAGATAACTTTTTGCAAATCTTCCCGATAGCCTTTTTTATAAAGAATGGCAAATGCAGGAGCCACAGCTAAGTTAAGAGTCTGTAAAACAGCACTTGTCCAAAATGCTATTTTACTCGCTACACTATAGTTACTAACAGCATCTGCTCCTATAAAAGCTCCTACCATAATAATATCTGTTTGTGTTAATAGGATTAAGAAAGTTCGATCTAACAATAATGGGATCGCCGTTAGTAACCATTGACGGTGCTTATAAATGGGTTCTATTACACCAAGTTGATCGGTAAATTTTGACCATAAACACGACACTTGAAAGACCGCTACTAGCAGTAATGTAAAAATGGCTGTTCGTATTACAGAAATACTGCTCAATGCCTGATTTTGGTTAAAAAGGACAAATGCTCCTCCTAGCAGTAGGATAGGCCACAGAACCTTTGAGGGAGTATAAGCCAGGGGAATATCGTCAGCCCCTCGAGCCATATCTTCTTGAAGTTGTATCAATGCCTGTAGTGGTACTAGCCAGACCCCTACTATTAAGACAGAAGCGTACATAAAGCTATGATGTTGATTGATCAAAGAAATCGCTCCTGTTCCTCCTAAACCAAACAGCAACCCTATTGCTACAGTAAATTGCCAACTACTCAATAGCAAGCCCCATAATTCTCCCCATTCCTGATGGACGCGGTATTCCGACAGCAGGCGCAACACGGCACGAGGTAATCCAAAACTAACAGGTATTGCTAAAACTAAGGACCAAGAAATGACATATTCATAGATTCCATATTCTTCTGTCCCCATCCACCTTACTAAGAAGAATTGTACAAGATATGCCAAAATAATCTCTACAATTTTCAATGTTATAATTACAATCGAATTCTTAGCTAAAGCATTGATTTTAACGTTGCTCTCTGTCTCACTGAGATGTATTTGAGTCACTCTTTGTCCCTCTTGAATTGGACGAAAAAATTAAACACTTATTCTACATATTTTCCCAATAGCGAATCGCAAAGTCTAACTCCTCAGAGATTCTATTTTTCATCTGTAAATCCAAGGGATTTGGTTTATTTTGAGACTTGAACCGAAGATACTGCTCTTTCTCTTCACTAATATGTTCTCGAAAGGTGGGCAATGCTTCTTCAAAACCTGCTATGTCAAACTGTCTATAAATTGCTTCCATATATTCGATCTCATTTCCTAGAAAATTCTCATACTTAATCTCAATTAAGTTCTCAGGAGGAATGGTATTTTTATCTTCCAAGAACTTACCCATTATCTTTTGATAAGACCACAAAATGTCCTCCGAAATTTCTGCTTCTGATATAGTTTGAAAACCATACAGAGGAAAATATTTTTTTCTCATATTTAGGTTAGAGGCATATACCTTAAAAGGATCTCGCATCAGATGAATAAACTTACTGTCAGGGAAAAGTTCCAACAAGGTTTTAATCCTGCCAGTATTGGGAGGATTCTTGAGAATCAATCTTTTTCCTTGTACACCTAAAGTTATCTTTTTGATTAACCTTTGATAGCTTTCTTTCCATTGATTCTTTATACTGTTATCTGTATCTTCTAAGAACAGGGCTTGAGAGACAGCCTTCCTAAAGTTTCTCGGAAAATAGAATCCTACAGCATAAGTATAAGGAAATGAATTAGCCAAAGCCCATTCTTCTTCACCAGGATCATCAGCTTGTAAAATTACGGAATCGATTTCTTTCGCCAAGGGAAAAGTCGCACTAGCTCTCTGCTGAACAACTTTGTCACTAGCTAAATATATTTCTGAGCTTCCGGTATTAACCTGCGCCCTTGTGATATATCCTAAGTTTTTATCTTTCGCCATGAGCCGATTGAAGTAAGTCGTGCCACTTCGGAAGTATCCTAATATAAATATAGGAGGATTTTTAACCTCGCAATTATTTATTTTTTCCTCATACTTTAAGCCTTCTAGAACTCTGAGAGGAAGCGTTTTACAGCTTTCACTTGAGACATACAAGGCTTTTTCAAAAAACTTCCTGTCTACTCCTTGATTTTCAATTAGCAATCGTACCCAGTTACTTAAAGAGATTCCCGCAATAGGCAAATCTTTATATTCTTTTTTTACGTTTGATCTCATTTTTATTCCACCTTTGAAGCGCCCGCGATCGCGCATTCATGATCGTCCTCAGAACTTGCACCACTACACCCTACAGCACCAATAACATGGCCATTAACCCTTAAAGGGACTCCTCCTTTAGACGGTAAAAGGGGTTCTGATGCGATCGAGGGAACAGTACCCCAGAAAGCAGGAAATTTCTCCCGACTAATAGCCAGTTCATCAGTACCTTTTCGGAACACTACGGCCGCGACAGCCTTAGCTTGGGCAAATTCTGGCGTGAGAAAAGAAAGGTTATTTCCACGCATACAGAGAACCAGTCGTCCTGATTCATCAACAATCGAGACAGTAATAGATACACCTAATTCTTGCGCTTTAGCCAGTGCTGCGCGTGCCACAGTATTTGCGATTTCTAGAGTTAAATCAACCATGATACAAATTTAATTTTCAATGGGTATAAGTTGCGCTGAATATTTTGCAAAATATAAAGCAGTTGCTGTTTTAAACAGTATATCTTGGGGTGTTTCCTCTTGGTATTTTGAGATTTGTTTTTCTCTCCATTGCGAATCATCGGCATCTGACAAGATTTCTGGGTGCAACCCATTTAGGGTTAAATCTAGAATAATTGCCTTGATGCGATCGCTTAAACTCAAGAATAATGGATATTCTGGTTGAGAACTTCGTTTGACTAAAAAGAAATAGTCATAAAGGGTGCGTTGCTCTTTGGTAATTTCAGAAGATGATAGAGCATCTTTGAATTCTTTTGATAAAGATCCATTGGAAGGGATTAGCCTTTTAGCAATGCCGTAATGATTTTTTTGACTCTCAATAAAAGCCTGTTTGAATGCCTTCTGAGATGTTTTTAACTCTTCAGGATAGTGGGATTTGATAATGTGATCAACGAGACGAGGAATTAATTGATAATCTGATGACCATTTTCCACTAAAGCCTTTGTGAAAAAGAGCCATCCAAGGTCTAGTGTTGCTGCCATAAAAATCCACAGAGCAAGAACCCGCATATTCAAATAAAACATAACACCCTTGGAATAATTTACAACAGAGATTGAGTTTTTGCTCTATAATTCCTACCTCGTTGGTATTAACAATATCCATCAATTCAGAGGAGAGAAAAAACCAAAATATGAACATTGTTTGATGACCCGTAATCCATCTAAACCAAAACCTCTCATTCGGTTCCGGGTTTTCCCAGTTCTCATAATTATTGTCTATGCTATAGAGAAAATCTTGAGAGAAATGACTATGAAAATGGTGATTAAAAACTTCTTTAGGGGATGATTCACAATCAGGTAAATCCAGGATCTTATTATTGTACGGATAATCGCTAAATTGCCAATTTTTATTGTTCATTTGAATTCATTATTGCTATTTATTGAGGGCTTATAGGTTATTTCAAATTCTAGACCGTTAATGTCGTAACAGTAAAATGAGGTCATACCGTCATCATCAATCACTAAATCCGTTGCAGGCTCATTTTTCCTAAACTCATAACGCCCTGATTGATAAATTTCACAGTAGCGTGAGCGTAAATCTTCTAATTCATTTAAGGTTAAAACTTCGATACAAAAATGTTGGTATTGTAGAACATTATTCGGAACAATACCATCATCATCTTTAATATCAAGGATATGTAATCTAAAATTACCAACCTGAAGTTCAACTAATTGAGTAATGGAAGGAAGTCTTTTTATTGTCAAGGGGGAGAACTTATTCAAAGCCCAGTTTTCCTGACAGTTAAAAAACTCCTTATACCATTTAACCGTATTTTCAACATCGTGAGTTTGAATGGCGACATGATCGAATTTAAGCATTATCTTTTAATAATCCTTATGATTACAAAATGACAGAAAATTGTTTACTATTTTTTCAATATTCTATAAACTTTTGGTTTTACCACCATCTACCGGAAAATTAATTCCATTGATATAAGAAGCCGCAGGAGAGGCAATAAATGCAACAGCCCAAGCAATTTCTTCTGGTTTTCCAAAGCGACCTAGAGGAATAATTTTTTCCATATCGTCCATGACTTTTTCTTCACTTTGGCCTGTCATTTCAATTCTGTCTTTTGCGATGGAAAACAATCGCTCTGTGGCAGTAGAACCAGGAAGTACGTTATTAACTGTAATTCCATAACTGCCTAGCTCATTTGCCATGGTTTTTGCCCAACTAGAAACCGCTCCCCTAATGGTGTTGGAAACAATCATATCTGTTAAAGGTTGTTTTGCTGTGTAGGAAGTAATATTAATAATTCTTCCATAGCCAACTTCCTTCATTTTTGGGATGACAGTTTGACTCAAAAGATGGAAACAAATTAGGTGCTGATTAAAAGCAATTCTAAAGTCTTCTGCTGTTGCCTCTAAAGCCGGTTTAAGTGGCGGACCACCGGTATTATTAATAAGAATATCAACATTTTTCTTGTTAAGAAGATAGGCATCTACTTTTTCTTTTAAGCTGTCTGGATGAGAAAAATCTGCTACTATGTAGCCGTGATTTTGTTGGGCGCTTGTCTTTAATTCCTTGAGAGTGGCTAATAACTTTTGTTCATTCCGCGCAATTAGTGTAATACTGGCTCCCTGCTCGGCTAGAACAATTGCACAAGCTCTGCCAATTCCGGCCGTACTTCCACCGATCAGGGCGTGTCTTCCCTCACATCTTATATCCATTCAAAGAATCTCCTATTGTTTCCATCATTGACCATAGCATAATGGGGATAAAATCAAAACTTTTGCATTTTTATGTAATATTAGTTAATGAATCCTTTGCTTGACATATTGAATTACTTTGGCAGCACTTTCATCTACTGACTCGCAATCAGTGTAGCAAGTGATTTCTGGATTCAAGGGTGGCTCGTAAGGATCGGTGATGCCGGTGAAATTCTTAATTTCCCCAGTTCGCGCCTTGCGGTATAAACCCTTGACATCACGTTTTTCACAGGTTTCTAAACTCGCATTTACGTACACTTCTACAAACTGACTAATGTTTTGTCGCATTTCTGCTCTAATATCTCGGTAAGGCGAAATTGCAGAGATTAAGACAATCACCCTATTTCTGGTAAGCAGATGTGCTACAAAGCCAATTCGTCTTACGTTCTCGTCACGTTCAGCTTTACTAAAGCCTAAATCCTTGCACAAGAACTGACGAACAATATCGCCATCTAATCTTTCAACTCGGTATCCTTCGCTTCTTAAGACCTGTTCAACTACTTGAGAAATGGTAGTTTTTCCTGCACCACTTAAGCCTGTAAACCAAACCGTTGTTCCAGACAAATTATTAACTTGATCCATATTTGTCGTCTTTACATCAAGATGTTGTGACTGAATTTCATGATTAATTCGGCTCATGATGTCTGTTCAATTGTTGTATACTACATCGCTGTCTACTCGTCGGAAGAATATTCCAGCGCCGGGAGATCCTTCCGTCTCTGGTGTGTGGAATATATGCCCATCAAATACTGAATTGTAACGGCCTTCTTTGATGAAAGAATCGGGTAGTTTGATCAGTGGTCGGTAGAGATGGTGTTCTTGTCCTTCATGGATAATTGGCTCATTTGATACTGCGTTCTAAGAACTTTATACTAAAACAGTGATTATTGTCAAGTCTATACTTGATAACAGCAAGAAGATTTTGGTCAACTCATTCAATACTATTGCCAAAACCCTGAAACCCTATTGATATCGTCACGATTTTATTGGGTTTCAGACATATTTGGGAAAATTGGCAATAGTATTGCTCACAACAGAGAATTTTATCAGCTTTTAGACAGATGAATAAATCTAAGGGAATAAGTAGAAATTAATTAAATAACCAACAGAGTCGAAAAATGACTAAAACCAAAACTCAAGAACCCATTAGTAACTTAGAGTTTGATTTTATTAGTGTGCTGCATACTAAATCGGTAGCAGTTCAAGCTTATGAAAATTATATCAAAGATGCCAAGGAAGCTAATTCTCAACCCTGTGTAGAACTGTTCCAAAAATTACGGCAATCAGAAATTGAACAAGCACACGAAATTCGCCATCATCTGCAAGAAGTTATGCAGAAAGGCAAGATGTAGTTAATGCTGGGGGCAGGTTCATACCCACCCCTAACAATTAACGAATATACTCTTTCAGTACACTATTCCGATTAGGATGGCGTAGTTTACGGAGTGCTTTAGCTTCGATTTGGCGAATGCGTTCGCGGGTAACATTGAAAATCTGGCCGATTTCTTCCAGAGTTTTCATGCGACCATCATCTAAACCATAGCGAAGTCGGAGAACGTCTCTTTCACGGGGACTGAGACTATCTAGGACTTTTTCTAGGTCTTCCCGCAGCAGGTTCTTAGAAACTTGATCTTCTGGTGTTTCGCCATCAGATTCGATAAAATCACCTAAACGGGAATCTTCTTCTTTACCGATAGGTGTTTCTAAGGAAATTGGCAACTGGGCAGATTTAGCAATAAACCGCAGTTTCTCGATGGTCATTTCCATGCGAGTCGCAATTTCTTCTTCTGTGGGTTTGCGTCCCATTTCTTGGGAGAGGAGTTTGGTGGTTTTCTTAATCCGAGAAATGGTTTCGTAGAGATGAACTGGTAACCGGATAGTGCGGGACTGATCAGCGATCGCTCTTGTAATTGCTTGACGTATCCACCATGTAGCGTAGGTAGAAAACTTATAGCCTTTTTCGTGATCAAAC
>Ga0208327_1000250_pt1 | contig 14111 bp, 13 predicted proteins | sample LakMenEpi26Jun08_FD_150733 | JGI IMG/M metagenome (GOLD analysis project Ga0208327, IMG submission 150733) | Freshwater microbial communities from Lake Mendota, WI - 26JUN2008 deep hole epilimnion (SPAdes) | ecosystem: Environmental > Aquatic > Freshwater > Lake > Epilimnion/Euphotic zone ...
CCTAACACCCTTCGAATACATCTGCAAAATATGGACAAGCGAACCAGAAAGATTTAGCCTAAACCCAACCCATCAAATGCCGGGACTAAACACCTAGTCGGCCCTTTCTCGGCGGGATGCAGGGCGTAATATTCTTGGCCAGCAACGCGGCCCGATACTCATCGCTGTCGTATCCCTTGTCGCCAATCATGATGCAATTATGGCTGGGAAGCGCGGGATAGAGCAGCTTTGCGCCGATATGGTCGCTCATCTGTCCTTCGGTCAAGCACAGCATCAGCGGCCTACCTTGGCCATCGCATACGACATGAAGTTTGGAGTTCAGCCCGCCTTTGGTGCGTCCGATACGCCTAGGAGCAGGCCCTTTTTTAAAAGGCTGGATGCCGTTCGGTGCGCCTTCAAATGGGTCGCGTCGATCATCAATATATCAGGCGCGCCTGCTTCTTTCACCAGCGCGGCGAATATCCGGTTGAATACACCCAGCTTGCTCCAGCGCACAAAACGGCTGTAAAGCGTCTTATGCGGACCATAGCCGGGCGGCGCATCACACCAGCGCAGACCGTTCTTCAAAACATAGACAATCCCGCTGAGCACCCGTCGATCATCAACCCGCGGCACACCGTGAGAAAGCGGAAAATACGGCTCTATCCGGCGCATCTGCGCCGCACTCAACATCGGTAGATCAATCATCAACTGCTCCTCTATCAGAAGTTCAGTTGAATCAAACTTCGCCCTTACATGCAACTCATTTAATGCATCCTGGGCCTACGTTGCATACGATTTTGCTGCGCTCGCGCTTCGCGTGATGGAGCCGGCGCTGCCGGGTTTCAGGCGTTGCCTGGGTCGGGTCAACGGACCCTTTGGCGGGCAAAGCCCTTTGTCATTCTTAACTTTGGTATAGAAGTGCGTTGGCATAGCGGCGGCAAATAGCAGGGCTGTGATCATTTAAGTGTTCGTATCGATACTCATAAGCTGGCTGGGAAACGGCGTCGCAAGTTCTGCAACATCATCGCCCTTGAGCCAGCGCTCGTAATCTTGAGGGTGCAATATCACCGGCATAGCCTTGGGATGTATCGGTGCAACCAGTGGATTGGGTTCGCATGTTAGGAAAGCAAACACATTGCCTTCAACAGATGGTCTCCAAATGCCCGCAAACGCTGATACAGGGGCATCATTCACCTTGAACCATATTTCTTCCCGGCCAGCGTTCGGTTTGGGCTCTGCAAATGTAGAGAATGGCACAAGGCAGCGCTGCGCGGGTTTCGATATCATCGACCGCCAAAACGGGCTGGTCAGGTTGCGCACATTCGTCACGCGCTTCGTGACGGTTGTGTCTTCTCGCTTCCCCGGCAAAGTTATCGGCACTCCCCAAGCCATTCTATCCAAGACAGTTTGTCCGCCTTCAACGCGTGCGATGATGCCCTGATACTTAGGCCATACGTCAACCTTGATGTCCGACCATTCTTCTTCGCGCGGTGCAGCACCGATATACTCGCGCCATGTTGGAATTGCGTCGGGGTTATTGCGGTAGTGATTACACATCGATAACTTTCAAATTCTAACTTCCTTGGCACTTTATGCGATGCCACCAACAAAACCAGCCGTATCTTGAGGCGCAGGCATTGCCAGTCGCATTGCTCCTCCACACCCTCGTTGACGACATTTAGCGCGGCGTTCGACTTCGCCTAATGAAAGGCGTTCCTTGCCCTTCCGGCTCTGCAATTCTTCGCCTGTGAGCCAGCGAAGCGTTCCACATTTGCGGCACGTCAGCTCAAGTCGGTCGCCAGGCTCCAAGTCCAGTATCTGAATGTTAGTTTTCCAGTTCACCAGAAATCCTCTGCGCTCGGGATCCGTGTGAACGAGATTTTGCCACCAACATTGCCACCGGCTGGAGGCTTCCAGAAGCCGACGCTAGCGACGGTCTTACCGTATTTGATATTTAGCGTGTCCATAGCGTGACCAAGCTTTTCCCATTTCTGGCGTTCGCTGTCGTCATTGAGCAGAAAATCCAGCTGGCGCTGACTGGCCTGGGTTATGTCTCCAAGCGTCACTCCAACCCTCATGCATTTTGTCTTCGGACCCATATCGGCCGTGACCTTATTCCAAAGCTTGTCGAGCGCGGTCAACAAAGCTTGATCGTCATTTACCGACGGCAAAGTGACCGTTTGGAAAGGGCTGGCATCATAAGTCTGGACCCACAGGAACATTGACCTGCAATAGCAACCAGCTCGCCTCAACCGCCTTGCGGCCTTCACTAGCAACAGTCGTGCGGTATTTCTTGCTTCGGTAACTGAACGTGCTTCAGGCGGCAGCACTCGACCATGTCCGAACATACCACGTTCAGTCGAAGGCGCCTCGATCGCGTAGCCGTGGAGAGCATACCAAAGACGCTCGCCAGTGACATTTCGCCAAATGGCGCGAAGCTGCTTAGGTTGGGTCGCCAGCAACCCTTCCATGGTATTTATCCCAGCTTTGTTAAGCCGCTCTTCCATTCGCTTGCCGATGCCGGGAATGTCTTCAAGCGGCAGCTTTACCAACGGCTTTGGCATGTCCTCTGGACGCCATATCGAAAGGCCATCCGGTTTTTGTGTCGAGCCTGCAATCTTGGCTAAATGCCGGTTTGCCGCAAAGCCAATGCTGCATGTAACGGTGGCACCAATGTTGTATTTGATGCCCCGTTTGATCTGATGTGCCAGACCCGCTGGGTCAGCGCGGTGGTGCATGTCGAGCTTACAGGCCAGCTCATCAATCGACTTCACTTGGTCGATCTGGATGACCGAACCGATCTCCGAGATCAGCGCATTGTGAGCCCGGCGATAAAGGTCTGGCTTTTGATGTACCAGGACAATGTCTTTGCAAATGCGCTTGGCTTCGTCTGCTCCCATGATATTCTTGACGCCCATCGCCTTGGCCTCGCGGCTGCATGCAATAATGCAAGTTCGGCCTCCTACATAAGGCACGATGCCTACAGGACGCCCGCGTAGAGAAGGATCGCGCAGCTGTTCGACAGACGCAAAGAAGCCGTCAAAGTCCAAATAAAGGTGCTCGATTGTGTCTGGTTTGCGCATATCATGGCCGAATCAATGAAGGGCCTACAAAAGAACACAACCAGAACATTGCTGCAAGCGACGTTGTCGCTGATGGAGCGAATTAGAGAAAGGAAGCTGTATGGCCAGCACAAACAATCTTCTGGAAATGCTTGAAAACCCGGACTTCAAAATGCTCGTTACAGAAATATTTGCGTTCGTAGCCAAGTCTCAGGAAAGCGGCGCAACGGCAAACCTTGCCTGCGATGCCCTGCAATATGTCAATGCGCTGATATGTGAGGCCAGCCCGTTCAATGAAGGCCCAAAGGGAATGCGAGATGCGCATAAGCAAATCAGTTCCGACGTGAAAAGTATGCTCAGTTTTGTCAGAGATGCTAGCCTTCGCCAAGGTGAGCCTCTGCTGTTTACAATGACCAATCGGCCAACAATCAATTGATCAGAGCAAAGACCCCTCGAAGCGTGCTGTAAACCATGTCGCCGCTCAACACGAAAAGCAGGATGGCAAATTCGAGATCAATTGGTTGTGGTCGCTTCATGCAACGATGTTTGCAAACTGGTGGCATGTAGGAAAGTGAAATTTTGAACGCTAAAGGATTGGTATTTCAGCGTGTTGCTATTTTGATCGCGTAAGTGTGTCTGCAAGAATGGGACGCCGAGCAAGGGAAGTCAAACCCGCTACATCGACTTGTGGTTAACTTGAGAAAGTCAATTGAGCTCATCTTGCTGGCCCCGCACACTTTCTACTCCAACATTCTAAAGGGGTGTATTTTATCAGGTATATCCGTATTACGTCTGAATACGCTAACTTTGCAGACGTTCGTTTAGACTAACTAGTTCCCTGAAAGCGGCCGTCCGTTCAACCACCCGTGTTTGAAATATCTAGGGCAGAATTTGGGCCATATGCCAGTTGTCTGCATTCAAGAGCAATTTAATAAAAGCAGACAGTATGGAATCTCATTAGCGGTTCAAAACTAGTTCATCTGTCCGTCCGATATCCGAAAAGGCCCATCGTATCTCACTAACAGAGCAATAAGCTCCAGAACTCAATCCTGAATCAAGGAATAGCCTCGCATTTGCAATGTTCCGATTGTGGTTATCGCCGACACGTCAACGCGGACATCAGGATTCAATTCGTCCCGCGCGAACCCCATAGCGACCATGGACTGGCCGCACAGCCGAACGCTAACGCCTGCCACTGTCAACTGCCTTATTAACTCTGCGTTGGGGTTCGCCTCGCCTTCAAACCGGGCCGCGAAGGCCTTTTCCGTGAGCGTGGTCCGGGCTGCAGGTCCATGAAGCGTCACCACGATGTCACCGGGGCGAAGCGTAACGCCATAGTGACTAAGTAGATTGACCATACGCGCCACGCGTTCCAAACCTTGATGCACTGCGCCAGGGGTGCGGGCTGCTTGCGCTACGTCGAAAATAATTTTGTAGCGTAGATTCGCATCGGGTTTCTCGAAAGGATCCGTGATTTCGCTATAGGCGCCAAAACCGGGCACAGGTCGGGATTTTGTCTGCGCACATACCGGGCCTATCAGCGTAGAAATGATAGCTAGAGCAATAAAAATTTGGCGCATGATTTGCAGTTCCCGTTTTGACTTTGGACAAAGATTATTCGACCATATAGCAATAGACATTGCGGATGATGTCAATGCTTTTAGGGTTCAGCGTCAATGAAAAAAGTCACATCTGCTCTTATTGTCGGGCTCGCGGCGGGAGCGTTCGGGATGGCTATTTTTAGCCGGACCCAAGAAGAAACTCCTGTTCCTCCTTCCGCTGTCCAGACCGCGCCTCTCGCTACTAAAGTGTTTGAACCGCCTTTGGCTGAATCGGCTCCGGCCGATGCGCTCGGTGATGCCATCCGGCTCGGTGCGCGGCTGATGACACATACGGCACTGGAGGCCCCACAATATGTCGGTAACGGACTGGCGTGCAGCAACTGTCACCTTGACGCGGGACGCAAAGCAGGGGCAGCTCCGCTTTGGGCAGCATTTGTCAATTTCCCTGTTTTCCGGAAGAAAAATGGCGAGATCAACAGTTTTCAAAAACGTGTTCAGGACTGTTTTTTATATAGTATGAACGGGACGCCGCCGCCGCTTGGCAGCCGTGAACTCCTTGCAATTGAGAGCTATGCAGCGTTCATGGCACGTGGTTTGCCGAGCGGTATTTCACCTCCTGGCCGAGGATTCCCGAACCTCGCCGGTCCTGCTAAAGCCGGTGATGATATTCGAGGTGCCCAAATCTATTCGGAAAAATGCAGCGCCTGCCACGGTGCCGACGGAGCTGGCCAGCGCATATCGGATGACATGGTCTATCCTGCCTTATGGGGTCCACAATCCTATAATTGGGGTGCGGGCATGGCGACAATCGACAAAGCCGCGGCGTTTATTCGTGCCAACATGCCGCAGGGACAAGAGGGCAGTTTGACCGTCCAGGAGGCTTGGGACGTTGCGACCTATATCGACGGCCGTGTGCGCCCGCAGGACCCACGTTTCGCGAAAAGTCCCCAGGCGACAAGGGCTCTACACCACGACTCGCCATTTTCCCGCTATGGCACGCGCGTCGATGGCATTTTGCTTGGCGATCCGGCAACGACGCCGGCGGCGGGGAAGCGCCAATAGGGCTCATCGATCGATTAACTGGAATTTTGCCTTTTCTATTCTGAAAAATTTCGCCGTTCATTGGGGTTGAAATTGCAGTTTAAAAAACTGGTTGGCGCTACTCTTCTGAAATCCACAGATTGTGACTGTCGATCCTGATTTGGGTAATCGCGCGAAGTGCTTCGGTGCGTGCGATTGCCTCGGCACGGAAGGCGTCGTGGGTCTGGCGTTCAGCGAGCAGCAGATCCGACAAATCCATCGCCGCCAAATCATAACCGCGCCGCATTTTCAGGACCGCTGCTACCTGCGCCTTCATTCCTTCGCGGCTCCGCACCCAGCTGTCCCATGCTGCACTGGCACGGGCAAAGTCGCCGTCAGCCATTTCCTGGACATCGAAGCGAACAGCCGAAAGTTCTGCCATGGCGGCAGTGGCTTCGGACGCACTGCGTTCTGCCACTGCCTTACGGTGGCCGCCGCCAATGGGCATTGAAACGATGACCCCGGCACCGCGCTCGGCTCCGTCCCGCTCGCTAAAGGCGCGCAGGCCAACACTTGGGTCGGCCCAGCGATCACGCCGCGCCCGTTCGGACAGCGTCGCAAGCCGGTCGGCTTCAGCTTGCGCGGCGCCAATTTCATGGCTCCGCTCGATCACCTGATCGCGCATTGCGGCAAATCCCATTGCCGGAATTTCAGGCAAAGGCAGTTCTTCGGGTGTTTCAGGCACGGTCATCGACGGGAATTGCGCCTGCAATCGTGCCTTTGCCAAGGCAACCCGGCCCTGCGATTGCGTGGCCATCAGCCGGGCATTGCCCAACGCGGCCTCGGCCTGATCGGCCTCAAGCTGCGCGGCATCGCGAAGTTCCACCCGGCGCTTTATTCCTGCTAGCGCTTGTTCCAGATTGGCAACGCCCTGCTTGTCGACCGATGCTTCTGCGTTCGCTCCAAGCCAGCCCCACCACAGCTCGGACAACAGCAACGCTGCCTGATGCTTGGCATCCTCCCAACGATTTTCAGCCGCTGAAATCCCAAACTCCCCGGCCTTGCGATCAAGCCGTGATTTTCCGGGAAGACGAATTCCGCGGGAAAGCGTGGCGTCATATTCATTATATCGCCCCTCCCGATCAACCGAACGGCTGATATAGCTGCCACTGACCGAAAATTCATGCGGTCCGGATTTCAGCGCGCGGGCTTCTGCCTCGGCAACGCCAATACGCGCTTTGGCCGCTTCCACCGAAGGATGGGCGTCGAGCGCAGTCTGCACCAGCGCCTCTGGGGGCAAGCCAGGTTCGGCGAAAGCTGCCTGCGATATGCCGAGCAATAGAGCTAGGATTAAGCGCTTCATGCTGTCTCTCCCGCTGGATGGTCAAGGTCGCCAGCTTCGCGTTCAGCCGCACTTTCACCGAAACGTTCATACAGCATCGGCAGCAGGAACAAGGTGAGCAGCGTGGATGTAACCAGTCCGCCGATAACAACGATGGCGAGTGGCTTCTGAATTTCAGAGCCCGGGCCGCTGGCAAACAGCAGTGGCACCAGTCCAAACGCTGCAATGCTGGCGGTCATCAGAACGGGGCGAAGCCGGCGTTCCGCGCCTTGGCGTACGGCCAGCGCAAGCGCTATACCCTCTTGCCGCAACTGCCGGAAATAGCTGACCATAACGAGACCGTTGAGCACCGCAATGCCGAGCAGCGCGATAAAGCCGACCGATGCCGGAACCGACAGATATTCGCCCGATATTGCCAGGCTGATGATCCCGCCAACGGCTGCAAAGGGAATGTTGGCGATGATCAGCAGCGACGCCCGCGCCGAATTCAGCGTGGCATAGAGCACAACAAAGATCAGCAGCACCGCAATCGGAAGTACGATCATCAACCGAGCTGACGCGCGCTGCTGGTTTTCAAACTGGCCGCCCCACACAATCCGGTAGCCCGGTGGCAATTTCACATTTATGCCAATATCGGCCTTGGCTTCTTCGACATAGCCAACCAAATCGCGTCCCGAAACGAACGCCTGCACGAGCGCAAAGCGCGAACCATTTTCATGCTCCAGCTTCACCGGCCCTGCAATTTGCGCAACTGTGGCAACATCGCTGGTCCTGACCAATTGGCCCGATGGCGCACGATAAATCTGGTCGGTAAAGCTCGCGGGATCAATCCCCTCGCTGCCTGCGCCCTTGATCACGATTGGCACGCGGCGATTGCCATCGGCAACGACGCCTGCGCGCACACCTTCGACATCGGCGCGCATCATGTCCTGCAGCATATCGACCGGCATCCCTGCGCGACCAGCGGCTAAGCGGTCGATATCGATCTGGAGATAGTCGACTGTATCATTGGCGACCGTCATGGCTTCGGTGGTACCCTTAATCTTTTGCAGACGACCCTGAATTTCTCCAGAAATGCGAGATAGCTCCTTGAGGTCTGGACCGAACAGTTTAATCGCCAGATCGCCACGCGCGCCGGTCAGCATTTCGGAAATACGCATTTCGATGGGTTGGGTAAAACTGGGTTCGATACCGGGCAAATCATCCATGACTTTACGGATTTCTTCGACCAGCCAATCCTTGTCCTGCACCCGCCATTCTTCGCGCGGCTTCAGGCGCATGAAGCTGTCGGTCTCGTTCGGGCTCATCGGGTCAAGGCCGAGTTCGTCGCTACCGACGCGGGCGATGATGTCGGTTACTTCGGGCACTTGCGAAAGAATTGCGCGCTGTACTTTCAAATCACCTTCGAGGCTGTGATCGATGCTAATGCTGGGATATTTGGCGAGTTGGACGAGCGTCGAGCCTTCGTCCATTGTCGGCAAGAATGTCTTGCCGGTTATTGTGTAGGCACCGCCAGCCACCACGAGTGACGCTACCGCAATGCCGGACACCAGCCGCCGGTTGGCAAAGGCCTTTTCCAGCAGGCTGTGATAGCGCGGTATGATTTGCCGCATCAACCAGGGTTCATGATGACCCTCGGCGCGCTTCAAACCGAAATAGGCGAGCACCGGAATCAAAGTGAGCGATAGCAACAGTGCCGACATCAGCGACAATATGATGGTCAGCGCGACTGGCCCGAACAGCTTGCCCTCAAGCCCTTCCAGCGTCAACAGCGGCAGGAATACGAGCGCAATAATCAGCATGCCTGAGGCGACCGGAGTTGCGACTTCGGCCGCAGAAACAAATACGGCTTGAAGCTTGCTTTGATGACGGTGTTTGGGGTCCGAAAGTCGTTCAACGACATTTTCCACCACAACCACCGCGCCGTCGACCAATATCCCGACTGCAATAGCGAGCCCACCCAGGCTCATCAGATTTGCTGTAAGGCCGATCGACCCCATGACGATAAAGGTCAGCAACGCCGCCATCGGCAGCGCGACTGCCACAATGATCGCCGCGCGCACATCACCCAGAAACAGCAACAAGAGTATAACCACCAGCACAGTCGCTTCCAGCAATGCAGACTCAACTGTGCCAACGGCCCTACCGATCAGGTCTGACCGGTCGTAGAAGACATCGATAGTCATGCCCTTGGGCAGGCTGGTCTTGATTTCATCCAGACGCGCGCGCACCCCGGACACAACCTTGCTGGCATCGGCGCCGCGCAAGCCGATGACGAGGCCTTGGACTGCTTCGCCTTTGCCGTTTTTCGTGACTGCCCCATAGCGCGTCAAGGCACCGGTGCGGACGCTCGCAACATCGCTGACGCGCAAAACAGAGCCGCCTGCTGCGCGGACTACGACAGAGGATAGGTCTTCAAGCGAACGGACAGCACCGACGGCGCGGACAATCAGCGATTCTTCGCCGACTTTCAGCCGCCCTGCGCCATCGTTGCGGTTGCTGCTTTCGATTGCGACGCGCAGGTCTTCAACGCTCAGGCCAGCCGCGGCAAGCGCCGCATTGTCCGGGCGCACCTCGAATGTTTCGACAAAACCGCCAAGCGCGTTGACGTCAGCCACGCCGGGAACTGTGCGCAAGGCGGGACGGATGATCCAGTCGAGCACACGGCGCTTTTCGGCGAGCGTTTGCGGGCCTTCGACGGTAAACATATACATGTCGGACAGCGGCGTAGAAATTGGTGCCATGCCACCCTCGACAGTTACCGGCAAATCGCCCGACACATTGGACAGGCGCTCGGCAATCTGGCTGCGCGCCCAGTAGATGTCGGTACCGTCCTTGAAGTCGATGGTGATATCGGCAATTGCATATTTGGCCACCGAGCGCAGGTTGGCTTGGTCGGGAATGCCGAGCATTTCCATTTCGATCGGGGTGATGACGCGGCTCTCGACCTCTTCCGGGGTCATCCCCGGCGCCTTCAGAATGATCTTGACCTGAGTCGAGCTAATGTCCGGAAAGGCGTCTATTGGCAGATTGACAAAGGACCACCCGCCCCAGCCAGCCAATGCCAAAGCGATCCCGATGACGGCGAGGCGGAATGCCAGCGCCTGCTCAACCAAACGGCGTAACATCGCTTATTCCCCGCCCAATATGACTTTGAGTTCGGAAAGACCGGAAATTGCTACCTTTTCACCCGGCTTGAGACCCGCCGATAATACGGCTTGGTCGGACGTCCGGCTTGCCACAGTCACAGCGCGCTGTTCGAAGCCCTTCGAAGTCCGCACGAACACAATGTCCTTGTCTCCGATCCGGGTCACCGCCGCCGCCGGTATGCTGGTGCCTGGCGTTGGACTTGTTCCTTTGAGCAAAGCCGTGACCGTCTTGCCGCTGACCAGCGAGGGCGATGCGTCCAAACGTGCCTTTGCCAGCAGCGACCGGGTCACCGGATCGATTGAGCCGCCCACCGATATGATGCTGCCCCGAACCGGCTCGCCGCCAGCGACCGGTACTTCCACAACCATTCCGGGAAAGACGCTGTTGGCCAGTCGCTCGGGCAGTTGCAGGTCGAGCATCAGGGCCGAGCTATTCTCCACGACAAATGGCGCGGTCATACCATCGACTGGTCCGCCGGTCTGGACGTTGACCATCGCAAGCCGTCCGGTGATAGGCGCGCGCAGCGTCATCTCGCCGCTCGCATTTGCACCCGATTGATTGAGAACGCGGGCATTTTCCGCAACATCAACCTGCGCTTGGCGGACCGCCGATTGAGCTTCGTCACCGCGTGCGCCGGCAATGATGCCTTCGCGCGCCAATTGTCCGGTGCGAGCCGCTGTCGCCTGTGCCAGATCGAGCCGTGCCCGTGCTCTTGCAAGCTCTGCCCCATATTGAACGGGTTCGCGGCTGCGCACGATTGCAAGAACTTGCCCTTGGCGCACGGCTTGTCCTGACACCACGAAAAGGCGGATGACCGAGCCCGTAAACGGCGCGGTTACCGCGACCCGCGCTTCGGGTGGAAGCGTGACCATCGCCGGTACGGTTCCCAGAGCAATATCGGATGCGACGGCTGCTGTTGCAGTTGTTATGCCCAGCTTCTCGATTTGTGCTGCTGTTATCGCACCAGTTTCGGCGGCTGGGGGTGGTGCGGTTGTGCCGTCGATTTTGCCGGAACTTGCCCACCACCAAGAACCTGCAATGAGTATCACTGCTGCCAAACCGAGTATGAAAATCGAGCGCCTGTTTATCATATTAGACGTTTCGCGTACGAAGCTGACAAAAAGCTGACAAAATGTCAGGGTGCCGTCAGATTTGGTGGCCAGACAAAAATATAAAAGAAGCGAGTGAATGATGCGCGTATTGCTTGTGGAGGATGATCCAGAACTTGGCCGAAGGTTATCTGAACGGTTGCAACGCGCAGGAATCGCGGTTGATTGTGCACGCAATGCTGAAGAGGCGCGGCTTTGGCCAGACATCGAATCCATGACTGCCATCATCCTTGATCTCGGGCTACCCGACGGCGATGGTCTCGATCTGTTACGCCATTGGCGTGCTGGGGCAGCGTCATTACCGATATTAATTCTCACCGCGCGGGGTGGATGGCGTGACAAAGTCGAAGGTTTGAATGCCGGTGCAGATGATTTCCTGGTAAAGCCTGTTCGGTTTGAAGAGTTGCTGGCCCGAATTCATGCCATGTGTCGCAGGCACGACGGCCGAGCTGCATCATCTTTAACGGCCGGCGACCTATCGCTCGATCCGGTCGGGAAATTGGTTGTGCTTGGCGATTCAGCGCTGCAATTGAGCCGAAAGGAGTTCAATCTCTTACATCATTTTCTTCGGCGCCCCGGTCAAATCCATTCGCAAGCCGATCTTGTTGAGCTACTTTATGCACTCGAGACAGAGCGTGATCACAACGCCGTGGAAGCGCATGTTAGCCGTCTGCGGCGCAAGATCGGGAAAGCACGGATTCAGACGGTGCGCGGCATGGGTTACAAATTCATACCATGAATATTCGAATCAATAGCCTTCGTGACCGGTTTCTGATCGCAATTCTGTTGTGGGTTACAATTGGCATCGGGGCGATCTGGGTGTCGTCTGTCCGTCTGTTCAGCATGCATGTCGAAGCGCAATATCATGAAGAACTTGAGGTTCATGTGAAAGAACTTGCGGGGCTGACAGTAGTTGATGAAAACGGTAGCCCACGACTGACGCGACCACTTTCCGACCCGCGCTATGCGGTCCCGTTGTCGGGCTTTTACTGGCAAGTAACGCGGCCAGGTTTCGGGACGCTCAAGTCGCCATCAATGACTCGCGGCGCGCTTGATTATGACATCGCACATTCGCCCGACATCCTGCATCACGTGGCGAACGGTCCAACCGGGAAGACTATAGTTTATGGGCTGATCCGTCCGACCACGTCGGGTGCGCCGACCCACTTCGTGATTGCAACCGACGAACGGCATTTGGACCGCATCATCGCGGCGTTCACGCAAGAATTAACGGTCTGGTTAGCGCTGCTCGCATTAGCGCTGCTCGCCAGCGGATTTGCGATTATCACGTTCGGATTGCGGCCGTTCGGCCGGCTTGCCAGCGGTATTCGCGCCTTGCGGGCGGGCAAGGCGAGTATGATCGACGGGTCCTATCCCGACGAGATTCAGGAAGTCGTCACCGATCTCAATGCTTATGCGAGCCGAAATGCAGCTATTGTGGAACGCGCACGCGTGCAGGCAGGCAATTTGGCGCATTCGTTAAGAACACCTCTGGCTGTTGTGACCGACGAGGCCGAACGAATGGTCGAGACGGGAACTGCGGGCGATCAAGCACATATATTTCTTGACCAGACACAAGCGATGCAGCGACAGATTGATTATCATTTGGCCAGAACCCGGTCGGGTGGGTCTCGTCAGGCGATAGGTGCGCATACGTCGTTATCTGAAATACTCCCGGCGCTGCTCAGCGCTATGACCCGAATTTATCCAGCCAAATCTTTCGAGGCCACAGAGGCGATGGCTGATGCAAAGAATATTGCGTGTGACCCGGAAGATCTGAGTGAAATTTTGTCCAACCTTCTCGATAATGCCGGAAAGTGGGCAGCCAAAAATATTGTCATTCGCTTTTATGAAACCAGCGAGGCATCGATTATTGAGATCGAGGATGATGGCAGCAGCGTCGGCCCCGACGTCCTCGACCACATATTCGAAATCGGCGTGAGCAAGTGTGACAATGACGGCGGCTCCGGACTCGGCCTCCCAATATCCCGCGACATTGCCCGCGATTATGGCGGGGATATCACAGTTGCCAATGCACCAAATGGCGGCTTTATGGCAAAAATTACTCTGCCCCTGTTACAATGACGGGCCAAACCTGATCAGCTTGTTTCTATGCAATGGCGCTAACCAGCCAAGCCTTACCCTGCATCATGACCCCTTGGCCTGGTACATAATGCTGCTGGAACAACTTAATCAAATCCGTCTCGGCTGCCGAGCGAACATCTGCGCCTTGTTCGTCTAGCGCGCGTCCAACGGCCATTGACGACAATACGAATGAGACGGCGTCTTCCGGTGTGACATTTATACCGCCAATCGGCTGAAGTCCCTGATAGGCCGACACGTTCACATTTGAAAAACCACCGCTTGCGAGGATCTCATTGAGATAGTCGAGGTCTTCGAATGCAAATGGGCCCGGTGTGCGGGGGATGGCTGGGGGAATGTCAACATAGCGCCGGACGACGCCCATCATCTCCATCATCCACAAATTTTCGCGTGGCGGGCCCCATACAGCCAGATCGATGCGTGCGCCGGGGCGCAGCAGGCTTTGCAAGTTGGTGAATGCCTTATGCGGTTCGGGGAAAAACATGCTGCCAAAGCGCGAAAAGAGCCGGTCGAATGGCGCATCTGCGAGTTGGACGGTCGCTCCATCTGCGCAGATGAAACGGATATTGCTGACACCAGCGTCGCAAGCACGCTGCGTAGACGCAGTCGTCAAATCGGGTGAAATGTCGATACCGAGAACCTCGCCCGAAGGTGCAACCGCCCGCGCAATGGCGATCGTCGTACCGCCACCACCACAGCCGATATCGAGTACGCGCTCGCCGGGTTTGTAATCTGCCCGTTTGAGCAGCGCCTCACCAATCGGAGCGATCATGCCTTCAAA
>Ga0208327_1000252_pt1 | contig 14036 bp, 10 predicted proteins | sample LakMenEpi26Jun08_FD_150733 | JGI IMG/M metagenome (GOLD analysis project Ga0208327, IMG submission 150733) | Freshwater microbial communities from Lake Mendota, WI - 26JUN2008 deep hole epilimnion (SPAdes) | ecosystem: Environmental > Aquatic > Freshwater > Lake > Epilimnion/Euphotic zone ...
CAAGGACAACAGGCTTTAACGTTAGGAAACTAATACAGGCAAAATCAGCGGTTAGATTTGGGAGTTAGAGGTTAAAATGAGTTCTGACTCCTAAATTCTGACTTTTGGATTCTATTTTATTTATATTATCTTCCGTGACTAGAACTCGTGAACCCTTAATTAGTTTAGCACTGTATCACGCCTTTAAGTGGTCGGTAATTAGCCCTTTGCTGCACACATATTTTCGCGGCAAGATTTATGGTGCGGAAAATGTCCCCCAATCTGGACCGGTCATAGTAGTTAGTAATCATGCTAGTTACTTCGACCCCCCGATAGTTTCTACTTCTGTGCGTCGTCCAGTTGCTTATATGGCTAAAGAAGAATTATTTAAAGTTCCTGTTTTGTCACAAGCAATTAAATTATACGGTGCTTACCCTGTGAGTCGCGGTAGTGCTGACCGCAATGCTATCCGTTCCGCTTTAGAATATTTAGATAATGGTTGGGCTGTGGGTGTGTTTTTAGAAGGTACACGCACCCCAGATGGTCGCATTCATGACCCCAAAAGAGGTGCAGCCCTCCTCGCAGCCAAGGCCAAAGCTCCTTTTTTACCTGTGTGTTTATGGGGAAGTGAGAAGATTTTACAACCCGGTTCTTCTGTACCTCATTCAGTCCCTTTGACTATTAGAATTGGTCAATTAATTGACGCTCCCAGTTCTACTAAGAAGGAGGAATTGGAAAGGGTTACTCAAATGTGTGCGGACGCAATTAATGCAATGCACGATTTGGGTAGGTAAGAATTTATTATAGGGCAGGCAAGACTTGTACTGAGCTTGTCGAAGTATGCTTACCCCACAAGAGTTTGCTAGTTACAGATATTTTTAGGTAAATCCACCAAAATCAAAGTTTCGCGCAAAGATGCAAAGGAGCAAAGGCGCAAAGAAGTAGATTAATTCAGAATGTGGTGCAAATACATGAAACCTGCTGTAAGTTTCCAAAACCTAATTATGCTACTGATAGATGTTTAATTGGACGCTCTTTTGATTGTTGATGCAATTCTTGTGCATAAGTATCAAGTTGTGGAGTTGTCATAGCTCTGAGGACGCGCTGCTTATCAGTAGGAATTTTAAGCTGTACAAGCAACTGCATGATATCTTGCATTAAATACCCCCGTCTCTCATCATCTTGTTTCGCTTGGATTTGTTGGTTCTGCACATTAGATAATTCAGTGACAGATTGTATCAATTCAATTACTTCAGACGGGGAAGAACCCAATGCCAAAGATTTTTGAGCCAGATCAATAGCTGATAAGCTATCATTGTTAAATGTTGGTTTCATTTTTTGTGTCCTTTGTGTAAATAACAAAATTTGGAATTTTTACTTACAAACAATTCAATCAAGTTAATAACCTGCCCCAACTACAATTGGGAAAGGTTACGCAAATCAAAAGACATTCCAATGGCGTTGGAGTGTCTTATTTTTTGCTTACCAGCTATTATTACACAGTATATCTTAACTGTCAAGAGCCAGATTTATCAGCAAACTATTGCACCCTGTACAGCAACTAAATCAAATAGCTAGTTATTACCAGCCTATTTGAATATTTTATATTGTTGACGTAATATAAAAAGGGTGTTAAGCTAAGTTTGTAATCAGTAAAAAATAGAAAAGCAGATAAAAATGATATATAAAGAAGATTTCGAGCAACGTCTAAAAGACTTAGACTGGACACTGTACAAACTGGCCAAGGAATTTGCAGAATATCGCGCTACAGGAGGAGATATTTCCCCAGCGTCGCGTTATCACAGTTCCATTGGTAAAGCAATAGAAAATCCTGGTAAATCTCGACTTGAAACCATAGAGGATATAGTTCAGGTTCTCAATGGAGAATTAACAATCTTATGGGACGCGGGTAAGGTAGTTACTATTCGATTAGAAGATGAAACTTTAGAAGCTTTAAAACAGAGAGGGGAAAATGAAGGAAAGACTATTAATGACATAGCGAAACAACTTTTATTACAAGCATTTTTAGGACTTCCCGCGCAGAAGTCAAAACAAGTTACTCATTTAATAATAGGAGAAGAAACTAAAATTTGTCGTTCTTTTCATCCTATTATGGCATCTGCTTATTCTGCTGTACATGATTGGTTAGGAGAAATACCAGAAGCACAGGGATATAAAGATTTTGATTATGCAAAAGATATTTTACACTGTTTAGAAAAAGCGGATTTAAGAAGTACGGCTTTTCAGTTTTATAGTTTATTTCCGCGTTATTATTTTGAGTCAGTTCATATTTTAGATAATATTATTGAATCCAATAGATTACTCAACAGATTGAGATATCATCCCCGCATTTATTTATTAGATGTTGGTTGTGTTATGGGTGCTGCTACGGCCGCTTTTATTGAAAAGATTTTAACTTTACCAAAAGAAGAAATAGCATCTAAAAAAATAGAAATTATTACTATAAGTATAGATCCAAATATTTATGGATACGCTATTTATCAGAAGTTGATGCAGGAATTACAGGAAAAGATTAAACCATTTAATATTACCTTAGATTTTAAAGCAATTAATCAGCCACTTGTACCAGCAATTCTTAGTACAATTAGTCACTTAAAAAACAAGCTAAATGATCAAGATACTTCTTTGAAAAGTTTATCTAATCTTTTTATCATGCAGCTTGATTTAGCTTCATCTATTAGTCAAGATGATATTGTACAAAAAGAAAGAAATAAAAAACTGCAAGCGTTAGGATTAATACCAGAAATTGATACAGATATAGAAAAAGAATTTTGGCAAGATGAAGCACTTTCTTATAAACGGTTATTGGAAGAAGTACCCATTGAAAAATTACATTTAACAACTATAGAGACAAAAAACCTAGAAAAATCTCTCAAACAAATAATTCAAGTTAGCGATATTAATGAAGGTATCAATGCTATATGTACAGCTTTTGATAAATTCCTTGGTAAACATAGAATTTCTTATGTAATGGAAGGTAGACAAGCAGTTGATTTTGAAAATCCTGCTGGTAGTTATTGGTATGAACAAAATCAAATAAATCATGCTGATCAATTTCATGCTGTTTGTCAAACTATTAAAAATAGTGAACTTGAGGAAGATAATGAATGGAATAAATTGATTAGTTTAGAAAATATAGAATTAGCTTGGGTTAAAGCTAGAAATAATGTGTTTAATGAATCTTTTTATGATGAGGTAGAAATTCGGTTATTTGAAAATAATCTGGATGAAAATTTACAGATTTTGATTGATAACCTAGTTGATAGGTTATATTCAGATAATTTTCTACCTTCTGGTCAAGATATTGACTATCAATTTGTCAAAGGTAGATCAAAAGGTCGTCCAAAACAATTAACTCGTTTAGAAGAAGAAATATTAGCTATTGCAATTTTGCAAACTATTGGTAAGAATAAAGACTTTGATTTTTATTCCTATCAACTAAAATTAGAACAGACAGAAGATTTATATGAAAATTACTTTCCTAGATATACTAAGTTTTTAAAAGCATCAGAAGAAAGTGCTAAAAGTTGTCCCCAAGGTGCTGTTTTAAGAACTGACATACAATCATATTATGTCACAGTTATTCAAGAACAGTTACTTGATATTACAGAAAGAGAATTACAAATTAGCAGTAAACGGATTAAGTGGTTATTGAATAAACTTCTCAAACAAAATTTGAATAATGGACATGAGGATGGTATAGGACTTAAACAAGGAACTTTAACATCAGGCTTTTATGCTAATTTGTATCTAAAAGCGGTTGATGATTATTTTGCTAGTGAACCTAAATGGAAACATAAACTTTATTTTCACCGTTATGTTGATGATATTATTGCAGTTACTCCACATGGTAATGATATTGAAAAATTTGAAATAGAATTAATAGATAAACTCATAACCCTAGGACTAAAGCTTAATAAAGACAAAACAGAATATTATAAAAAGATATCTGATTTTTTACCAAGTACAGAATTAGATGATCATTTAAAGAAACTGAATGAAGAATTTAATTTTATGCTTGTTTATTTATGGAGAATGAATTATGATTATCGCACTGAATTTGAGTTAGCGAATAGCAGTCACGATGAAAAATCGTGGTGGAAATTAATAAAATTATATCAACATTGTTTATATTCACTGGGAATTTATGTCACAGAAATTAATTTAAGTCGGAGGATATATCAAAAATTAAATTATGAAAAACTAAACAGTAAAAAACAATTAGAATTTCCATCTTTTCCTACAGATGATAATTTTATCATTATTTCTCAATGGAATAGTCAATTTCAAGAATTGAATCGCACTTGGATTTATCAGAAAAATCTGATTAAGTCTCAAGTTGTTAATCTATTTAAGGAAAGTTTAACAAAGCTACAAGAAATTATAGCAATTATCAAAGAAAAAGGTCATTCTATCAGTCAACAAGAAAAACGAGAATTAAATATAAACAAGAGAAAATTAGAAACTAGAATCAGAACATCTGTAAATAAATTCCTAATTCTAGGATTTGATCAAGTTTGCGAAGAACTCATTTTTGTCATTTGTGATTTATTCGTAATTCGTAACTTACTAGATGTAATAATTGCTTTAGCTTATCAAGGACATACAGATGCTATTAAACAACTATGGACATTTTATCAAAATGGCAATATAGCAACTGAAGAACCTAGTGAATATGTCCGCGCTATTTTACTTGAATCATTGCGTTTCTTACCAATACTTAAACTAGCAGATTGGGAATTAATATTTAACTATTCAACAGCAGCTAAATCTGATATTGAAAAACTAAAAGCAACGGAAACCTGGCTATATTTAGGACATCTTGCTACACCTTATGTACAACAACATCATCTTCAAAATATTGTCAATGCTTTAAAAAATGATCCTCCTCCATTTACTCGACTCAAGAAAAACTACATTTTGATTTTAGGAATGTACAATTATGATTTGTTAGATAATATTCCTCTTTCCAGTGAAGAGAAAAATGATTATTTAATCAAAGACGCTTTGAAATTAGCAGCATCAGGAAAAGTTGTGGAAATATTCAAACAAATTGAACCAGCAAGAGTTAGACAATATTACAACCCCAAACAAAAATCAGTCACTAAAGATAAAAAATATTCACTGTAATAACGATTATTTATGATGTCACAAACTCAACCCAACTCAGAACAATTAAAAATCATCAACCACGTCAACGGAGCATTATTAATATTAGCTCCCGTAGGAACTGGTAAAACCCGCGTTTTATCATCAAGAGTTGTCAAAGCAATTGAAGCAGGTATTCCTCCCGAAAAAATCCTCTGTCTAACTTTCACTAACCGCGCAGCGAAGGAAATGAAAGAACGGTTAGCAAAAATGTGTCCTCAACAATTCCGCTATATTACAATTAAAACATTTCATAGTTTATGTACTTCTATCCTGGGAATAGAAGCGAGAAATATTGGTTTACCAGCAGATTTTGTAGTTTATGATGATACTGATTGTTTGGGATTAGTTAAAGGTATTTTTGGATTACGTGACGATAAAAAAGCTCAAGATAAATTATCACAAATATCTGATTGCAAAACTAAAGCTACTCATTTACAATTATCTCCTAATTATCCTTTAGAGCAATTATTTTTACCCTTGGGAATGCGTGATGCAAGATTAGCTAGTAAATATCAAAACCTATTACAAGAACGTCATGGTTTAGATTTTACTGATTTAATCTTTTATGTGCGTTCCTTATTTTCTCATTATCCAGAAATCAAAAAAAGATGGGAAGAACGGTTTGATTTTATTCAAGTTGATGAAGTTCAAGATACTCATTTATCTGAATATGAAATTGTCAGATGTTTAGCTGCTCGAACTGGTAATATTGCCATAATTGGAGATTTAGATCAAACTATTTATGAATGGAGAGGTTCTGAACCTGAAGAAGTTGTAAGTCAATTTAAACAAGAGTTTCAACCACAAGAATATTCTCTCACTTGGAATTATCGCGCTACTAAAACCTTACTAAATACTGCTTCTGGTTTTGCTGATTCCTTTGAAATACGACATACAAAAATAACTCCTGCTCCTCTTTGTGAAAATGGCGAATTAATTCCTGTTTATACAGCCAAAAATGAAGATGATGAAGGAAAATGGATTGCTGAACAAATTCAAAATTTAGCTAATAATAATCCTGATTTTCCATATAATCGAGTTGCTGTTTTAACGAGAACTCATAAACGCATTGATATAATTAGTAAAAGCTTAGAAAAATCCCATATTCCCTGTATTACAGTTGAGCAGCATCAATTCTTTATGCGTCAAGAAATTAAAGATGCTTTGGCTTATTTACGGTTAATTATTAATCCCTTTGATACAGGTTCAATGCTGAGAATATTACAGCGTCCTAGTCGGGGAATTGGTGATGCTACTATTAATCATATCATTAAAGAAGGAGAAAATTGTGGTTTTAAATTAACCGATATGGCATCAAGACAAACTTTTATTGATGGTGATCCTTTTAGTAATTTAATTACTGCTTATGATTCAGGAAAAATTGTGGTTTTTGATGTAGAAACTACAGGCTTTTTAGCAGGTAAAGATGAAGTAATTGAAATTGCGGGAATTAAATTAATTAATGGAGAGATAGAATCAGAATTTCATGCTTATATTAAAAATACTGTTTCTGTGGGAGATTCAGAACAAATACACGGTTATAGTGATGAATTTTTAGCAGCAAATGGCAAAAATGCAATTGATGTATTTACAGAGTTTCTAGAATTTATCCAAGATGCTTTTTTAGTTGGACATAATCTCGGCTTTGACATTAAAATGGTTATAGCTGATGCTCAAAAATTAGGTTTATCAACTCCGCAATTTCAATGGGGAGATACCTGGGATTTAGCAAAACGTTTTATTCCAGCAGATAGTTATAGTTTAGAAAATTTAGCAACTAAATTAAACCTAAATCAATTTCCAAATCATAGTGCTATTAATGACACCCGTGCAACTGTAGAATTATTAGCAATTCTCATTCCTTTAGTTAAACATCGTGCTGATTATCGTCAAGCATTAGTTTACCGTTATGGAAAAGGATTTGAAAATTTAGCTGATGATATTCAAAGTTGGAAAAATACCAGTCAAAAATTACGTCCAGCAGATTTATTAGGTAACATATTAATTGATTCTGGTTTATATGACTACTATGAAAATCATGAATCACACAGATTAGAAAATCTCAAAAGGTTAGTCAAGATTTTCAAAAAACAGGATAATTTAGAATTACATCCTGATACAGCGCTGAGAAATATTATAGAATATACAGCATTAGCAAAAAACTTAGATCAAATTTCCCAAGAAAATAATCAAGTTTTAATCATCACAATTCATCAATCAAAAGGATTAGAATTTGATACCGTGTTTATTGCAGGTATGTGTGAAGAAGAATTTCCGACTTACTTCAGTTTGCGAGATAATAAAATAGAAGAAGAGAAGCGGCTATTTTACGTAGCTTTAACTAGAGCAAAAAAACAGTTATTTATCTCCTGGTTTCTCAAAGATTTTAAAAATTACTCAAAATCCAAAAGTCAGTTTATTAATTCACTACCTCCTGAATATTTAGTTGAAACCATAACGTCTTAAAAAATATATAAATATCCCTTCCTTCTCCATCTCTGTGTCCTCTGTGTCTCTGTGGTTCGTTAAAAAAAATTAACTACACACAAAAAATAGGTTTCTGATATTGTAAAATCAAACTAATAATCAATAAAGTGGGGAATTATGTCGGATTTACGGGAAAAATTACAGCAAAATCTCGATGAAGCAGAATGGGAGTGGTTAATTCCCCATGTCCAAAAAGATGCAGTAATTGTGATAGCGGAGAATTTAGACTTATTAGATGTGGGAGAAGCGATCGCTAGTGATAATATTCTTTCAGTGCAACATTGGATAGATGAACAATTATTAGCCAAACCGACAATAGATCAAGTAGGAGAATGGAATCTCAACCGTGAGAAGCGATTTAATGCTCTGATTGTTGAACCTTATGTGATCATCAAAGAAATCATCACGGTCTAAAATACTGCAATTTTGAGATTTTATTAGGGGACTGCAAACAATAAATTATCCTATTTACCAATACAGAATCTACTGAAAATCCGATCTAAAACCGATTCTGTAACTTCTTCTCCGGTGATTTCTCCTAATGCTTGAATTGCTCCTCTTAAATCAATTGTCCAAAAATCTAAGGGTAATTTATCGGTGATTGTCATTTGCACTTGTGCTAAATCAATCTTGGCTTTTGTTAAAGCTGCTGCTTGTCTTTGATTAATTGCTAAATCCAGATCAGCGGCTTGAACTTTTCCCTGTTGAACTATTTCTAAAATCGCTGTTTCTAAATTATCAATTCCTTGATTTATGGCTGCGGCTGTGAGAATTTTGGATTTTGGATTTTCGATTTTGGATTTCAGGTTTTCCTGTTCTGCTAATGAAATTAGGTCAATTTTATTAATTACTAAAATTACCGGACGGTGTTTTACTTGTTCATAAATTTCTTGATCTGCGGGTGTCCAACCGGAGGCCGCGTCAATGGTAAATAATACCAAATCAGCATCATTAGCGGCACGATGCGATCGCTCTACACCGATTTTTTCTACCTGATCTACTGTTTCCCGAATCCCCGCTGTATCTAATACTTGGACGGGGATTCCTCCCACAACCAATTGAGATTCTACCACGTCGCGGGTTGTTCCTGGTAAGTCGGTGACAATGGCGCGATCGCTCTGACTCCAAGCATTTAATAAACTCGATTTTCCCACGTTTGGTCGCCCTACTATCGCCACTTTTAGACCAGTTCGCAGTAATTCACCCTTGTCTTTTGTGGCTAATAATTTGCTAATTTCCGCCGTCACTTGCTCAATATCTGCAATAATTCTTTGCTGATCTAAAGGTGGTAAATCTTCCTCAAAATCAATTCTGGCTTCAATTTCTGCCAAAATATCTAAACAATTAGCCCGTAATTTGCGGATAGGTTGGGCTAATTTACCTTGTAATCCAGCCAAAGCCGTTTGAGCAGCTTGAGGTGATTTTGCTCCCACTAAATCTGCTATACTTTCCGCTTGGGTTAAGTCTAATCTGCCATTTAAAAATGCTCTTAATGTAAATTCTCCCGGTTGAGCTAATCTTGCGCCATTTTCCAAGCATAGTTGTAATACCTGTTGCACCGCCATAATTCCCCCGTGACAATGGAATTCTACCACATCTTCACGGGTAAAAGACCGAGGGGCTTTCATTATTAATAATAAAGCTTCATCAACAATTTGCTTAGTTTGGGGTTGACGAATATAACCATAAATGATGCGATGACTTGACCAAACTTGTCGCCCTGGGGCGTAAAATAGAGTGTGCGCGATCGCCATTGCCTGATCACCAGAAACCCGCACAATACCTACACTACCTTGCTGAGGGACAACAGCAGTAGCGATCGCCGCAATAGTTCCAGTGTTAGCTAATAATTCCGACATGAGCCGTTTTTCTACAAATTTAGAAGTAGGAGGAAAGCGCAATCTTAAACCCCTACAGTACACTAGTTTAAGAAACAAATTAGGTAAAATTTATTTGCCAAGTGACAACACCCAAATTAGAGAGGAATTAATTGTGGAGCAAAAAATTAACTGTGCTGAAGCCTGTGTTAACGGTTGCGTTTTAGGTGATAAATGTCCCAATATCGAGTTTAGAGAATCAACTTCAAAGTTTATTGAAGAAACTTCTTTAGACAAAATGCTAGAAATAGCTGAAGAAAGATTGCGGAAAAAAATGACAGAACCACCAAAATGGGTATTTCCAGAAGATTCTTAATGAGATGAAATTTGGACAGGCAATATTCCCATCTCACCATCATTTTATTTAAATATGGTGTGTAAATTACAGAAGTTTCTTGTATTAGCAAATAATTTCCTGCAACTTATTCTGAATTGATTTTTTTACTTTGCCTAGTGAAAACTTGGTAGAGCAAGTCATATCTTTGATTAAACAATCTCAGTGTATTTAGACCTGAGATTGTCAATCTCTTAAAACATCAGGCAATAGTTCTGTGAGAGTCATTTCTAGCTTCAGACAATTAGCACCATTTACCTGTAATTTATACTCTACCTTATCCATCAACCGATTCATAATTAACCAACCATAACCACCTTCTTGTCTGTCAAGGGGGTTGGGTGGAAAATAAGTAGACAGATCAAAACCTTCCCCATGATCCCATATCTCTATTGATAGATCTCGGTCTTTCAGTTCTAAACGCAGTAAAATTGGTAAATTTAGCTTTTCTTTATGAGCATGACGAACAGCATTAGAGTATGCTTCTATCAAAACTAATCGTAACAGACTTGATTGTTTTGTCCAATCAACAGATTCCCCTAGATGCAATTGTAAACATCCCAATAACCAGTTCTCTACAATATTGATAAAACTCAGGTCACTAGGAACATGAAGTTCACTTTTCATAACCTATAAAATCTCCAAACAGAGTATAGTTTGATCATCTTCTTGGAGATCATTATTGGTTTGAATAACGGCTAATAAATTATCGAGATTAAGTGATTGAGTTTGTTTTTTAATCAGTTGCCACAAACCTGCTTGATTGAGCATAGAACGATTAGTTGTTTGGGAATTGTCTAAATTTTCCCATCCAGTTGCTTCCGTAATTCCATCACTAGCCAGCAGTAATGTATCTCCGGGAGCAAGAATCAAACGGCCAGATTTTCCTTGCCATTTAGGTAATATTCCCAAGGGAATACTCCGAACTTTCAGATAATGGGGAGAATCATTAAAAATTGTTTTTTGTGACCACATAAAAGGATAAATATGCCCAGAATTAGCATAGACAAGTTCTCTTGTGCTTGGGTGATAACGGGCTAAAACCATCGTGATAAAATAATTACTGCTGATTAAGTCATCACTCAGAGCATAATTCAGATTCTGCATCATCACATTTGGCTCTACAGGTACTTCTTGAGATAGTTCCCGACGCAGCAGAGAAATCGTACTAGCCATAAACAAAGCCGCTGGCACGCCCTTACCAGAAACATCACCAACTGCTAACCACAAATCACCATTAGCATGGACAAATACCTCAAAAAAATCACCCCCAACTTCTCTTGCTGGATAGCAACAAGCTTGGATTTTTACACCTGTGATTTCCGGTAAGGTTTGCCGTAATATATTATGTTGAATTTGGCGAGCTACTTCCAACTCCAGGTGAATTTGTTGTTGTTTTTCTTGCAGACTTTGATAGAGTTTGGCTTGGGAAATTGCTAAAGCAGCTTGTTCGGACACATCTGTAATTAATTGAATATCTTCTTGATGCCAAATCTGATCGCTTCCTAACTTACAAATAGCAACAATAGCTAGTAAATGTTGTTGATAAATGAGGGGAATAACCAAGTATTGATAAGGGATATCTTTATAAAAATTTTCTGTTATTTGATAATGTTGGGTTTGGAAAACTTCAGCAATTAACTCACTAGGGTCTGGAAGTAAATTACAGATTTCAGATTGAGGATTTTGATAGCAAAATGGCTGTTGTATTAATAAATCATCTTCTACTGGTTTGAGTAAACAATTATGAGCCGCAAATGTCTCTCCCATCGTGGCAACAATTTTTTGCAGCATATTGTTATAGTCTAAAGATTCTCTAATTGCCTTTATCATAGCATTACATAAAGATTCCCGTCGCAATGCCCGAGATAATTCTGCTACCCGTTTTTTAACTAAGCGATATGTGTCACTAGCTTGCTTAACTAATAATTGAAGTTGGTTGGGATTCCAAGGTTTAGTAATGTACTTAAATACGCGACCAGAGTTAATTGCATCTACTAAATCTTCCACATCAGTAAAACCAGTTAGCAAAATCCTAATTGTATCAGGAAAACGCTCAACTGTCAAACTTAATAATTCATTACCGTTGATGTCGGGCATTCTCTGGTCAGAGATAATCACAGCCATTTCACCTTCTTTTTCTAAGATAGCCAAGGCTTCACTGGCATTATTAGCTCTATAGACTTTAAAATCTTTCCAAAATGTGCGATAGAGTAAATCTAAGTTATCTAACTCATCATCTACCACCATGAGCTTGAGCTTATCTAACTTTTTATCAGTCATAATTTGACTCAACTTTCCACATCTTTGAATGGCAAGATGTCCTTAATTTAATAATTATGTAACTAAGCCAGAACGCAGAGCAATTACTGCTGCTTCTGTACGATCATTAGCACATAATTTATTCATAATATTGCTAATGTGTGTTTTCACAGTTCCAGTTACAATATAAAGTCTCTTGGCGATATCATCATTACTACAACCTTTGGTAATCAATTTTAACACTTCTAATTCTCTGTCTGAGAGAATACTAGAGTTAACAGGTGGTTTATTATCATTGGATTGGACAAAATGTGTCTTCTGCTGTGCCTTTTCTAAAATAATCCGAGCAATCATCGGATCAATCCAAGGATTACCATCAGCAGTTACCCGTATAGCTTCGAGTAAATTATCAAACCGGATATCTTTCATACAGTAGGAATCTGCACCAGCGCTAAAGGCTGCAAGTACAGATGCTTTATTATCAGATGACGTTAGAATTAATACCTTTGTATTTGATAATTGACGATGATTAGCGATCGCTTTAATTTCCTTGGTTAATTCAATCCCATCTTGATCTGGTAAACCTATATCCACAATTGCCACATCTGGCTGTAGCTTCTTTAACATTATTAGACCATGACGGGCATTACCAGCTTCTCCAACTACTTCAATTTCGTTTTTTTGTTGTAATGCTTTGCAAATAGAGAAGCGAGTGAGGTAATGATCTTCAATAACGACAATGCGAATTTTACTCATATCGAAATGCTGCTAGATATTAAATAATATATAGCCTTTTGTTGCTGAAATTATGACTAAAAAAACTTAATATCCAGATAACTTATCTCTGGGCCACTCGGATTAATAAAAATAAACCCGTTACTAATCCAAATAAATTGGGCAACCAAGCACCAATTATGGGAGAAAGTATACCAGCCTGTGCTAAAGCTCCAGAAACAGATAATAGTAAATAATAACTGAAAATCACAATCACACTAATACCAAAACTTGTCCCGCGTCCAGTGCGTTGAGGTATGCTACCCATAACTGAGCCAACTAAACCAAAAATAACGCAAACAAAGGGAAAGGCGATTTTTTGTTGAATTCGCACTTGTAGCTTGCGAATTTTCTGATCATTACCACCCAAACGTTCTATTTCTAGTTGTTCTAGGGCTTGAGAAATATTCATTTCGCCATAGTCTCGGCTATTTTCGGCTAAGGTTAAAGGCGTGCGCGGGAGTTGTAATTGCTGATGTTCAAAGCGTAAAATATTCCGATAAGATCGATCAGTTGCTACCAAATAGATAGTCCCATTGTAAAAATCCCAAACTTGTTTTTGACCGTTCCATTTAGCTGATTCGGAAACAACAATTTGATCAACTCCGCCGCGAGAACGATCTATAATTGTTAAACCTTTCATTTGCTTACCATCAAATTGGTCAGCATAAAATAAGCGAGAAAGTATTTTATTTTTACTACCATCTGCTTCTTTAAATTCTCGATATTCAGGATAGTAAATATTTTGTTGTTTAAAGGAAGGTTGGTCTGACTTGAGGGCTTGTGCTAGGGTAATAGTAGCTTTATAATTTGCCGCAGGGGCAATTTGCTCATTAAATATATAAGTCATGATCGTGACTGCAAAACTTAACACTACAGCCGTAAAAACCATCCGATAAACACTAACTCCACACCCACGTAAAGCAATTAATTCACTTTCGCTAGACAGACGGCTATAGGTCATTAAAGTAGCTAACAAAGTGGACATGGGAAAGGAGTAAACCATGACATAAGGTAGCTTTAATAAGAAAATCTCTAAAGCAATATTCAGCGGTAGCCCAGATTCTACAACTTTTCGTAATAATTCAAATAAACTATCAATTGCTAAAACTACAGAAGTAAATGCACCGACACCAAATAAAAATGGTGAA
>Ga0208327_1000253_pt1 | contig 14035 bp, 12 predicted proteins | sample LakMenEpi26Jun08_FD_150733 | JGI IMG/M metagenome (GOLD analysis project Ga0208327, IMG submission 150733) | Freshwater microbial communities from Lake Mendota, WI - 26JUN2008 deep hole epilimnion (SPAdes) | ecosystem: Environmental > Aquatic > Freshwater > Lake > Epilimnion/Euphotic zone ...
ACTTGAATTTTTCCATCAATCCAAACTTCTGGAAATTCCAACATTTTTCCGAGCAATCGAACTCCGACGACCCGCAGCGCAGTTTGTAGCACAATGGGCGCGTTAGCCTTGATACCAGCAAGAATTGAACCTAATTCAACCATTTTTACTTATTAGCCCATCTAACAACTCTTTGGCAAACCCGCTCAACGTATCATCCCTTGCCCCCATGATCACAATCCTACAGGCATGCTAAAGTATCAAGCCACCAACAGCTCCTCCACCCTACGGTCGCCAATCCCCGCATGGCGCGGGCCGATGTTGATGATGACATCATGCCCCAAGGCGACAAGGCATTCTTCAAGCTTTGCCTGACTAAGCCCGTCGAATTTACCGCGTGTCAGTTGGGATAGCTTGGGCTGCGAAATACCCATTTGGCGTGCCGCCTCGCGCTGATTCAGGCCGAGTTCTTCGACTGTTTTTTGTATACGGATGGCGAGCTTGGCCTTGATAACAAAGCCACTGTTCAGCCCCAGATCGTCAAGGACGCTGACACCCGGCGGTGTAATGTGACCTGCATTCATTTCGATTTGATACCAAAATCATCATCAAAAAACAGCCTGAAAAAAGCAGATTCACGCAGAGGCGCGGAGATCGCAGAGGGTTCATGGAAAATCTCAGCGCCTCTGCGCCTCTGCGTGAACCCGATCACCCTATCCAACAATTCCACATTTATCTGGGGACAACGACACATCCGTGGACAAACTTGTCCGAGACTTTAATCGGGTTGTGACGGCAATACCGCCGTCAGTTGATAAGGAGTATGTATGACATTGACAGAATTGTGCATTTTCCTTGGCGTCATGTTTGCTTTTGCGACTTTGATCCTCAAAGTCGTTGAAGTGACAAAAACCAAGTAAGCACACGGGGTGGGATCGGGCGGCAACCTGATCCCACAATGATTTGGGCCCCCACCACGGCAATGGTGAAGGCCCAGTATCAAAGGCTAATGCCTGACATTGACCCCAGCGTCCTACAACAAACGGGTTGCAACATCAATAATTCATTTTTGCTGCGGATTTCAAAACATCCCCCGCAAACGCACTCAGCGTATCATCCCTTGCCCCCATGATCACAATCCGGTCACCGGGCCTCGCCAGTTCGACGATACGCTCCCCGCAGTCTTCGCGGGTCGGGATATATTCGGCGTTACGGCCAGCTTTGGCCACTGCGTCGGTGATGCTTTGGCTGCCGATGCTTTTGTCCACGGTGCCGCCAAAATACACTGGGTCGCAGAGGAGCAGATGGTCATCCGCGCCAAGCATGTCCGCAAACACGCCAGCAAGTTCCGCGCCCATGACGCGGATGGGGCCGTAGCCATGCGGTTGGAAGAAGGCGATGATGCGGCCTGGAAACGCCTTCAACGTCGCGAGCGTCGCGGCGATCTTGTCCGGGTTATGGCCAAAATCGTCGATGACGGTGATGTCATTGGCCGTGCCGACAATGTCGAAACGGCGGGCGAGGCCGCAGAAGCTCTCTACGCTGCGCACGGCTTGCGCAACGGACACGCCAAGTGCGACGCTTGCGGCAATCGCGGCAAGCGCGTTAGCGATATTGTGTCTGCCCGGTACGATCAACGTGACGGCATGTGTTTCGCCCATCGCATGGAGCGTGAAGCGGCTGCCGAGCGGGAGGTCGGTGATGTCTGTTGCGCGGAAGTCGGCGTGAGGGGAAAAACCGAAACTTACTCCCCTCCCCTTCAGGGGAGGGGGGCTCGCCAGCTCTGTCCCCCGGACAGAGCAAAAGGGCGAGCCGGGTGGGGTGTTCCAGTCGGGCACGGTGCCTGACGGACAAACCCCACCCCCGTCCCCGTGGAGCCTCTCGGACCAGTCCGGGGGACTGGTCCCTCCACGCCTGAAGGGGAGGGGCGATAGCAGGGTCATCAACGCCACAGTCTCCGCATCATCGGCGTTCCAGACACAGATTTTCGCCTTGCGCGCAAAGTCCCCGAACAACTGCCGCAATTCTTCTAAGCTTTTGTGATCAAGGCTGACATTGTTGAGGACCGCGACCTCGGGCGTGAACAAAGCGATGGAGCCATCGCTTTCGTCGACCTCCGAAACAAAGACACCGCCCTGCCCCACACGCGCGCTGGCGAAGGGCGCATCATCGGCGACGAAATTTTTCATCACCGCGCCGTTCATGATCGTCGGGTCACGTCCAGCATCGGTCAATATCCAGCCGATCATGCCTGTCACCGTCGATTTACCGCTGGTTCCGCCCACGGCAACGCTGCGCGGGGCGGCGTTGAACAGGTCGGCGAGCAATTGCGCGCGCGTCATACGGGTGCAGCCAAGCGCCTTGGCCTTGGCGATGTCCGGCACGCTGTCCTCAATGGCGGCGGAGGCAATGAGGATCTGGTTGCCGCCAACAAGGCCGCTGCCGTCTTGCGGAAACAGGTCAATGCCCAAGCTTTGTAACCATTTGAACTTCGGTCCCAATCGGCCTTGGTCCAGCGCGCGATCGGAACCGGCGACACTTGCGCCCGCATCACGGACGATATTGGCCAAGGGCAACATGCCCGAACCACCAATGCCGCAGAAGAAATAGGATTTGTTTTTGTGCATCAGTGGCGGTTATGGCCGGAAGATGATTTTGGCAATGGTCCTATATATACAAAACTGCGTCACCCCCGCGAAGGCGGGGGACCAATGCCCGACCCGTCGAAACGTAACAGCCCGGCGTTGGATTCCCGCCGATGCGGGAATGACGCGTATTAGAGAGGCACGTAATATATGCGGATAGCTATCTGCGCGCCATCAACGCCATTTACGCGGGAGGACGCGGCGCGCGTTATTGCGCTTGCCGCAACTACGCACCCGACCGCTGAACTCAACTTTCACGACCAAAGTTTTGCAGAGGCTGGCCATTTCGCCGGTCCAGACGATATGCGCTGCGCCGCGTTTGTGGACCTTGCCAATGACCCCAGCTTTGATGCGGTCTGGTTCGCGCGAGGTGGCTATGGGGCGTGCCGAATCGCCCAAGACGCCGTCGCGGCGCTAACATCGGCGGCAGCGGACAAAATCTATATGGGCTATAGCGACGCCGGCAACCTGCTTGGCGCATTGTACGCCGCAAAAATAGGCCGTGTGTGCCATGGACCGATGCCAGCCGATATCAGGCGCGATGGCGGTGAGGCCGCCGTCCTGCGTGCACTCGACTGGATGCTGCACGCGTCGCCGCAGGCGCTTGAACCCCATGTGCAAGCAGGCACAAAATATGCGGCTTTCAATCTGATGACCTTGGCGATGATGGTCGGCACGCCGTTAATGCCCGACCTGAAAGACCATGTGTTGATGGTCGAGGAAATCAGCGAATATCTCTATGGCTATGATCGCGCGTTTTTCCACGTCACCAGCCATTTGCAAAACGCCCGATTGGCCGGATTGCGGCTTGGCCGCGTCAGCGATGTGCCTGTCAATGACCGCCCCTTTGGCGAAGATACCGAGGAAATCGCCAGGCGCTGGTGCGCAAAAACGGGGATCGATTATCTGGGCCGCGCGGATATTGGTCATGATGCTGACAATCGCATCGTGCCGTTCGGGCTTGCAACATTCAACGCCGCGCCATAGGCGAATTGCCGGAACACGGACGAACAGGAGCAGCTATGCGCGCATTTATTTTCCCCGGACAAGGCAGCCAAGCCGTTGGCATGGGCAAAGCGCTCGCCGAAGCCAGCCCAATTGCGCGCGCCGTGTTTGAGGAAGTCGATGAGGCGTTGGGCCAGCATCTTTTCCGCCTGATGTGCGAAGGACCAGAGAGCGACCTCATACTGACCGAGAATGCGCAGCCCGCGATCATGGCCAATGCCATCGCCACCTTGCGCGTTTTGGAAAAGGAAGGCGGCGTTCGCCTATCGGAAAAATGTAATTTCGTCGCTGGCCATTCCTTGGGCGAATATACCGCACTCTGCGCCGCTGGCGCGTTGCCTTTGTCGGTGGCGGCGGCATTGCTGAAGCTGCGCGGGCGCGCGATGCAGGCGGCTGTGCCCGTCGGCGTCGGTGCGATGGCCGCTTTGCTCGGCGCGGATATACAAAAAGCCGAAAGCCTTGCCCTTGCGGCTGCCGAAGGGGAAACCTGCACCGTCGCCAATGACAATGACCCGTCGCAAGTCGTTATTTCCGGCCACAAAGGCGCGATTGACCGGGCGATTGCATTGGCGAAGGACCATGGCATCAAACGCGGCATATTGTTGCCCGTATCTGCACCCTTTCACTGCCCATTGATGCAACCCGCCGCCGATGACATGGCAAGCGCACTTGCGACGACGACCATCCACGCGCCATTGGTGCCGTTATTCGCTAACGTCACCGCTGCGCCGGTATCCGACCCCGACACCATATCCCGGCAATTGGTGCAGCAGGTCACTGGCCGGGTCCGCTGGCGCGAGTCGGCGATTGCCATGGCGGAGGCCGGCGTTACCCATTTTGCAGAGTTTGGCGGGAAGATACTGTCGCCCATGGTAAAGCGCAGCGCGGGCGAAGACATCACCACATCAAGCGTCATCAGCATGGATGACATCGAAGCCTTATTGAAAGCGATTTAATGAACGACCAAATTCTCCAGTCGCGCGATGGTGGCATATTGACCATCACGCTGAATATGCCCGAAAAGCGTAACCCGATTTCGGATGTGTCTGTCGTCGAACAGTTGTGCGATGCATTCATGGCAGCCGATCAGGACATGTCCGTGCGCTGCGTCATCCTGACAGGCGCAGGAACGGTGTTTTCCTCCGGCGGTGACTTAAAACAAATGCGTCCGGATAGCGGTGGCTTGCGTGCAGGATTGCCCGCAGAAACCCGGCGCAACTACAAATATGGTATCCAGCGTCTGCCGCTGATGCTCCAAGCGCTTGAGGTTCCGGTCATCGCGGCGGTCAACGGCGCGGCCATTGGTGCAGGGCTTGACCTTAGCACAATGTGCGACATCCGGATTGCCGCGTCTTCGGCCAAATTTGCCGAAAGCTTCGTGCGGTTGGGCATTACGCCGGGCGACGGTGGCGCATGGCTGTTGCCGCGCATCGTCGGTTTTTCAAAAGCGACAGAACTTGCCTTGACCGGCGAAACCATCGACGCTGCCGAAGCGTTGCGTATCGGGCTGGTTACGCAAGTGGTGGATGATGCCGACCTGATGACCGCCGCGCGCGCCATTGCGGACAAAATTGCCGCAAACCCGCCACATGCCGTCCGCATGACGAAGCGCCTGTTGCGCGAAGGGCAAACGGCGGACCTTAAAAATATCCTCGAAATGTCCGCCGCGATGCAAAGCCTTGCCCACGCCACCGCGGACAATGACGAAGCGATCACCGCGTTTCTGGAAAAGCGCGCACCCGAATTTAAGGGAGAATGATATGTTTGATCTAACCGGCATGACTGCGCTTGTTACTGGCGCTTCGGGCGGGATTGGCAGTGCCATCTGTCACGCGCTGGCGGCGCAAGGCGCACGGCTTGCGGTGTCCGGCTCCAACGTGGAAAAGCTCGACGCATTCCGGGCATCCTTAGGTGGCGACCATGTTGCGGTTCCCTGCAATCTGGGTGACAAAGACAGCGTTGAGGCGTTGGTTCCCGCCGCGCTCCAGAAACTCGGCCAGATCGACATTCTTGTGAACAACGCCGGCGTTACACGCGACAATTTGACGATGCGTATGAAGGATGAGGAATGGGATGACGTCATCCGTATCAACCTTGAGGCAACATTTCGTCTGATACGCGCCGCCTCGAAACCAATGATGAAGGCGCGCTTTGGCCGTATCATCAGCATCACCAGCGTCGTCGGCACCACGGGCAACCCTGGCCAGGCCAATTACGCCGCGTCCAAAGGCGGCCTTACGGCGATGACAAAAGCAATCGCGCAGGAACTTGCCAGCCGCAATGTGACGGCCAACTGCGTTGCACCAGGCTTCATCGCCACCGCAATGACCGAAAGCCTACCTGAAGCGCAAAAAGAGGCGCTGAATGCGCGTATTCCGATGGGCCGTATGGGCGAAGGCGCAGACATTGGTGCCGCCGTTGCTTATCTCGCGTCAAGAGAAGCGGGTTATGTTACGGGCCAGACAATCCATGTAAATGGCGGCATGGCGATGCTTTAATGCATAAGCGTCGCTTGCCACTTGCCAGCGGCTATTCTGCACATTAGGGCGATATCTGAAATTCATCCTCCCAACCAATAAGGGGCACAAAAATGAGCGATACCGCAGAACGGGTCAAAAAAATCGTCGTCGAACATCTGGGCGTTGAAGCCGATAAGGTCACAGAAGCTGCAAGCTTCATTGATGATCTGGGCGCGGATAGCCTTGATATCGTTGAATTGGTTATGGCGTTTGAAGAAGAATTCAACGTCGAAATCCCCGACGATGCTGCTGAAAAGATTGCGACCGTCAAGGACGCGATCGATTTCATCAACAGCAACGGCTAAGCCGTTACGCGCGATGATGCGCGGTCAGATAAAAAATCAAACGGCTTTCCGACCGGCGTTAAGTGCGCTTCTGTCGGAAAGCCGTTTGCTTTTTGGCCCCTGTTCGCAGTAATGGGCCGTAAAGATTAGCTTTTGGAGATAACGCAATGCGTCGTGTCGTGGTCACTGGATTAGGTCTGGTTACACCCTTGGGTGCAGATGTTGAAACCACTTGGTCCAACCTCATTGCCGGAAAATCCGGTGCTGGCATGATTACGCATTTCGACGCCAGCAACCAGAAATGCCTGATCGCATGCGAGGTGAAGGGCAAGGACCATCCATGGGGCTTTGACCCCGATAAGCGCGTGGACCACAAGGTCCAACGTCAGGTCGACCCCTTTATCATTTATGGCATTGATGCCGCTGGCCAAGCATTGGAAGATGCTGGCCTCACCGAATTGACCGAAGAACAAAAAGTGCGCGCTGGCTGCTCCATCGGGTCCGGGATCGGTGGTCTACCCGGCATTGAAAGCGAAGCATTGCTGCTGGCGGAAAAAGGCCCTGGCCGCGTTAGCCCGCATTTCGTGCATGGCCGCTTGATCAACCTGATCTCGGGCCAAGTCAGCATAAAATATGGCCTAAAAGGCCCCAATCACGCAGTCGTCACCGCTTGCTCCACAGGCGCGCACTCGATTGGTGATGCCGCCCGCATGATCCGCGATGATGATGCCGACATCATGGTCGCTGGCGGTTCAGAAGGCACCATCAACCCGCTGGGCATCGCAGGCTTTGCACAGGCTCGCGCGCTCAATATGAGCTATAACGACCGTCCAGAGGCCGCAAGCCGCCCTTATGACAAGGACCGCGACGGTTTCGTGATGGGTGAAGGCGCAGGCGTCGTTGTTTTGGAAGAATATGAACATGCCAAGGCGCGCGGCGCGAAGATCTACGCCGAAGTCGTCGGCTATGGCTTGTCGGGCGATGCCTATCACGTAACTGCGCCGCATCCCGAAGGTGACGGCGCGTTTCGATCCATGCAGATGGCGCTGAAAAAGGCCGGCATGACGCCCGCTGATATTGATTATATCAACGCGCATGGCACATCGACCATGGCCGATACAATCGAGCTAGGCGCGGTAAAGCGCTTATTTGGTGATGCAATGGCAAATGTGTCGATGAGCTCGACCAAATCCGCCATCGGCCATTTGCTGGGCGGCGCTGGCGCGGTGGAGAGCATTTTCTGCATCCTCGCGCTGCGTGACCAAATTGTGCCGCCGACGCTCAATCTCGACAATCCAGATGAAGGCACAGAAGGCGTTGACCTTGTCCCACATGTCGCCAAGAAACGCGAAGTGAAGGCGGTTTTGAACAACAGCTTCGGCTTTGGCGGGACGAACGCCAGCCTCATCATGAAATTGGCTGAATAAACGAACGTGATAGCCCAATCGCATATCTCTCATTTTGTCATTCCCGCGCACGCGGGCACTGACGGCGGGAATGAGAAGGGTTAATTGTGGCGAAACGGTATGGGAAACAGGCCAATCACCGCCTCGCCAAATGGGCGGTCGTTGCGGCGGCGCTGCTGCTGGCGGTAATCGCTGGTAACTTTATTTACGGATGGACTGCGCCCGGGCCGCTGGAGCGCGCGGCGACTGTAATCATTAAGCCGGGGTCAAGCATGATGTCGGCTGCACGGCAGCTTGAGAAAAGCGGTGCGGTCAAATCCGCGGACGCATTTGTGAGCCGGGCAAAGATATTTGGCGCGTCGAACACCATCAAGGCAGGCGAATTTGTCATTCCGGCAAAGGCCTCCAATTCCGATATATTGTCCATCCTGACAGATGGGAAAACCGTGCAACGCATGGTCACCATTCCCGAAGGCATGCCTTCGATCATGGTGTACGAACGCCTTATGGCCAATGACCAGCTCACCGGGAACATTTCCATACCAGCCGAGGGTTCGGTTTTGCCTGACAGTTACGCGTTTGACAAAAACGAACCGCGCGCTGCTGTCCTGAAACGTATGCAGGACGCCATGACAAAAACAATGGCCGAGTTGTGGCCAGAGCGTAGCCCGAACACGATGGTCAAAACACCGTTAGAGGCGCTTACGCTTGCGTCGATTGTCGAAAAGGAAACGGCGCTCAAATCCGAATTGCGCATTGTCTCCGGTGTGTATTCCAATCGCTTACGTATTGGTATGCGGCTGCAGGCGGACCCAACGATCATTTACCCGATCACAAAGGGCAAGTCGCTTGGCCGACGGATTCGCAAATCCGAAATCCGGGACGTGAACGATTATAATACATACTCCATGGCCGGCCTGCCGAAAGGACCAATCGCCAACCCGTCACGCGCCGCCATTACCGCCGTTCTAAACCCGCAAAGGACGACCGCTTTATACTTCGTTGCCGATGGCAAGGGCGGCCATATTTTCGCCGACACGTTGAAACAGCATAACGCCAACGTGGCAAAATGGTATGCCCTGCGCCGCCAGCGTGGGGAAATGTAAAGCTTCAATTGAAAGGCAAAATATTTCGTCTTTGACCCCGCTTTACCCCAATATGACGAAACGTTCCGCGCATTTTGACTTGCAATGTAGGATTTGGCGAGTCACCTTATCCCACAGATATCGTGAACCGCCCAGAGGCTGCAAGGGCATGCAATCAGCCACTTTAGCCTGCTTTTGCATGCGTTTTAGGTGAGACCTTAGTGTGACTTTTGGCGCTGCCCTTGTTGCCTTCACTGCCTAGGGTCAGGACCTAGATTAAGGCTCCACAATGTTGAATGCACCCGGCATCGGGTCAAGCGCCGCCTGAAGCTTTTCAATCGCCGCCCTGTCGCCGTCGATTTTCAGACCAGCGGCCTGCAACTGCGCTGCCGGCATTTTCAGGAACAATAAGGCCAGAAACAATTGGCGCGGGCCAGTGACCGTCACATTAGGCGCAGCGTGGACCTTACCCATTTCACTGAACATCACCGAATTGCCAACGGTTACTTTCGCGGTCTCTTTTCGGTCCGAAATCACGAAATTCAGGGTCAGCGCGGCATTGCCAATGACATTCGGGTCCAGCCGGGTCGACACCGAATCCAACAACAACCCAGTTGGTATCGCCGAAATCATGTCGATGCTTTGCGCGTTAATGCCTGCCTTCATGCCCGCACGCAGTTCGCGCGCGCCCGTCAGGAACATGTTGCGCCAGATCGCGGATTCCGACTGATAGCCTTGCTGTTCATAGCTGTCGGCAAGCAAAGCCCGCCCCTCGGCATTTTTGGGTTCGGCAAAGACGAGTTGGTTCAACAGGTCGGATGACCAGCGATAGTCCCCCGCTTTCATCGCCTTTTTCGCCTCTGCCAAAACCTTCTTCGCGCCGCCCATAGCCGCGACCATTTTGCCCGCGCGAATCTCCGGCGGATGCGGGTTAAGATTGGCGGGGACGGCATCATACCAACCCAAATAATATTGATAGATCGCCTTCGAATTATGGCTGTAGGTGCCGTAATAGCCCTTGTTAAACCATTGGTCGCCAATCGCTGGCGGAGCCTTCAAAACTTCTGCGATCTCGGCTTGAGTCATGCCCTTGTTCATCATGCGCACCGTTTGGTCGTGCATATACCGATAATTGTCGCGCTGCCCCGCCAGCCAGCCCTTGACCTCCGACTGGCCAAAGCGCGGCCAGCAATGGCTTGAGGCGATAACGTCGCTCCGCTCGCCATATAGGTTGACAGCTTCGTTCAGAAACCCGGACCAGCTCAACGTATCACGCACTTTCGCGCCGCGCGGCGTCAGGATGTTGTGCAGGGTGCATGTTGCGATTTCGGCGGCCAGAAACGTACGTGCCGCCGGCAGATAGACGTTCATTTCGGCCGGTGCTTCCGTGTTCGGCACCATTTGGAACTCCAACGTCACGCCGTCGACTTCGCGTTGTTCGCCAGTTTTGCGAATGTCGATTGTGGGCGGGATCAGCGTGATGTCACCCCCGCCAATGCCTTTGCCGATGCCACTGCCCATTTGCCCTTGCGGGCCAGGCGTCAGGTTACTGCCAAATTGAAACGTCGCGCGCCTGCCCATCGCAGGACCGGCCATGACATTTTCAGACGCCGTCTCGGCAAGGAAATGCTCCGGCGCAAGGATCGCAACCTTACCCGCCTTTACGTCGGCCTCATTGATGATCCCGCGCACACCGCCGAAATGGTCGCCATGGCTGTGACTGTAAATGACCGCAGTGACTGGCCGCACGCCCAGCTTTTCATTCACCAGTTTCAGCGCCGCCGCCGCAGTATCCCGGCTGGTCAGCGGATCGATGATGATCCAACCCGTTTGGCCTTTGATCACCGTCATGTTCGACACGTCAAAGCCGCGCACTTGCCAGACATTGTCCGTCAGCGCATACAACCCATGTTTACGCAACAGGCCCATATGCCGCCACAGGCTTGGGTTCACCGTATCGGGTGATTGGCCATCCACCATCCAGTCATAAGCGCCAAGGTTCCAGACAGGCTTGCCGTCTTTGTTGGTGATGACGGGGTCGGACAAAGTGCCGATAAAACCCCTGTCCGCAAAATCGAGATCACGGCCATCTTCGGTAGGAAGCTGCGCCGCGACGCTGCGTTGCGCGGCGACCGTCGCATCAGATGCTGGCTTTGCGTCTTGTGCCCACGCGCCTGTTGCCGACGCCGTGCTCAATAACGCTGCCCATAAAATCTTGTGCATCTTGTTCTCCCCCATATTTTGACGGCACGATGCAGCATTAGACGCTGCGGGTAAATCCGCTATTTAAGTTTCAAACATCCCATCACAGGAAACTATAAGGATCGACATCGACCCCAACCCGCACGCCGCGTGGGAATTGTAAGCCGCCAAGCCATTCACGGATGATATTCTGCACCTCGACCGAGCGCTGGGCATGCACCAAAAGGCGCTGTCGATAACGACCACGCAACATGGCGAGCGGTGCTGGCGCAGGGCCGTAGACATGCATTCCATCCACCTGCGGTGCAGCCCCACCCACGGCGCGCGCCGCCTCAATGGCTTCGCGTTCATCTTCGGACGAGATAATGATGGCCGCAAAACGCCCAAACGGTGGCGCACCAGCGGATTTGCGTTGCTGTGTCTCGGCATCATAAAATGCATCGCGGTCACCGGCGACCAAGGCGGCGATAACGGGATGATTGGGATTGCGTGTCTGGATGAACACCTCGCCCGGCTTTTCGCCGCGCCCTGCCCGGCCAGCGGCCTGCGCAATTTGCTGGAAGGTGCGTTCGGCGGCGCGCAAATCCCCACCCTCAAGCCCCAGATCGGCGTCGATCACCCCGACCAAAGTCAGTTCGGGAAAATGATAGCCCTTCGTCACCAATTGCGTGCCGATGATGATGTCCACCGCCTTATTCTCGACACGTGACACAAACTCCGCCGCCTTCTCCGGCGACCATAGAGTGTCCGATGTCGCAACGATGGTCCGGGCATTGGGCAGCAGGCGGTTCACCTCGTCACTGATGCGTTCAACGCCCGGGCCACAGGCAACCAAAGTATCGCTTTCGCCGCATTCAGGACATTCCTCCGGCGGCGGCATGACATGGCCGCAATGGTGGCAGGCAAGGCGGCGCACGAGGCGGTGTTCGACCATCCAGCTTGTGCAGTTGGGGCATTGGAACCGGTGGCCACAGGTCCGGCACAAGGTCAAAGGCGCATAGCCACGACGGTTCAGGAACAACAGGCTCTGTTCGCCGCGTTCGACGCGTTCTTCCAAGGCCTTTAGCAATGTCGGCGCGATCCAATGCTGCGCGTCCGGCGCGTCGAGCGTCAGGTCGATGGCCTTGATCTCGGGCATTTTGGCCGCGCCAAAGCGCGACGGGATTTCAAGGCCTTTGTAGCGGCCAATGGCCACCATATGCCGCGATTCCAGCGCTGGCGTTGCCGATGCCAGCACCACCGGGAATCCTTCAAAATGGCCCCGCATGACGGCAACGTCGCGGGCATGATAGCGCACGCCATCTTCCTGTTTAAAACTTGTCTCATGCGCCTCATCAACGATAATCAGGCGCAAATTGGCAAAGGGAAGGAAAAGCGCCGAGCGGGCGCCGACCAGCACCTTTGCGCTGCCATCGGCGACAGCACGCCAGACACGGCGGCGCTGGGTGGATCGCAAATTGCTGTGCCAGACCGCTGGCTCGACGCCAAAGCGGGCCTCGAAGCGGGCAAGGAATGGGGCGGTCAGCGCGATTTCGGGAAGAAGCACCAGAACCTGTTTGCCCAGCCGTAACGCCTCGGCCACCGCCTCAAAATAGGTTTCGGTTTTGCCTGATCCTGTGACGCCATCGAGGACGAATGTGTCAAAGCCGCCTTTGCGAACCGCATCGACCATGCTGTTTGCTGCCAATTGTTGCGCGTCGTTCAATTTTGGCGTGTCAAAGTCCGCCAGTGGTTCGGGCAGCGGCGAATCGACGCTGATGGTAACCGGTTCAAACGCGCCGGCTTTGATCAGCCCGCGAATGACGGCGTCGCTGACGCCAGCTTCTGCCGCTAGCTCGCGCACAAGACCTTGCGCGCCCTCCAAAGCGTCGAGCGCGGCCGCGCGTTGTGGTGTCAGCCGCGCAGGCTCAAACCCGGTACGGCGATATTCGGTAATGGTCCCCGTCGCCGTGAACGCAGCCGAAGACGACAATACCATGCGCAAGACCGCCGCATGGCTCGTGAGATAATAATCCGCTACCCAGTTGACCAGGCGACGCAAGCCCAGCGCAACCGGCGGACAATCAACAATTTCAAGTACCGCGCGAAGTCTGCTGGCATCTACCGCCGCATCGCCGAAAACATCATCATCCCAGATCACGCCAGGCAATTTGCGAGGGCCAAGAGGCACCATCACAACGCTGCCCGGCCCTGCGATCATATCATCGGGCAGCCGATAATCGAGCGGACCAATCGCTTGCGTCAACAAGACAACACGGACGCGGTTATTGGGCAAGCTCATGACGCGGGTATAGGCAATGATGCGGCGAACGTCACCATCTGGATGATCATCTCGCACCATCGCAGTTCTGGTTCCAATAGGTCTGTTGTTTTGGCCGATATTTTGCCAAGAGACACAAAACCGAATCTCCAATCAGGAAACAGTCCCATGAAATTCTTTGCCGATACCGCTGACATTGCCGATATAAAGGATCTGGCGGCGACTGGTTTGCTCGACGGCGTGACCACCAACCCATCGTTGATCGCCAAATCCGGCAGGGATTTCATTGAAGTCACGCGTGAAATCTGCGCCTTGACCGATGGCCCGGTGTCGGCAGAAGTCGTTGCGCTCGATCATGCGACAATGATGAAGGAAGCCGAAATCCTGCGGAAGATTGCCGACAATGTCTGCATCAAGGTGCCATTGACCATCGACGGCCTAAAGACGTGCAAGGCACTTACGTCTGAAGGCACACTGGTCAATGTGACCTTATGTTTCTCTGCCAATCAGGCGCTATTGGCCGCAAAGGCTGGTGCGACATTCGTATCGCCCTTTGTTGGCCGCCATGACGACAATGGCTTTGATGGTATGCAGCTTATCAGCGACATTCGCCTGATCTATGACAATTACGCTTTTGGTACCGAAATCCT
>Ga0208327_1000254_pt1 | contig 14014 bp, 21 predicted proteins | sample LakMenEpi26Jun08_FD_150733 | JGI IMG/M metagenome (GOLD analysis project Ga0208327, IMG submission 150733) | Freshwater microbial communities from Lake Mendota, WI - 26JUN2008 deep hole epilimnion (SPAdes) | ecosystem: Environmental > Aquatic > Freshwater > Lake > Epilimnion/Euphotic zone ...
TCGTTATAAAGGCAATGCCAAAATAGGGCGACCATTTCGGATAGCTTCAAATTGCCCGCCGCCGCCCGTTCCACCAGCGCGAACAACGGTCCAAGCTCCTCCTCTGCCGCCACCAACGCCGCAAAGCTTGGGCGCAAAACCACCGCCCCGCTTTCCAGCAATAACGACGCTTCGCCGCGCGCTGCATTTGCCGACCGCCTCATAAGGACGTTACCTGTCCGCTGCTTTCCAGCGCCAGCGTGTAGGACCGCTCCCCATTGAAATCGCCGGCATAATCGAGCCGTGCGACCAGAAATTTTCCGCGCAGCTGCTCCCCACCTTCAAAGCTTAACTCATAATCATCCAACTGCCCCGAAAGGGCGTTGTTTTTGATCCGCGTCTCAGCAGACGACCCTGTAAAAACGCCTGCCCCGGACACCGACACCGACCGCACACCTGCGCCCGACAGCAATTCGCGCCACGCGCCGCTGCCCTTATGGGTGATGACCACCGGATCGCCATTGATCGACAATTGCGTGGTGCGCAGGCCAGCGACCGTTGCGTACACTGGTGGCGTTGCGCCATTGCCAACCTTCAACAGGAAGGCGCTTCCTTTTTCTACTGGCATATGCCCTTATCCTTTCAAGAATGTCCGCGCATCGGCGGAGAAATTATGTGATTTAGACGGCGAGCAATCGGACACGGTGCTCGACCAGCCCCGCCCATGGCCCCGCCGGATCGCGCAGTATGATCGACCGCAGGAAGACAAAGCTCGCGATCCGCCAGCCAGGCAAATCACGTGGGATCGCCAATAAGGCATCGTCGACATGGCCCATAAGGTCCGTGAGCCGCGACGCGGTCTCGCCATCATCCCACACCGTAAACGCCAGCCGGATTTCACGCCCCTGCTGCGTCTTCGTACCCCAATCGCCCACCAACCCGTCGGTGACCGCGACATAAGGAAAGGCAGCGCGGGGCGGCGGGCCGTCATAAATGCCCTTCAGTTGCGCGGCCAACACCGGGTGTGCCGATAGCGCCGCCACGGCGGCAGCTTGCAAGGCTTGCACTGCATCGCTCATCGTCCGAAATTCCTTAATTGCGCGTCGTCCAGCATCCGGCGGCGCAGGTTTTTGGCTACTAAAGTTACGCCTTCGCCACTGCGTTCGGCGCGCACGCCTTGCGGCAAGTCAGTTGCTATCAACCGATCGCTGATCCGCTGCACGCGGGCTGCTCCCAAGACGTCGGCTTTGGCCGTCAGGCGGTCGGCGTTCATCGCACTTCTTCGCAGGTCAGGTGCATTTGACCGGGCGTCTGCGGATCACTTAAGGCCCCGCGCACCGCGAGATATTTTCCCCGCCATGTCAGCCTTGTGCTTAGGCCAAGCCCTTCGCGTTTGCGCAACGTCACCCGCCAACGCGGCAGTGCCGACAAGGCATCGCCGCGCGTCAGATCGGCGGGCATTAACGGTGAAACCGCCGCCCATGCCTGCCCATCATAGCTGTAATTGCCTACCGCGCCTGCGCGGCTGTCGCGTGTGCTCAGGCGCGTTTCAATCACGACACGTTCGCGCAACGTGCCTGCAAATTCCCCGCTCATGGCAATTGTATCCGGCGGAATGGCAGCAACAACGCCAGCGCAGCGGCAGGTGGGCCAGCATCATCGCTCGCATCACGGTTGTTGTAAAAATATGCCGTCAGCCGCAGCAAGCCAAGCCGAAGTGACTCCGGCAGACTGGCCCAATTGGCCGATAGGCCAGCGATAAGCGATACCTCCGCACGTCCCGCAATGCCGGGCTGTAGCACCCGGAAATAGGCTTCTCCGCGTGAGCTGATCTTTGCCTCCCACGCCGACGCTGCCATGGGAAAGCTTGCGCCCTCTGCCGGAATGCCCGTTACGCCCACGATTGACTGCACGGGCATGGCTTGCAGTATTTGCCAGCCCGACCCTGTCGTGACCATATCCTTTGCACCACGACGGATCAGTATCTGCCGCGTGAACTGCTCGGCATGTTCAACGGCGGCGACGGCGCAGGCGGCAAGCACATTGTCATCGGTGCCCGCATCGACACGCACATAGGCCCGAACCTCGGCCAGCATGACGCTGTCGAGGCCGAGCGGATCAAGGCTCAACATCTGATGTTCCTTTGAAATTGGGGAAGACGCGCTACCGGGGTTGCGCTATTCTAGCCATATCGGCCTTTGATGTTATGTATTTTAACCAAAAACGGCCTCTGCCCATCAACGCAACGGGCAGAGGCCAAAATATTTACGTCAATGAAAAGCGCATCAATTTGATCGCCGCCGAATTGATCAGCGCGCCACCAATGCGCTTCGTGGCGTAGAAATGGACATAAGGCTTGTTCGAATACGGATCGCGCAAGATATTGGTCTCGCTCCGTTCGGCAATCAAATAGCCCGCCTTGAAATTGCCAAAGGCAATCGACAGGCTGTTTGCCGCTATGTCCGGCATGTCTTCCGCTTCAACGACCGGATAGCCCATCAACGTATCCGGCTGTCCTGCGGCGAGGCCCGGTTGCCAGATAAACGCGCCATCGGTCGTTTTGAACCGGCGAATAATCGACAAGGTGGACGCATTCATGACCCAGCTTGCCCCCTGCCGATAGGGCGCGCGCACAGCGTGCACCAGCTCCACCAACTTGTCTTGCGGATTGGTTGCGGCAAAGCCGCCCGCCACGCCCGTCGGCACATATTGCAACGTGCCAAAGGGCCGCGTCGTATCACTTGTCGTCGCAACCGGCGCGGTCAGAAATCCGCGCGGGCGGTTGGTGCCATTGCCGTTGATGAATGCCGCGCCTTCGGCCTTGGCAAATTCGGTAGCAATTTCATCCGCTAGCCAGGCCTCCACATCAAATGCGGCATCATCCAGCATCGCCTGCGTCGCCGCCGGATTGGCGTACAGGTCGCCAAAGCTGGGGACGATTTCGTTGAATGTCGGCGTCGCCGTTTCCGGACGCGCCGCCGTTTCTGCGGCCCAGCCCGATGTCACGCCATTTTGCGTCACCAGCTTGCGATAGCCAGCCGACCCCACGCGCACCACGCTCGAAATCGCGCGAATGGGGGAGATTGATTTCAATACGCTGTCGATAACTTCGTCAATTTCGCGCGGCACGGCAAAGCCGCCATCGGCAGGCGTTGCGCCATGGAAGCTTTTCAACTCCACCTCCGACCCGCGCCGCAAATAGCCATCGACAAAGGCCGACCGCGCCGGGTCAGCGACCTTGCCGCCCGACAAAACGGGCCGCGTCACCGCCACCGCCGGCACCGCCCCGTCAAAGACGGCGTCCAGATTGTCTGCTTTAGTTTCATAATCCATGTCATTCTCCTTGCGGGCAAAAAAAAGGCCGCCCTGAGGGACGGCCGTTCCAAAAAACTGTGTTTGCGGTTACATATATTCGGCAGGGCATTGCATCTGCTTACCTGCGAATTCAAAATTTTCGGGAAGGCGACACCTACCAAGCTGAGCGGCATTCAGCTTTAACGCACGGTGCGCGATGCTGCGAATTTGCTGCCCATGAGGTCGGTTAGGTGGCGACACAGCCACAATAACTTTGCTTGGAATTTTGGTTTTAATCAGTTGGAGTGGCGGCACCAAATCGGTATCTGCACTAATCAAGTAACAGGTATCGAATTGATCCTCAAACGCGTCTGCCACCATATGGATCGCAATGTTTACGTCTGTTTCCTTTTCTTCTGGATGTTTCCAGCTAGAGCCACATGCGCGGCAACGACGCGGCTGCCCCTTGAATCGACCCAATATGCACGACACGCCTTCAGATTTGAGCGCTGAAAGATATGCCTCGTGCCGTTTGACAGAATCCAGACCTCGTGTGTGTGCAAGGGCGGAAAAATACTTGATTAAGATGACTTCTTCATCTTGTTTGGGGATGAGTAAATGGGCCAAGTCGTGCAGCGAAAGCCACTTTAGCCTGTCGTCCTTTAGGTCTTTTATCGAGTGGTATAAGTTAAACCCATCAACGTAAAAGGCAGCTCGTTTCTTGATCATTCCAACATGATTACATTGCGTTAAGCAATGGGCAAGAAAAAACCCACGGGCCGAAACCCGTGGGGGCCAACGGCGCACCGTTGGTGTGGATTTCTCCCAAATACGCTGTCTCTCTATACAATTCAACAACTTTAGTTCTCCACCGCCAGCACGCGGGCGAGCGGTTGCATGGGGGTGGCAACGACGCTGACTTCGATGAGGTCGAGGTCAGTTAGCTCCCGATATTCCTGTTGCTGCATCGCGCGCACGCGGTAGCCGAAGGACAGGCCGCTGCCCGCCTGCACGACCGCGCTGTCATCATCGAGTTGCGCGATCACGCGCAGGCCCCGTGCATCCTCGCTTAAGCTTTCGACAAAGCCGATGCGGCGGCGTTGGTCATGTTGCCACAATAAGGGCAAGCCCGCCTTTGCCGCACGCGCAAATGCGCCTTTACGCACAATATCGCCGCCCTTGTCCGGCGCGTCGAAGATTGCGGCATAGCCCGCCAGCCTCATTGGCTGACCAATCCGGGCAGGCCCAATCTGAACGCAATGCCGATCAGCAACAACGCCAACACCATCCGCACGACCCAGCCAATCGCCGCCTTGCGCGCCGAGCGTTTGGCGTCGCGCCATGCGGACAAAAGCTCGCGCAATTCGCCCATATCCTTGGCGGCGCTGGCGTCATCCAGCCCCAGCCCGGCCAGCGCACGACGCGCACCAGTTTCGGAGGCCTGCTCCAGCAGACCTTGCAAATTATTCTCAACCATTGATGTTTCCTATGTGTAAATCGGACCTAAACAGGCTCTATCCGCCGTTAAGGGTCGCGCGATCTGCGCAGCTTCATGCATGGTGCAGGCGGCAACTGTTCAGGTCGCCGGATCCTCATCGTCGTCGGGAAAATCGTCCAATGTCAGTTCACGGAAATTTCCGTCCGACTTGGGGTAGATAACAGGCTTGTCGCCATAACGTGCACGCAATGCGCGCCCCCGACGTTCATAACTGAATTCCTCAGGATCTATTTGATCAGGGTATAAAAAGCGGACTTTGAACGCTCCGTCTTTTACTTCATAATGAAGCACGGTCCATTTCTTATCCGCCTCGGCGAACTTCCAAAGGTCGAACAATGCGTCAAACAGCTCGTCACTCGGATCGTAATAGACCACTTGTTCGCCTTCATCGTGGAAAACACCTGCTTCACAGGAGCCTTCGGTCACTTCGGCATACATATAACTATCATCGGGGTGCTGATCGAGAATGTCGGCCAGATGCTGCCCAATGCCGTTAAGCATATCGCCCATTTCTTCGGTTGCCATGCCAAATCTCCTATTTGTCGTTGCGCAAACGTTCGATTTCACCCACTGGAAATGCAGCGCCATTTAGGTTGCGGAATTCTAATCTTCGTCGGGCAAATCGTCCAGCGTCAGTATACGGAACTTTCCGTCCCGCTTGGGGTAGATGACAGGCTTGTCGCCATAGCGTGCACGAAGAGCGTCCTGCCGATAGTCAAGCGAGTCCCATTCATCCTCGAGATCATCGGTGTATATGAACTCGGCATCGAAACGGCCGTCCTTGATATCGTACAGCAGCATCGACCATTTCTTGTCAGGCGGCGCGGCGTCCCATAATTCCAATATGGTGTCATGTGTTTCATTGCCAAATTCACGATAGATGACTTGTTCGGGCAGATTCTCGAAAATTGCGCCGCCGGTCATTTGATCCGCGGCTTCGATGAATACAAAAACATCGTCGGGAACTTTACCCAGAAAATTTGCCACTTGCTGCCCAATTTGATGGAGCAATTCACCCATTTCTTCAGTTGCCATGACTTTCCTCCTATTTTTTGTTGGGCATCCGGCGGATCTCATCAATGCCGCCAATATTTGAAAACACGAATATCCAATCTGGTCGCCGCGAATTTCCGGTGTAATCGGCTTGGATGTCAACAGTGACCCGCTTACCAGCTTTCAAAGCCTTTTTCCATTTGTTTTCAATGATCCGGTACTCGCTGAGATTGAAACGTGCATTCTGGGCAAAATGATTATAGCTGATCTCCGGTCCGCCGAATTCGCGGGCAATGAAATGGCCGCCATGATCGTTCTGTTCACGATTGGGTTTTCCTGCGTTGGTCTGCGCGTCGCGGGATCGTGGCTGATCGGGTTGTAAACGCAACTGACCAGACGCCCGAACCGTCCGATCCTGCTCATCCACCTCAAAATCATAGCCGCCTGCAGAAATTTTCCGAGTTGTCGGCAACGGTCGCTCGACAGGTGTTTCCAAAACTTTCGGAACAGTTGTTCTGACGATTTTCGTCCGGACTTCTATCGGCTTTGCCAATGGTTTGGCGAGCGGTTTTGTCGGTGGCGTGGTAGGTTTGGCCCCATCCCAACTTCGACTCGCTTGATCGCCACCCGGTTCCCCACCACGGAAATTGCCGCCATCATTCTTCGGCTTTGGTGCCTTGGGCTTACTCCAAGTACCCGAAGCGCCACCACCGCCGAAACTTCCGCCACCGCCAGCAAATCTTTGCCCTTGTCCCTTAAATGTGAACTGGCCGTTTTCGGTGTCGTGCCACGGATTGAACTTGAATTCGAGCGCACCCGCTTCGTTCGATATCTCTGACGGCTGCACGGCCGGCGCAAGGCCCACCGCCGCACGTTTCTCTTCGGTCGTCAAAAAGTCCGCGGCGCCCACTTGCGCCCACAACCGCTCCCGATCTTCGGCCAGCGCAGGGACCGCATCCAAATCCAAGTCCAGCGTCAGGCCGTCGAAATAGGGCCGCAGCCCTTGCGCCAGCGCGTCCAAAATCTTGCGCGCCAACGGGATGATGCTCTGGTTCCAAAGCGCCCGGTTCGCCTCGCGATAATTGGCATAAGTCGCATCGCCGGGCAGACCAAGCAGCACTGGCGGCACACCAAAAGCGAGCGAGATTTCCCGCGCCGCCGCCTCTTTAAGCCCGGCAAAGTCCATCTCCGCCGGGGTCAGCGCCATCGCCTGCCATTTCAGGCCACCCTCCAGCAACATCGGCCGTCCGGCATTGCCCGCGCCTTGGAAACTGGCGGAAAGCTCCTCCTTCAACCGCGCATATTGTTCGCCGTTCAACGTCCCGCTGTCGCCCATGTCATAGACCAAAGCGCCTGATGGCCGCGCGGCATTATCCAGCAAGGCCTTGTTCCATTTCGTCGCCGCATTATGCGTCGCCACCGCGCCCGACGCCGCGCCCAAACAGCCTAGACCATAATGGTCATCGAGCGGGTGGATCGAACGGATATGGATCACATTATCGGCGGGCAAGCGGCTCGCGATCTCGCCTGCTTTATACACAAACGCCGCGGGCCAGCCGCGCATATCGGCTTCAATCGTCATCCGCTCTGGCCGCAGCGCAAACAATTCGGCTGGCCGCCCGTCATTACCCGACAATATCTCGACATAGGCATTGCCGTGCAGCAACAGATGCGTCGCCACCGTCTCCATCAACGCCTGCCCCGCCGACGTGGCGCGCACCAGCTCCAGCACGCGCACATCGCTCGCGGTCAACGGCGCGGACGCCAGCCCCTCGGCAATCAACCGAACGGCGCGTTGCGCAATCGCGTTGGACAAATAGCCTTCGCGCATCTGCGCCTCATAATGCCGGGGCCATTCGCCCAGGCTACCCAAAGCATATCCGCGCAAGCCCGGCAGACGATCCTGCTGCACACGCGTTTTGGCCGGACGCAGATACCCACGCCCGGCTGATTTCCAACCGAAGATATTCATGATGTTTTCCTATGTAGCTAGGAACGTCGGATTAGCGACGTTTAGGTTTACTATTTCTTGGTAGCTTTTTTTGATTAGTATTTGGTTGGATGTTATTTTGTTGGGCCGCAGGGGGTGGTGGCGCATCGGCCTCCGCTTCAGCCGCATCAAACCAACGTCCGGTTACAAATACTGATACCACAGCTACAATTGTGGCACCACCTAACCACGCAGCCGATTCTGTGTCGCCTAAAGAGGCAATATAACTCACTGTTGCTAACAGCAGGCACAAGGCTAGGATTGCTAGCCATTGCCCAATTTTGCGAAGAGAAAATTCTTTTTCGACAATACTTTGAGTAGTCGAATGCCGAGCTTCTTGTTCTTTTTCGGCCATGCTAACAACCCGATTTGCCAGCCCGGGTAAAACACGTTCGAGATGCTCTAGTTCTTCAGCAGAAGGAATAGGCCCGGAGTGAGATTTGCTGACTACTTGGGTCAACACAATCTTAGCTTCGCCAGTTTTTTCAGGCAGCAGGTAAGGCTTTAGCCTCTCAAGCGCTTCGTCAGCCGCGCCTTCTTCTTCAGCGACCTTCAACTCACGCTTCCCCCCGTTGTAGCTCTCAGTCAGTGCAATACTCTTTCTTCACAGAGCTTATCGCATCTGCGATTTCTTTGCCGACTATGCGCCAATCGGAGTCTAACGACCCACTTTTTGCGGAACGTCGAGCGTAGCGCATCCCTTGATAAACATTAACCGTCGCAATACCTTCAGCTATGACCTGATAGCCCTTACGCCGTGCGGTTTTGGCGACGATTTTCGTTTCAATACTCATAATCCACCTAACCATTCATATTCTAAATGCGTTTTCCACAGCATAATGTCAAGACTATGAACATTGATCGCTCAGGCAAATCATAATGCGTATTACGACAAAAAGTTTAGTTGTTGCTTACAACAACCGCACCTGCGGCACCCGTTCTGCTTTGCCGAGCATCAATTCGGTCAAGGCCCATACCAAGGCGTCGGCGCGGTCGGGGGAGCGGCCGGGGCCTGCATAGCCGCCGCCTGCGATCAGGCCGCACATCTGGTCCTCCAACTCTTGAAAAACACTGACATGAAAGACGCGCCCGGCTTCGTATAATGTCGCGATTGGCTCGGCGCGGGCGGATTTGCCACGGCTAGCGTGCACGCGCTTCACGGGCATGGCGAGGTCGGCGGCCCGCAACACGGTTTCGACCATATTGCCGCCCTGATTATCCTCGGCCACCACGCGGTCGGCCTGCCAAGCGTCCGCCGCCGCCGCGACCGCGCGAGCCCAGCGTTCGGGCGATGCGCCAGAGATGCTATGGTCCGCCAGCACATAAGCGCGTTGATCAACGCCCAGCCCGACCGCGACGATGCCGCACGCGTCGCCATTTTCCGACACCGGCGGGTCAACGCCAATGACCACGCGTTTCAGCTCGGGCGCGCACGCCGCACGTTGCCGCTCAAGCACATCGCGGGACCATAATGCACCAGCGGCATCCGCGATCAGCTCGCCATCCAATTCCTGCCGCCCAAGCCGCGTGCCGGCATAAATCGCACGCACCGATGCAATAAAGTCCGGCGGCAAGTGCATATTGTTATCCGTTGTCCGTCCGCGCGTCACCGCCACCCCCTTTTCCTTATCGAGCCGCCGGACCAAAGGCACCGGACGCGGCGTAGTTGTCGCCATCGCGCGCGGGTTCTGCCCGAGGCGAAGCCCAAGCATCAGATTGTCCCACGCCGCGATTCCGCTAGGCCATTTCGCAATTTCATCGGCCCAGGCAAAGTCATGCTGCGGCCCGCGCAGGCTTTCGGGTTCTGCGCCCGAAAATAACGTCGCCGTCGCCTGATTGGCCCATGTCAAACGGCGCAGGCTGGGTTCATAAGCAGGCCGTTCGCCAAAGGGCAGCGACAACAGGCCGCTTTCGCCCTCGACCATCACCTGACGCGCCTCATTCAAGGTCGCGCCCACCAACGCAAAGCGCGCGCCGGGATGTTGCGCCGCCAATGCGCTCACCCACTCCGCCCCCATGCGCGTCTTGCCATAGCCGCGCCCCGCCATCACCAGCCATATGCGCCAGTCCTCCGGTGGCGCGGCCTGATCATCGCGGGCCCAAAAGTTCCAGCTTTGCGTGTCGGCGATGTTTTTGCGGGTCCAGCGGCGAATGACCTCGACCATCTGTTCATAAGGCAGCGCCAGCAACGCCTGCGCATTAGGCATCGGCATTTGCTTCGCCCTCGCGTTCGGGTTTGGGTTCAGTTTCGGGTTCGGCGCAGGCCGCCGCGCTTTCTTCGGCGCGTTGCCGCATTTGTGTGAGCTTCAGGATCAACTGCGCCTTTAACGTCGCCAAATCGGGCTGCGCGGGCTTGGCCGCAGGGGCGGCAAGCGCGCCGCCCTTCACCGATGCACGGTGCGCGTTGAGCAAGGCTATCGCCAGCCGATGCTTTTGCGCCCGCGCTTTCAACGTGCCATCGGCGGTCCGTCCGCTCGCCGCCTGCAGCGCCTCGGCCAGCAAATCGGTCTCCAACCGGGCATAGCCCTCTGCCAAGGCCAGCGCCCAAGCATCGCGAAACGCCGGCGTCCGCCGCCGCTCGGCATAGACCGCACTGCTCTTTACACCTGCCGCCAGTGCAGACGCCGACACATTGGCAGTCTGCGCCAAATGGTCCAGAAAAAGGCTACGGATTTTCAGATTCAACCGCGCATCGGGCACGGGTGTTTTATTGATGGCCATAAAAGCCCTCCTGAGCGCAAAGAAAAAGGGCCGAAGATTGCTCCTCGACCCAATGGGTGATGATGAAAGCGGGTCACATCGCGACTCGCAATTTTCGACTATGACATAAACTAACCTTTTATGGTTACGGTGTCAATAGTTTTTTAGCCTATTTGGTTATATGTAAATACTAGCTTTGGCTGTCTTGGTTGTTAGCGGTGGATCCGGAATACGGATCTATCGATGGATATTCTTAGTCCTGTCGGACGATGCGCACGCTGAGACCATTCGCGCTCAATAATGGGCAAAAACTCTTCAATTCTTTGCTTAGCGAGGCTCTGATGACATTCCATTTCTAAACGGCACAGAGTGTCGGCGCGACCATGTTTACTTTCGAATTTTTGTGCAATTGCTCGAAAATGTTTACAGTTATGCGTTATTAGAACGAGCCCGTTTTCCCGGCAATTAGCTGCGATAACCGGATCGGCAGAGTCGTTTTCCATGGCATCGCGACAACGTGCGACAGTGTGACCGGAATCTCGCAAAAAGTCACCGACGATATCTTCAACGTCGTTGTCAGTAAAAAAGGGAATAATGGGCTTTTTCGTACTCAAGCAGCATCACGGAGCCATTTATGTGCCGCGTCAATATCTCCTAGTTGGAGATCCGGAAACCGATCAATAATGTCACCAGGTAAAAAGCCCAAATTTAAGTACTCGGCGATAGCGGCTACCGGTATTCTAGTGCCGGAAAAAACTGGCTCTGACGAGTGTACGTGCTTTTTACGCACGATAACACCCACCTCGCCGTCGCTCCGTCGATTCATTTTCTGGATATCAGCACGGGCATCAGACGTCACGACTTCCAGAGCGATTTCTGCAACAAACTGCTTGCTGGCAATCTCGCGTTTGCGCCTCGAATCAGGTTCTTCAAAAACCACCCGTCGGTTGCTCACCCACAATTTTTGTGAGGTCCATTTTTCGTCCCCAAGGTGCTCCAACTCTCGTTCGACCCGCTCAAGTTCGTGCATTGGAACGCTAAAAACGTTGCGTAGTTGATTTAAAACTCTGAGCTTTATCAGGTCCCTAAATGAGTAGATAAAGGTAAATGGCTGCCTGGGGTTGTCGCCTACTTTGAATTCGGGCTGGATGAAACCACGGCGGTTCCACCCGCGCAACTGAGTGCGCGACAGACCAGTAAGTCGGCTTACTTGCTCTTCGCTAAAGGCACCGAGGATTTTTGAATTGATCATATTTTCTCCTCCTCTCCTTTAGCCGAAACGGCATGAATTTAATGTGAATCATTTTTTGCAGACAATAGCAAGTGATCCTTCCAAAACTTGAGAGTATTTCCAGCCAGAACACCACGCAAAAACAGCACAATTTGCCATTGCTTACGTCAGGAGGTCGATTAGTGCCACCCGCAATTTTCGACTATACCTAACTCTAACCCAAAAGAGTTACATTGTCAATGTATATTCACCTATTTGGTTATAACTTCAAGCTACGGCGCACATCGCTGCCCTTACTCCCGCAGCGATTGACACTGGAATGTCGCCCCTCCCCAACCCCTACCCACAACATCCTTTCGCATCTCCCCCACTTTTCGTCGGTGCCGCAATCCAGATGGCACGCGTTCTTTTTGAATTTGTCGCTCTGGAGCTCCTTGCGGAAATCGATTTGGTCTTTCATAAAGTTAGCTGATGCCAGATAAATTCTTGTTCGCTGACGAGGCAGGGTGCTTCACCTTTAATCGCGGCCAAAATGTTAGCAAATATTTCATCCTCTGCACCGTCAGTATGGATGACTGTTCACTTGCATCGGATTTGCTTGATTTGCGTCGGAGGCTGGCGTGGGACGACAAACCACTTGGGGAATATTTTCATGCATCTGAAGACAAGCAGGATATACGCGACGCCGTATATGAAACTATTCTAAAAAAGCCATTTAACGTTCAAGCCACAATTATGGAAAAGTCGAAAGCGCAGCCAAAAGTGCGAGAAACCAAAGAGCGATTCTATAAAACGGGTTGGTATTTTCACTTCAAATATGGCGCCGGCAAAGAGATTGCCAAGGAAGATCTAGCCTTGGTTACTACCGCCTGCTTAGGGACGCGTCGCGAACAAGCAGCGTTTAAAGAGGCTGTTGATGATGTCATGAGACAAACAGTCAAAGCGGCCAAATGGAAAACCGATTTTATGCCTTGCGCGGCAGACCCCTGCTTGCAGGTGGCCGACTATTGTGCATGGGCAATCATGCGGAAATGGGAGCGCGGAGACACGCGGTCTTACGACATGATCAAGGATCGCGTGACATACGAATATGACGTATGGGAAAAGGGAACTGATCACCATTACTAAAAGTACAACCCGCGAAATCCGCAATCTTGGCTATCTTACGAAGTGCTCCCAGAGCCCTTATCGCCAAGCGAAGGTCGTACCATTTTTACTATGCCAAAACTGATCGAAAGTCCACTACAAAGTTGTAGATAATTATAAGATATAGATTTTTACGGATTCGGCTTGAGTTGCCACATATCCTAAAGCAGCCACAAATCGTCGCGTTATAGTGTCTTTAGGGTCAGTTGGCCCATTATACGTTAGTGATTGCCCCCACCCACAACATCATTTCGCATCGCCCCCGCTTTCGCTACAGCACCCTTATGTCCCGCATCATCCTGTTCAACAAACCTTATGGCGTCTTGCCGCAATTTACCGACAAGGGGACCGAGGGCTCGCCGCGGCCTACTTTGTCGCAGTTTGTGGATGTGCCCGGCGTCTATCCTGCGGGGCGGCTCGATATGGACAGCGAGGGGTTGATGCTGCTGACCGATGATGGCCGGTTGCAGGCGCGGATTTCGGACCCGAAATATAAAATGGCCAAAAGCTATCTGGTGCAGGTGGAGGGCGAAGTGACCGACGATGCGCTGGCGCAGTTGCGGCGCGGCGTATCGTTGAAGGACGGCTTGACCCTGCCGTGCGAGGCGGAGCGGATTGCCGACCCCATGCTCTGGCCACGCGACCCGCCGATCCGCGTGCGGCGCTCGGTACCCGATAGCTGGATACTACTGACCATCCGTGAAGGCCGCAACCGCCAGGTTCGGCGCATGACGACTGCGGTCGGGCACCCGACATTGCGGCTGGTCCGGCGCGCGATTGGCGAATGGACGATGGATGGCCTTGCGCCGGGAAGCTGGCGCGAGGTTGAAGGCTAAGCCGCCGCCCTCAATCCGTTACCGGCCGCGCGATGCGCTTGCCCTTGGTCCGGCTTGTCAAATGAAACTCCCCGCACCGGTCGCAGGCATAATGCCGCAGCGTGATTGTCGCCTTTGCAATCGCCAATAGCGCGTCTGCCTCTGACACATAACCCGCTTTCTTCGCGCAAATGCTTAGGGTCAGGACCACTTAAATCCACCTTCGCGGCGTCAAAATGGCAAAGATATCGAAGGAAAATGTCCGCCGCAGGCAGTAATTCTGCCTGCAAGGGCATTTTGTTTCGAGATCAAAGCCATTTTGGCGTCCGAAGGATTTGACCCATATTGTCCATTGCCGCGTTGGCAAG